>Ga0194127_10006050_pt1 | contig 13930 bp, 10 predicted proteins | sample TA2KigC100mmetaG_FD_148624 | JGI IMG/M metagenome (GOLD analysis project Ga0194127, IMG submission 148624) | Freshwater microbial communities from Lake Tanganyika, Tanzania - TA2015036 Kigoma Deep Cast 100m | ecosystem: Environmental > Aquatic > Freshwater > Lake | place: Tanzania: Lake...
CCGGTGGAGGTGGCGCAGCGCGCAGCAGACCTGGGTATCCGGGTGTACACCGTGGGGTTCGGCACGCCCAACGGGGTGATTCCAGGTTATGAGGGTTACTCCTTTTTCGTGAAGGTCGACGAGGAATCACTCAAGGCGGTGGCGCGGATCACCGAGGGCGAGTACTTCTACGCCGCGAGCGCCGAGCAGCTGATCGCTGCTTATCGCAGCCTGCAGGGCAGGATGGGCCTCGAGACGCGTGAAACCGAGGTGTCGTTTGCGCTCGCAGCGCTGATGCTGATGCTCGGCGCACTGGCGCTTGCGATGCTCTGGTGGCCTGCACGAAGGGCAGCGCGCAGCGCCTGAGCATCGGCAACGGTGCCTGCAGGTTCCCGTCTCAGGGTGCCTGCAGCGCCCGGTGGGCTTGGCCAACGGCCGCCCAAACGACGCTCCGGGCGTTTTGCCGCAGTGGGTCAGTCCAGAAATCCGAATTCACGCGGGAGATACAGGACAAGGGCGGGAAAAGCAAGGCACAGCGCGAGTGCAATCAGTTGCACAACCACAAACGGTATGATTCCCTTGTAGATATCAGTCATGCTCACGGATGGAGGTACGGTTCCCTTCATGTAGAAGAGCGCAAAACCGAAGGGCGGCGTGAGGAAGGCGGTCTGCATGTTGACCGAGAGTGTGATCGCAAGCCAGGCGAGGATGAGTGGCTTGCCCTGGATGAAGGTGCCAAAGTCGAGCTTGGCAATGATCGGTGCAAAGATCGGCAGCACGATCAGGCAGATCTCGATCCAGTCGAAGAAAAAGCCCATAAAAAAGACCAGAATCTGCACGAAGACCATGACCTCCCACCCCGTGTCAAGGCCCATTGCCTTGAGCAGTTCGGCGACGACATCGTCGCCCCCGAGCGCCCTGAAGACGTAGGAGAACAGGGTCGCTCCGAAAATGATGAAAAACACCATTGCGTTTGTGAGCGCAGCCGAACGCATCACCTCGCGCAAGGTCTGCATTGAGAGGCGTCGATTCGCGATTGCCAGGAGAATCGCGCCGAGGCCGCCAATCCCTGAAGCCTCGGTCGGCGTTGCCCAGCCGGCAAAGATCGAGCCCAGGACCAAGGCAATCAGAAACGTGGGCGGTACAAAGCCGCGAAGGATTTTTGCGGCACTCAGACGATCCCCCTCGGCAGGGGATTTGCCCTTGAGAATCGGCGCGAGCGCGGGGTTGAACCAGCAAGCGCAAGCGATGAAGATCACGTAAAGCAACGACATCAACAACCCGGGGGCAATCGCTCCTGTGAAGAGTGTTCCCACGGGGATGCCCATCAAGTCTCCCATGATCACCAGCATAATGCTTGGTGGGAGCAGGATCCCAAGGGTGCCTGCCGAGGCGATCGTGCCCACCGCCAGGGACTTGTTGTAGCCGCTCTGGAGCATCACCGGCAGTGCAATGAGCGTGAGCATGATCACCGAGGCGCCAACGATTCCGGTGGTGGCTGCCATGATCGTGCCAAGCAGCGTGACGGCGATGGCCAGCCCACCGGGTACATTGCGCAGCATGGACTGCAGGATCTTGAGCAGCTCTTCGGCCACGCCGCTCCTTTCGAGCATGGTTCCCATGAAGACGAACATCGGGATCGCCACCAGCACCTGATTCTGCGCAGCCTGGCCGTAGATGCGCGGCAGAAGGTTCGCAAACTGGGTCATGCTGAACACCTCGAAGGCGATTCCAAGGAATCCGAACCCGATTCCAATGGCGCCAAGAAGGAATGCCACGGGATAGCCTAGGAACATCACGAAGACCAGCGCGAAGAACATGATCACCGCGAGGTGGTCGATGAGCCAGTCGGTCATCGGGGCGTGCCCTCAGTCTTGGCGTGCAAAAGGCACCTGAGCCCTCCTTTGCTGATCCTGTGTGCCGTAGAGTGCAACAAGACAGCGGGCCGGGGCCGCCGCCACTGCAGCGGCAACGGTCAGGAAGGCCACGAAAAGCAGGAATTTCACCACCCAGCGGTAAGGGAGTCCCGTGGGTGCGTCGGAGGATTCGCCCTGTCTCAGGGACACCATGAAGAAATCGTAGGCGTTGGGCAGTGCAATCCACAGGTAGGGAGCGGCAAAGACGAGGCAGCAGACCAGTTCGAGCCAAAGCTTCGTGCGGGGAGCAAGCGGGGCTGAGAAGACATCGATCCGCACATGACCGTTGCGCAAATAGGCGTAGCCGAGCCAGGTACAGAAGAGCACCGCATGCAGGTGCCACTCGAGTTCCTGCAGGCGGGTTGATCCGAGGCCAGGGAGTTGAAAGCCCATCTTCCGGGTGATCACGTCAAAGGTGATCACGACAATGCATGCGATGAAGGCCCATGCGCCAAGGTCTGCGATCCGGCGCAGGGCGTCTTCGACACGATCTGCGAACTGGAGGAGAAAATTCAAGGCGGCTGACTTGCTGGCTGGGCTGGGAGGGCGAAGCGCGTCCCAACGCGGCGCGGCAGGCGCTCGTCGGGGCTACTTCAGGTAGCCCAGATCCTTCCAGATCTTGTAGTTCCTGCGAAAGTTGGTGTAGGACTCATAGCCCTTCTTGAAGTCGGCGCTCTTTGCCGACTGCTCGGCGGCCACCTCCTCCCAGGCCTTTTCGAACGCGGCGAGGATCTGCGGAGACCAGCGGTGGAGGGTTACGCCCTTGTTCTTTTGCAGATCCTGAAGCACCGAGAACTGTGCGGCCTCGCCGTCGGCAAACATCTGCAGCATGTTGGCGTCGCAAGCGGTACGCAGCACTGCTTGCTGGGTCGGACTGAGCTCAGCCCACTTCTTCTTCGAGATGATCAACTCGTTGAGCGTGGACTGCTGATGCCAGCCGGGGAAGTAGTAATGTTTGGCCACTTGATGGAAGCCCAGGGTGGCGTCCATGACCGGCATGGAGAACTCGGTAGCGTCGATCGTGCCGAGTTGAAGCGCCTGAAAGATCTCGCCAGCCTGCAGCAGTTGCGTGGACACGCCAAACTTCTGCATCACATTGGCGCCGAGTCCAAGAAAGCGCATCTTCAAGCCCTTGAGATCATCGAGCGAACGGATTTCCTTGCGGAACCAGCCCGATGCCTCCGGTGAAATGAGGCCGCAGGGAATCACTTCCACGTTGTACTTTGCGTGGAGCTCCTTCATCAGCGCCTCGCCACCGCCGTGCTTGATCCATGCGATGTACTCGCCGCCTTCCGGGCCAAAGGGTACCGCCCCGTAGAGGGCGAATGCAATATCCTTGCCGGTCCAGAACGCCGACACGGTGAAAGCCATGTCGAGCGAACCGTTTCCCACAGCATCCAGGTACTGGTTGGCGGGGACGAGCGCCCCCGGTTCGAAGCCCCGGACATCGATCGAACCGCCCGACATGGTGCGGATCGTTTCTACCAGCCGGGTCTGGGCGGGGCCCAGCAATCCAGTGTTGCTGGGGAAGGCCCAGCCCATTTGTGCACGGACTTTCTTGTCTTGCGCAAGGGCAGATGTAGTCAGAACCGCGAGGGAAAGAAAAAGGGCGCCAAGAGTCCTCAGCGTTGTCTTCATGGGGTTGGTCTCCTTGGTTGCTACTACGGGCACTGCCTGGGATTTTTTTGGGTTGAGGGCTGATCGCGATCGGCCGAAATACATCCGCGGTGGACCGAGGCTAACCATCCTCACCGAACGCTAACACGGACAAACGGGCGAGGTTGGTTCCACCGTGCAACGATCGGATCAGCGAGCACGGGAAACCGACTGGCGGTGTTTCTGCCTGGGGCGAGCGGCACAAGGGGGCCAAGTAGTGGGGCGAAGTGGTGGGGCGAAGCGCGCCGAGGGTGACGGTGCAGGGCGCACTGCAGCGTGAGGCGCCGCATTCCCGGGTTTCGCCAGCACCGTCAAATCGCCTTCGCTTGCACGGCAAAGCGAAGATCGGCTATTCTGCACTTGAACCATGAGGAGTAAGCAGATGCTAAACAACACAAACACGGACGGTGGCGGGTTCGGCGCGCCTCCGGCGGCGTCGGATACCGGTTGTGCGGGGGGACAGAACCGTTCTGCACAGCGCTCCCGGTTGTCGCAGGCAGGTGGCTGGCTGAAAGGCAAGGCTGCTGTGGTTTCGATGGCCGGCCTTGCGCTCGCCGCCTGCGCCCTCACGCTCCCCGCAGTTGTGAAGGCGCAGGAGAAGGTGCTTAACGTGGTGCCGCACTCCAACCTGGCGATCCTCGACCCGATCTGGACCACCGCGTACATGAGCCGCAATCACGGCTACATGATTTACGACACTTTATTCGGTACAGACGCAAAGAATGAAGTGAAGCCGCAAATGGTGGAGACCTGGCTGGTTTCGGCCGACAGGAAGGTTTGGGAGTTCAAGCTGCGCGACGGTCTCGAGTTTCACGACGGCAATCCGGTGACCTCGGAGGATGTGATCGCCTCGCTCAACCGCTGGGGCAAGCGCGACGCGATGGGCGTGGCAATGTACAGCTTCGTCGACCGCCTCGAAACGATCAGCGTCAACCGCTTTCGCATCGTGTTCAAGGAACCCTGCGGCTTCGTGCTGGAGGCACTCGGCAAGCCCTCCTCAAACGTTCCCTTCATCATGCCCAAGCGGATCGCCGACACCGACCCTTTCAAGCAGATCGCCGAGCACATTGGCTCGGGCCCCTACACCTTCAAGGCCGACGAGTTCAAGCCGGGCGACAAGGCGGTGTATCTAAAGTTCCGAAACTATAAGCCGCGCCCGGAGCCGGCTTCGGGCACTGCCGGCAGCAAGGAAGTCTTTGTTGACCGGGTGGTGTGGAATCTGGCCCTGCGCGACGGGCAGGCGGGGCTGAGCGCCCTGATCAAGGGGGAGGTCGACATTCTTGAGCAGGTTGCCTTCGACCTCTACGAGTCGGCAACGAAGGAAAGTGCGATCAGTGTGCTCAAGCCCACGATCGGTTTGCAGTACATGTGCCGGTTCAACCACTTGCATCCGCCCTTCAACAAGCCTGAAGTGCGGCGGGCCGCGCTCGCCTCGTTCAGCCAGGAGGCTTTCCTGAGGGCTCAGGTGGGCGTAAAGGAACTCTACAAGCCCTGCCCTTCGATGTTTACCTGCGGCACGCCCTACGGGAGCGCGATCGGGACGGATGTCCAGTCCAAGTCAAACATGAAGCTTGCGCAGGAGTTGCTCAAGAAATCCGGCTACGACGGAACCCCGGTGGTCGTGATGAAGCCAACCGACCTCATGTCGATCACGAAACTTCCGGATGTTGCAGCGCAGCTGATGCGCCAGGCCGGGTTCAAGGTTGACCTGCAGGCGATGGACTGGCAGACCCTCGTATCGCGGCGTGCGAAGAAGGACGCACCGGCTCAGGGAGGCTGGAACATGTTCTGCACTGCCTGGGTATCGCCCGACATCTGGTCGCCGATCAACAACGCCGCGCTCGATTCGCGCGGCGAGAAGTCCGGCTGGTTTGGCTGGGGCGAAGATGCGAAGCTGGAGGAGTTGCGTGCGCAATTCCTGCGTGCCACCGACGATGAAGGCAAGAAGAAGCTCGCCGAGCAAATCCAGTCGAGGGCTTTCGAGGTCGCAACGCACGCACCGGTGGGAGAGTTTGTGCAGCCTGTGGGCCTCCGGAAGAATATCACCGGGTTGAACGTTTCGGGGCTCGCCAACATCTATTGGGGCATACGCAAGGACTGATTCAGGGAGGCGCCGCCGAAATCCCGACGGGCGCGCTGCCGCGCCGCTGCGCCGCCCCATGCTCGGCTATCTGCTTCGCCGCGTGGCCGCCACCCTTCCGGCGGTGGCTGTGGTGGCTGTGCTGGTGTTCCTCCTCCTGCGGATCACGCCCGGCGATCCTGCGGCAATCCTGGCAGGCGACGCAGCCTCGCCGGAGCAGATCGCAAGAATCCGTGAGAACCTTGGGCTCAACGAGCCGCTCCTGGTGCAGTTCTTCATCTGGCTCAAGCAGATCGCAAGCGGGGACCTGGGCGAGTCGTTCTACTTCAAGATTCGCGTTGTCGACCTGATCGCCCAGCGCCTCGAGCCGACCCTGTCGCTTGCCCTGCTCACGATCGTGGTGGCGGTGCTTGTGTCGGTGCCGCTCGGTACCCTCGCGGCCTGGCGCTTCGGCGGGTGGCTCGACCGAAGTCTGATGGGTTTTTCGGTGATGGGTTTCTCGGTGCCGGTGTTCGTGCTGGCCTACATCCTGATCTGGCTGCTTTCGGTGAAGCTTGGCTGGTTCCCGGTGCAGGGATTCAAGCGGCTGTCGGACGGTTTCGGACCCTTCCTCTACCACCTGATCCTTCCCGCGGTCACGCTTTCGGTGATCTACATCGCACTCATTGCGCGGGTTACCCGAGCCTCGGTCCTCGAGGCGCTCGGCGAGGACTACATCCGCACTGCCAGAGCCAAGGGTTTGCGCGAGTCGCAGGTGCTGGTGCGGCATGCGCTTGCCAACGCCGCCATCCCGATCGTGACGGTGGTTGGCATTGGCGTGGCGCTTCTCATAGGCGGTGTTGTGGTCACCGAGTCGGTGTATGCGATCCCTGGCCTCGGCAGGCTCACGGTGGACGCGGTACTCGCAAGGGACTTTCCAACGATACAGGGCCTGATCCTGTTCTTTTCCCTGCTCTATGTGTTTGTCAATCTCCTGGTCGACCTCTCCTATGTGGTGTTCGACCCCCGCATCCGCTATTGACGTGCACCGTGGCCACGTCTGACGAAATCCCGCCCGCGGTGGAACCTGCCACCGTGCGGCGGCAGCCCTCGGTGTGGGAGCGGATGCGTGCAAGCGGCTCGGTACGGTTTGGCGGCGCTTTCATGCTGCTGCTTGCGCTGATCGCGTTGCTCGCCCCGTGGCTCGGCACCGTCGACCCAACGCTGTTTGATGCCGCCAGCCGCGATCTGCTGCCGGGCAAGGCAGGCGAGATCATCACGCTCGAGGGCGAAACCATCGCGCATGTGTTCCTGATGGGGTCGGATTCCTTCGGCAGGGACATCTACAGTAGGGTCCTCTACGGCACCCAGGTGTCGCTACTGGTGGGCTTTTTCACCGCCCTGGCTTCACTCGCGGTTGGCATCTTCCTGGGCCTGTTTGCGGGATACCTGCGCTGGGCCGACAACCTCATCATGCGTTTCATGGACGGCCTGATGTCGATTCCGGCGATCCTGATTGCGATTGCGCTCGTGGCGATGTGGCGCGGCAGTCTGCTCACCGTGATCATCGCCATTACGGTTCCGGAGATTCCGCGGGTAACGCGACTGGTGCGTTCGCTCGTGCTCTCGATCCGGGAAGAGCCCTATGTGGAGGCAGCCATCGCGCTGGGCACCCCCACCTGGCGGATCCTGCTGATGCACATCCTGCCAAACACGGTTGCACCTCTGGTTGTGCAGGGGACCTACATCTGCGCTTCGGCCATCCTGGTGGAAGCGATCCTTTCCTTCCTCGGCGTGGGGCTGCCGCCCGACATTCCGACCTGGGGCAACATCATGGCCGAGGGTCGACCCCAGTTCATCCAGTATCCGCACAACATCTTCTTTCCCGGCGTGTTTCTTGCGCTCACCGTTCTCGCGGTCAACATCTTTGGAGACGGGCTGCGCGACACGCTCGATCCGAAGATGGCCAAGCGGGTCTGATCGAAGCGTGGTTGCCGATGCCCTCCACGGCGCGCCTCAGGAGCATCCTGCGGCAGCGCAAGTGGTGAACCGGCCGGTCCTCGAACTGATCGGTCTGCGCATTGCGCTGCCCAAGGGAAGCGACCGCGACGAGGCGGCGTGCGGCGTCAGCCTCGCGGTGGGCCGGGGTGAGGTGGTGTGCCTCGTGGGTGAGTCGGGATCGGGCAAGTCGGTCATCGCGCAGGCGGTGATGGGTTTGCTCTCCAAGTCGCTGCCGGTGAGCGCTGGAACGATTCGGCTCGAGGGCGAGGACATCACGCATGTTGCGCAGAGCCGCCTGCGCGCCTTGCGCACCACACGGATGTCCATGATCTTCCAGGAGCCAATGACCGCACTCAACCCGGTGATGCGGTGTGGCGAGCAAATCGACGAGGTGCTGAGCGCGCACACAAGCCTCACCGAGGGCGCACGCAGGCAGCGCATCCTGGAGATCATCGACGAGGTTGCGCTGCCCGACCCCGCGCGGATGTTTGCCTCCTATCCGCATCAACTCTCCGGGGGTCAGCGCCAGCGCATCATGATCGCGATGGCGCTGGTGCTCGAACCCGCCCTGCTGATTGCCGACGAACCCACCACGGCGCTCGATGTCACCACCCAGGCCCAGATCCTGCGACTGATCAGCGCGCTGCAACGCAAGCACGGCACCGGGGTGTTGCTGATCACGCACGACTTCGGTGTGGTGGCCGAGGTGGCCGATCGGGTCGCGGTGCTGCGACTGGGTGAACTGGTGGAGGTGGGAACACGGGATGCGGTGCTCAGGCTTCCGCAGCATGCCTACACGCGCATGCTGATCGGCGCGGTGCCGGGAATGACCCCCAGGCTGCGGCCGCGCGACACCTCTGCTGAAACCGTACTCCGGGTTCGCGCGCTCGACAAGACCTACCCCGGCCAGGGGTGGTTGCGCAAGCGTGCGCCAGTGCACGCGGCAAGCCAGGTGACCCTCTCCGTGCGCAAGGGTGAGACACTCGGGATCGTCGGCGAGTCGGGTTCGGGCAAGTCAACCGTTGCGCGCTGCATCGTGCGGCTGATCGAACCCTCGGGGGGCGCCATCGAACTCCACGGGCGGGACCTGGCGCACCTTGGTGGCGCTGCACTGCGCCAGATGCGCAGACGGGTTCAGATCGTGTTCCAGGATCCCTATCGTTCGCTCAACCCGCGACGCACCGTTGGCGATGCGATCATCGAAGGTCCGATGAATTTCGGACTCCCGCGTGCGGAGGCGATGCGTCGGGCGCAGGCGCTCATGGAGTGGGTGCGCATGGATCCTGCGGCTCTGGTGCGCTATCCGCACCAGTTCTCGGGGGGTCAACGCCAGCGCATCAGCATTGCGCGTGCGCTCGCCATGGAACCGGAGTTGCTGGTCGCCGACGAGGCCGTGTCTGCACTCGATGTGAGCGTGCAATCGCAGGTGCTGGAGTTGCTCGAGGAAATCCGCCAGCGACTCAACCTTGCCATCATCTTCATCACCCACGACTTGCGGGTGGCTGCGCAGGTTTGCGACGACATCGCGGTGATGTCCGAAGGCGAAGTGGTGGAGTACGGCGAAACGCAAGCGATCTTCAGCCGGGCGCAGCATCCCTACACACAGGCACTCTTTGCCGCCGCGCCGGGACGCAACTTTCCGTTTGCATCGGGCGGCTGAGTTGAGCGGGAGCGTACTTGAGTGTGGCGTCGCCGCGCCGCTCGTGCCGGCCCTGCGACCCGGTGCGCCGGCCCTGCCACCCGGTGCACCAGCCCTGCGACCCGGTGCGCCGGCCCGGCAACCCGGTGGGTTGGGATCAGCTGGCCAGTTCCTTGTGAAGTCCCCGGCGATGCATTGCCCGCTGCATGGCCTGAACCACAGCGTCCCCATCGACCGGCTTGTGCAGCACCTCCACGTTGGATCGGGCAAAAAGTTGCACCTGCGCAGGAGATGTGTCGCCGGTGATCAGGAGTGAGGGCAGATCCTCGTTGAATTCGTCCCGGATGCGCTCGATCAACTCGAGGCCATTATCTGCCGGGCCAAGTGCGAAATCGCAAATGAGAAGCGAGGGCGGCTCCCGCATGCGTTCGACCTGCTGCAAGGCCTCCTGCGAGTTGCCGGCCGCCAGCACGCGGCAGCCCTGCAGGGTGAGCAAAAGCGTCATCGCGGTGAGCACCTCCAGATCGTCATCCACCACCAGCACCAGCAGGCCCGAGAGCGAAGCTGCGCTGCGCTCGACCCGATCCTCGAGCCTGAACTGGGCAAAGGGTGCGGCAGGCATGTTGATCGAGAAACTCGAACCGCGGAAGGCGCTCGAGCGCAGACGCAAGCGGATACGCAGGATCTGGGCAAGCCTTCGGGCGATCGCAAGACCGAGCCCGAAACCGCGCGAGCCCGACTGATTGTCTTCGGGCGCGCGGGCGAACTCCTCGAAGATCAATCCGCGCAGCGCCCTCGGCACGCCCGGACCTGAATCGATCACCGCCACCCGCACCCGGTTGCCCCGGCGCTTGGCCACCAGTTGTACCCCTCCAAGGCGGGTGTAGCTGAGCGCATTGGCCAGCAGGTTGCGCAGGATACGTTCCACCATTCCGGCGTCGCTCATCACATAGAGGTGGGGTTCGCTCACGAACTCGAGGCTGAGCGCCTTCGCGCTCGCCACCGGCGTGAACTCCGACTGAAGCCGCAGGAGGATCGGTTGCAGGCTCAGCGCCTCGAGGCGAGGGGCAATCACCTGGGCATCGAGCCTGGCGATGTCGAGCAGCGAATCAAACATCTCGTTCATGTAGCGCGCACACTGCTGCATGCGCTGGACCATCTCGCGCAGATCCTCGCTGAGCGGATAGGCGGCAGTGGAGGCGAGATACAGATTGAGCGAATGCATCGGTTGGCGCAGGTCATGGCTTGCGGTTGCAAGAAACGTGGACTTGGCCAGATTGGCGGATTCGGCGGCGTCGCGCTGGCGTTGCAGATCCTCGAGAAGGTCGACGTTCCTGAAACGCAATTCGAGCAACTCGCTGGCCATCGCCCGGAAGCGCAACTGAAACGCCAGGATGATTCCCGGGGTGAGCACGACGGCCACCTGCAAGGGAAGGCGAACCGTGTCGAGCGTGAGAAGGAGCGCGAGCGGGATGGGAACCAGCGTTGGGAGAATCGCGAGCAGAAAGAGCCGTTGGACACCCCCAAAACACAGCAGGCTGATCACCATGTAGCCCGTGTGAAAGAACACAAAGCTCACCGAGTTGCTTTCGCTCTCCGGAAAGAGCGCCAGCCAGCCCGCGCCGACCAGCGTACCCACTGCAATCAGCAGCGTCTGCATCCGGGGGTCGCGCCCGGCGCGTCCGAGTGCCTCGAAATCGGGCTTGCGACCGTAGGAGAGTAGCCAGATACCCCACAGTATCCAGCCGGTGATGAAGCCGCCCCATACCAGCACGGCCGCTGGATCGCTCGTTTTCCACGACGCCGCGATCTCGAGCGCGGATCCGCCGCAGAGCGCCGCGATGAAGAGTGGGAAACTGTCCCAGGCGTAGCGGTAGCGCTCGGACTCAATGAGTTCCCGTCGGCGATCGCTCGCGCGGGTTTCGCCCGCCGGGAATCGCAGCGCCTGATCGTGCTGAAATGGAGCGTTCAACGGAGTCCCAAATGACGGCGCATCCAGGCTTCACACGAAGATGGCTGCACGCAACTGTGGTTATAGCGCCTGCAGCGCCGCGTGACTACCGGCTGCAGCGCCGCGTGACTACCGCCTGCAGCACCGCGTGCCTACCGTGGGCCAGCGCCCGGGAGCCTACCCGGTGCCCGCTCCAGATGCCTCTGGAGCGGGCCGCCGCTGCGTTCAGCGAGGCAAGGCGCAGTGCCCCCCTGCGCTGATCTTGCCTGAACCCGCTGCAATCAGTGGAGGCTCAAAGCGAAGGTCGACCGGTGGCGAGCGCTGCCAATCCCAGCAAACCAGAATCAGCAGTGCAACCCAGAAGATCCGCCTTGATTGACCGGGATCGATCATGCCGTTGCCTTCACTGAAACCTCGGGGCGGGCAAGGTCGCGTCAGAAACCGAAGCGACGCCGCAGGCCGATGCCAAGGAGCGTGCCCGGGAAGGCCGCAAGCATCCAGATCCAGCCATGCAGACTTCCTGTGGAGATGCCGCTGAGCATCGCGCCCACGTTGCAGCCGAAAGCCAACCTTGCGCTGTAGCCCATCACGAAGCCCGCTGTGAGCCCAATCATCCATTGTGTCGGGCTCAGTGGCTTCGGGGGGCTGTCGGATGCCTGCAGGTTGGCCACCGCGCATGCGCCTGCGAGGATACCGATGTTGGTGATCGAGGTGATATCGAGCAGCAGGCTCTGCTCGAGGCGGATTTGCTGTCCCTCGAGCCCCCAGAAAGGGTTGGACGCTGTATCGAACCCGCCTGCGGCCTGCGACAGCTTGGCAGCCCAGAGTCCGAAGCCGTAGACCACGCCCCAGGGTTGCCCGGCAAGGATCAGATGCAAGGCGCCAAGTGCCGCCAGCAGCGCTGCGCCGCGCAGCCACCGGGTTCCGAGCCAGGCCTTGCCCGCTCCCACGTACAGGCGGGCAAGCGCCAGAAGGACGATGAGCAGCGCAAAGGAAAGCAGGAGCGCTCCGGAGGTGCCAAACTGCTCCGCAAGCGCTACAGGTCCGATCTCTCCGAGGGCGAGCCAGTGGTGAAGATGCGTGGCGCCGAGGAAGCTTCCGAACGCGAAAAGCGGCAGGATTGCCATGTTGAGCGGAGTTCCGAGTCCGGCCTTGTAGAGGGTGCCCGAACCGCATCCGTCGGCGATCTGCATGCTTGCGCCGAACACGAAGGCACCCAGGACGAGGCTCAGGCTTACCGGCCCGAGTGCAGCCTGCAGTTCATCGAAACTTGCGAGAAGGGGCAAAGCCACTCCGGTGGCGAGGCCGAGCAGCAGCACCTGGGCAGCAAAGCCGCGGGGGTCTCTGCGCTCCACCAGATCGCGCCATCCGGTGGTGAAGCCAAAGCGCGCACCTGCGAGCGCTGCGCCGAGTCCCAGTCCGATCAGAAAGAGAAAGGCCTGACGGATCGAGACTTCGGCTGCGAGCAGGAGAAAGAACGCAAGCGAAAGCCCAGGGACAAACCAGCGCTGCATCAACCTGAATCTGCCACGAAGGTTCCGATCGTTAGCGGGTTTTGGGTTCGGCCCCGAACCGACCGGGGTACGCGCGCTGACCGGATCAGCGTCGTTCCATCCAGAGCCTGGTATCGATCAGCAGGGCCTTGAGCCGGTTCGGCACATGGTCCATCGGAAGCGCCTCGCGGTCCTGGGTCCACTCCACCATGGATCCGGGATAGAGCTTGACGTTGCTGTGGCCGAGGACCTCGGAGAGCGCGAACCAGTTGGTGGCAGCCCAGTGGCCGGTGTTGCAGAACGAAACGGTTTCGGTCTGGGCACTGAGTTGTTCCGCACTTGCAATGCTTCGGGCTGCTTCGACCGGAACGAACCGGGCGGTGCCAGGCACGAACCAGCGGTCGTGTTCGAGATTGCTCGCTCCCTTGAGGGTTCCGGCGGCAAGCGCCGACCCATGGCGGGTTTCTCCGCGGTAGAAGGCGGCCGGTCGCGCATCGACCAGTTGGCTGCGGCCGTTTCGAATGCGCTGCAGAACCTCGTCCTTGCTTGCCAGGTAGCGATTGTCGACAACCGGAACAAAACTGCTCGGCCGGATCGATTCGTTGCCCGGATCGGTGGGGTGCTCCGCCTGCACCCAGGCGCGATGCCCGCCATTGAGGATCGATATCCTGCGGAGTCCGTGCACTTTCAGCGTCCAGTAGACGCGGGCAGCCGAACCGAAGTCGCTCGCGTCATCGCCGTGCGAGACGACGACGATGTGCAGGTCTGGGGATACCCCGAGCTTCTGCAGCAGCGTGGTCATTCTGGCAAGACTCGGCAATTCGCCAGGGTTACCGGCAGGGCCTCGCCACACCGCATAGGGCGCGTTGACCGCACCGGGCAGGTGGGCGGTGAGGTAGGCCTGCTGCGACCGGATGTCGACGATCCGCAGTGCGGGGTCGTCGATCCGCTGCGCAAGCTCGGCGGGCGTGATCAGGGGAGCGGCGTGAGCCCGATAGCCTGCAACACATGCGAGCAGACACAAGCCGAGCAGGCATACAGCCGCAAGGCATTTCCCGGGAAGCCGCGCGACCGGGGCGCGCGCGGCAGGTTCGGCAAGCCAGCGCAAACAGGCGGCCCCGTGTTGCGGATCGCACGGGCTCACAACCGCGCAACGAGGGGCTAAAGCCAATGAAGGTCGGGTCAAGTCACTTCTCCAGAATTGAGGGCCTGGCGATCACCACCGCCCCTCCTTTT
>Ga0194127_10006053_pt1 | contig 13923 bp, 13 predicted proteins | sample TA2KigC100mmetaG_FD_148624 | JGI IMG/M metagenome (GOLD analysis project Ga0194127, IMG submission 148624) | Freshwater microbial communities from Lake Tanganyika, Tanzania - TA2015036 Kigoma Deep Cast 100m | ecosystem: Environmental > Aquatic > Freshwater > Lake | place: Tanzania: Lake...
GCGGCTCATTCCACAACATACCTCACCCTAGTGGTGATATATGATACCACACTAGCCGCCGATTTGCAGCCCACAACCGCCAAGAAACACTGCCGATTTGCCGCTCCGCCCGGCCGGAAACGCTTGATATACGAGACGCATGTCTGAGCAAGCATGCACCAATGGTCATTGACTGCCCATCGGGCCGCCAGCACGGCACTCACCAGCCAATGCGGCCCATCCAACAGGCCCAAACTGATGGTGGATCGTGGCATAGCTCATCCCATTGCGCCGCCAGTGCGCGAGCGCGCGACGCCAACACGGCGGACGAATCTGCTCGGATCATCTGGTACCTATGGAGGCCATGGTGCCAGACCTCTATCTGGTAGCGGGCGAGCCCCCGAGCCGTTCTCCAGACAACCATCTCACCAATCTCACTCATCGCGCACCTCGTGCCCCGTGACCCCTCTGCCAGGAACAGGACCCCGCAGGTCCGCTCCTCAAGGCAACGCAGGGGATCGCTTCGATCCTCCAGATTCGTTCTGGTTGCAGGTCCGTTCGCTATCCCGCGGTTCTCTGGTGTCGAAGGCGTCCCCGCCCAGTACCCCTGTTGCCGGCGAGACGCCGGCGCTACGATGCCCGCCTCACGTCCGGGCGGTCAGGCGCTCCCATGTCTCGAAGACGCGCCTGACGTTCTCGGGCCGGGCGCTGGCGCCGAACTCGCACTGGGCGAAGCAGCCGCCGTTACGCCACAGGTGCGCATGCACGTCCGCGACGGCGCGCTCGATGTCGTCGCGCGTACCGTTCGGCAGCAGGTCCTGCCGGTCTATCTCACCCCAGAAGGTGATCTTGCCGGCCAGCGGCGCGACGTTGGGTACGCCCATGCAGAACAACTGGGAGTTCACCGCGTCAACACCGATCTCGACGAGGTCGGGCAGTATCGCGAGGATGTGCCCGTCCGAGTGCATGAACGCCTTCTTGCCGGCCCCGTGCGCGATCTGCACGTAGTCGCGGTACATGGGCCTGAAGACCTCGCGCCAGACGTCGGGCTTGATCAGGAGCGCGCGCTGGGAGCCCCAGTCGTCCATGAACGAGACGCCGTCCACATTGGTCTCGACCCACCGCTCCAGCAGCTCGACGTACAGCGCATGGACCCGGTCCAGGAATGACCGGAGCCGCGGATCTCCCTCTGCGAGGTCGGCGAACAGGTTCTCCGTGCCCCGCAGGAACTGAGCCTGCTCGAACGGGCGCGGGCACACGCCGGCCATCGTGAACCGATCCGTTGCGGCGCAGTCGCGATTGACGGCGTCGCGATCTATGGTCAGCCACTCGCGCGGGAAAAACACACGGGCGACATCGGCGTCCCAGTCGGCGATGAGTGGCGCCTTGACCTCGCCGACGACACCCGGTTGTATGTTGGTGAACACGCTCCCCCACTCGTCCACGAAGTCCCCCGGCGCGTAGGGGTCGCCGGACGTGGGAGGCAGTTCGCGGCAATGGCCTCCGACGCCGGCGATGTCGTCCGGGAAATCGCGCTGGATGGCGGCCACCTCGGCGGCGTGGTGACTCTGCGCCCAGGGCAGGAGCCAGAGCTGGCGCGCGGCGCGCGCGGGGTTGCGGAACTCCAGGGTCTGAAGGACGATCTCTCGTGGCGTGGCTGACATGGGTCACCTCGTTAAGGGCCGAAGCCCGATCTGAGTGCGGGGCTCGGCTGTCAGGATACCCGCGCAGGAGAGGCCAAAGGCGAAAGGCGAAAGGCGAAAGACGAGAGACGACGGAGACCGGGGATGGGTCGAGGCCCGGCCGGTCTTGCAATGGTGAGCGGGTATCGCTACAATGGGGCGGCGCGAGGTTCGAAAGCTGAGGGCTGAAGGGCGAAGGCGGATGAGCGTGGGGCGTGCCGAGGGCGGAGGACTGACACGACGCGCGTGCCTTGCTGCGTGCCTCTCCGGCGCGTTGGGGGGCCTTGCGCCCGTTCGCGGATCGAGGCGTCGCGAGGGAACGATGAACATCATCATGGTGCTGATGGACGACCTTGGGCAGCGTGATCTAGGCTGCTTTGGCAGCACCTTCTACGAGACGCCTGCCGTTGACCAACTCGCCCGAGAGGGCATGCTCTTCACGGACGCATACGCGGCTTGTCCCGTCTGCTCGCCGACGCGCGCGAGCATCATGACTGGCCGCTACCCGGCGCGCATCGGCCTGACCGACTATCTCAAGGGGCGGCGCAGGGGCAAGATGCTCCCCGCCGACTACCTCGACAACCTTCCGCTCGAAGAGGTCACGATCGCCGAATGTCTGCGCGAGTCGGGCTACACGAGCGCCTCGATCGGCAAGTGGCACCTCGGCCCTGAGCCGTTCTTCCCCGAGCATCAGGGCTTCGATCTCAACGTTGGCGGCTGTCACCTGGGGCATCCGCCCAGCTACTTCTGGCCGTTCGGCTCGAACGCGGCCCGCGTGCCCATCACTCCGGGCCAGCCGGACGAGTATCTGACCGACCGGCTGACCGACGAGACAACCCGGTTCGTCCGGCGGAGCGCAGGCCGGCCATTCTTCGCATATCTGTCGCACTATGCAGTCCACAACCCGCAGGAGGCGACGGACCGCTGGACCCGCCACTTCACGGCGAAGCTCGAAGCCGCCGGTCCCAAGACCGGGGCCGACTTCGAAGACTGGCATGGCCGGCGCGTCCGCGTGAAGCAGAACCAGCCGGTCTACGCCGGCATGATCGCCTCGGCCGACGAGGGACTTGCGCGGATCGTCGCCGAGCTGAAGGACCTGGGCATCTACGATCAGACCGTCCTCATCTTCACGTCGGACAACGGCGGCCTCTCGACATCCGAGGGCACGCCCACATCGAACCGCCCCCTCGCGGGTGGCAAAGGGTGGCTGCACGAGGGCGGCATCCGCGTGCCGCTGATCGTCCGGTGGCCCGGCGTTACGCGCCCGGGCTCTGTCTGCCGCGTGCCGGTGACCAGCACCGACCTGTTCCCGACGATGCTCGGGATTGCCGGTCTGCCGCAGCAGCCCGACCTGCATCGGGACGGGCTCGATATGAGGCCGTTGCTGGAAGGCGGCCAATCGCTCAGGCGCGACGCCATCTACTGGCACTATCCGCACTACAGCAACCAGGGATGCCCGCCCAGCGGAGCCGTGCGCGAAGGCGACCTGAAGCTGATCGAGGACTACGAGACCGGCGGCGTCGAGCTCTACGATGTGCGCCGCGACATCGGGGAACTGACCGACGTGAGCGGCGCGCGCCCCTCGGATGCGGAGAGGCTGCGCGCCAAGCTCGCCTCGTGGCGCGATGAGGTCAAGGCTCGGATGCCCGTGCCAAATCCGAACGGATGAAGCAGATGCCTCGCTGCGCTCGGCATGACGTAATGGAACGCTCGGCATCACGGTGGGGAGGTAGCAGATGCACTGCTGCGCTCCCGATAGCCGGCGAGATCAGCGCCGGAACGCCGCCTCCCGTAGCGCCGGCGCCATACGTCGCATCGGTCCCATCCGTCCCATCCCGGCGCTACGGGAGGCGGTGCGCTCTGTTTGCAGTTGCGGTAACCGGACGATCGGCCGGCGGACCTTTCGCAATGACGCCGCCTTCGCCCTTCAGCCTTCAGCCCTCAGCCTTCGAACAACGTCCCGTTGGCCATTCGGCATGACACAAGGGAGGAAGCAGATGCCTCGCTACGCTCGGCATGACGTAACGGACGAAGGGGTACGGGGCTGATGCGCAAGCCGCTCAAAGCGCTGATCGTCGAGGACCGCGAGCCAGACGCCGACCTGATGGTGCTTGAGATGCGCCATGTGTTCAGCGTCACGTATGACCGCGTCGAGACCGAGGAGCAGTACGTGCGACACCTGGCCGACCGCCCGGATGTGGTGATCGCCGACTACAACCTGCCCCGTTTCAGCGGCATTCGCGCGCTGGAGATTCTGCGGTCACAGGACCTGGAGACCCCGTTCATCCTCGTATCGGGCGCGCTGGCGGAAGGCGAGGCCGCCGCGATCCTCAACAAGGGCGCCAACGACTACCTGCTCAAAGCGAGTCTGCTCCGCCTCGGCCCGGCCATCGAGAAGGCGCTCGCCCAGCGGCAGGCCGTGCGAGCGAAGGAAGAAGCGGAGGATCTCTATCACCAGAGCGAGGCGCGCTATAAGGCCCTGTTCGAGCAGGCCGGCGAGGCCGTGGTTGTGCTTGATGCCAACACGGGAGTGGCGCTTGAGGCGAACCCGCGCGCAGCGGAACTGTTCGGGCTCAGTCTCGACGAGATCGTCAGCAGGCCGTTCCGGTCGCTCTTCCCGGAGAGCATGAGGGAGCGGTACGATGCGTGCATGAGGGAGCTTGGCCCCGCCGGCTCAGCGCCTCCGCCCTCCTTGGAGCCCGGCGAACGTAGCGCCGGCGTCTCGCCGGAAGCATACGTCGCATCAGTCTCATCCGTCCCATCCCGGCGCTATACGGAGGCGTCCCACACGGCGCGCATGGGCATGCAGATCCGCCGTCCCGACGGCGCCGAGGCCGAGGTTGACATCGCAGCGGCGCGCGTCCAGGTCGCCGGGAACCGGTCCGTGGTTCAGGCGTTCCTGCGCGATGTCACCGAGCGCAACCGCCTGCAGAAGCAGTTGGCCGGCGAGCGCGACAAGCTCGAAGACACTGTCGAGCTCCGAACCACCGAGCTGCGAGAAGCCGTGGCCCAGTTGGAGGCGACCGTCCTGCGCCTTGAGGAGGCGAGCCGCCACAAGAGCCAGTTCCTGCGCAGCATGAGCCATGAACTGCGCACCCCGCTGAACTCGATCCTCGGCTTCACGGACCTGCTGACCTCCGGCTTCGTCGGACTGCTGACGGAGCAGCAGCTTTCGTATGTGCAGCAGATCGAATCGGGCGGCAGCCACCTGCTGAACCTGATCGGCGACCTGCTGGATGTCGCCCGCATCGACTCGGGATCCGTCGTGCTCGAAAAGAGCGCCTTCGCGCCGCCGCAAGTCTGCGACCACGTCGCGCGCATGCTGACATCACAGACCCGGGAGAAGAAGCTCCACCTGCACATATCGCACGATCCGGGCGTGGGCCTCATCGAAGCCGACCTGCAGAAGGCGCGCCAGATCATGCTCAATCTGCTCACCAACGCTGTGAAGTTCACACCGACGGATGGCACGGTCACGATCACGACCGAGCCGGCCGGCGCCGACTGGGTGCGCATCACCGTCGCCGACACCGGCATCGGCATCGCGGAGGAAGACCTCACCAGGGTCTTCGAGGAGTTCTACCAGTCGGATCGCAAGCGCGATCAGGGCCTGGGCGGCACCGGCATCGGGCTTGCGCTCACCAAGCGCCTCGTGGAGTTGCACGGAGGCACGATCGAGGTCCGGAGCTCACCGGGCGACGGCGCGGCGTTCTCGTTCACGTTGCCCATGCGACCTCTGGCCCCGTCCGAGGCCGGCGCCATACGTCCCATCGGTCCCGTCGGTCCCATCATCACCCCCGGCGTCTCGCCTGCGACAGGCGAAGCGTGGGTGGGCCAACTGACGATCCTCGTTGTGGCAGATCGGTCGGCGAACGGCGATCTGCTCGAAACGGCGCTCCGAGCCAGGCGGCACCACGTCGTGCGCGCGACATGCTGCGAGGATGCCCTGCGACGCGCGGAATCATCCACGCCCGATGCCGTCATCCTCGACCTGGACGACGTGATCGCCAAAGGGCTGGATCTGGCACGCGCGCTCAGAAGCGACGCCCGTTTCGCGGCGGCCCCGATCCTGCTGGTGACCGCCGACGCGACCGACGAGACGGCGAACGAGGCCCACGACGCCGGGTGCGACGCGTGCATGGCGAAGCCCGTTCAGCCGAGCATTGTTCTGACCGAGATATCGCGCCTGGTCGCCAAGCGCCTGCGCACCGCACCCATGGAGGCAACCGCATGAAGGTGGCAATCGTCGAGGACGATCCCGGCACCCGCCGTTACATGGAGGAGACCGTCAAGAGCCTGGGCCACGAAATGTGCTCGGCGGAGGACGGCCTGACGGGGCTGGACCTCGTGCGAGACTGGGAACCGCACCTCGTGTTCCTCGATATCCAGTTGCCCGGTCTGGACGGGCTGGAGGTGCTCGCCGCCATTCGCGACGAGGGTCTCGACACCATCGTCATCGTCAACACCGCCTACGGCACCGAAGACCACGCAATCCGCGCCCTGCGCCTTCGGGCGAACGACTACCTCCGCAAGCCCGTCCGGCACGCCGACCTGATACCCATGATCCGCAAGTTCGACGAGATCGTGGCGGCCCGCATGGCCCCAACGGCGCTGCCCGAGTTCGTGCTCGAGCGCAAGTGCAGCGTGGCCATCGGCAGCCGGCTGGACAACGTCGCACGGGCCGCCGACTACCTCGCGAACGAAGCCGAGATGGGGCGCGACCGGCCCCTGACCCTCGGAATCACGCTGGGTCTCGTCGAACTCCTCAACAACGCGGTCGAGCACGGCAACCTCGGCATCACGGGCCACGAGAAGACCGAGGCCCTATCGGACTCGTCGAAGTCGTATCGTCAACTCCTCCTGGATCGTCAACAGGAGCCCGACCGGATGGCGCGCCGGGTAACGGTCGAGCTCCGAAGCACCCGGGACGTCGCCGAATGGCTCATCGCCGACGAAGGCGAGGGTTTCGAATGGCAGTCGTTCGTTGGATCGGCGGACGAGCCCGATCCGCTCGCTCTGCATGGGCGCGGCATCTTCCTGGCGACCTTGCTACTTTGACACGGTCGAGTACCTGGGCCGTGGCAACGTCGTGCGCGTCACGAAGGCCAAGCGGGCGCCGGAGCCCGAGTGAGCCGCACAGGGCTCGTGGAAGTCGTGGCTGCCGGCGCCGGCGTGGTCACCGCCACGTGGTGTGGTGTGTTTGCGATCAGTTGGCGCGTGGCCGAGAGCACGATACGGTGACCGAGAGCGAACCACCCGGCGCACCCGTGCCCCGCGGCTTCATGCCGATCGGATGCCTCATGCTGATCGGGCCCTTGGGCGGGATCACATCCATCCCGCTAGCCCTTTTCGTCGTGCCCGTACTGCCCGGACCGCTGTGGCTACGCCTGACCCTGATGGTACTTGTCGCATGGTGGCTCGGCCTGTTCGAAGTGTGGATTGGCTGGGCGATCGTGCGGTTCGTCCGGCAAAGGCGGGAGGGGCCGGAAGTGTGAGCGCAGGGACTCGTCTAGAAGACGCCCGCTTGTGGCAGGGCCGTGACCGGAGACACGCCGCCTGCAGAAGGGGCTCGGCGGGGACCATGCGTCGTGCGCCCACCACCTCTCTTTGGGACGACCACGTCCTGCTGCGCGACAACAGCATCTTCACCACGCTGCCCGGCACTCCGGGCGGGCTTCTCGCCTCAAAGGGCGGGACGACCCACCGGTTCTACATTCCCGACATGCAGGGCCACGTCCGGCAGGTGACCGACATCAACGGCGGGATTATCGCGGCGTACCTGTACGACGCGTGGGGGCTGATAGCGGACACCAACCAGACCGCCATGGCGTTCGGCGACTGGGGCTACACGTGGGACGGCAAGCCGGGCCGGTACTACGTGGAGCAGCGGCACCTGCGCGCGGACCTGGGGCGGTGGATGTCGGTCGATCCGGTTGAGACGGAGCCGCCCTATGCGTATGTGGGTAACAGGCCGACCTGGGCGGTGGATCCGAGCGGGGGGCAGGGGCGACCAGGACTGGCCGACTTTGTGTGGTGTACCGAGACGCAGCGATGGGAGCCCGTAAGCCCCGCCGCGCTCGACGCCGCAGGGACCCATCGTTTCTATGTGCTCGAGTTGCCTTCGCTGCTCGGGAAGCCATATCGCGATGTGATGGCCGCCCTCGGCCAAGCGCCAGCTGCGCTTCGGATGTCGGCGCAGGATTGGCAGGGCATCCCATTCGCCCTGCGCGCCGAGATAGCGGAGGAGGCTGGAGCCACCCAGCCCGTTTGGCGCTGGCTGGATCGGACCAAGGATGTCCTCAACCCGCCGCGTGCCTCGATGCGCCGGGACAGCCACGCGCCGGGAGTGCCAATCACCGACGACCTCATCCGTCGGATGCGAGGCATCTCCGTCCGCGACTGGGAGATACGGTCGATCCTCGATCCCGAGGCGCCCAGAACGCACGCGCCGAACACCTACTTCCCAATCCTCAAGCTCCTGGGCGGTGAGCTGAACCGGGTGGTGTCGTTCCTCAATCCTGGCATGCAGTTGCGCTACCTCGTCGACACGGAGCACCCCCGCTCCTACTCGGACCTGACCGGCACCAGCATGTGGGCGAACATAGCGCCACGATACTACGCGTACGCGCAGGGCACGGGCTTCGGACCTGGCGTCGCGCGCAGCGCGATGGAGTTCACCGAACCGGCGACAGTCATCACCTTCGCTGTAACCAGGTACATACCCGTGCCTGCTGGCGCGGCCACTGCCCTGGGCGCGGTGGGCGTTGCGACGCAAGCGCCGGAGATACTGCAGCGCGCGCGCTCAGGAGACGTCGCGGGCGCTGCGGGCGAAGTCCTTGTGCCGGTCGTTCTGCTTATTACCGGGCGTGTGTGCGACATCGAAGCGGCGGACACCGTCGCCGCCAGGCAGACGATAGATCGGGCACTGGCGAGCGCGAAGGTGAGGGTCGCCAAGCAGACTGGCCTGGTCGAGGGCCAGAAGGGATACGGCTCGGCACTACACCACGAGCTGGATTCGCAGATCCGGGCGCTGGCAGGGCGGAACATACGTGCGGAACTGAGCTACCGCAGCGGAAAGGTCGTGGACTGGAGCGATGCCGGCTGCGTTCGCCTCGACGTCGTCATCGGGCGGAAGATCAGGCTCTTCGTGAAGGTCTGGCCGAAGCAAGTGCTCGACCTGAAGACCGGCCGGGCACACCTGACGCCGGCACGCATCGCGCAGATTCGGCGGAACCTGCCGCTCTACGGGCAGTTGAGCCCCATCTTGGAGATTCGCCCATGACTTGGCGGGAGAAGGACCGCCTGATTCGTCGGTATCTGCTACCGGCGTTTCCTGACTACGGCGTGTCCCGCGGCATCATGTATGCCCAGCCGCTGGAGTGGGTGCTCAGGGGGCTATGTCTGGGCAGCAGCCGCACACCGAACGCGGTGTGTGCCTACGTGTTCGTGATGCCGCTCTATGTGCCGAGCACTGTCGTGTCCCTGCAGAACGCGGACGAGATCGGCTACGAGTACATCACGCCGGAGAACGAGGCGGAGGCCATGTCCAGGATCCTAGAGGCCATGCGGCGCAACATGGCTATCATCACACGGTACGATAGCCCTGCAGCAATAGCCCGACGCCTCCTGTGGCCCCTGCCACGCTATCTCCTGGCAACCGAGTACGAGAAACAGGCCGTTCACTACGCGCAGATACTGACCGGCCAGTACCTTAAGGCGAGGCTCGGACTCAGGATAGTACGTGCAGCGATCGCCCTGCGGGTGCGCCTTAACGGTGGACCCGACTGGCTGGAGGAGGCTGCCAGGGTTGAGCAACTCATAGGCGCGCTGCGCTCCGACCCGCGTCGCGCTCTCGCGCTGCTTGAGGAGTGGACCGCGTTCACCAAGAAGAGCCTCCATCTGCCCTGAGGGCGCCGGGACGCCGCCGGGGGGGGGGCGGCCACTGGCCGAGAAGGTGCGGCGCGATGGCTACGATATCATCAAGTACACGTCGGAGCGCGGCCGAGGGTGCAACTACGCGGTGATCGACCACTTCAATGATCTGCTGGAGCCTCTTGGTCTGACGGGGGTCAGCCCGTAAGGGGGAGGAGCCTATGCCCGAGGACGGTGCCGCGACCACGGAAGTCGTTTCGATGCGGGTCATCTGCGACGCATGCCAACGCGTGTATGTGGCGTACGAAGCTACGCACGACGCGTACGGGTTGGTGCCCGCCGTGACGCCGCATGGGGACATTCGCTTCGACGCACCCGACGCGCCGCTAGGCGCCGAGCTGGACGACCTGGTGCACGCCGTGGCAGACGACAAGCGGCCGTACAGCAACCACAACACCGACAACCTGCAGGCGGCTGAGGAAACCAGCATCGACCCGTCGCCCAGCGGCGAGAAGTACTACCTGTGGGGGCTCACACCGTGTCACCATTGCGGGCAGTTCGCCAACGGCCGGCTCGTGCCGGGCACGCGACGAACGGTGGTGCGGGTGCCGGTCGTGATGGTCGAGCGCACCATCTGGAACTCACTCGCGTTCGCGGAGAAGCGCGCCCGGGTTCGCGCGGCGCTGAACCGGCTGTGGGCGTCGTACGGATACGCTCCGCTCCCGGACGAGTGAGACGACGTAGTGCTTGCCTATCATGCGTCCCGAGGCTCGGTGACACGAAGCGCAATCGCCCCGCGGCGCGCGGCTGGGTGCACCGGAACGTGCCTCTCACCCAGGTACTGCACCGCCAACGCCAACGGCAACCTGACGGTCGAGAACTACGTCGGCAATATCGCGGATAGTCGAAAGCCCAAAGTGGAGAGTCGAAAGGGGACGCGCGCGCAGATCAGCGTATCGACCTCGTACTGGTCGACCCAGAGTCGTCGCGCTTCTCGGTGGTGCTTCCGTGGGGGCGTCAGGACCACGCTTCCCGGCGTCACGGGCGGGCTGCTCTCCGCCAAGGTCGGCGGCGACCACCGGTTCTATATCCCCGACATGCAGGGCCACGTGCGGCAGGTCACGGACGTGGACGGCGACGCCATCGCCGAGTACCAGTACGACGCCTGGGGCCTGATCCAGCTCACGGCCGCCTCGGCCATGGCCTTCGGCGACCGGGGCTACACCTGGGACGGCAAGCCCGGACGCTACTACGTCCAGCAGCGGCATCTGCGGGCGGACCTCGGCCGGTGGATGTCGGTGGACCCGGTAGAGACCGAGCCGCCCTACGCGTACGTGGCGAACAGGCCGACCTGGGCGGTGGATCCGACGGGACTGCGTCCATTGTCTGCCCACGACAAGCACGTCATTGCCAGGTTGCTGGCGCAGTTCCCAGGACCGGTAGCCAGCGTGCGCGACCCCGGCAGGATGCTCTGGCCGCGGACTCCGGAATCGCTCGGACTCCAGCGCGCGGTGGCGCTCGCAGCCCAGGCGCTCCGTAAGGAGATCGAGGCCGTACCGGTCGACAAGGGTGCCGAACGGGCCTACAACGACGTGCTGAGCCGGTGGCAACGACACGGGGCCACCGGCGTCGAGCTCGAGCTTGCGTACAGGCGGCTACCACCTGATCCGCCGGGACTCAGGGCAGCCATGTGGGCCATAGAGCAACTGGGTGATGCCCGATGGGGCAAGGCCGGCGCGGCGCCGAGCACGATCGGTTCCGGCGCTCGACCTGACGAGTGGAAGTGCAACCTGTTCGTCGCCAATGCATATGCACGGGGGGCGGATCTTGGCTGGGGCGGGGTCGGCGTCCCGGTGCGGCGATCGCTGCGGCAACCGGGGGTGCTGAACCCAACCTCAGCGAACGACCTCGGCAACCCCGCGGTCACGGTCCGGGGATTCCCCGTGGTGGCCGGGCTGCCACGTGTAGGTGACATTGTGGCCTTCCATCATCCGACCCGTGGCGGCCACGCCGCGATCTACCTGGGGGGCGGGTACTTCCGCGGGCTCGTCATCTACGCGAGCGAGCACGCCGTCAAAGTGGAGACCATTCAGTACGTACTGGATAATGTTGGCGAACCACCATATGATGCTGTCACGTTCCGCCGGTACCACCCGGGGGGTTAAGTGCGCAGGCAATCTCGCTGCGTGGGGGTATGCGCCGCCCCGGAGTCCGAGAAAGGAGACCGCCATGGTTGCCGACCGCGGTTTGCGACGGATGGACCGGCGGATGAAGCGGCTGAGCATTGCGGCCGGAGTTCTTAGCGCGCTCATCGTCGGCGTCGGAGTCGTGCTATGGTCGCGTGGCCAGCTCTTCATACTTGAGCCGGTATCCCATGTGGCGATCGACGGCGTGCCGTTGGCGGGGCCGCGAGTCTGGCGCGGCTGCCGCAACACAGTCTTGGTTGAGCTGCCAGGGGAACGCAAACCGGAGTACGCGGTCGTCTTTGCCGAGCGATCCGAGGTCTGCTACGCCAATTCGCCGAAGTGGCTCTGCCTTCCAAGGATGCTGTTTCATCCAACGCCGCTTGGCCTGATTACCCAAGGCAAGACAGAGGTGCACGCGAACATGACCGGCAACCGACGGAGCTTCGCGTTCACCTACTACCAGGGCGGGAGGGTGCGCGTAGACCGGGAATGACGGAACACAGGCGATCCTTAAGCCCGGTCACGCGATGACGGACATGCGCGCGGCGCGTGCGGTCACCTATCTCTGGGACGATCACGTCCTGCTGCGCGACAGCTCCATCTACACCACGCTGCCGGGGCAACCGGGCGGCTTGCTCTCGGCCAAGGTCGGCGGCGACCAGCGGTTCTATATCGCCGACATGCAGGGCCACGTGCGACAGGTCACGGACGTTGACGGCGACGCCATCGCGGAGTACCAGTACGACGCCTGGGGGCTCATCCAACTCACCGCCGCCTCGGCCATGGCCTTCGGCGACTGGGGCTACACCTGGGACGGCAAGCCGGGACGCTACTACGTCCAGCAGCGGCACCTCCGCGCGGACCTCGGCCGGTGGATGTCGGTAGACCCGGTGGAGACCGAGCCGCCCTACGCCTACGTGGGGAATCGGCCGACGCGGACGGGCCCAACTAGGGGCAACGATCAGTGGGGCCATGCCGCTGATGCCAGGCGGCTACATCCCTGGGACGAGAGTGAGCCCGAAGAGCGAAAAGTGCCGGTCAAACGTGAAAGCGTCGGTGATGCCGTGCTGAGCCGCCAACGCGAAACTCGTGCAGTCGGTCATGGAGAACGCCTGATCGTTGTAGCGTCGGAAGATCCGGGTGGCAGCGTCCCATAGAACGGCGTCCACCCACAGCACACTGAGGTTGCCGGCCCTCTCAGCCTGAGCCGCGTGGTCGAGAAATGCCTCGGCCTCTCGGTGGCCGAGGTCGTACCGGATGCGCGTAACAGCCTCGTCGAGCACATAGTCCGACGTGGTCAGCGGCACGCCGTCGGCCAGGACGGATCGCAGCGCCGCCTCCGCCCGGGCATGGTACTGGTCGTCACGATCAGCGATCGCCAGCCACGCGCTGGTGTCAACGAACAGCCGGCGCATCGGTCTTGGTGTACAGGGCCGCGTCGTGGTTGACGCTGCCGTCGGTACGCCCGGAACCGCCAAGGCCGATGATATCCAACAGCGGGTTGGAGCCGGCGGGCGTCTGAGTCTCGCACGGCGCACTCAGGCACACGTCCATCTCGTCACCTGGATGCAGGCGCAGCTCCTCGCGCGCTTCTTTGGGGATGACCAGCACTCCGTTGCGAAGCACCTTCGCGGTAAACGTGACTGTCGCCATGGGTGAACCTCCATACAATGCCCGGCCTGAGTGGCTAGTATACCGGACCCATCCCGTCGGGCCTCCGTCGTGCTCTCCCGAACCGGGCTCAAGGGGGAGTCAGCAGGCCACCCGTTCGCGCATCGCCAAGTGGCACGCGAGCGCATAGTCTTGCCGGCTCGGAACGGCGCGAGGTGTGCGGCGCCGGGCGTGAGACCTGCGCCGTCTCGCCGCCGCCTCGGCCATGGCGTTCGGCGACTGGGGCTACACCTGGGACGGCAAGCGGGGCCGCCGCTACGTCCAGCAGCGGCGCCTTCGCGCGGCGGCACGCGGGTGTACAATGATCGCCAGCCCACTGACTGCCGGCACGGAGGTTCGCATGGCAAGGCGCCGATCGTTCGACGAACCGTGGAAGCGCATCATCGAGGCGCTGTTCCCTGACTTCGTGGCGTTGTTCATGCCCGACGCGCACGCCGAGGTTGACTGGAGCGTGCCGGCGAAGTTCCTGGACAAGGAGTTCGCCCGCATAGCGCGGGGCGCTCGCGGCGGACGCCGGACCGCCGACACGCCCC
>Ga0194127_10006063_pt1 | contig 13911 bp, 14 predicted proteins | sample TA2KigC100mmetaG_FD_148624 | JGI IMG/M metagenome (GOLD analysis project Ga0194127, IMG submission 148624) | Freshwater microbial communities from Lake Tanganyika, Tanzania - TA2015036 Kigoma Deep Cast 100m | ecosystem: Environmental > Aquatic > Freshwater > Lake | place: Tanzania: Lake...
CTTGTCCACGCGGGCGTCATCATAATCGCCTTGGCCGAGAAAGTATGAAATTCACTGGCCGGTGCGCTGACGTTTCCCTTTAACTCACGCGCCGCTGGCGGCGATGGGGAACCAAGGATGGGATCGTTGTTGCCGCAGTCGCTGCGCCTATCGGTTTGGCCATCGTCCAGATCTGTTGGAAAAATGGAGCAGAACAATGTTCATTGTCTCAGGCTTCGACCTCGAACGCCAATTTTCCTGTCCTCGCGTCCACGATGATGACCGTCGACGTCGGGTTTTTCTGTTTTATTATACGGGCAAACCCCATCGCGTCACGGACATCATAAAATTGATCGCGGAGAACTCCGTCGATTCGAACCTCGTATGGACACTCAACAAGCTTTGAAGGGCGCAGGTTCATCGGCGAGGATCTGGCTGGAGAATTGCGATGACGAGGAGGGGCGTCCTAGGGAGCGCGGATTGTCTCTCGACGCCGTGCTCGGCTGCCCGTCTCGGTTGCGCATTGAGTATTTCGAGAAGGGCGGCGCGCACGTCGGATCATATGCTCCCTTTGCGGAGCCATTTTCTATTGTTTCTCACTTTGTTTGCAACTTTGGAGCTGCGCCGCGGGAAAACGGCTATTTCCCTCGCTCGTCCTTCTCGGAGTCGACGCCCCGTCCAAACTGCATGTCGCGCGCCCCAGCGCGCCGGCGGCTCTCCGTGAATTGAGCGAGCTCTTTTCTCAACAAGCGCCGCCTTGTTTCGATCGCCGGCATGTCCCGCACAAATTCACGGATTTCCCGCGCAAGCGCTTGGTCGGGCGCTTGCCCGGTGCGCTCCAGTTCCGCGGCGTAATTGAGATAGGTCCGCCGGATCTCCTCCTGACGCGATTGAATTTGTCTCTCCCAAGGGCGCTCCTCGCTCTTTCCGTTCTGCGCCTCCCAGAGGACCTCTTCTCGCGCACGCCGATCGACAAAAGGAATAACGTCCCGCTTGCGCAAAGCCAGGACCGCGCCGCGGTCCGCCTTCCGCACTCTTCCCCGCGCGCGCCGCGGCGTCGCCTCCGCCGCGATCCCCCGCAGCCTCAGCTCCGCGGCGAACCGCTCGCGCCAGACTTGCAGATCCGCCTTGCGGGGATTGAGGCGCTTCCCGTTATGGCCGAGCGAACGAACCGTCAAATGAACGTGCGGGTGCTTATCTTCGAGATGCTGGACGAAGACATAGTCGTGGTTGTGTCCGAACGTTTCGAGGGCGAACGCCCGGGCGGCGTCCTTCACGGCGGTCGCGTCGGTACCCGTCGGCATCGAGAGAATAATGTTTACCGAAAGCGAACCGTCGCGGCGGCGCCGATCATCGAGAGCGGCGTCGTCCGCCCATCGACCTTGTAAATCCTTCAACCCTACGCGCCCCACCAACAGCGCGCCCTGTTCCGTCTCGCCGGCGAGTTCGCCGTTGCGGGTGATGTATTCGAGGTGCGACTTGAGATGCTCAACACTCTTGGTGCGACCGGTGATTTTCACCATCACCTCTGGCGCTCGCTTGACGATGCGCTCCAACTTGGCGCGCATCGCCGCGGTCAGCCGTCCGGATCGCGGGCCATCAGGAGTATCCCATTCCGCCGGCCGCGGACGCCGAATGGGCGTTTGCCAGACATAAGAGATCGGAGGAAGTTCCGCGAACAGGTCCGCCTCGCGCGGCGAGCGACGCCGGCTCATCTGCCTGCTCTCCAGTAATCGGCATTGTCCTCAAATATTCGGCGCAGCTCCGTGAGCGCGCTTTCGACAATAGCTTTCGCTTCGTGGATTTCTGACAGACCTACTTCCGATGGCCTGCCGTGTTGAACGCCGGCGTTCGCCGCACGCGCAATCTGGTTGACGTTAGCGCCGATCCGATTGAGCTCGCGCAGGATCGCGCGGAGCGCTTCACGTTCGTCGGGAGAAGGTTGCACCGGCGATCGCAATCGCGATCGCACGAGGGCGACGATCCAGCCGGTCCGCGTCATACCCCGCCGATGCGCGATCTCGGAGAGCTGGCGCATTTCGCTGTCGCGAAAGCGCAACGTGATCTTCTCAGGCCTGCCGATCGGCAATGGCGCTGCGCAAGGCGAACGCATCTCGAGCACATCAGCGATGAGCCGCCGCATGAGCGCGGATTTGCCGCCCTCGATTACGGCAAGCGCCGCAAAGCGCGCCGCCACGTCGTCGGGAATGCGAAGCGAGATCAGCGCCATTGGCCGCCGACCATGTCGCGATGTATTACATCGCTGGCGCAAAGCCTATCCTGCACTCCAAACGCTTCGAACGATCTCTTTCCGCGTGATGGTCGGCGGTTGGGATTTACGAAGAAAGGAGCGCCTCGGTTCGGTACCGACCGAGTGACGCTCAACATGGCGCAATCTCTTCGATGCGCAGCTCGGAAACCGGAACTTCCTCTGTCTGACCGGTTTCGAGAAAGCGAACGGACGCGAACCGGGTCCCTTTGTTCGCAGGTCCATCAGTGAGCAAGTGGCCTGCGCGATCGCCGTGCTGCACCAGGATCAAAACAGCGGATTTGCTGCTGCGTTGCTCGTGTGGACTGCGCGCACGTGCAGAAGTTTGGTGGCGCTCGTTCGGAGCAGACCGCGGAATATTCGGTCTTGAGCTCTCGATGGCTGGAGCGGAGTTCGGAATATCGCCGGACGCATTCAGAGCGGACGTGAACGATGGATCACGCAGCTCGTGCGCGACTCGCCGCGCTTGAGCATCGGTGAAGCTTTCCTGCGTCGAGCAGACCTGTTCGATCGCTTCGGGTTGCGCGCGCCATGCCTGGTAGAGTTCATAAACCGCGCGAATTGAGGAAGTGTGGATCTTCGTCTGAAGAAAAGCCGGCATTTTTGGAATGACAGCGAAACGCGAGACCCAATCCCTCGGCTTGCCGAGTTTGCGGGCGATATCAGCCTGCCTCTCCCCTTCTTCGAGCCGCGCCACGATGAAGTCAGCGATTTCAGCGGTGGCAAGATCGTCACGCTGAATGTTTTCGATGATCTGCGCATAGCGATCGGGCGCACATCCCTCTTGGACGATAGCGGGCACTGAGTCGAGGCCGACGAGTCGCGCTGCGCGATACCGGCGCGCGCCCATTATGATGAAGTAACGCCCCGGGACATCGCTAGGTCGGACAACGATGGGCTGCAATATGCCCACAAGCCGGATCGAGTCCGCGAGCTGGGTGAGCTCTTCTTCGCTGAAGAGGCGCCGCGGCTGGCCGTGATCTTCGTCGATCTGGGAGAGCGGGATGAGCAGCGGGCGGCCATCCATGCCTGGGTTCCGCGTAGCGGCATCGACGAGGTCTTTGAAGCTTAGGTCGAGAGCCATCCGATCCCCTCCTCAGCCGGCGCGTTCGACGATGTTGGCCAACACGGCCCGAATCTCGCGGCCGGCTTCCTGCGCCGAACGCCGCTTCAATGTCCATACTGGCGCTCGTTCGGCGACCGCTTCCGCGTAGCCGTCGCGCGCCACGACGTGGCCAGGGAAGACATATTTGCCAGCGTCCCGAAGCAGTTGCTCGAGATGCGCCCGCTGACGTGGCGACTTGCTGTTAAAGAGAGATGGCAACAGGCCGAGAAACGTCGCATCGGACCGTCCATATCGTTTTTGGACGCCAACGAAGGTTTGCAACAGTCCCTTCACGCCCTTGACCGAGTAGTCCTCGAGATAGATGGGAGAGAGCACATGAGTGGCGGCAACAAGGGCCGCTACGCTGCGCAGCCCGAGAGAAGGTGGCGTATCGATGACGCATACGTCGAAATGCTCATTCGCCGCGGCGAGGTTCTGTCGCAGCGTCGGAATTGCAGCCGCATCGCCACGATCGACGTCGGTCAAGGAGGTATCGGCTGGAGCGAGGGTGAGGCCTTCGATTCCGCTGGGAGCGATCGGCGCCGCAGGCCGGAATAACCCCGCCGCGGAGGCGTTCCCTGCATGGCGGGCGAGAGTGTCGGTCGCGTTCGCTTGAGCATCTAAGTCGAGGATAAGGACGCGCCGACCCGCTTCCGCTAAATACCAGGCCAGATGCACCGCGAGCGTCGTCTTGCCGACGCCGCCCTTCTGGTTGTTGATCACGATCGTCTTCATGCGGCTGGTCGCCTTCAGAATGGAACGCCCGATACGAGCGGTGGCCAGAACCGTGGTTTGCACCACGGCGCCGACTTCCTGCGACCAATGACGCGACTCGCGGGGGGAGTCGCCCTGTCACAATGGACAGGGTAAGGAAGCCAGGGCCGATGCGCCTCGTTTGCGCGATGAGATAGCGAATGTGATGATTGCGGCAGCCACGTTTTCTAGGGAGATTTACCTGGGTGGGTAATCAGTCCGGAAATAATGATCGGCTTGGTTAGCGGCGCGCCCGCGCGACGAGCACACACTGGCCCTTCAACGTGGTGCAAACCACGGATCCGATATTGCTGCCGCCAACGAAACGCTTCGTTGCCGCCTGGTTGAAGCGGTGGTGCAAACCACGGTGTTCTCGAAAGCTCGGTTTTGCCCTTTCTACGGGCATGCTCGTGACAGCCGTAACGAGCGCGGCAGGCGCGCCGACAACATGGCGCGCTTTTCTATTACAGCGCCGGATGCAGGGAGACCGGCGGCCACTGCCTGAGACATCAGTCGCCGCGATACTCTCCGTCGATAGGGCGCCACACCAAAACAAAAAAAGCTGCCAGCATCCGCTGGCGTCGTAAATCCGAACCAAGCGCAAGAGGCTGGGGCGGCGAGCGCCGCCCCAGCCTTCGCGTCACTTGCGCTTCACAGCCTTTTTCGCCGTCTCGGGCGCCGCGCCAGCCTCGTCCTCGCCGGACTTGTCCGTCTTGGCGGAGGCGAGGATCGAGAAGTCGTCGCAGTTTAGGTCGACGGTGTAGACCTTCTCGCCGTCCTTCTCGAAGCTGCCCTGCTTCAGCGTGCCGCGCGCAACCACCAGATCGCCGGGCTTGGCATAGTCGCCGACATATTTGCGTCCGCTGTCGCTCCAGATCGTAATTTCGTTCCAATACGGCTTGTCCTTCGTCTCGCCGTTGCGGTCCTTGAAGGCGTAATTGGCGCAGATCGAAACGCGCGTGGTTTGCCCCACTTCACGAACCTTGCCGATGCGGCCGAGGATCTGGAATTCCGCGAAAGTCTTCATCTTGCTCTCCATCGTTGGGGCGTCTGCCCCGGTTGCGATGGCTGTCCGTGATGGCCCCGAAGGCGATGTCCGAACCGAAGCGCTGTCAGGCGCGAGGCCGAAGCACCGCGGAGGACCCGAAGGCCGCGGCGATTTTGTTGCGCGAGGAATTGGCGCTCAAGCGCCAAGGGGAAAATCGTCGCGGCTTCGGGTTTTGGGCAGCGACTGCGGCCGTAGGACGAAACGCCATGCAACCGGAGGCGGGCGCATGTAACGGAGAGCGATGGGAATACGCAGTGAATGCGGATCGCCAGGAGCGGCGGGCCCTCAAGAAGAAGGGCGGCGTGCTGGCGTTTCTATTTGATCGCAGCCGCTATCGCGAGAACGTTCGGCGAAAACTGTAACGACGCACCCGGGAACGAAATCCATCTGAACGACGCCAAACGCAGCAAGAGTCACGCGCGCAACATCGCTCGGTTACGGTCGCGCGGCGCCAATGATGAAGGCCGGAGTGAGACGGCGAGGCGGTCACGCCGGGTGCAACCGACAAATCGCTCGAGCGGACGTCGAGCCCGATATCGCCGCAGGTCGAGCAAAGGTGCACGGTGCCCGAATTTCGCCTTGCTGCCCGACTGCAATGTCGAGTCGATTCGTGGCGAAGCGCAAGCTGCCGTGAACCGACGGCGGCATATTGCACATCTGTTCCAAAAATCGGCGCCTGGCGCCGCAAAACAGAGAACCAAGCTCATGAGCATCTTCGGGAACATTGGGACTTTTATTAGGACCAGCGCGCAAGGCGTCGTGGAGGCTGTTATTACGCTCTTCCAAAGCTCGCATCCAAAACTCCCCAGACACTGCACCCCGATCAACACGTCCGACACGCTTGATCACAATTCATCGAGTGGATCCGATGACCTCGAACTTGCGATGAAAACCCTTGCTGGAGACGTGACGAATTGCTCTCACGGGGGAGTAGAATTGAATGAACCTTTACATTTCGAATTTGCGGAACCCGCTGTATCCGCCCAAGAAGTGGCGGCGGACAGCGCTGGTAAGGCAACTTTGTCGAGGGAGTGTTGCGATCCCGAACTTGCGACGACTGATGTCTCCCCTCAAAACACGGCGAATGGTTCTCCTGGGCGCGTGTCGAGTGAAACCTGCGATCTTGAATTTGCGACGCCCTGCATCTCCGCTGGAGACGCGGCAAGTAAACGGTCGAAGCCAGACAACAATGCGGTGAGAAAGAGCGCGCCGAAAAAGAAAACGCAAGTTGCTAAAAAAGCTGCGGCCAAAACACCCAAACAAGGTCGATCGCGCGCTGGGGCGAGCGTTTCTTCTTAAGTTTGCCAATCCCTAAAGAGTTTCGTCGAAATCACAGGCCCCCGACCGCATGAGGGCGCCTCCGCGCTGTGCAGGGGCTGCCTTATTCAGTATATGCCACGGTGATCCGAATTCTCGGCGATGGCGCGATCTCGGTCTCTTGAGAAGGCATGTCGCAATTGCCGTGATTTGGTCAAAGGGCGTCGTTGCGCCGGGGTCCCTGACGTGCGCCTCACTCCGGCCGCGAGAATCAGTTCAGTTGGCTTCATTGGGCTGAGGGGGTGTTGCCAACACAGCGGAGGCTTGATCCGATGGCGCATCGCAACACCCAGCACGTTGTTCTGAACGACACCCGGTGGTTGGCGAAGGTGACCTACAAATCGGATAATGGCCTGACTGGCATTAACTATCCTTTCGACACCGTCGAAGAACTCACGGATCTGGTCGAGGCCGCACAGGAGCGCGGTAGGATCATCGAGATCGAGATCTTATTGAGCGGACGCCCAGGCCAGGCATCAGAGTCATGGCCGTGGGGAGCGCGAAAAACCTTGGGGGGTCATGCCGCGAGATTGATCGCCCCAAATGAATGCGCAAAATTTTTCGACGCTGCTGGATACGAGCCGGTTTAAGACGAATCCGCTTTAGAGGAAGCAACTAGGCCGCCTTCTTGTGCAGACTGTCGATGTAAGCCGTCGCCTTGTCGACAAGCGTCGAGACCTGCTTCTGCGCGACCGGCAGATATTCCTTCGCCTTGAGAACGACCGGCTGCAGCTCGCTCAGCGCCTTTTTCGTCAGCGGCTGCGTCTTCAGCTTCGACCACTCGGCGGGCAGCTCGAAATTCGCAAGCCAAGCGAGCGCCTTCTCGGACAGCGGATGCGCCTTCAACGTCTCGAACTTGGCCTTAAGATCAATCGTTGAGAGATAGGCCAGCGCCGCCTTCGAACCTTCCTCGGCATGCTTGCGCGCGACGGGGAGAAATTCGACAAACTTCACGGCGCCGCGCTTCATCTCGCGCAGGGCGATCTCCGTTAGAATATTGGCCTTCAGCAGAGAGTAGAGTCTCGCGTTAACCTTGCGCAACTCGGCTTCGAGCCGCAAGATTGCATATTCCTGCTGCCTGAGCTGGTTGACGACGCCGTCATGCAGCGTGCTGACGCGCTGCAGCTCCGTCTCTAGCTTGTTCACATGATCCCTGATGGCGTCGACCATCGGGAACGAAAACTTACCGGCCTCGAGGTCGGCCAGTGCGCGTTCGCCTTCCGTTTTCGTAGCCATGCTCACTCCTCAATTCCGCTCGAAAGATCATCGACGGCGGACGATTAAAACTTCGTTTCAATCGAGCGAAACCCGCCTGTTTTTCCAATAGGAAGAGCATTGCCGAGGCGACTGACCTATAGGTGACCGGCAGCCGAACATTCTGGCGTCCGAGGCTCTCCTCATAGGTTCATGAGATGTGACCATGCACGACGTTGTCATCATTGGAGGCGGGCACAACGGGCTTGTTTGCTCCGCCTATTTGGCGATGGCAGGCCTCAAGATCGTCGTGCTCGATCAGCGTTCCGTAGTCGGAGGAGCCGCCGTCACAGAAGAGTTCAGTCCCGGCTTTTCCAATTCGATCGCCTCTTATACCGTCTCCCTATTGAACCCCGAAGATCATTCGCGATCTCGATCTCGCAGCCCACGGATTGCGCATCATCGAGCGTCGCAAGCGACTGCACCGGTTTCGATTGAAATGCTCGAAAGGGCACTTCAGTCTCGGCCAAGCCATTGAATTTCAATGACAGGCGAGTCCCGCCTTGAAGCGACAATCGACATAAGCAGTGGAAATCCGCCGCAGCCGTCAGCGCCTGAAATTATCAAGAACGCGGAACACCGGCTGTCCCGATGTTAACGTGACAACGCCTTCTTGACACCATTCACCGAACCACCTTCCCCTTCGCCTTTTTCCACGCGTCCACGCCGCCTTGGATGTGGCAGGCGGAGGACAGTCCCGCGTCTTGCGCGGCCTGCACCGCCATGGCCGAACGCTCGCCGAAGGCGCAATAGAAGACGATGCGCTTGCCCGTTGCGGCCACGAGTTCGTGCAGCAATCCGCCTTCGCGAATGTTTTCCTCCAATTCGTCATAGGGCATGTGGATCGAGCCAGGGATGACGCCTTGCGCTTTGCGCTCGTGCGCTTCGCGCAGATCGATAAGCTCGATCGACGGCTGGCCGACGAGCCGCATCGCATCCTCGGCCATGAGCGCCCAGCCGCGCTTGGCGATTTCCTCCTGGTGCAAGCCAATGTGCCGATTGGCCGGCACCGCCACGTCCATCATCTTGGGATTGGGCAGATGCAGGCAGTTCATCAGATCGACATATTCATCGATCGATTTGACTTGCAGGCGTGGATTGTATGCCCGTTCCTCGCCGATCGTGCTGACCGTATCGCCCTTGTAGTCGTGCGCGGGATAGACCATCGTCCAGTCCGGCAACTTCAAGAGCCGTCCGAAAAGAGATTCATATTGCGCGCGCGGATCGCCGTTCTCGAAATCGGTGCGGCCGGTGCCGCGAATAAGCAGCGTGTCGCCGGTAAAAACTCGGTCCTCCATGAGAAAGCTGTATGAATCGTCGGTATGTCCGGGCGTGTAGATGACTTCCAACGCGACGCCGGGAATGTCGATCCGCTCGCCGTCGGAAACGCGCATCGAGACGACGTCGGCGCCGCTCTTCTCGCCCATCACCGTGACACAATGGGTTCGGTCGCGTAGCGCGCCGAGGGCCGTGATGTGGTCGGCGTGGGTATGCGTATCGACGGCCTTGGCGAGCCTGACGTTGAGTTCTTGCAGCAGCTGGATGTAGTGGTCGAATTTGTCGAACACCGGATCGATGATCTACGCCTCGCCGCCGCGCCCGCCGGCGAGGATGTAGCTGTAGGTGCAGGAAACGCTGTCGAACAGCTGTCGAAAGATCAACGTCGCCTCCCGACGCGGAAAAAAACCTCTTCCTCACCGGGGCTGCGACACGATGCGCAGATAGGGCCTCGGCGCCTTCCAGCCGTCTGGATAAATTTTCTTCGCCTCTTCATCGGAAACCGAACCGACGATGATGACATCCTCGCCCGGTCGCCAATTGACCGGCGTCGCCACTTTATGTTTGGCCGTCAGTTGCAGCGAGTCGATGACGCGCAGCACCTCGTTGAAATTGCGGCCCGTCGTCATCGGATAGACGATCATCAGCTTGATCTTCTTGTCGGGTCCGATGACGAACACGTTGCGTACAGTCTGGTTGTCCGCCGGCGTGCGCACGCTGGCGTCGCCCGAGGCACTCGCCGGCAGCATTCCGTAAAGCTTCGAAATTTTCAGATCGGGATCGCCGATCATGGGGTAATTGGGGGCCGCGCCCTGCGTTTCCTCGATGTCCTTCGCCCATTTGGCGTGATTATCGACAGGATCGACGCTGAGTCCGATCACCTTGACGTTGCGTCGCTTAAATTCCGGGTCGAGTTTGGCCATGTAGCCGAGTTCGGTGGTGCAGACGGGGGTAAAGTCTTTAGGATGCGAGAACAGCACGCACCAGGAATCGCCCATCCAGTCATGAAATCGGATGCGGCCTTGCGTAGTCTCCGCCTCGAAATCCGGCGCCGTGTCGCCAATCTGGAAAGTCATGTCCCGCCTCCTGGAATTTTTTCTGTATGCTCCCGCGCCCAAGGCGCGACGACATGATAAATGAACCCGACCCCAGCCGCGTCAAGCTTTCCGCGCCACCCGGGCGGTGGCCCATCCGTCAGATTCAAGGGCCGCTTCTTAGGAAGCAGCTTCGAGATTTGATTCAAGGAGCAATGAAGCTTCATCCCGGGTGGCCTTCTTTAAGTGCAACGTGACACTGTGCAGCACATTGAACTGGTTGCGCAGAGCAGCGATCTCGGCCTCCCGCGAGGCTCGCGATTGGAACAACCCGTGAGGACCGACCAAACCAGTTAGAGAAGTTCCGTCATAGGTGAGAGCATTACCCGATTCGTCGCCGCACGCTGCTCGGATCGAATTTGCGGTAGGCACAGCGTAGCTCGCCGAGCTTGTAAGTGGTCCCGCGAGCTCTTGCGCAGTTCGAAAAACGATGTGCACGGATGCGTAGGAGCCGATTATGAAGAAGAGGCAAACCCGCCGGTGATCGGAAATGATTCCTGCAGGAATCGTTGGACAGGGGCAAACGCCTCATCGCCTTCCTTTAGCAAATTCGGGAAAAAGTAATAGCCATGCGGCATGCCCTCGCGCACGAAGAGCTCGACATGTTTATTGCCCGCCGCCTGGAGTTTCTCCGCGAAAGCTCGATTGTCATCGATCATCGGGTCTTTGGTCCCTGATACTATTAGCGTCGGAGGATAACTCAGGAGATTGCCCTGGGCCGGGCTGACATGGGGGTGTGACCAGTCTCGGTGATGTACGACGTAGGCGGCACGCACATATCCAATAAAGGCTGTGTCGTAGATGATGCCGAGAGGCGCCAACCGTTCAAAAGACTCGTATTGTTCGACGAAGAAGTCGGTCAAGGGGCAGAGCAATAGGGCCGCCTCCGGCTGCCGTATTCCTTCGTCCCGCGCCTTTAGCGGCAGCGCCGCCGCGAAGTTTCCACCAGCCGAATCGCCTCCCACGGCTATTCGCTCAGGTTCGCCGCCGATTTTGGTCCCATTCTCCCGCATCCAGGCCAGGACGGTCAGGCAGTCATCCAGGCCAGCCGGGAATGGCCACTCGGGGGCGAGCCGATAATTGACGCTGACGACAACGAAACCGGTCTCCTTGGCGATGCGGCTGGTGATGTAAGCGGTGTCTTCCGAGCTCCCGACGGTAAATCCTCCGCCATGGACGTAAAGCAGCATGGGTCGGGGCGTTCCAACTTCCGGCAACGTGAAGACCTGGCAGCGGATGCGGCGCGCCTGAGAGGGCACAAACAGCTCCGAGACCGCCACTTCTGGATAAAGCTGCGCCGCGCTCGGCGGCAGGTCCCGGGGGTCAATCCGGTGATTCTGCCCGATGTAGCCGGTGCGGACGGGCTGAATCATGAGCTCGCGCAAGGTCAACGGTGATCGCAGTTTCGCGAGGAGGCGGTAATACGATGCAGCGGGATCAGTCGGATCGATATGCGAGACCCCCGGCGCGTCGACGCTCGGATCCACCGATTGTGTAATAGCATGATCGCTCATGGTGCCGCTTCCCGAGCTGTTATTTGACGACCGAAGCCCACGCTACCCCACATGAACGGGAGAACATTAACCGATTCGACGCGGCGCGAAACTGGGATTGAATTTACGGTAAGGACAGCATGTCCCGTAGCTCAGCTGCCCGCGAGGCCGCGCGCAGCCATCCAGTCGAGCACGAGGCCGGCGATTTCGTCGCTGTTGCGGTCCGCCATAAGTGCGTGGCTGTTGCCGCGCATGCCGCGCTCAGGAAGATCGATCCAGGTCACGTCGCAGCCCGCCTCGGCCAGTGCGTCGCGCCAACGTTCGGCGGCCGGTCGCGAATTCGCCCAAAATGAATTGTGGCGCCAATTGTCGCCCCAAACGAAGAGATGCGGCGTTCCCTTGACGATAGCCACATCCGACGACGCCGGATCTGGAGCGCCGGAAGGCTCCAGTGAGATGACGGCGCGCACCCGCTCAGGCGCATGCAGCGCCGCGGTGAGGCCAAAGTGGCCGCCTTGGCTGTGCGTGAGGATGACAACGTCGCAATCGAGCCGCCGCACCAGAGCGTCGTAAGCCGTCTGGGTGAGCCCATCGTTGCAGCTCCAGCGCGGGACGCCTTGGGACAAGAACGCCTCAAACGCATCGACGGGGAATTGCAGGCCCGGATAGGTACGCCTGAGCGCCGGGTCAGGATGCCATGAGCCGGGCGGCCCAAAGCGGAAGGTGTCCTCCCACGCCTCTCTGGCCGTCCGAAAATAGGGCGCTTCGGGGTAGACTTGCGGAAAAGGCGCAAATGAGGCGCGGCCGCGCTCGACGGCGTCGGAAACATAGGTGTCAAAGCCGGCGCGCAGGAAGAACATCTGCCAGCCCGTCCGGCCGTCAGGCGTATTCTCCCAGCTGGCTCCCGTCATGCCGCCGCCGTGCCACAGCAGCAACGGCGCCGCCGCCTTTGGCGCCAAGAGGCGAACGTATTGGACATAAAGCTGACCAACGACGATCTCCCCGTTGGGGTCCACGTGGTGTACCGGCCCGCCAGGAGTGCTCACTCGATCGCGCGCAGGCAAGCCCTCGAGCCGGATCATCCGCCCGCCGACATGGAAGGAGCCGATCTCCTCGACTGGAAGAGCAGGAAAGTTCTTGAGGCGCTCGTTGCTCGTCACGTCATTTTCCTGTTCTGCCGCCGCACTGCGTTACCGGGCCGACTACGCATGAAAGGCGCTTCTGCGATTTGGAAGCGTTCATGACACAGGGATATTCCGCAACGGCATTCGCCAAGCATATCGGAGTTAGCCGCGCCACGGCAAAGGAACATCCAGAATTTCGAGACCGGAAAGAAGTTGGGGGGTCAGGTGGCTTGCCTAAACGCGTTATCGTTCGCTATGTCCATTCAACTGGCTACGGCAGATCGCAGTAACGTTCGAGAGTTCCATTGAGATGGGCAGTCCGGGCATGGAGCATCAGCTGAGCCTAGCCGAGGCATCTGACGCTTTTTGCATATGGGTTGATTGATCAACTGGTTTACTGTGGATTCGATGTTGGCGGTTGCAATCCGTTCGCCTTGGCGCCGAGCCCTTCCATAATCCGTCGGGGTCCGATGTTCGAATAGAGATAACTTCGAGGTCGTCGAAGCGCTTGCGCGCGGCTTCAATTTTCGAAAGGTCGTCGCGCGCCGCGTCAATTTCATTGCGATGAGAAAGAAGATGTGCGGCGCGACAATCAACGGGTTCTTCTCTATTCGGCCCTTGGGAGTCAAGCGCGTGCATCCGCTCAGCTTCTCTGACGTTGACGGTTGACGACATTCGCGGGCCCGTGCTTCTCTTCGGGAAATAGGACGGCTTGAACGCACCCTCTTTACACTCGACTGGATCAGCGACCCAGCTCTGAGGCGGCGGACGAACGCCGGGCTCAACAAGGGCGAAGCGCGCAACGCGCTCGCCAGGGCAGTGTTCTTTAACCGCCTCGGTGAAATCCGCGACCGGACCTTCGAAAATCAACGCTACCGGGCTTCCGGTCTTAATCTCCTCGTCGCAGCTGTCGGTCCTCTGGAACACTATCTATCTCAGCCACGCCGTAGTCGAACTGCGCGCCAATGGCGAACGGGTCCGTGACGATCTGCTCGCTCATATCGCGCCGGTCGGCTGGGAGCACATCCCCTTCAACGGGGACTATGTTTGGCCGACCGAGCTGAGCGATACGCTTTACCGAGCGATGCGCTCTCAAGTCAGACGATATGAAGCGCCCGCTTTGGGCCCTACATCATGCCGAGCGCCGGCCTTGGACTCCTCTTTGACAGCTCATGGCAGGCATTTTCGCCTCCCGCA
>Ga0194127_10006067_pt1 | contig 13907 bp, 9 predicted proteins | sample TA2KigC100mmetaG_FD_148624 | JGI IMG/M metagenome (GOLD analysis project Ga0194127, IMG submission 148624) | Freshwater microbial communities from Lake Tanganyika, Tanzania - TA2015036 Kigoma Deep Cast 100m | ecosystem: Environmental > Aquatic > Freshwater > Lake | place: Tanzania: Lake...
CCGGCCGCGACCACGGCCAGCGGTTTGTTGCCGCGACTGGAGACCTTGATGGCGACTTCCACCGGCACGACGTCGCGCAGATAGCAGTTATAGTCGCCATTCGGGGCGCAACTCGTCCCCTCGATCGCCACGGTCGCATTCTCGCTGGAAAAGGGATAGGTGTTCGATTTTGTAGTGTTGCAGGGTTGGTTAGCACCAATCAGATCCGTGCAGTAGGCAGTGCAGCCCCACTTGTCTCTCGTGCTGCCGCTCTGGGAACAACGCTGATTTGGCACAGCAAGTGCGCCGTTTTCTGTCAGTCGCCACATCTCCACCGTAATCGTGGGCGTAGACGTGAAGACGGCCGCTACGCCGGCGCCTGTCGTGAATGTCACGCTGGCACATAGCATCGCGCTGGTCGCGCATAGGATGCCAAACAGGGCGATCCGCCTCATAGTCTTCCTCCATCCCATTCAGGGGCGGGTCTCAGTGGAGACCAGGCATACGCCACTTTGTATGATTGTGCCATCTGCATCGCGCAAAGCCGGACACTCCAGAGCGAGCGATCGTCCATTGCGCGCCCAGGCCATCTGCTGTCCCCACGAGGCCCCGCTGCCAAAGGTAAATTCGGATAACATTGGCCGCACCTCTCCTGTCGCTACATCCGCCAGAAATAGATTGGCGTGAGGTGTTCCTGGCGTGATTATGGAGAGCGCCGCAAGGTGCTGGTTGTCCGCGCCCCAAGCGAGTGTTGTAATCAGATCGCGCTTTCTTGACAGCGGTAGCCGGCGTAGCTCGCCGGTCAGCACATCCAACACCAAGAGCTCGGAAGATCTGATGAGAGGATCAGGCAATTCAGTTGAGCCAATCATTGCCAGGTAGCGACCGTTGGGGCTCCATTGACTGGCATAGGGGAGGATGAATAACCAGCGCCCCCGATTCACTTCGCATACGCGGTTCGGTCCCGGCTCAACCAGAAACAACGATTGATCCGCGAAAACGGCCAATCGCGTACCGCTAGGGCTCCAAATCGGCGTGACGAAGTACTGTGCATTCGGCTGCGACGGATCGAGCGGTGGGAGCCATTCACCTACATCGAAAGATGTCGCCTGGTTCGTGTGCGCCACGCTGTCCCAGCTCTGCAACCGGCCGATGGCGTGATCCACCAGGTACATCAAGCGGCGACCGCCGGGTTCTATGGTCAGCGAGAACCCCAAGGCAGCGTTGTTACCGTCTGACGTGACGACCGTCTCCGTCTCCACGGATTGACCGCGGCCGATGCGTAACTCGAACTGACGGCCTCGCGCGGTATAGAGAGCATCGGCATAGGCCACGCCCTGGATAGCAGGCAGCCAGACCGGCCTGCCGTTGTGACTATTGGGCTTGGCGTACAATTCCACGTCGCCGGTATGAGTGTCTAGGGTTTCGATACGTTCCATATCGGACTGGAAGTCGATTCGTGAGACCAACAGTCGGCTGTTATCCGGCAGCCATTCAGCGATCTCGGTGCGAATCGCGTCGGCCAACACCACTCGCGGCTCAGAGAACTCGTACTTGTCCAGATCTGGCCCGCCCTTGGCTGGCGGCTCGCCGCCGGGGAAGACGCACAACGGCACGCGTTGTCCCACCCGGGTGGCTGCAGGGGTAGGGCTGGCAGGTGGGCCGGGCTGGCGGGCGGTGGGACTGGGCGACCGCGACGGTGTCGGGCTGCGGACAGCGGTCGGCGTGGGCAACGGCGAGCCAGCCGTTTGCGGCGCTCGCGGCCGACTCTGGACGATCAGCCACGCGGCGCCGGCCGCCAGCGCCAACAGCAAGAGCAACCCCAACCCATTGCGTAACCACCGAGCTGTGCGGTTCATGGCTCACCTCCTGACCCCTGTCGCCTGATGCCTGATCCCTGTCCCCTGGTCCCTGCCAATAATCGCAGCCGCGGTCTGGCCAGAGTGCCGCGGGGAGATCTTCGACTACCAGATCGAGAGCCTGGTGAAGCGGCTGCGCGCCAAACTGGAGCCGAACCCGGCCGCGCCGGCGCTCCTCCTCAGCGCGGCCGGCCGCGGGTATCGGCTGGCGGCCGGCCGCGCTGAGGGTTCGTGACAGCGCGACTTGCTCGATCGGCTCTACCGTCTTGGCGTCGGGGTGGGGGTCTTCAAGGAGAGTGCGCCGCACCTGGCCGCATCGGCGCCGGCCATGCAATCCCCCATGACGATGAAGGCGTCGCCCCAGACCGCGATCCCATCCACAAAGATCGTCCTCTGTTGCCGATCAACATAGGCCTGATTCGGGCCGTAGATCTTCCACCGTTTCTGGATCGGATCGTAGAACGCCAGGTGCAGCTTCGTCGGGTCTCCCTTCACGAAGTTCAGGTCTGCCTGGGTATACTGGACATGCATGCCCATCGCTGGCTTGAACTCGTACAACAGCGCGCTCGAGCCATCCTTCCTGATCTGGAAGTTGACGACGGGGCGGTGGAACGCGAACTTGTACTCCGCCGCAATCTTCTTCAGCATGTCCACATCGCCCTGGGTCCAGCCCAGGTTGTCCATGACCAGCGGGAATCCTTGCCAGGGCACGGTCACCGTGAGCGCGGCGGCGGGCGCACTGGGATCAGAGAAGACGCAGGAGAGCGTTGCGCCGGCGGGTCCCTGGCACTCCGGCTGCAAAGAGGGGTCCGAAATGGATTTCGGGGACTTCGCAGGGATCAGCGTTGCCGGCTTTGCCGGGGTGACAATGACCGTCTTGGCCACCGGGGCGACGACCGTCGTGACCACTGGGACAGACGTCGCGGTAGCCTTCGCCGGCGGGACCGTGGGGGCTGTTGGCGCCACTGTCGCCGCAGTACACCCGGTCGCTGCGGCCACGATGACCACCAGAAGGATGAGCAACGGAACGTAACGCGTCTGTTTCATGGTTCCTCCTCAGACCTGAAAGCGGAAAGCGCGACGCGCAGGGCTTCCTGCGCCTGCTGCAGATCGTCAACTTCATGAAGCTCTTCCAGGATCGGTATGGCCCGCTGCAAGGGGGGCGCTGCCGTCTCATGTTGGCCCAACGCTGCTCGAGTGACGCCCAGAGCGCGCAGGCTGATGCCCAACTCACGGCGCCTGCCGCTGGCCTCGGCCGCGGCCAGGCCCAACTCAGCGTGCGCCAACGCCTGAGACAGATCGCCGGCTGCGCGGTGGGCGTCCGACAAACCCGCGTGCGCGCGACTGAGCATCCGCTGGTTGCCGGCGCCCTCAGCCAGATCGGCCAGCTCCGCGAACGTCTCGATGGCCTGGGCAGGGCTGCCGGTCCGCAGATAGAGGTCGCCGACGTTGTTCAGCCCCTCGCAGATGCCATCCATGCTGCCGATCGCCCGCAGGATGGCGAGCGCCTCGCGGCACCACGCAAGAGCCTGTTCAGCGCGACCGCTGCCATAGGCCGCCAGCCCCAGGTTGTTCAGGGCTCTGGCTTCGCGCAAGCGGTCACCGGCGCGCCGGAAACCACGGCGGCTCTCCTCGTAACAGGCCTGCGCTTCGGCCAGCCGGCCTTCGGTGTAGGCGAGCGCGCCCAGGCCCAAATCCGCCTTGGCCTGCAGCAGGCCGTTCCCTCTCGTCTGCCCGATTCTGCGGCACTGGCCGAAGTGGTCGCGCGCCTCCTCCAGCCGTCCCATCCGATAGGCTGCCCAGCCCATGTCATGATGGGCATCGGCGATACCGGGCTGGTCGCCCAGCGCGACGCTGAGCGCCAGGCTTTGCCGGCAGTGCTCGATCGCCTCCTCGAATCTGCCCATCGCCAGATAGCTGTGGCCGATCTGACGCAGCAGTTCGGCGCAGGTGTGATCCTCGCTCGCCTCATCCAGTCCGCGCCTGTAGGCAGCCTCGGCCAGGCTGTGTTCCCCGCGCATCTCGTAGGCGGCGCCCCTGGCCTGGCATACCGCTGCTCGTTGCTCGGGCGTCAAAGCTTCCAGGCGTATGCGCGCCGCCTGGTCGAGCAGCGCGGCGGCCTGCCCTGCCTGCACGATCTCCTTTGCGTGGCCGGCCAACAGATCGGCCCCCCACCCATCGGCTCCGCGCTGCAGATGGTGATAGCTGGCCGTTACATACAGCCTCTGTTGCTCGTAGTAGCGCGCCGCGCGGTCGTGCAGCCGCTCTCTGGCCTGCACCGCCAGCCGATCATAAAAGTAGTCGCGCACCAGGCTGTGACAGCCGATCCGGCCATCGGCCGTCACAGCGGCGATCTGCTGATCCGCCAGGGCTTCGAGCGTATCGGCCACGGGGCTTTCGGCGGCCCGATCGCCGGCGCTGGCCAATGCGTCGCCCAAGACCGCCTCCACTGCCGCGCGCTCGGCAGGGGTCGGGAAGATGGACAATACATCGGCGGCGATCCGCTCATGCGGGGGCAGCGCTTCGTAGATCTCGCCGATCACATAGCTGCGAAGATCGCGCTGCTGATCCATATTCGCCAGATAAGTCGCGATGGCTGCCGGGTCGTGGGCGAGCCGACACAGCCGGGCTACACTGAGCTCCAACAGCTTCGGATGACCTGCGGTGCGTTCCCAGAGATGGCGCATCTGGGCATCGGGCAGCGACAGGCCGCAGGTGTGCAGGTAGGCCCGCACCCCTTCCTCGTCCAGACCGCTGAGCGCGGCCGGCGCAAGGTACTGCATCATGGGCGGCACATGACGGCCCATGATGATGAAACGGGCCGGCAGAGCCGGTCGTGGGCCGGGAAAGAGCTCGCGAATGCGGCCGAACAGCTCCGTCACGTCAGGATCGCCCACCGCCAGTTGGAAATCGTCGAAACAGAGCAGATAATCGCCGGCGCGGAGGCCGCGCACGAACAGATTGAGCTTGGCGCGCAGGCCCAGGGGATTCTGCGCGCTGAGCTCGCCGTCGAGATAGCGCTTCAGATCGGGCTGGCCGTGGCCGGCCAGGAAGATGGCCAGCGCCCGGAACAGAGCCTCCGAGGTGTTCTTGTCCACCCGATTGAACGTGAACCAGAAGATCTGATCCGGCCGGGCCGCGGCCTCTTGGGCCAGGCGCGCGCCCAACGTCGTCTTGCCCACGCCAGCCAGACCGGTGATGATGATGAACCGCTCCTCGGCCAGGAGTTGGCGGTAGAAGGCCAGCTCGCGTTCTCGCCCCACGAAGCAGGGCCGGATCGGCGCCGATTCCAGTGAGAGCGCATCGAGCGACTGCGCCTCGACACCCGTTCCGCTCTCGAGCCGGTCCGCATACCGGCCGTACATGTGGGGATTGGCCTGGCGCAGATGCTCCAGCAGATCGGCAAACCGGCCGCAGCGCTGCACATATTCCAACAGAAGCTGCACCCGGCCCGACTGGGTCTGCCCGTCCACGAACTGCGCGTGCACGGCCGGGAAGTAGTCGAAGCAGAACACGCGCAACTCGTCGCCGTCGAGGGCGCTTATGACAAGCTCGCGTATGGCTGCCGTGTTGTGGATCATGGGCATCCTATCACTCCCGGCTGTTCTCTGTGCACGGGATTGCCGAGATGGAGGTTTATTGGGCGCCAGAAGCAGTACGATTATACCACAGATTGGCAAGTCGCGAGGCATGGGCGGGTATGATCATCCGGCGCCGATCTTGACAAGCGGCGGCTTTTGGGGATAATGGGCTAATGGTTAGCCGTCTAAGCAAAAGGTGGGACGCGCGGGGCGCAGGCGCGCTGGCAGGAGTCTCCGATGTCGCAGTTATCCCCTTCAGAAGCGCTTGATTTCCTGTTGGGCCAGGTGTGCCGGCTGCACTACGCGCGCGCGCAAGTGCTGCTGGACGAGATCGGGCTTTACCGCGGCCAGCCGCCGTTGCTGTACATCCTGCACGAACAGCAAGGCCTGACGCACACCGAGCTGGCGTCCCATCTGCAGGTGACGCCGGCGACCGTGACCAAGATGCTGCAGCGCCTCGAAAGGGCCGGTTTCGTGCAGCGCCGGCCCGATGCGGCAGACCAACGGGTCTCCCGCGTCTATCTCACCGACGCCGGCCTGGCTATCCAGGGCCAGGCGGCGACTGCATTGCGCCGTCTCGCGGACGAGACCTTTGCCGAGTTCACGCTCGAAGAGCGCGTCGTGCTGCGGCGGCTCATGCTCCAGATGCGCGACAACCTGGGTCGCGCGCTTGGCGGCGAACCCCCCGACCTGAACACGACCGCCGAACCGTCATCGTCCTCAGGGGGCCTGCGGCTCCGAGCGCGGTGTGCGAAGCGATCTTCCGCTTGACGTTGGATCGGCCGCCGGCGCCTGAGGGCCATCTCACATTCGTTTTTTCAGCCGGCAAAATAATGGAGGGACAATAGCGATATGCAGGCCACGCGTAGACTGGGGGCGTTTCTGCGACCCTACTGGCACTGGGCTACCCTGGCGCCGCTCTTGATGATGATCGAGGTCGCGATGGATCTGATGCAGCCGCGCCTGGTGCAGCGGATCGTGGACGAAGGGATCGCCCGCCTGGACCTGAGCCTGGTGCTGACGACGGGGCTCTGGATGGTGGGCATTGCGATCGTCGGTTTGATCGGCGGCGCAGGCTGCACGGTCTTCTCCGTGCTGGCGGGCCAGGGCTTCGGCGCCGACCTGCGCCGCGCGCTGTTCGGCAAGGTCCAGGCGCTCTCGTTCGGCAACCTGGACAAGTTGGGCACCGGCAAGCTGATCACGCGGCTCACCAACGACGTGACGCAGGTCCAAGAGATGGTCATGATGCTGCTGCGCATCATGGTGCGCGCGCCGCTGATGCTGATCGGCAGCGCGATCATGGCGGTCTTGACCAGCCCTCAGTTGGCTCTGTTGTTTCTCATCCTCATCCCGGTGGTCACGGTCGCGCTGGTCTGGATCATCCGCAAGACCTATCCGATGTTCAGCGAGGTGCAGCGCCGGCTCGATGGGCTCAACACCGTGTTGCAGGAGAACCTGGCGGGCGTGCGCGTGGTGAAGGCTTTCGTCCGCGAGAAACACGAAATCGGCCGCTTCCGCCGGACCAACGACAGCCTGATGGCGCAAAACATCGTCGCGGCGCAGACCGCGGCCCTGACGATGCCCATCGTGATGCTGGCCCTGAACCTGGGCGTGGTGGCCGCGCTTTGGATCGGCGGCGAGAGGGTGATGGCCGGTGGGATGAAGGTGGGGCAGGTGATCGCGTTCATCAACTATCTGACCCAGACCCTCTGGTCGCTGGTGATGGTCAGCCAGCTCACGATGCGCTTCTCGCGCTCCGAAGCGTCAGCCGAGCGCGTCCTGGAGGTCCTGGACAGCCAGCCCGAAGTGGCGAACCGGCCGGATGCCCAAACCGAGATCGCCGCCGAAGGGCGGGTCGCGTTCGAAAAGGTCACGTTCAGCTACAACGGCGACGGCCACGACGCGGTGCTCAGGAACGTCAGTTTCGTGGCCGAGCCAGGCCAGACGGTGGCGATCCTCGGCGCCACGGGGTCCGGCAAGTCGTCGCTGGTCCACCTGATCCCCCGCTTCTACGATGTGGCGAGCGGCCGTGTTACCATTGACGGGCTGGATGTCCGCGACGCGGATGAGACGGCGCTGCGCAGCAAGGTCGGCATTAGCCTGCAAGAATCGGTCTTGTTCAGCGGCACGATCCGCGACAACATCCGCTATGGCCGGCCCGACGCCAGCGACGAGGAGGTGATGGCGGCCGCCCGGCTGGCCCAGGCCCATGACTTCATCGTCGCCTTCCCCACCGGCTACGATTCGCCCGTGGGGCAGCGCGGGGTGAATCTGTCCGGCGGCCAGAAGCAGCGCATCGCCATCGCCAGGGCGCTCCTCACCCAACCCCGTGTGTTGATCCTGGACGATAGCACCAGCGCGGTAGATATCGAGACGGAATCCCGCATCCAGGAGGCGCTGGCCGGCCTGCGCCCCAGGCCGACGAGCTTCGTGATCGCTCAGCGCATCAGCTCGGTGCTGACCGCCGACAAGATCCTGGTGCTCGATGACGGACGAATCGCGGCCGAGGGGACCCACGATGAGTTGCTGGCCTCGAGCGGCATCTATCGTGAAATCTACGAATCGCAGATGGACAACGGAGCCCTGAGCCATGGCTGAACCGAAAACCGAACGCCGGCAAGTGCGAAGCCTCCCTGTGGGATGGACCGCTACACCCGTGCCGCCGCTGATGGGCCGCGGCGGCCCGCCGCACATGCGCATGTTGGCCAAGGTCGAACACGCCAAAGACTCGCGCGGCGTCATGCTGCGCCTGTGGGGCTTTTTGCGACGCCAACGCGCCAGCCTGGTCGTCACGGCGTTGACGGTGGTGGCCACGACCGCCCTCCACCTGGTCACGCCGTACTTGCTGGGCATTGCCATTGACCGCCACATCTTGCAGGGCGACCTGTGGGGGCTGGCCCGCATCTGTCTGCTCATGCTGTCTGCCCATGTCGCGAGCTCGCTGCTGAGCTGGCTTCAGGTCTACATCATGGCGGCCGCGTCGCAGCGCACAGTGCGCGACATGCGCAACGACCTCTTCGAGAACCTCCAGACCCTTTCGCTGCGCTTCTTCGATCAGCGCGCGCACGGCGACCTGATGAGCCGGCTGACGAACGACATGGACAACGTCAGCGTCGTGCTGGCGCAGAGCATCACGCAGCTCGTCTCCGGCGTCTTGACCCTGGTGGGCGTGGTCGGCATGATGCTCTGGCTCAACCCGCAGTTGGCTCTGATCAGCCTGCTGACGACGCCGCCGATCATGCTGTTGCTCACCCGGTGGGTGGGAAAGCGCACGCGCACCAGCTTCCGCGAGCAACAGGCCTCTCTGGGCGCGCTGAACGGCCTGATCGAAGAGACGATCACTGGCCAGCGCGTGGTCAAAGCCTTCGCGCGCGAACAGGCGGTCCTGGCGGAATTCGACGGCGCAAACCGCAGCCTGCAGCAGGCTGCGACGCGAGCGCAGACCTTCGCGGGCTTCATCGGGCCGATGATGAACCTGGTCAACAACCTGGGGCTGGCCATCGTGGCCGGCGCAGGCGGCTGGATGGCTGTGCAGGGCATGGCGACCGTGGGCACGATCGCCAGCTTCATCAACTATACCCGGCAGTTCGGCCGGCCCCTGAACGAGATCGCGCACCTCTACAACTCGATCCAATCCGCGGTGGCCGGCGCCGAGCGCGTCTTCGAGACGATTGACGAGAAGCCCGAGTTGGCCGACGCGGCGGACGCGCAACCGCTGACCCAGATCACTGGCCAGGTCTCCTTCGATGATGTCAGCTTCGGCTACGAGGTCAATGTGCCTGTGCTCAAACGCGTTGACCTGTGCGCCGAACCGGGTCAGGTCGTGGCTCTGGTTGGCCCCACGGGCGCTGGCAAGACGACCATTGTCAATCTGCTAACGCGGTTCTACGATATTGACGACGGTCGTATCCGCCTTGATGGGCAGGACATCCGCGGGATCAAACTGCACGATCTACGCCGCCAACTGGGCATCGTGCTGCAAGATACCTTCCTCTTCGCGGACTCGGTATTGGAGAACATCCGTTACGGCCGGCCAGATGCGACCGATGGCGAGGTCATCGCGGCCGCCAGGCTCGCCAACGCCGACCAGTTCATCCATCGCCTGCCGCAGGGCTACGACACGGTGTTATCGGAGCGGGGCAGCAATCTGAGCCAGGGCCAGCGCCAGTTGTTGGCGATCGCTCGCGCGGTGCTCGCCGACCCGGGCATCCTGGTGCTGGATGAGGCGACCAGCAGCGTTGACACGCGCACAGAAAAACACATCCAGGAGGCCATGCTACGGCTGATGGCCAACCGCACCAGCTTCGTGATCGCGCATCGCCTCAGCACGATCCGCAAGGCCGACCAGATACTGGTGATCAACGAGGGTGAGATCATCGAGCGCGGAACGCACGAAGAGCTGTTGGCCCGCCGCGGCTTCTATCATCACCTCTACAACAGCCAGTTCCGGGCCGACGGCCGGGGGCAAACGGCGAGCCAGGCCAGCGGATGAAGAGCTCACGCAGAGACGCCAAGACGCTGCTGCTCTCGTCGGTTCCGTGAACCGGCGGCGGGTCATGGACTCGCCCAGAGCAAGGGCGCCTTTGCGTGAGGCCAGCGGGGCGATTTTCAGGACGGTTGTTCATGACGTGTGCGCCGCCACGGTGGATGAAAAGTCATTGCGAGGGTGGAAAAATAGTATCTTCTCAATAAGTGGAGGCGACGGGGGTCACAGACCCCCTGAGAGCAGGCTCATAGGCGGTCTGCGACCGCCGTTCCCCGGATTATTGAGAGGATACGAAAAATGTCCCGGTTTGGAGGCTTCAGCCGGTTACGTTGTTAGCGAGAGTGACCGGCTAAGGCCTCGAGACCGGGGCGGTGGGCGATTTGCAGGGCAGCTCCTATATCGTGGTCTCGGGCAAGATGCGCAGGACATCCTCCATCCGGCACTCGGCCGTGCCCTCGGTCAGCACGGTCGCTGCGCCGGCCGCCGCGGCCCAACGCAGAGCAGCGCGCCAGTCGTCGCCCAGCGAGAAGCGCCACGCGAGCGCGGCCGAGACAGCATCGCCTGACCCCGCCGCATTGACCTCCTGCTGAACGGGCGCGGCGACCAAATAGGCATGGTCGGGCGTGATGGCCAGAATGCCCTCCCGACCCAACGTCAAGACCAGCGCAGACAGCGCGTGTTGGGCCAGCACAGCCTGAGCCGCCCTGCGGAGGTCAGCCACGGTCGCGCTCGAAATCCCGAAGGTGGCGGCGAATTCGCCGCGGTTGAGCTTGAGAATCGTTGGCCGGCCACAGAGCGCGGCCAGCGCGGGCGCGCCGACGCTGTCCAGCAGGAAGGGGACGCCCGCCTGGCTGGCCTCAGCCCCCAACGTCCGGTAGAGGTCTGGGGGCGCGCCGGCCGGCAGCGAGCCGCCGGCCACGACCCACGTTACGCCTGCGGCCAGCCGCGCGCGAAAACGGCGCAGCAGCTCCGCGTAGTCCGCGGGAGCCACGCGGAGCGCGCCGATCATGATGTGACTGTGGCGGCCGTGCAGCGTCTCGACGATCACGTGAGCGATGCGCGTCTCGCCGCCCACCCACACGATCTCCGGGATGACGCCGCATCTCTCCAGAAGGCTCGCCAGGCGTTCGCCGATCGGCCCGGCCGCAAAGGTCATCCCCACCGTCTCTACCCCGAACGCAGCCAGCACGACCGACGCATCCAGCCCCTTGCCGCCCACCGCTTCCACGGTCCGGGAAGCGCGCATCACCGCGCCGGGCCGGAACTCCTCAATGAAGATGACGCGATCGAGGGCTGAGTTAGGGGTCACGCTGAGGATCATGGCGCGAGGAGCCGCTGCGCCAGGATGCACCAGGCGTTCCAGTCAATCCGCTCCAGCGCGTCGGCGACCGCGAGCAGGTCCTTGCCCACCACGATGATCCCGTGTCGCGGGGCAAGCACCGCAGCGGCCTGGCTCCGCATGATCTCCTCTTTTCCTCGCAATCCCGCAACGACTTGTTCGGCCAGATCGTCGGAGTGGGCCTGCGCTTCTGCGACGACCTCGACGACCCCGAACTTGTGCGTCTGTTCCAGCACCGGCGCGATCGGCCGGCGGGCCGCGCAGAAGGGCAGGACGTGGAACGCGTGCGCGTGGATCACCGCGCCAGCGTCTGCGAAGGCGCGATAGATGGCCAGGTGCACCTTGCCCTCGCGAGAGAACGCGGGATCGGCCAGCAGGTCATCAGTCGCGAACGGCCCGCTCACGATGTCGCCCGCGACCAGTTGCCAATGTTTGCGGCCGCCGCTGTAGCGCGGGGTGATGAAGACGCGGCCGCCCGCGCGGGCGCTGATGTTACCGCCTGCTATATCGAGCAGGCGGCGGTCGAATAGCCGCCGGCCCAGCGCGGCAATCTGCTCTGCAAGTGGATCCATGTGGAAAGCCTTTCTCATGTCTGTTGGGTAGCAATCCGGCTCATTTTCGCCGTTGGATCGCCGTTCGTCAAATCGCGGCCCGGCTCGGGCGCGCAACACGAGGCCTGCATCTGCGTATATGTCTGCGGGAAGGATATCGCCCTCGCACTACCAGTCGCACGCCGATCTGACCGCAGAGGCGCAGAGAAGCACTGTTTCGGTAGGTTGCGGTAAGCGGTTAGCATACCAGATAGGAGGTTCGCTACTATGGCCATTGTTTCCGAGTCCAGGGATGTGCGCGACTTCGACGAAGTGCTCATGGAAGGGCACGGAGAGATCTTCCTCGAACAGGGCGATCGCGAGGCGCTGACTGTCGAGGCTGACGAAGGGCTGCTGCCCAAGATCAGGAGCGAAGTGCGAGGACGGCGCCTGACGCTCGGCTTGATGCACTGGTGGGATCATCTGCTGCCGCCGTGGGGGCCGATTCGCTATCGCCTGACCATGAAGCAGGTCAAGGGGGTCAGCCTCTCGGGGGCAGGCGCGCTGACTGCCACGCAAATCCGGACCGATACGTGTCAACTGAAGATGAGCGGTTCGGGACGTATGGCGTTCGGCGGCCTTGAGGCGACAGCAGCCGAGGTGGGCATCAGCGGATCGGGCAAGGTCGAGGCGAGCGGCGAGGTGCAACGCCTGGGGATCTCCATCAGCGGCTCTGGCAACATAGACGCACTGGACCTGGCAAGCCAGGTCGCCGAAATCCGCATCAGCGGCTCCGGCAGCATCCGCGTCAACGTCCAACAGAATCTCGACGTCCGCATCTCGGGCAGCGGCAGTGTGAAGTATCGCGGCCAGCCGCAAATCTCGCAGTCCATCAGCGGCAGCGGCTCGGTGAAAAGCGTTGGGTAGGGCGACAGCCCGCCCGGAGCCAGCCCGCCCGGAGATGAATCTCCGAGCTACCAGGCAGCGCCCGGTGAACCGGGCTGAGACTGGCCGCAGCGGTGCAGCCCCATTGATGGGGCGCTGCTCATTAGCCCGGCGACTTCATCGCCGGGCGGCGCGCATCGCCGCCGGGCGGCCTCCGGACTACTTCATCGCCGGGCGGCATCAATGCCGGAAATGCCGCTCCCCGGTGAACACCATCGCCATCCCGGCTCGATTGGCCGCAGCCAGCACCTCGTCATCGCGCAGCGCGCTGCCCGGCTGGATGCACGCCGTGACCCCCGCGGCGGCCGCGACCTCGATGGTGTCGGGGAAGGGGATCAGGGCGTCGGACGCCATCACCGCGCCCTTGGCCCGCTCGCCGGCCCGCCGGGCGGCCAAAAAGGCCGAATCAACCCGGTTCATCTGCCCTGCGCCCACGCCCACCGTCGCCGTGCCCTGGACGAAAACGATGGCATTGGACTTGACGTGCTTGACCGCCAGCCAGGCGAACGCCAGGCTGCGCCGCTCCGCCGCGGTCGGCGGCCGCTGGGTGACGACCTGCCACGTGGCTTCATCTACCCCGCGGTCATCCTGGGTTTGCGCCAGCAGCCCGCCCGCGACCGAACGCAACACCAACCGGTTCGTAGTAACGGCTTCAGCCGTCTCCTGCGGGCCGGAGCGACTGAAGTCGCCACTACGCGCGAGCATCACCCGGCAATTCTTCTTGTGGCTGGCCAGCCAGGCCAGCGCCTTCGCGGTGTAGCCCGGCGCGGCCAGCACTTCCACGAAGAGCTTGCCGAACTCCTGGACGAAGGGCAAATCCACTTCGCGGTTGGCCGCGATGATGGAACCGTAGGCCGAGACCGGGTCGCAGGCGAACGCCAGCCGGTAGGCGTCCAGCAAGGTGTCGGCGGTCGCCAGCCCGCTCGGATTGGTGTGCTTGATGATGGCGACGGCCGGCGCGCTGAATTCCTGCGGCATGGCCCAGGCCGCTTCGAGATCTACCAGGTTGTTGTAGCTCAGCTCCTTGCCCTGGAGCTGCTCGAACGCCGGAGGCGTCCCGATCCACCGGTAGAGCGCGGCCTGCTGATGCGGGTTCTCGCCGTAGCGGAGTTGCTGGACGCGCTCGGCGGCGAGGATGATCGTTTCGGGTAGGGGCGGGTCTTGCACCCGCCCGTGGGCGGGGGCCCC
>Ga0194127_10006069_pt1 | contig 13904 bp, 11 predicted proteins | sample TA2KigC100mmetaG_FD_148624 | JGI IMG/M metagenome (GOLD analysis project Ga0194127, IMG submission 148624) | Freshwater microbial communities from Lake Tanganyika, Tanzania - TA2015036 Kigoma Deep Cast 100m | ecosystem: Environmental > Aquatic > Freshwater > Lake | place: Tanzania: Lake...
GGGGACGAACTTCACGCGCGACGGCAGCTCGGAGACGTCACGGAACAGGGCGGTCCACGTCTTGCCGGCGTCCGTCGTGCGCAGCAGCGCGCCCTTCGGGTCGATCGCCGTGACCTTGCCCGTCTTGTCGTCGGTCTCGGCCGACCCGTTCACCAGCCAGCCGTTCTGCAGGTCGATGAAGCTCCCGTCCTGGAGCGCGGTGAACATGTCGTCGCCGATGCGCGGGGTGACGAACGTCCACTTGTTGCCGCCGTTCGACGACTTCAGGCCGTTCGTCGCGCCGCCGACGGCCCAGATGTTCTGCTCGTCCAGGATGATCAGCCGCGACTCCGCGTACATCAGCGGAGGGGGCCACGCCCAGGTGTCGCCTCCGTCCGTGGAGATCGCGAAGCGGTTGTAGAACCCCATGGTCTGCTGGTTGATGCCCATCCCGACCGCGAAGCACCTGGTCGCCGACGCGCACTGGAGGTCAGTCAGGATCACCATCTCGCCCGGGGACGGGGGCTGCATCTGCTGGATGCTCCAGGTGTCCCCGTCCGGGGACCTCACCCAGACCATCTGGTCGTTGCCCTGCTGGTCCTTGATCGCGCCGATGCCGAAGGCCTTGGTCTCCGAAGGCCCTGCGAGGCCGAGCAGGTTGCCGCCCTGCCCGCCCGGGACGGTCTTCGAGGTCCAGGTCCCCGCGAACGCGGGGGCCGCGGCCAGGATCGCCAGGAGGAACGCGATGTTGCGCATGTCGCTACTCGTCCCCGAAGCCCATCAGCTCCTCGTCGCTTGGCGGAGGCCGACGGACCGACCGCCGAATCACTCGTCCCCGAAGCCCATCAGTTCCTCGATGTTGGGCACCAGGACGATCTCGATGCGCCGGTTCTGGGCGCGACCCTCGTCCGTGGTGTTGTCCGCGACCGGCTGGAACTTGCCGTACCCGCCGGCGGCGAGGCGCTCGGGGGGGAAGCCCTGCGTGATCATGTACATGGCGACCTCCAGGCCGCGGTTCGCGGACAGCTTCCAGTTCGTCTCGTCGGTGCCGGTGTCGTCGGTGTGACCCACCACCTGGAAATGCCGGCCCTCGAGCGAGGCCAGGATCGGCGAGAGCTGCGCCACGACGGCCTGCCCCTCGGGCTTCAGCTTGGACTTGCCGACGTCGAAGAGCACGCCCTCCGGCAGCTTCACGATCATGCGGCCCTTGCTGGTGACGACCTGGAGCTTGCCGGCCGCCTGCATGGCCTGGAGCTTGTCCTTCAGCTCGCGCAGCTTCGCCTTGCGCTTCTCGGCCTGGATGCGCAGCTCCTCGACCTTGTCCAGCGCCTTCTTCAGGTCCGCGCCGAGCGCGCCCTTCTCCTTGCCGAGCAGGGCCAGCTCGTCGAGCAGGCGCTTCTTGTCGGTGAGGCACTGCGCCTTGAAGCCCTCGACCTCGGCGATCTGGTCCTTCAGCGAGTTCACGTCCCGCTGGTAGACCTCGTTCTTCACGCCGCAACCCATGACGAGGAACGCCCCCGCCACGACCCACCCCGCGTACTTCATGCTCACCTCCCGTCGCCGAGCATCGAGATGCCCAGGCCGATGAAGAACAGCCAAGCGAGACCCAAGCTTACCAGCCCGGCAGCGTTGTGCAAGGCCGATTCGGACCCGGTCAGCCACACACCCCCGAAGAAGAACACCGGGAGGAGCGCGGCCAGGATCAGGCGGTTGGTCCGGGCGTGGCGCGCGCGGATCTCCGCCGGCGCGTCCGCGGACCGGTGAACGATCTGCAACTCGCCGCGCCGGAGCTTCCTGAGCACGCGCCGGATGTCGAGCGGCGCGTCCTTCAGCAGCGTCGCGCCCTCCACCAGCGAGCGCACCGCCACCTGGCTGTGCTTCTTCGCGTCGAGCATGCGCTTCAGGTAGACCTCGGTCAGGTACGGCCGGATGGCGTCGAGCGGCTGGAAGTCCGGCCACGCCTCGCGCCCGATGCCCTCCATGGTCGCCATCGCCTTGCCGACCAGCAGCAGGTCCGCGGGCAGGAACACGTGGTGACGCACCGTGACGTCGAAGACCTCGGAGATCAGCGCGGACACGTCGATCGACGCGAGCGCCGCGTGCTGGTAGCGGTCCACGATGCCGCGCAGCTCGCCGCGCAGCGCGCGCACGTCGGTCTCGTCGCCGATCAGGTCCGCGTCGAGCAGCAGCCCCACCATCATGTCGAGGTCGCCCGTCAGCAGACCGACCATCCACGTCAGCATCTCGTCGAGGCGCTGCGGCTCGACCGAGCCCATCATCCCGAAGTCGAGCAGCGCGATGGAGGCGTCCGGCCGGATGAAGAAGTTGCCCGGGTGCGGGTCCGCGTGGAAGAACCCGTGCTCGAAGATGGACCGGAGCGTGAAGCGCATCCCGAGGTCCACGACCGCCTTCACGTCCACGCCCATCGCGTCGAGCGCGGCGCGGTCGGTGATCTTCGCGCCCTCGATGCGCTCCATGACCAGCACGCGGCGCGTCGAGAGCTGCGGGTACCCGTGCGGGACGTGCAGCATCGGCTCGTCCGCGAAGTTGGCGGCGAAGCGCTGCATGCTCGACAGCTCGGTCGAGAAGTCCATCTCGCGCGACAGCGAGCGGCGGAACTCCTCCACGATGGCGACCGGGCGGAAGGGGCGCATCTCCGGGACGCGCGCCTCGATGGTCTGCGCGAGCAGCAGGAGGATCCGCAGGTCCGCGCCGATCACCTCCTGGAGGCGCGGCCGCTGGACCTTGATCACCACCTCCTCGCCGGTCTTCAGGCGGGCGCGATGGACCTGCGCGATGGACGCCGCGGCGACCGCGTCCTCCTCGACCCACTCGAAGACCTCGGCGAGCGGGCGGCGAAGCTCGGCCTCGATCGTCGCGCGCACGTCCTCGAACGGGAACGGGGGGACCTCGTCGTGCAGGCGGCGCAGCTCCAGCACGAGCGGCATGGGCACGAGGTCCGGCCGCGTCGCGAGCATCTGGCCGAGCTTGACGAAGGTCGGGCCCAGTTCCTCGGCCGCGAGCCGGATCCGGCGGGTCCACGGGATGACCTCGGCCGCGGCGGACCGGCGCCGGAAGATGCGGCCGATGCGCCGGAGCGCCTGCATGACGTGGACGCGCTCTGCCACGTCCACGAACCCGTGGCGGGCGAGCACCGACGCGATGCGCCGCAGGCGGCCGATGTCGCGCAGGCGGTACAGCGAGCCGACGGTCACGGCGACCCCTCCCCCCCGGAGCCGGGCCTGCCCGCGATCCGCGACAGCAGCGACAGGACGTCCGACACCGCGGTCGAGACGGCCGGCCGGGCCTCGCGGCCCTCCTCCTCGGAGCGGCGAAGGCGATCGAGGACCTCGGCGCGGACGCGCTCGAAGTGCTGCGGGCCGAGGGCGGCGCGGATCTCGGGGCGCGCCAGCAGTCCCTCGGCGACGTGGATGCGGAGCATCTCGGCGACATAGGACTCGAGCCCCCGCCTGAGCGCCTCGTCGAACAAGCTCCCTTCACGCATGACCCGCCCCTGGGCTTCCCAACGGTGCGGCGATTCTACCGCACTCCGCCGGCATCGGCGCGGTCCTGCCGCAGCCCGCCGTGCTACGATTCCGGGCCGTGGACGCCGCCGCCCCCATCACCGCCGGTCTCGTCGCGCTCCTCGCGTGCGCCGCCGGGCCGCTGTGGACCGCCGGCCGCATCGCGCGGGCGGCGTTCCGCGATCGGGACGTCGGGGGGGCGGAACACCTCGCCGCGGTCGGCGCGATCGCGTTCGCCCTCCTGGCGTTGGTGGTGCGCGTCGCGGGGCTCGCGGGCGTCTTCGTTCCGTGGGTCGTGGCCGCTGGGTGCGCCGCGACCGGGCTTGCCGGGCTCGCGATCCGCCTGCCGGACGGGCGGTCCCCCGGGGCCGCCGACCGGCTGCGCGAGTTCGGGGCGTGGCTCGCGGAGCGGCCGGTCCGGGCGCTCGTCGCCGCGCCGATCGCGGTCGTGTTCGTCCTGGAGGTTTCCCGCGCGCTGCTGATGCCCCCGCTCGCGTACGACTCGCTGACGTACCACATGGCGTTCGTGGCCCGCTGGGTCCAGGACGGCGCGATCCGGCCCCTCGGGTCGCCCTTCGGCGGCGCGGAGCCGGGCGCGTGGCCCGCCGCGATCGGCAACTACGCACGGTTCCCGGTCCTCGGACAGGTCCTGCCGGCCGCGATCGTCCTCCCCTTCGGCACGGACCTGCTCGCGAACCTCTCGGGCTTCCCGTGGCTCGGGCTGGTCGCGGTGGCGTGCCACGGGATCGCGCGCCGGCTCGGTGCGTCGCGGCCGTTCGCCCTGCTCGCCGCGGCCTTCGTAGCGGCGTGCCCGGCGGCGCTCGCCTACGCGACCACCCAGTACGTGGACCTCCAGGTGACCGCGCTCGTGCTGATCGCGACGCTGTTCGTGCTCCGGTGGCAGGACCGCGAGCGGACGGCGGACGTGATCGTGGCGTACCTCGCGATGGGGCTCGCGCTCGGTACGAAGCTCACGGCCGCGGCGCCGATCGCGATCCTCGGGGGAGCGCACCTCGCGGTCGCGGCCGCCCGCGCTCGCAGGGACCGGAACGTCCGCCGCGTCGCCCTGGTCGGGCTCGGCGCGGCAGTCGTGCTGGCCGCGGGCGGCGAGCAGTACGCCAGGAACCTCGCGGACACCGGCAACCCCATCCACCCCTACCCTCTCGCGATCGCCGGGGTCGAGCTGGCGCCGCGGTCGGCGTACCTGGAGCGCGTCTATTCGGAGGCCCGGACCGGCAGCGACATGATGGACGCGATCGCGCTCCGGACCACGTTCGCGTATGCGCCGGAGGGCCGCCCGACCTCGGCCGGGCCGAAGTTCCCGCTGATCGTCGCGATCGCGCTCGCGCCCGCGGTCGCCATGCGCCTGCGGAGGTTCCCGAACGGCTACGGGCTGGTGCTGCTCCTGGGCGCCGTGCCCGGGCTCGCGTTCTTCCTGGACGGGTCGGCCGACGCCGCCATCGTCCGGCGGCTGTGGCCGGAGCACTCGTCGCGCTTCCTGCTGCCGTCGCTGGCCCTCGCGTCGGCGGCCGCGGCCGCGGTTGCGGAGCGCCTGCGCGGCCGGTGGCGGCACCTGGCGATCGGTGCCGCGCCGGTGGCGATCGGGGGGGACCTGATCCACGCGAACCTCGTCTTCCTGTCGCCGGCCGCCGGACTGGCGACCGCGGCCGGCGTGGCGGCGGCGATGGCGCTCGGCGTCCTGCTGTTCCGGCTGCGCGCGCGGATCGGACGGCGCGCGCGCGTCGCGGCGGTCACGGTCGGGTTCGCCGCCTGCGTCGCTGGTCTCGTCGCGATCGGCGGGTACCGCGACCGGACCCGCTGGGAGCACTACGAGCGGCACGTCGACCTGCACGCGATCCCGCGCACGCTGGTGGACGGCTGGCGGCGCCTGGACCGCCCCGGCGCCCCCGCGACGATCGCAATCGCGAACGGCTGGACGTGGCCGGGCCACGACTGGTTCTTCTACCCGCTCGCGGGCGCCCGCATGCAGAACCGCGTGGTGCACGTGGACCCGTCCGGCGGCGACGCGGACGCATGGATCGCGGGGCTCGAGCGCGAGCGCGTCGAGGTGGTGTTCGCGCAGCGCCCCTTCCCTCCCGAGGTCGGCTGGATGGAGGCCCGGCCGGAGCGGTTCCGCGAGTCGGAGCGCTCCGCGCACTGGGCGATCTTCGCGGTGGAGGGGAACCGCTAGGAGCGGCCGCGGCGCGCCGGGGGGGGCGCGTCGGCGTGCTCCGGGAACATGGCCGCGAACGGGACGGGGAGGCGGCGCGCGCCGGCGGTCACGTTCATCCGCCCGCGGATGAAGTCCAGGTCCTCCATCGCGAGGCAGCGGGGAGCGTACCCGGCGAACGCGGGCACGCGGAGGCCGCGGCGCAGGACGTCCCGCAGCGGCTCCTCGCGCAGGTTGCCGAGCGAGCAGTGGATGTACGCGCACGGGAACACGTCGCCGTAGGCGCTCACATAGACCATCTCCTTCACCGCGCCGCAGCCCCAGCGGAGGTAGTTCGCGTCGAGGTCGCGCCGGATGAACGGGTTCGCGGCCATCAGGCGGTCGAGGAAGCGCCGGTCGTCCTCGGACAGCATCAGGTCGAACTGCTCGCGCCACCGCCCCGCGAACGCGGGCAGGACCACGGTCAGCTTCAGCCCGCGCTCGCGGCACAGGTCCACGATCCCGAGGAACCCGGGCCCGCGGACGGTGGCGTGCGTGACGCACGTGTTCAGGCAGACGGACTGGCCCGCCCCGAGGGCCGCGTCGATGGCGCGCATCACGCCGGCGTGCGCGCCCGGGTGCGACCGGAAGCGGTCGTGCTCCTCGGGGATCGCGCTGTCCACGCTGATCGTCAGCATGTCAACGCCGAGCGACGCCAGATCGCCCACGCGCGCCGCGTCCAGCAGCGCGGCGTTCGTGGTGACGCTGACCACGAACCGCCCCGGGTCCACGGCGCGGATGACCTCGGCAAGCCGCGGGTACGCGAGCGGCTCCCCCCCCTGGAACGCGACGTGCACGGCGCCGAGCGCGTCCGCCTCGTCGGCGATCCGGCGGTACTCGTGCGGCTCCAGCTCGGGCCGCGACGGGTCCGCGAGCGGCGCGGCGAAGCAGTGCTCGCAGCGCATGTTGCAGCGGTAGCTCGGCGCGAAATCCACCGTGCGGATGGGGCGCATTCCCGCGACCGCCATGGCGTAGCTGCGGGCGAGCCGGAGCAGCAGGCGCGGCTTGCGGAGCCGGAGGCCGTAACGCACCGACAGGCCGATCCGGCTGTACAGGCGCCCGGGGTTGCGCAGGAACCGCAGCACGTCGTCAGGCCCCACCGGCGCCCCCCTTCCTCAGCACGAAGAAGTGCTCGTAGCCCCAGTCGCGCGGCAGCACCCGCTCGATCGCCGCGAACGCCGGGAAGGCCAGCCGGCTCCCGTGGAGGTACGCGCGCGCGAGGATCGACGACGACCCGGACGCACGCTCGGCCATGCAGGATCCGGTCACGGTCCTCCGCCCCCACGCGGCCGCGGACGCCTCCACGATCAGCCCTTCCAGGAGCGCGGACAGGCCGCTCTGGACGCGGTCGTGCAGCTCGACGGACAGGCCCGCGGCCTCGCACATCCCGGCGAAGTCGGGCCCGGCGAAGAGGACGTGGTGCCCGTAGGCCATCGGGTCCTGGTGCAGCACGCGGCACACCCGCAGCCACCGGTCCGAGGGCACGGAAACGAGCACCACCGCCCCGGGCCGGGCCACCCGGGCGACCTCGGCCAGCGCCGCCGCCGGATCGGGCACGTGCTCGATCACGTCCGCCGCGACCACGAGGTCGAACGAGGCGTCCGCGAACGGGAGCGCGCACAGATCCGCCACCCGGCAGTCGGCGGCCGGGAGCCGCTCCCGGACCTGCGCGACCAGCGCGGGAGACAGGTCGACTGCCGCGACGCGGTCGGCCGCGGCCAGGATCGCGGGCGTGTACGTCCCGCGGCCGCACCCGCACTCGAGCGCGCTCCCGAACCGCCGCCCCGCCAGCCAGGCCGCGTGCCGCGCCATGCGGATCCGCGTGCCGATCGAGGCCGCGGCCAGATCGTATGGCGTCGGCGCCGCCATCACCGTCACCACCGCTTCCAGAACATGGCAGCGATCGCGCGCCGGAACGTCTTCATGCGGCCGAGCAGGTGCTCGCGCGGGTGCGTCACGCAGCGCCAGGCGTAGCGCGGCGTCAGGTAGAAGCTGCGGTACGCCTCCTTGGCGACCGCCCGGATCTGCTCGTTCGTGAAGGCGGGCATGTCCGGCTCGCCCGCCGCGTTCAGCCAGCCGGCGTCGCGCATCTCGTCGTGGTAGCGCGTGCCGGGGAACGGGATCATGAGCTGGAACTGCGCGGTCTCGGGGTCGAGCGCCCTGGCCCAGCGGATCGTCGCGCGCGCCGACTCCACCGTCTCGCCAGGGAACCCGATCGCGAAATCCCCGTGGATCCGGAGCCCTGCCCGCTTCGCGTCCGCGGTGAAGCGCGTCATCCGCTCCACGGTCAGGCCCTTGTGGATGCGGCGGAGCACCTCCGGGTCGCCGGACTCGTAGCCGACGTGAAGGTTGCGGCACCCGGCACGCTTCATCGCCGCGAGCGCCTCCGGCCGGAGGTCGGCCCGCGCGTAGCACGACCACGGGATCCGCGTCCCGGACCGGAGAAGCGCCTCGGAGAACTCGTGCGCACGCTCGCCGGTGAAGGTGTCGTCCTGGATCATGACCGAGCGGACGCGCGGCAGGTCGCGCGCGATGCAGCGGAACTCCTCGACGACGTTGTCGATCGACCGGACGTTGTAGGTCGGCCCCTTGACCCAGGTGTGCACCCACAGGCAGTAGGTGCAGCGGCCCCACGCGCACCCGCGGCCCGTCATGACGTCCATGTACGGGTACAGCTCGGACGGCGTCCTGTACCAGCCGAGGTCGAGCTGCCGCCCCAGGAAGCCCGACACGAACGGGATCGCGTCCAGCTCGGCGCCGGTCAGCGGGGCGCGCGCCGCGTTCCGCACGAACCCGTCCCCTTCGCGGCGGACCAGCCCGGGCACATCGGCGACCGGCGTCCCCGCGAGCAGCCCCGCGACCGCGGGCTCGAACTCGCCGGCCACCGCCTTGTCCACGGCGCGGGCGGATCGCAGCGCGCCTTCCGGGTCGATGGCGACGTACGGCCCGACCAGCACGGCGTCGCACTTCAGCTCCTCGACGATCGCGTCAGCGATCCCGACGTCGTTCAGCTCGCTCAGGCGCCCGGTATAGACCACGAGGAGGTCCGGACGGAAGCGGCGGACCGCGTCGCGCGTGGCCTCGTGGTCCATCCCCGCCGCGGGCGCGTCGATCAGGCGGACCTCGTGCCCGAGCCCCTCGATGTACGCGCCGCACCAGCCGAGCAGGATCGGGTACCACTGGGACGCGGACAGCGACACGAAGTCGCACCGCGCGTTCCGCATGTACTCGGGGACGAACGGCGGGGACAGGAGCAGGACGCGCGCGCGGTCGCTCACGGTGTCCCCCCATCGCCCCCGGACCGTGCCCTGGTCGCCGCGATCGAGGCCAGCGGCGCGAGCCCTCGCGGCATCGCGCGGTCGCCGAACAGCGCGTCCGCCGGACCCCACAGCCCGTACCAGTGGAACGAGGCGCCCGCCGCGACGCCGTTGCGCTCGAACGCCGCGACGACCCCGGGCGTGTCGATGCCGGCCTCGTGCCACTCGACGAGCGGCCTCAGGCGCGCGACCTCGTCGCCCGCGCCGTCGCGGCACCGCGCTTCCGCGTCGTGGAGGCGCCGCCACGCCGCGAGCAGCGGCCGGAAGCGGTCGTGGAACGCGCGGTCCATGTCGTGGTCCGACCGGAAAACCCCGCCGGGGCGCAGCACCCGGGCGACCTCGGCGACCAGCGGCGCCGCGTCGTAGCAATGGTGGAGCGTGGCGAACGCGGTGACCGCGTCGAAGCTCGCGTCCGGGAACGGGAGCCGGTCCGCGTCGCCGACCACGGTCTCCTCGTACGAGCCGCGCCCTGCCTCAAGGACGCGTTCCGAGATGTCGAGCCCGACGCGGTGGTCGAACACCCCGGCCGCGCACCGGCCGACGAACCCGTTGCCGGCGCCGAGGTCGAGCAGCCGCCCCCCGGGCGCCGCCGCCCGCAGGCGTACGAGCCACGCCCGCACCCACGCGGCGAGGCGCGGCGACCGCCGCCCGTCGATCGCCTCGTACGACGCCCCGACCGCGTCGTAGAAGGACCGGTTGGCCGCCTTGACGTCGGCCGCGGTCGGGCGGTCGCCGGTCACAGCAGGCCCTCGCGGCGGTACCACTCCCACGCGCGCGCGGCGCTGTCGGCGAACGAGTAGCGCGGGTACCAGCCGAGGTCCCGCCGCGCGCGCTCGCACGCGAAGTGCTTGAATCCGAAGAGGTCCCCGACGATCTGGGGGGTGAGAAACCTGCCGCCGCTCACGGCCGAGGCGACCCGCGCGGCGGCCTCGAACGGCAGGCGGGCGGCCGCGGGGACCGGCACCATGACAGGGATGCGGCCCGTGACCCGCGCGATGGTGGAGATCACCTCGGCGAAGGTGAGGTCCTGGCCCGCCAGCACGTGGCGCCTGCCCGGCGTGCCTCGCGACGCGGCCGCGACCAGCCCGTCCACCACGTCGTCCACGTCCACGGCGTTGGTGCCGCCGGGGGGGACGGGCAGGACCGGCCAGGTCGTCACCTGGCGGAAGAGCGTCCCGGAATTCAGCGTGCGGTCGCCGGGCCCGAACACGGTCGTCGGGTTCACGACCACGACCGGCATCCGCGGCGGGCAATCGAACGCGGCGCGCTCGCAGGCGAGCTTGCTCTCCATGTACGGGTTGCGGGCGACCTGCTCCGGGGGGGGGCTGGCGTCCTCGTGCCGCGGGAAGCGCGCCGCCCACGACACCCCGAGCGTGGCTGCGCTGCCGGCCACGACGCACCGCTTCACGCCTGCCCGCATCGCCGCGGCCAGCACGGCGGCGGTGCCGCCGCCGTTCACGCGGACCAGCTCGTCGCGGCGTCGCGGGTCGAACGTGACCAGGGCGGCGAGGTGGAAGACCACGTCGACGCGCGCGCACGCGGCCGCGACCTGGTCCTCGCGGCAGACGTCTCCCTGGACGGACTCCACGGTCGCCGGGAAGAAATGCCCGCCGGACCGCTGGAACGCGACGACCTCGACCCCGCCGGCCACGAGGCGGTCCACCAGCCTCCGGCCGATGAACCCGGTCGCGCCCGTCACGAGCGCGCGCCGCATGCGGGACGCGGTCTTCACGCGCCCCCCCCCCGGGGCAGGCGCGCGTAGCTGCTGCCCTGGCGATAGAACGGGTACGTCACCGCCGTGATCATCAGGATGAACAGCGTCAGCACGAACCCGGACGCGACCGTGAACAGCCCGTGCGGGCGCTGGCCGTCGGGCAGTTTCACGAGCCCGAAGGCGACGGACGTGGCCACGAACAGCGCCGCCAGGAACACCGAGGCAATGGCCACGACCTCCCAGCGGCCGAGCGTCAGGAGCGAGCCTGCGACCAGGACCCAGAGCAGCATCAGCCACGGCAGCAGCAGCATCTGGACGGTCCGCGTGACGACCATCAGCTTGACCGGCATCGACATGTACGGGAGCCGGTAGTGGAACCGGAGCAGCTCGCGCAGGAAGGCGTTGCTCTTCCGGAACTTGTGGCGCACGAACTCCCCCACGTCGGAAGGGACCCGCGTCTCCACGGCGCGGGCGCCGCGCGAGTATACGGTACGCTGCCCGGTCGTGCTCGCCTGGAGCGCCACGAAGACGTCGTCCGCGACCACGTCCTCCGGGAAGCCCGCGGGCAGCAGCGGCCGCCGGAAGGCGTAGCACGGCGCAACGACGATCGACGAGCTGAACGCGTCGGACTCGATGAACCTGCCCTTGTTCTGGGCGTCCCAGTAGTAGCTCTCGAGCGCCAGCCCGTCCGGCGCGCCCGGGCGCGCGTAGGCCCCGACCACCGCCACGTCCGGGTCCGCGGCGAACTCCGCGGCCAGCCTGCGGATCGCGTCGGGCTCGAGCCGCGCGTCCACGTCCGTGTTGACCACGACGTCGCCGCGGAGCGAGGGCAGCACCTCGTTCACCTGCCGGATCTTCCCGCCCCCCGCGCACCGCGCCAGGCGGCTCGTCGGATCGCCGTCCAGGGCCTTGGCCAGCACGTCGGCGGTGCCGTCGGTCGACCCGCCGTCCGCGAACACGACCTCCATGCGGTGGCGCGGGTAGTCGAGCGCGTTCACGTCGGCGAGCTTGGCCAGGATGTCCGCACGCTCGTTGAAGCAGGGCACCACGATCGAGACGGACGGGAGCGCGTCCTCGGCGACCGGCGCGGGCGCCCTGCGACCCTTCAGCAGGCCGGAGATCGCGAAGACCAGGAAGTAGGCGAACAGCCCCCACCCGACCATCACGGTCGCGATCCCCAGGGTCGCGATCAGGAGCCACATGCCGCCCCCCCTCGCCAATCCGGCCCCGACAGCTCCGCCCGCAGCTTCAGCATCTCGCGGACGACCCGCGCGACGCGGGCCAGGGACAGCACCTTGCTCCGGCCGTGCGCGCGAGCGAGCGCCGAGATCGTGACGTGGGCCGGGCGGACGCCGAGCCGCATCAGCTTCAGCGGCAGTTCCACGTTGACCAGGAAGCTGTCGCACGTCAGCCGCACGCGGTCGAGCAGCGCGCGGCGGAACACCATGGTCCCGGTGAAGGCGCAGCGGTCGCCGAGCAGCACGCGGGCGGTGCCCTGGTAGCCCGCGGTCACGAGCGCGCGCGCGAACCCGTCGTCGCGCTTCGCGTAGGTGGACAGCACGAGGTCGTGATCGGCGAGGTGCGGCAGGAACCGCGAGAGCGTGTCCGGGGCGACCTGCCCGTCGCCGGGAAGCTGCGTCACGAACTCGCCGCGCGCGGCGGCATAGCCGGACCGGATCGCCACGCCCATGCCGAGGTTGGTCGGGTGGTGCACCACGCGCACGGCCGGCGCCCCGCCGGTCCCGGGATGCCCGGTTGCCAGCCGGTCCGCGACCGCGGCCATGCCGTCGGTTGACCCGTCGTCCACCACCACCACCTCGGACCCGGGACCCCCGCACCGGGCCAGGAACGCGACAGTCGCGCGGACCTGCGCCTCGAGCGAGTCGCGCTCGTTGAACGCCATGACGACCACGGACAGCGCGGGAACGGGCACGGAACCTCCCGGCAAGGACGCGACGATGCGATGATACCGCGAACCTCCCTCGCCGGCTGCCGATTCGCCTTTCCCCGGGCGGCCCGCGCGATCGGCGGGTTCCTCCGGGGGCGAGTCGCGACGGCCCCTTGCGGGCGCGTCCGGGGAACGGGTCCGGGAGCCCTGGCCGTGCGAACGCAGGCTCCTACGTCCCGTCGAGCTGCTCCCGCACGACCCGGGCAAGGTGCGCCGGGTCGAACGGCTTCTGCAGGAACACCGCGCCGTCCCTCAACAGCCCGAGAAACACCGCGTCACCGTCGGTGTAGCCGGAGGTGAAGACGACCCGGACGTCGCGGTTGACGGCGAGCACCAGGTCCGCGAGCTGCCGCCCGTTCATGCCGGGCATGACCACGTCGGTCAGGAGCATGTGGATCGCGCCCGCGCGAGCAGTCACGATGTCGAACGCCTCGGGACCGTCGGCCGCGGGAATCACGTCGTACCCGCAGCGTTTCAGGACGTCGCACACGAGCACGCGGACGGCGTCCTCGTCCTCGACCACCAGGATCGTCTCGCTTCCGCACGGGCGCTCGGACGCCACGACGCCGGCGGCGGCCGGACGCGCGGCGGCATCGTTGCGGGGCAGGAAGATCCGGAAGTGCGCGCCGCGGCCGGGCTCGCTCCCCACGAACACGTACCCGCCGCTCTGCTTCACGATCCCGTAGACCACGGCGAGCCCGAGGCCCGTGCCCTTGCCGGGACCCTTGGTCGTGAAGAACGGCTCGAAGGCGTGCGCCCGCGTCTCGGCGTCCATGCCGCAGCCCGTGTCCCGCACCCACAGCTCGACCCACCGTCCGGCCGGCACCGCGACACCCTGGTCGCCTTCAAGCGCCTCGGCGAGGTCCGCGTCGGCGGTCCCCACGGTCAGGACGCCGCCCTGCAGCATGGCGTCGCGCGCGTTGACCGCCAGGTTCACGATCACCTGTTCGACCTGGCCGCGATCGGCCGTGATCCCGGCCTCCTTCGCCGCGAGCACGGTCTCGAGCCGGACGTCCTCGCCGATCAGGCGGCGCAGCATCTTCTGCGTGTCCTCCACGATCGCGTTCAGGTCCAGCGCGGCCGGCTGGAGGACCTGCCGGCGGCTGAAGGCCAGGAGCTGCCCGGTCAGCGCCGCCGCGCGCCGGCCCGCGTTCCAGACCTCCTCGACGTCGCGCCGGACCGGGTCGGTCGCCGGGATCCGGTCCATCAGTCC
>Ga0194127_10006070_pt1 | contig 13903 bp, 13 predicted proteins | sample TA2KigC100mmetaG_FD_148624 | JGI IMG/M metagenome (GOLD analysis project Ga0194127, IMG submission 148624) | Freshwater microbial communities from Lake Tanganyika, Tanzania - TA2015036 Kigoma Deep Cast 100m | ecosystem: Environmental > Aquatic > Freshwater > Lake | place: Tanzania: Lake...
GGACGTGTGAAATTTCTTCTTCGGTCAACTTTCGACCGTGTGGATTGAACGTGTATCGCAGCCGCCCACCTGAGAGCGCATCCGCCGCTCGCAGGTTCTGCCTATCAAATCGTGATGTGGAGACAAAGACACGAATCATTCTTGGCCGATCTGGTGTCGGGGCTCAGCTGAGCTCAGATTGCTGGGCAACTCTGCCCCGTAACTCGCCAAGTAGTCGACAAAGATCGAGTTTCCCGAATCAAAGATAGGGAATGCTTGCTGATGAGCGATTTGGCATTCGTGCCATTCGTCCATTGTCATTGAGTTAACGTTGTTCAAGACGTCCACTACCCGTGAGTGGCTTGCCTCGGTTGACCAAAATGGTCCCTCGGCGGGAAAGTTCGCCGGCCAGCCAAAAGCGAGAGACTCATCGGAGAGGTTCTTACTATCAGGAACGAAGAAGACGGTCCGATTCCCTCTGGAAAGCGACTCATATCCAAGAGTACTGCTCGTCGAAACGACGATGAATGCTTCGTCACACGCCTCATACTGATAGGTGTCGAAGGCACGCGGACGAAAGTCGAATTTTGAGTGTTTGAGGGCCTGTGAATAGAACTGATACTCAGCCAATGATTCTTCACCATCCCGCTTACCGATAATCGTTAACGGATGTCGAGAATGATCACTGTACTGTTGAACGCTCTTTAAAATTGCAAGCCGCGTTGAAAGAACATCGCCATAGGTAACGCTTGGGGCTCCTTGAGCACTACCAACAGGTGAACCAAGGGGCGCTTGCGGGTTGTAAGTGGAGATATAGGCAATTCCACGTTTCGGTCGACTACTACGACGTACATGGTTACTGCGGAAACTCCCGATAACTAGGGTCTTGCAGTTAACTCGATCGGATATGCGAGTTGCAGATGAGTGATTGAACGCAAAGTAGCTACCCACCGAGGGGTGTAACCCTGGCGCTCGTCTCAGTTCACTCTCTAAGTCGTTGCGGGAACTTCGAAGTCCATTTTGCAAAAGAACTAAGTGGGCGGACCTCAAGTTTTCCTGAATAAAGTACATTTGCAAAAAGTTGTCTTGCATACTCAATACGAGCGTCGCATTACTTTTGTTGATGACGTCTGTGAGATAGCTAGCCATGTTTGGCGTGCGGCGAATCATGCAACGAAGAATGGAACGGAAGTATCGCTCTCCGCTCTCGATGTCCAAGACCTGAATTGACTTACCGGGGAAATATTGTTCAAGGTAATGAGCAGTGTCAGTAAAAAGTATCAGAACATCACACTGAGGAACTGGTCCAAAGTTGAAAGTCCTGCTGCGGATCCGACCAAAGAGTGAACGAAGCCTTCTTATCGTTTTTGTCACCTGGTGCGACCGATTTCAGATAGCTGACTCGGCCAAGACATCTCGTAAAACTCGACAGCTCGTAAGAATTCTGCTGAAACCTCTCGAGTGCAGCTGTCGTTAACGAGTCGTAGCAAATCACGATATGTATTGACCTCAGCGTCGGAAGTAGAACTAATCCAGCTCCGCGCATTACTCGCTTTACCACTTGAGACCTCGGCGCGTGGTATGCGGTGTCTCCGCTTGACCCCTCGCAAAGGATAGTGAATTGGTCGTCCCAAGAAATCAGATATTTGCTCAATCTGTGAATTTGTATCTGTGACGAATTGCTCAAATGCGATGGTCATCATGGAGTCAATCTTTGAAGAGTTTGAGACAAGCCGTTGCGATCGACTTATGAGTAGTGCAGCTCGATCAGACACAGATGATGTCAGGTACAAGTCGGGCCAATCCCGGGCTATCCACGGTATGCGTTCTCTTTGCCTTTCAAAACTAAGTGTGAACTCTCGTCGTCGTGAGTAATCAACCAGATAATTTCTGTAATAGTTAAACAAGTGCAACGGGTGACGTACAACTTCTATAAATTTCAGACGTGTACCAAGTGCTTTTTCCAGGACGTCAATTCCGACAATTGACAAGTCAGTAATCAAGAGTGTTGCTGGATTTGTTTTATCGATATCTGCCTCGACATGGTCTCCATCGGCCCTGAAAGCTCTCCATAGGTACCTTGCCCAGCCTGGGGAGTTCTTCAATCCAGAGTCATCTCGTAACCGAAGGTTGACTTCCCTCCCGATTGCGTTGTGGTACGTGAAGTAGTCACAGTAATTGGCAATCATTGCTGCTGCAGTATCGACATCCAGTTTTCCCAGCCATCGGAGCGCAGCCAGATATTCGATGATTGGATCAATTCGTTTCTTCTCGACCCCTCGCATACTGGCGACGACTGGCGAAATTGCGCTCTTTCCGACACCCCATATTCCGTCGATAACAATTATGTCGTTGCTGAACTGATAGGACTTTGCTAAGTGATTCATCTCAGAGTCTGCGGTATCCATGTGTCTTGCCTGGTATGAGTGGTTGGGAGAGTCCCGAACGCAGTTCGGCGACCGTAAAGCGGGAGTAGTGGAGTGCATCAGCCACAGCAACTGCATCAGCTCCGGCCTTCACCGCCAATGTAAAGTCGCCTGGGTCACGAAGTCCGCCACTTGCAATGATTGGAAGTCCTGTAACTGAACGTACAGCAGATATGAGTCCGAGGTCTGGACCACGTCGAGTGCCTTCACGATCAACTGAAGTCAGCAAGATCTCACCCACACCAAACCGTACGGCTTGCTCTATCCATTGGAGTACATCTCGGCCTGTCCGCTCCCGACCGTTGTTCGTGTACGCCTCCCAGTTCCCGTCACTGATTGTCTTTGCTTCAACACTCAGAACTACGCACTGACTGCCGTAAATTCCTGCCAAATCGCGAATGAGGTTGGGATTACTGAGGGCAGCAGTGTTCATCGCGACTTTGTCCGCTCCAGAATTCAAGAGCAGCCGGGCATCAGATAGGTTTCGAATTCCACCACCGACAGTCATCGGAATGAATATCTCCTCTGCCGCTCTGGCTACCACCTCGGTCAGATTGTTGCGCCCATAAAGGCTCGCGACGGAGTCCATATAGAGGATTTCGTCTGCACCCTGTTCGTAGTACTTGAAGGCGAAGACGCTTGGGTCTCCGATTACTCGGAGCCCCTCTAGCTGAATCCCCTTGATGAGATTTGGGCCCTTGATGTCAAGTCGTGCAATCAGCCGTGGATAAGACACTTGACTACTCAACTTGTTTACGGAGAGCCCAACCGTCATTCTCAAGCTTCCAGATATGGGGCGATCTAAAGCGATCAGTCAAGAGCCTAAAGTATTCATCGTCAAATATCGGCTGTTCAAAACATCGACTGGCGATAGGAAACTGTGAGCTTGGAATACTTAGGTACTCAAAGACTTCATCCTTAAATCGCTGCGGGAACTCGCCATCGAATCGTCTTACGAGTGATACTCCTTCATCTCGATCAATGTCGCCGGAGCGAATCTCCTGTGCTGCGTCGTAAGTAGCCCTTCCGATTCCGAACTTGATGAATGTTGTGTAGTAATGGAAATCATCAATACGATCGTCAATCGAATTGTATTTGCTGTATGTGCCGGGAGTCCTTTCTGGTGAAGCTTCAAATCCGCCGTGCTCGAAGGCGTAGTAGTAGCAACTTTGTGGATGCCATTTCAGGTAGTAGCCGAGATAGTGAACCTCGACCCCAGAGTTTGCGATGTGTGTAGGATTCGCCGGCAGATACGGGTTAAGTTCACTCTTGTCCACTCCATATTCGGACACAAGTTCATCCGTGGCAACACCTCCCAGAAACACAGTCTCTCCCACATCGCTCGCAAAGTAACTGCTGCTTCGTTGAGCTCCTGCAGCATCGGCAATCGGATTTCCGTACTCTGCCTCGTTCTCTCCGTAAAAGACAAGAGGAATGTCGTGGAGGAGTGCCATCTTTGGTGCCAAGGACTTCTGACCGAAGATAAACGGTTGGAACGGGTGGAAGAGGTTGTCCACTGCTAAGCGAGTCAGGAGTCGGTGTACAAGACCATTTGGAGTACACAGATAGTTGTCGAAGCCGGCATGAATCCAGCGTTGAAAGTTCCGCCAGCCCCATTCGGTGTAGATGTGTGGAGCCCATGTAACAGTCAGAGGATGCATCCCATATTTGTGTTTCAAGACATGTGCCGCATAGAAACTGTCCTTGCCACCCGAACCCGGAACAATGCAGTCGTAAGAGCCGTCCGACTTCCGATGTCGAGAGCAAAGCTCGGCGAGCTCGTCTTCGCGCCGAGCCCAGTCAATTGTCTGTTTGACATCTGCAAGGCGACATGCATCACAGACACCCAATTCATTGAGATGGATTGTCTCTTTTTTTGATCCAGTCGTATGTTGGTATTCAATTGCCGAGTTTGGGCGTTGATTCGAAATAACGCAACGTGTGCAGAAACGGACGGATTCAGGAAGTCCATAGAGAACCTCGAGGTTCGTCAGTCGTACCGGTTGAAAGGGTTCAAGGTCAACAGGCCTAGGAGCCGAAATTCGAAATTTCACCACGTCGTTAGTCCGCCGTCAACGATGAGGTTGTGGCCATTTATGTAACTAGCGGAAGCCGAAGTGAGAAAGCTGATTGCGGCGACAACTTCCTGCACGTTTGCCATGCGCCCCAAGGGAACGCGGGAACTGTAATTTTGGATGAACTGTTGATTTTGCTCGCCCTCAACGCCCCCCGGCGTCACTGCATTGACGCGAATCCCAAGTGGACCCCATGCTGCGGCAAGATGGCGCGTAAGACCGAGTAAGCCCGCTTTCGATGCGGCATAGACCGCAGGCGATGAGATGGTGTGCCCAAGATACTGCGAGCCGTTGTAGATCCGTTGGTCAGCGCCGACGACACCGTAGATCGAGGCGATGTTGATGATCGTTCCCTTGCGACGTTCGATCATGCCGCGACCAACGGCCTGACACATGAAAAACGCACCACTCAGATTTGTCGCCATTACCTCACCCCAGGTTGACTCTTCATAGTCGACATCGGGGGCAAAGAAGCTTTCAAGAGATGATGACTTTGTCGCGGCATTGTTGACCAAAATGTCCACCTTGCTGTGGATATCGATTACTTGCTCAATCGCAGCGAACGCCCCTCGCTTTGTAGAGATGTCGGCTGCGACTGTCGTGCAGGGTCGACCAACCCTCTCGGTATGTACCTGGTATGCACTCTGTAGACGATCGGAGTCGAGATCAAGCATCACTACACGCAATCCCTGGAGGGCAAGTGTCTCGCACAATGCGGCACCTATCGTCCCAGCACCGCCAGTGATAACAGCAACTCTTGGGTGACCGTCCTGATCAAGAGTGGTATTCACAATCAAGTTGCTTGCCTTAGGAGTAGATATTCCACTAGTTCAAAATCTAGTTCCGTATCGATATCGAGGCTGCGCGACTCGGGCATCTCGTGCAATCGCGTTGCCGGGCTGATGACAGAGTCAGAGCCGAAGAGTGCATCCCGCCGCCAAACGTATATGGATGCATTCATGTCGAAAGTCCGCGGTGCGTCTTGTCGACGGTGCACATCTTGCCCTGGTTGTTTGGCTAGGGCGAGATTCCCATCGCCGTCAATCTCAACCATGTTGAAATAGGGTGAGCGACGCGAGCGACAGCCAGTAATGACGTTTGGGCATCCGGTGTTCATCAAGAGGTCATACGCTTGCTGAATGTCGGCGATATTTCGTAGCGGCGACGTCGCGTCGAGGTCGATAACCACATCGCAAATCCCTAAGGTCTCTTCTACCTGCATTACGCAGTGCCGAATCGCAGGGATCTTTGCAGCACTATCGGAGGCAAGTTCGTGCGGGCGTGTTACGACATGAGTTGCACCGTGTGTAGATGCAACCGATAAGACCTCCTCGGAGTCGCTACTTACGGCTACAGCCGCGAAGATGTTGCACTCGAGAGCCTGTCGAATTGAGTGTGCAATCAACGGTAGGCCCGCCAGCTGCCGGATGTTCTTTCCAGGGACACCCTTTGAGCCACCTCGAGCACAGATTGTTGCGATAACTCTCATAATCTAACTTCTGCCATCAGAGTCTCGATGTCGGTAATCATGCCCATCACTGCTTCACCATCAGAGAGAGACGCAAGACGCCAGTCACCGCCACTGATTACTGAGGCGTGCATCGCTCGATACGTGGCGTCTCGCTCTACCGAGAATGTCATTTTGTGGCCGCGCGTATTGAATTGCCCTGTGAGAAGGTCTACGAACACAGATTCTGTATCGAGTTCTGCTCGTATCCATCGCTGAGCCGGTCGGTCGAGACAATTCATTGTTATTGATACCTCAGCACCGTTCTTTGAGTGAGCAGCAACGTTGACTTCGTGAGGTCCTTCAACATCAATTGATCCGCGGCGACCGGATTGGCATGCGGACAGGGTAAGTTCTCCAAGCAGAAATCTCGCAAGATCTAACTCGTGGCTCAAGTCGCGGAGTATGCCACCACCGCGATCGAGGCGTGACGAATACGACGACGTGTAACTGCGATTCGGTCTCCAATCTGCAATATGTTGGCCCACGAAGAATTCAATTCGTCGGATGGTTTGCGAATCCCGCACCAGCTCGCTGAGCTTCGCGACGGCGGGATGAAACCGCAAGTTGTAACCCACCCCTACCTGACGGGCTCTGAGTGGAGGGATTGGTCGCTGCACCTCAAACAACGGTTTCTCCACAAGCACCGATCCTTCGAAGCCGAGGCGACTGACCTCGCTAAGGCAATCAAAATGTTCGTTCGTTGCTGAAGCGATGACAAGGTACTCAGCATCTGTGTGATCTAGTGCCGCTTCAAGTGTCATGTATCTCGTAAAGTCATCAATACTGCGGCGTGAGACGACCGATACCTCGTGGGATTCAGCCAAGATTCGGGCGTGTCGTGAGCCGATTGACCCGTATCCGATAACAACTACCTTCATTCTGGTGGTTCATTCCATTCGGACTGCGCTCGTTCCAGTTGCTCCGCCCGACCAACATCAATCCAATACTCGTGTAGCGGAAATGCAGAGACATTACAGCTTGTCGTGATCAACAGTTGAATGAGATCAGTCATGTCCTGTCGTTCTCGTTGACGAATGTGTCGGAGGGTCGAAGGATTCAGAACGTAGATTCCTGCATTTGCAAAGAATCGCTGTGAAGGCTTCTCGGCGAGTGCTGTAACCACCACTCCTTCGACTGAGACAACACCGTAGGGAAGTTTGAATTCATCCTCTCGAATGACAATTGATGCTTCACAGCCATGTTGTGCGTGGAAATTCAAAAGTGCCGGGAAGCTGAGCTGAGTCAAGATGTCCCCGTTCATTACGATGAAGGGCTCCTTTGGTTTGGGACTCAGCATCGAGAGGGCCCCAGCAGTACCGAGTGGCTCATCTTCATGGAGGTACCTGATTGATGCGCCGATGCGGCTTCCATCGCCGAAGTGCTGCTTGATTGAGTCACCGAGATAGTTGACTGAGATGACGATGTCATTGAATCCCTGCGCGATGAATTGCGAGACGATCGTCTCAAGAATTGGGCGCCCACCAACTCGGAGCATTGGCTTCGGAGTTTCGTCAGTAAGGGGGCGAAGTCGTTGCCCTCGTCCCCCGGCCATGAGCACGACCGTGTTACTTCGGGTAGTGGGCACTGTGAGCTCTGCGAGGGTTACTAGCCCGACGACCGTCGAGTTCTGCAAAACTGGAAGTTGCAATACTCCGGAAGTCCGCATGGCCTGGGCCATCGTCGTTGGGGAGTCATCGTGATTTGCCGTCCGTGGGCGACTATTCATGATGCTTGTAACACTCGCGTCGAGCGACTTTCCGCCTAACAGAGCCTTTCGGATGTCACCATCTGTCACTACGCCCCGGAGCTGCTGTCTCTCATCGAGCACCAAAACGATCTGTCTGCCGGTTTCGCTGAGATTTTGGATTGCAGCTCTGACACTTGCGTTTGGCGCGAGAATCGTCTCGCGCCAGCTGGCCATTTCTTCAGTCTACGAACCAGATCACAGTGCTCTTGCGGGGTTACCGACTACGGTCCGGTTGGGCTCTACATCTCGGGTGACAACTGCGCCGGCCCCCACGCGAGCAGCTGCACCTACACGGATACCTGGAAGTACGACGGCACCTGCTCCGACGAATGCGCTGTCGCATATCTCGACACGTCCACTCAGAGTTACGCGGGGTCCGAGGAAGCAATTTGCTCCGACTCTCGAGTCGTGCTCGACCACACTCGAGGTATTGACGACAGAGTTCTCCCCGATCTCGACTCGCTGTTGAATGACTACGTTTGCGAGAAATTGTGCTGATTCGTGAATCGTGCAATCGCGTCCAATCACCACCGATGGATGTGTGACGCCAGCGAACTGGAATCCTTGCTCGAGGTAACGACCGTAAATCTCGTTTCGTCGGGTGTTGTCGTTGCGACCACCAACTCCATTCACTAGCCGAGTGAGATGCCTTGGAACATTCAAGATCACCGCATCGCTGCAGACGGCGACGCCGAATATATGGTCTCCTATCGCCAATCCCGGATCCAAGATTCCAGCAACCGGCACACCCTGGAGGAGAAGTGCCTCAAGCAGCACGCGTCCGTGATCACCGCCTCCAATGAGATAGACGGCAGGACTAGTCATCGTGAGGGATGTATCGGATCGTCCGGAGAGTAATTCTGTTGGGCGGTTGTACCGACAATGCTCCACCATGCTCGTGGAGCTAAGCCACTGCTCGGTCGTCGCAAACCAATGTTTTCTTCAGAAAGAATTTCACCAGCCTTGATTGGCCTTATCGCAACTATTGCGCGTCGTACAATCTCTCGATTTGAGAGCTCACTCGGTTGCGCTTGTTTCGTGCCATCACCGACTGCATCCACAACTTGTCGTGCCGCCACAACCAAGTCCGTGAGCTCGTGCGGCTCGAGGGATGATGCATGGTCTGGTCCGCGGAGCGTTCGATCAAGAGTGAAGTGCTTCTCGATTACTTGTGCACCGAGCGCAACCGCCGCAATGGAGATGTGGCTACCAAGTGTGTGGTCGCTCAACCCCACTCGGCACCCAAAGTGCTCCCTGAGGGTGTGCATTGCGCGCAGGTTCATCTCAGATGTTGGAGCGGGGTAGGAGGTGACAGCGTGCAAGAGCGTTACTCGAGATCGCACATCTTCCGACTGCGCATCATCCGCGCGGTCTATCTCCTCTTCCGTTGGGATACCTCGCGCATTGGCAAAGCCGTAAGCCAGGGCATTGATGGCGATGCGGACTTCCGCCAACGAACTTGCTCCGGTTGAGAGAATCACATGGCTTGCAACTCGGGCCACTTCAACAAGGTAAGGGACATTCGTAATCTCCCCGGACGGAACCTTGATAGTCGTTATGCCGAGATCTGTAGTTATCAGTCGCAAGCTGGAGGAGTCAAATGGGGTTGACAGGAACTGAATTCCACGCTTGTTGGCATAGTCGCGCAGAATGACGTGTTGAGCGGGGGAGAGTTCAAGTGACTTCAGCATCTCATATTGACTTGTCTCCGGAGCGTTGGCGTGCCGTTGATACTCGGCGAGTGGAGTTTTTCTTGATACAAGCAAATCAGCCCTAAAGGTTTGAAACTTCACCGCGTCGGCATGTGCATCTGCTGCCACATCGATGAGCTTGAGCGCCATGTCGATCTGGCCATTGTGGTTGACACCAGCTTCAGCGATGATGAAGAGACCGCTCATCGATCAACGAATCGCTTCAGAGTGCTAAGTGGTTGATACGCCAGTACCTCACAGACTCGTTGCGTTGAGTTTGGAACATGTGGTTGCGAAGACCGCGTGCGGGGAAGTTGCATGAGTTTCCGTAACTCGCTGATGATCAATTCGTGTTCGGCGTGCACGTGTGTAACCGACTGACGTCGAACTCTGCCAGATTGCCTGCACCCGACATCCAGAGATGGCACGCAGAGCAAGGGAGCCTCAATGACGCCGCTGGAAGAGTTACCGATAACGCCCTGCGACCAGTAAATCAACGAAAGATATGAGTCATGCCCGAGCGAAGTCACACTCACTCGGGAAGTGGGCTGATCCTGAACGAACTCATCGAGCAACTGTTGATGCAATTGCCCCGTTGGGTCTGCATTACTTCCCGTTACCACTACCGTCACGTCCGGCAGTTCATTTAGGGCGATCAAAAGTTCTTGCAATTCTTCAAGTGACTGGTTCCCAAGTTGGGTTGCAGGGTGGAATGTCAAGACAAGATAGGGATTCTGCAGGTTGACTCCAACGATCGCCTCCATCGTTTGCAGTGATGCTGGCTGAAAACCGTAGATGGTCTCGGAGACGGGCGGGTCAATCAGATGGATGGAGTCATCAGACTCACCAAGTTGCGCCAGCCGATTGGCGTAGATTGCGTCAACTGGAAAGTGGAGCGAAGCAAACTTTGAGATGGCGTGTCGGATTGAGTCATCGGTTGAACCAACTGTGACCTCCCCACCATGGATATGTGCTATCGGGATGCGCATGAGCAGAGCACTGATGCATGCCCCAACGAGCTCATATCGGTCACCTAGAACGAGAAGCACGTCTGGTTGCAGTCGTTCAAAAAGCTTTCCAGACTCACGAGCAATCGCTGCTACGACGCTTGTGGCACCCAATGGGGTGTTGGGGAGTGCATCGAGATTGAGATCGATTGTGGCAGCAACTGGCAGTCCGTCTCGCTCAATCTCGGTGATTGTTCGACCGTAACGAGCCGAGAGATGGGACCCGGAAACCACGAGAGCAAGATCAAGCTCCGGATGCGAGCGAATCCCGAACAATAGAGGTCGAAGTAACCCGTAGTCAGCCCGACTTGTTGTAAGTGCGACTACTTTCCGGGTCATTGGATGATTCGCGGTCCGCTTGGTAAGCAGATTATTTCCTGTTCCAGTAGTTCGGCGGTAGTAAGTGATCCACGTGGTGCCGAGGCGTACATCGGCAAGCGGTGCATCAGGGTCCAGGCGGGGCGACACGCATAGCCAGCTCCGTGCAACTTCCCGATGATTGTGTCTCGCTCCTCAATTGAGGCACCGAGTACGCGAACGGAGTTCAGCCAATAGTTACTCTCCGTGCCTTCCATCTCTTCTTGAAGTCTGAAACGGCCGTCGTTTGTCAGAGCCGTCTGATACTTCTTGTGTAGGGCACGCTTCTTATGCAAGATCTCGCGCAGTCGGGACAACTGTGCGCAACCAAGCGCTGCATTGAGGTTTGGTAAGCGATAATTCCAGCCAATCTGGTCGTGATCAAAACGCCATGGATGCTTGACCTTTGCTGTGGTACTCAGATGTCGAATCTGATCAGCAAGATTGGCATCTTCTGTCAATATTGCGCCACCGTTACCCGTTGTCACCACTTTGTTGCCGTTGAACGACAACATCCCAGCCTGACCAAACCGTCCACAGTGTTTTTGCGCTGAGCTCGCCCCTATCGCTTCCGCGGCATCCTCAATCACGGGGATACCGAACGATGAAGCAACTTGCACGATCTTCTCTACTTGTGAAACCAAACCAAATGTGTGCATTGGGATGACTGCAGCAATACGTCTTTCAGTTTCTCGATTCACTATTGCGTCTCCCCGCGTCACAGCAACGGTGCGTAGTCGATCGCTCAGGGCGACGGGATCCAATCCGAGAGTAGTCTCCTCGCTGTCGACGAAGTGAGGAACAGCACCGCAGTGTGAGACGGCATTCGCTGTCGCAACGAATGTGAGGGTAGGCGTTATCACTTCGTCTCCGGGTCGCACTCCCACCGCACGCAAGGCGAGTTGAAGCGCTGAGGTTCCGCTAGCAATTGCAACTGCGTTAGAAGAGCCCGTTAGGTCACGAAGCATGGTTTCAAACTTGGTAACGAACTCGCCGACCGAGGAAACCCAACCGCTACGTACGCACTCAGTAACACTCCTCTGTTCAAGTTCCCCAAGGTCTGGCTCATGGAGCGCCACCGGGCGTGGCGCACTCAGAGGAATGACATGGTTGAGCACTTCGATGAGCGCTCCGCCAAGCTGATCAGTAGTCACGATCAGGTGTTGTAGCGACCGGTCTTGTATCTCGCCGAATTGCTCGGCTCGGAGAACCACTGAACGGTGGCTTCGATTCCGCGCCTGAATCCCGCTTCACCCGCGAATGTTGGTTGCCATCCAAAAGTCTTGGTGAACTTCGAGATGTTGACGCTCAGTCGGTCAACCTCGGAGTTCTTTGGTCGTAGTCGGAGCACATCAGTTTCTAGTGAGAGTTGGGAACCCATGACATTGGCGATGAGCTGCGCCGTCTCACCGACCGACACTTCATGTCCGCTGCCAAAGTTGAACACTTCGCCGGCTCCAGATTTCGCATCGGCGAGTGTGACGAACGCCGAGACGGTGTCGGCAATGAAACAAAAGTCACGAGTCGGTTGTAACGCACCGAGCTGCACTGATGGACCCTCGAGAAGTTGGGTGATGATCGTTGGAATTACCGCGCGTGCTGACTGTCGCGGACCAAAGGTATTGAACGGGCGAGCGATGACTACCGGAACACCAAACGTCGCATGAAAACTCAGAGCCAGCTGATCCGCCGCAGTCTTCGACGCGGCGTAAGGAGATTGAGCGTTCAAGGGATGTGATTCATCGATTGGTACGAACTGAGCAGTGCCGTAGACCTCACTGGTTGAAGTTTGGACGAATCGAGTGACACCAAGGTCACGGGCTGCGTTGAGCAGGTTCAGAGTTCCCTTCACATTCGTGTCAATATAGGAATCAGGAGCAATATAGGAGTACGGAATCGCAATCAGCGCTGCCAGATGCAGAACTCGGTCGCATCCACGCATGAGCTCGGAACAGAATCGTGGATCACGGACATCGCCAGCGGTTACTTCCAGATTTTTCGGAGTTTTAGCTGCGTAATGATCAAGCCAACCCCAAGAGTTGGTGGAGTTGTACATGACGAGTGCTCGAACATCGTCGCCTCGCTCGATGAGATACTCCGTGAGATGTGACCCGATAAAGCCATCGGCACCGGTAATGAGCGTCTTCATCTGCGCCTAAATTCCCACAGAGTTCAAGAAGGTAACGAGTCCCAGCGATAGCAGCACTCCGAGGGCGAGGCCGCTGACGACAGCGGTTGCCGCGAGGGCGAACGCACCTGCACCTTGACGTCGCGAGCGAGCGAGGCGGTATCGCGACGAACCTGCAGGCTTGATAGTGATTTGTGCAACGAACGGCGTGGTGACGGAGGGTCGCCGGCGACTGGTTGGTGTCCAGACACGCCCGACGAGCAGCAGTCCCAGAACGGCCGTACTGCCCACGAGGGCAATTCTGGTCGTAACCTCAGTGACTGTCATGGACGCCATGAGCAGCAACGACGGCACCACGGCGCCTTCCAGCGTACCCCTGCCGCCACCCCCGCCTGAATCAATTGCTGCATTGGGCGATGCATCGCGCGGTGCAGCGCGGCGAGTGTGGTGGGCACTACCTCTGCTCACGATCGCGTGGCTGTTGATTGTCGTCGTGTTCGCATCATCGCTCACCCGAGTGCAACTGTGGGAACTTGCACCCGGCTCGGCGGAGGCCGTCGCACCGCGCATGACGTTTGGTGATGACGCGCGCGAGTTCGCCACGGTGTACGAGTCGGACGGCGAAGTAATGTTCGTTACCGCGCTCGGCAGTCGACTGTCGCTGCTCGATGTCGCCGCTGCGTGGCTTGATGACGATGTCGACATCCTCACTTTCGAGGAGCGTTTCGGCACGCAAACACCGACACAGCAGCGCGAGAGCAACTCGCGTGCGATGGTGTCGTCGAAGCAGATTGCGGAGTTCGTTGCACTCACGCGACTAGGGATCGAGTCGGAGTTCGCCTACGGCGATGTCATTGTCGACGAAGTTGTGTGCGAAGACCTTCCTGACCCGCAGAGTGCCTGCCGACTGCTGCAGCCTGGCGATGTGATCGTCACGTTCAACGGCAAGCCGACGCCGATACTCCCGTCGCTGATCGAAGCCG
>Ga0194127_10006076_pt1 | contig 13890 bp, 15 predicted proteins | sample TA2KigC100mmetaG_FD_148624 | JGI IMG/M metagenome (GOLD analysis project Ga0194127, IMG submission 148624) | Freshwater microbial communities from Lake Tanganyika, Tanzania - TA2015036 Kigoma Deep Cast 100m | ecosystem: Environmental > Aquatic > Freshwater > Lake | place: Tanzania: Lake...
ATTACGAGATGATATACTTTGAAATCTCTTACGGGCGATTAGCTCAATTGGCTAGAGCACTTGCCTTACAAGCAAGGGGTCATAGGTTCGAGTCCTATATCGCCCACCATATCCTGCAAGGACTTATGACTTGGGGTAGGTGGGTCTGATTCTGAAACTGTGAACAAATTGTGAACACTTTTTTCGGATTGGTCATTTCTCATCAATTGATCAAGGATATTAACTGCCTTTCTCTTATGCCCCGGAGCAAGATGCGCATACCGCAGGGTCATAGTTAATGATTTATGCCCTAAGAGTTCCTTGACGCTCGTTATATCAATTCCTGCCATCACCAAATGAGAAGCGAAGGTGTGTCTTAGGTCATGAAAACGGAAATCTTGAATACCTGCTTTCTTTAGCGCAGTTTGGAAACTGTGCTTAACCTCACCGTATGGCTTTCCCTCTTTAGCGGTAAACACATATTCGCTTTCAATACCCCTTGGGATGCTATTAAATAACTCCTCTAAGGTTGTGTTGATGGGTATCTCCCTCCGGTCTCCGTTCTTGGTCATATTAAGCAAAATAAAGTGGTGTCTCAAATCTACCTGATCCCATCTCAGACCCAAGATTTCACCCCGTCTCATGCCTGTATGGAGCGCTACAGTTACTATTGGTTTTAAGTGTGGAGTGCAATAATCAATCAATGTTTGACACTCTTCTACCGTAAGAAATCGAAGGCGTTTGTTATTTTCCTCAAGCAGTTTTACCTTCCTTACACACTTAAGCGTTTCTTCAGATGCCATTCCCCACTCAACACCCTTATTTACCAGGTGCTTTAGGCATGTGGTTAATCTATTTACCGTTGAAGGTTTGTTCTTCTTTAACCGCTCACTTTGCCATTGCTCAATGATCTTAGGGTTTAAATCAGTCACGTTCAGATTACCAAAGGCATCCACCAATTGACGCACCCAAATTTTCTTGGTCTTATACACCCTTTGTCTTTCAGTCCATACGAGGTAATCTTGTGCAAGTTCTGCAACCTTGCAATTTCTAATCTTCTTTACTTCTGGATGTTTACCCTCTTTTACCTCCTTTCTCCGACATGTTAAAATATATTCAGCTTCTCTTTGCAACATAGTCCCTGTGGTCTCACGACGCAATTTTCCGTTTACCCTGTAGGCTATCCAATAGACATTTCCGCGCTTAAATAGCCCTTTCATTTTCCTCATGACATTTTCCCCTCCTTTCCGTTAATAAAGTTTATAAATATTCAGATCAGGAGAATAAGGGTTTTTTAGCCACAAATCAATATGTTTCTTTCTAAACCTTGGAAATTTGCCTGCCTTTTGAAACGGTATTTCCTTCTTGTGAATCTTTTCGTACACCCAGGACTTAGTGACTTTAAGATAATGTGCAAGCCCTTCTACATCCATTAACTCATCACTCTTGGAATCATGCGAGTTAACCAGTAAAGGTTTGATTTGTTCTACCACCTTTTCAACAATGGTGCTTATTAACAAAGTATCATCAATCTCTATCTTCATTTCTGTATAAAAACAACCTCATTAACAATACCTTGCAAATAGATCATAATGCGTATCTGATTATTTATCTCACTTATTCTTATCTCTTTCTCGCTTATACAATCTTCTGGAATACGACCACCTACACAACGATCTTTCAAATATTCTTCACACTCCGTACAAGTTGCACCATCATAAGGCTTAACCCCGCTATATTCAAAATGCAACTCCCATTTTTCTTCAAAGGTAGCCTCGTGTTCTATATTAAACCTCTTCTGATTCTTTTCTCTTCCCTCTTTCTTTAGCATTCTTTTTCTTCTTCGTTCCTTCTTACGCACCCTTCTTTTTTCAATATTACCCATATCCTTTTACTCCTTTCTTAATTAAAACGTAATTTTCTCTAATCCCACCTCGTTCTCAAACCATTCTTTAACAGAAGTAATGTAATTTTCTTTGATAGTCGTCTCCAAATTTTGAGACCTGAATTTATCCATGTTATTTCTGAGCTTTCTATTTATCTTTGTCATTAAAAACTGTAATCCACCTACCATAGAGCCAATCTTTTCATCATCTTCGAAATCATAGAACCTTAACCTGTCAAAATTTGAGACCAACGAAACAGGGTCATCTACTACATCCTTTAAATTGCCCTTATAATTACCAAGCTGAATCTCAAACCTTGTTATCTGTTTTCCCGACTCTGTAACCTGTCTTTCCCATTCTGTAACATTATGTATTTTTTTAAACCCGTATTTATATTTCTCATTCTTTTTAATCCTGTCCTTAATTTCTTTTGTCTTATTATAAATTCTTATCCTTGGATTAGAACCTATATAAATAGTGCCTTTGTAAATACTCAAACTATCCCGATGGAAACCGGGGACATGTAAACGTGAATAAACAACATCCATCGGGAGATCCTCAATATCAACCGTTAAATCAATCCTGCTAACATTAAGACAATCTAAATCTACTTGACCACCAAAAATATTTTCCAAATAATCATAAAGGTACTTAAAGCAGTCAAAATACTTTGGATTAATATCAATCTTAGAATAAGGGATTCTCTTGTTAGTATCTTCACCAAACTTGTGAGGTCTCCACATGACCTGTGCATAATCCATCTCACAAAAATATTTATACAGTCTCAACCTATATTCATCCTCAGAGACATTCCAAAATTCTTTTAGATAATCAACCTTAACTATCTCATAGGTTGTAAGACACAACTTATCAATTCCCATATATACCTTCTTAACTTTATTAGTCCTATATCTAATTAGTAACGAGTTTACTGGTGATTACCCATATCCAGTAAACTTTCATTCTGTGTGTCCGGGCACATTTATATGTGTGTCCTGCGCTCGTTCGTCACTCTCGCACAGCTTCGTTCCTCACTCGCTTGCATGTATTGAAATGATGATAAGGCTTCTTCCCTATCTACAAACCAGATACAAGACTCCTGAACAACCCTCCCGCTGATACAATAACCACCATCATCCCAGTGGTAGCAATTGTTGCAATTTGTATTTGACATGTTCAATCTCCTACAAGGATAAAATAACAAAAGCCCGACAGCATCATGTAAAAAGATTCATGATACAGTCGGGCTTTCCGGGAAATCTGAAAATAAAAAAAGCCATTCAGGGAAAAAGACTCCCCAAATAGCTTTTTTTCTTTGACAATTCCACAAATTTTATTAATATTAATCACATGCACCTCACAAAGGTGTGTTTCACATTTTGGGAAGGATGTGTCCCTGCCAAGAGCCATCCTTCCCAAATTTCATCTATTTGCTTTAAAACTTTAACTCTTTTCTTTTTTCACATCTTTTCTCTCTTTTGATTCTATCTTCTTTAAGACCCTCATCCACCATTTTGTGATATTCTTCTTTTCCTATATGTCTTATAACATCAACTAAAGCATTTTCTAAGATTTCTGATGCCATTACACTCTTTGGTAGTTTATACTTCTCGGCAAGCTTAATTATAAAAGCATAGTCAGCTTTGTTTATCCTTATAGTAAAAGGAACAGTATTGTCACGATACCCTACAGCTTCAATTTCATCTATAAACTCTTGCCTTTGTACCAAATAATTTTCTACCGCGCTTTTTATATCATTGTTCTTTTCGCCTTTTAGATCCTTTTCAATACCTTTCTTTCTCATATGTTTTACCTCCGCTGTTAATGTGTACAATAATATACGTATTGTGTATTATACACACACGTAATTATTTTGCAAATGTATTTTGATTTATTTTAGCCAAAAGGATTTTGATTAATAACTGCTAATTTGTTTTGTATTGATATTTCAATAAACTACTCATAAAACAGGGACAGCTACATAAAAAGAAGCCTATCTAACTCAATTCATTCCCTTCCCTCTTCGCTTCACAAAAAAACGTTTCGTTCAGAGAGAAGGTTTAAAGTTTATTTCTTCGGCATTCATTCACTTGCTCCTATGAGATGGTACTGCATTCATTAAACTTCTACAATTCAGAAGATAAAAGAATGCAGTGAATAGTAATCTCCATAGCGCCTCAACCTTGAAAGTACATTATCCGTAGCACATTAGTTAAATTTCTTGTTGCTTTTCTTCATTTGTATATATACTATTACCAACAAGTCGTTCTTTCCGAAAATCCGTTTAACGGCATCAAACTAACTTCTAGCAGGAATTTATATGCTCGAAACATTTCGGGTGGCAAAATTCAGGTTCACTATCTCCGCCAAAGAACACATACGCTTCCCTCCCTACAAAGGCTCTGCCTTCCGCGGCGGTTTTGGATATGCCTTTAAACGGGTCGTCTGCGTAATCAAGGACAAGGAATGTGACGACTGTCTCCTGAAGCAGAAATGCATCTACTCGTATATCTTTGAGACCCCGCCCCCGGAAGATACCGAGATGCTTCGGCTTTATCCAAAGGTACCACACCCATTTGTCATTGAACCTCCAATCACTGAAAAACAAACCTTTGAACCGGGTGAAGAATTTCCATTCCATCTCATCCTCATCGGAAATGCCATAGACTACATCCCCTATTTTATCTATACCTTTACCGAGCTTGGAAAACAGGGGATTGGGCAGGGCAGAGGTAAATACGACCTTCAGCAGGTGGAAGGTATTGGGTTGGATGATGAGGCTATACAGATATACAACAGCAAAGACCAAACCCTCACAAATCACTATCCCATCATACAAGCGCGTCAATTAAACAATCAAAGTCTTGCATCCCTCAACGAACAAGGAGTAGAAACTCATAACAATAAAAAAATAACTATCTCTATTCTTACTCCTTTACGATTACGTTTCGACGGCCATATAACCGACAAGATTGAATTCCACGTCCTCATCAGAAATCTCATGCGCCGTATTTCTTCACTGTCGTATTTTCATTGTGATGAAAAGTTTGTGGTAGATTTTAAAGGATTGATTGAAATGGCATCGGAAGTAAAAATAACGAAATCTGATACACGTTGGTTTGACTGGGAACGTTATTCCACAAGGCAGGAAGAATGGATGTCGCTGGGCGGCGTCACGGGCGCCGTCTCTTACGAGGGGGAATTGGCGGATTTCATGGCGATCTTAAGGCTTGGGGAATACGTGCACGTGGGGAAGGGGACGTCGTTCGGGTTGGGGAAGTATGAGATCCGGTAAGTTGCCGTGCGGCAAGGCCACAACCAATACTTTGCCGCAAAGACACTAAGAAAGAACCTTTGTTAAAAAAGCAAGGTGTTACCACCTTGTATAGCCAAAAGTTTATCGTTTTCTAACAATGCGTGTTTTGCACACAAGACGCTGACCCGGCTTCCCCTCTAAAAAGAGGGGGTAGGGGGTGTGTCGCTTCACCCCTAAATACAGGGAATCAAAGGGTGTGTGTCTGCCATTCCAAGTAAGCGGCATGGAATGTGTGAAATACCTTGAAAATGAAACCGATAGAATCATTAGCATGTCAATTGGGAGAGGCATTATGCAGCATAACGAATTAATAAAATCTATTATAGTCGAAGGGCTATGTGAAATCAGAGAATGGTTTCTATCGGACGCATCTGATTATTTACAATCAATCTTTGATCAAATATCCATTAAAGATAAGACTGGCAATGAAAAACCTTTATATGTTACGCCCTCTTTTATGCAAGCCGCAGGAATGTTACAAGACAACAAGGAAATATTACTTAATAATAAACAAACGCTTTGGCAAACAGTTCAAAATAAATATTCCAGTCTTTCTGAAGAATATTTAACTAATTTGTCACTTTATAAAGCCCATTATTTATTAGAAAATTTGGGTGGAACTATACCCGCCAATGCTTCTAAAGGTAAGATTTCTATTTATGATACATACAAGATTAAAGCCATTAAAGAAGCCATCAAGGCTAGAAGAACCAAGGGTCCTTCTAGTCCTGCCAATTTATTAATTTGTGCTGATTTTTCAGGAATACAGCAGTTTATCTATAATGTTTCTTCACAAAACGCCCTTAAAAATTTACGGGCGCGTTCTTTCTTTATCGAACTTCTAACTGAACATGTTGTACAACAAATATTAGAACTACTTCAGCTACATCGAATCCATTTGCTTTTCCATGGCGGCGGCAACTTCTATATTTTAGCGGATAATCAAGATCGTTTTCTTAAGCCATTATCCGATCTCATACTTTCATTGGAAAATTGGCTGGTAGAGCAATTTAATGGTCGGCTTAACGTAAATTTTGCCACTATTCCTTTTTCGGATGAGGAACTAAATAGTAGCTTTAAAGATATTCTTGAAAAAGCTGCATATAAAATCTTTGTTGAAAAACAAACTAAATTTAAAGGGCTGATTAATCGTGGGGCATTTAAGTTTTTACAAGAGCGAGACCCTTTATATCGTCACTGTGAAATATGTTTCAAGGACGATGAGTTACATACACCTGGGAAAAACGGCGCATATCTCTGCTTATTTTGTGAAACAATGATAAAAACAGGCGCTGCACTTCCAAAGGAAAAATATATTTATAAATCTGCAAGTATATCCTCCGAAAATTCTATAACTATGGGCAACATACGGTATATTATGGCGGATAAAAAATATCCTGTTGGAAGCTACGACACCGTGTGGAAGATATGCCGGGAATCAAGTGATCTGGAAGATGTATATAATGAAGAGGCAATTCCCCTTGTTAGCCCATATACCCGCCTGATAAAAGATTTGCCTGTCAGAAATCAGATAGAAAAAAGAAAAAACCTTTTAAATGAAACACTGAAAAATGAGCAGGTTGATGACAAAGTTAAATCCGAGATTACAGAAGAAAAATCGTCTCTGGCTGATGATGCAATTGCTTCTTTGGAATGGCTGGCAAAAAGTGCAGATGGCGCAGATTTAATTGGGTCTTTGCGAATGGATGCGGATAATATGGGCAAGATTTTACAGAGCGGTTTTTCCGAAGGCATTAGTTTAGAGAGGCTTTCCGCGCTCTCAAGGGCACTATCTTATTTTTTTAAAATTCAGGTACATCGTATTTGTAAAGGTGAGATAGAATATCCAACAAATATAACTGGAAAAAAGGACATAAGTAAGGGGCGAGACGTTACGGTTATCTACTCTGGTGGAGATGACCTTTTTCTCATTGGCGCATGGAGCGACGTAGCTGAGGTGTCATTGGACATTGGTAAGGCATTCAAGCAATTTACAGGAAATCATCTGGATGTTACCCTAAGCGGTGGTATGACGTTACACGATCATAAGTTCCCTATCACCCGGATGGCAGAAATGTCAGCAAAAGCATTAAAAGCGGCAAAGGATAATAAACAAACCTGTTGGCTGTGTAGAAAAGAGTTTTTGACCTGTCCACTTTTTGAAAAAGGTCTCTGTGGGCGGAAGGATTCTTTGAGTCTTTTTTATACGGATTATACCGCTGCTTTGAGTAAGACCCTATTGATAGAAAAACAATCAAAATATGAAGATAGCCCTCCACGATTGAGAATTGCGCTAAAATGGGCTAGAGTCGAAGAGAATAAAGGGATAATAAATGAAATTAAGGTATATGCCGAGGACGTTGTAATGCAATATTGGCGTATAAAAGATATACCGAGGGGCTTCTTTCACAGGTCATTACAACTTCTCACTGTCTGGTATAACAGGGGTTACTTATATATGCCACAGATTGTCTGGCTTTTAGAAAAGGCGAAGAAGGGTCTTCGCAACCGGACAGATAAAGAGACTGGTACGGATTATTACGAACTATTAGATAGACAGTTGCATCTTTTTGAACCATATCGAATGTCATGTCAGCACATCCCTTTAATGTGGATTATATATTTAACAAGAGGAGGTGAAATAAGTGAAGATAAAACCGATAGAGGAAAAACTTACTGATTTGTGGGGGTTGAAAAGTGCAGAGGTAATCCTTAGTAAAGTCATGGAAAAAGCAATGTCACCGGAACGAGAAGATATTGCGCTAAAAGAACTTCTCGACGATGAAAAGATTGTAGTCTGTGGTTTTGCATTGGGAAAGATATTGGCAAGTTATGAGGTCGGTTTGAAGTCCGCACAACTTCGCCGTTTTTATGAGGCAATGCTTGCAATTCGGGGTAAGAAGTCGGCCAGTCTGATGATTTTAAAACCACAGCTTGCTTATGCTAAGGCACGGGCCAGCAGAGAACTTACCCCTTTTTTTGTAGTAGTAAACCCCTTAATGGAAAGGGTTCATGATTCGGAAGATTTTAACCGTCTTGTGCAGTTTATTGAGGCTATTGTGGCCTACCATAAATATCATGGTGGAAAAGATTAGAAACGGAGGAAAAGACAATGGGTGAAAATGGGAAAAAGTTACTTATTGGTAAGATTTTTTTAAAAGGTGATATACTTCTTAAGACAGGTCTCCATATCGGGGGATCCAAGGAGTCCTTACAGATTGGGGGTGTAGATTTGCCGGTTATCCGGGATTCAGGAAGCAGCCTCCCTTACATACCCGGCAGTTCTTTTAAAGGAAAACTGAGAAGCATCTTAGAGAGATTTGGAAAAAGGACGGTAAATGATAAAGAAGAGACACTCTCCTTTAACCGCAACATCGGCACACGCAGGGACAATATCTTTATCCATTGCTGCGATGATTCAAGGCAGGCAATCAAATGCGATGTGTGCCGGGTATTTGGTTCTAGCGGTGGTGAAGGAGATGATAGAAGGAGTAGAGGTGACAACATGCCTGCCATCCTTTTTGTAAGAGACGCCCTTTTAAAAGAAGATATTATTTCTGAAGCAAACGTATTGGCAGAGGTCAAGATAGAAAATGGGGTTGATAGGATATCGGCAGCGGCCAATCCAAGAAGAGTTGAGCGCGTGTTGCCTGGCGCCAGGTTTGAATTCGAGATGGTATATGATGTCGAGGCAACCTCTTTTACAGGGAAACCTGTGCTCAATTTCCAGAAAAGTTTAATAGAAAGGGACATGGACAATCTATTAACCAGCCTCGAAATTCTTGAAGCAGAGGCATTGGGTGGATATGGTTCAAGGGGTTACGGCAAGGTTGAATTCAAGTTTAAAGAATTTATTGGAAAATCAATATCGCATTTTATGGGTGTTATAGAGACGGATGAGAAAAAAAACACTTCCGGCAGGGTAAATGGTGAGTTTAAAGTAGCAGATGCGAGATCCGAAGTCTCTACTATCGCGAAATTCTTGAATGCTGAATTCTTGAATAAGGAAGCACAAAATGCAATACCTCGTTAAACTCCGTTTCAAGAGAGGCGTGCATATCGGGTCTGATGTGGCGACGCCAGAAAGCGAATCTATCGCGACAATGATTCACTCTGATACCATCTTCAGCGCAATCATGAATCATTGGGGGCGGCTTTCTGACAAAGGAAGCCGTGGAGAAGATATTCCTTCTATCGAAATACTTATTGATGGTTTTAAAAATTCGACACCGCCTTTTTCGCTTTCTTCCGCCTTTCTGTTCAAAGAAGAAGATTACTATTTGCCCACACCTATAGGCATAGGTAAGGTATTCTTTGAAATCTTAAAGGACGTCCCTTTTCTAGAGTTGGATGATTTTCTCTCTCTTGCCGATGGCGATCACAAGAAGCTCCAAGGCAGAATCTTTATTAATCCAGAAGAACAGATAGTAAGTTTTTTTACAAATCCACGGGTAACTTTGGACAGAATAACAAACACGTCCAGCATCTTTTCTTCCAGCGGAATTACCTTCAAGCAAGGTGGACTGTATTTTATCGTGGATTTTAATGATGATACCATGGCTTCCCCCTTTTTTGCCTCTCTTGAACTTCTAAGCCATGCAGGTTTTGGAGGAGATAGAAGCGTTGGATATGGAACATTTACCTACGAAAAGGAAATTATCGCAAACCATCCTAGATGGAGTCTGCTATTCAAAAGGAAAGAATGTCCCGCATCGTATTGTTCACTTTCTCTTGTTTTCCCTCATGATGGGGAAGCAAAGAGGGCTATTACTTACAGATTGGTACCTCGTAAAGGTTGGATTTTTTCAAGTGCGGCACCTGTGCAGCTCAAAAGGCGGGAATGCCAAATGTTTAGCGAAGGATCATTATTTTCTAATGAAATAAAAGGGCGGATTGTCGATGTTACACCCGAAGAGTTTAAAACAATTCACCCTGTATATCGTTATGGATTAGGGATGTTGGTGCCAATCGCGAGTTTGGAGAATTCAAATGCCTGATCAAAGGGAAGACATAAAAACAGAAAATGAAAAATTTAAGGAAGAACACTCCACCAAAATTAATGAACACTGCGGAGAATTGAAAGATGCTTACCATTCTGCTTTTGAGAATGTGCAGTGCAGGACTATTTTAGACCGTTGGCTTAATATTGAAACAAAAATACAAAACTTAAAAAATCTTTCAGGTTTACCTGAGAAAATACAAGATATCAGAAGCATTAGAAAAATAACAGAGGATGAATTTAAAAATCAGGCGGTTCTTGCTGGAATACATATAGATGATGCAAACAGACACTTTAGTGCCTTATATGAAAAATTTGAAAACCTTATCATTTGCCTTAATCAAACCACCCAAGAAATATATAAGGTGTCAAAGGGAATTCTAAAAGAGATTGAAGATTGTCCATGTGGTGAGGCAGAAAACAGGAGCCTTCATGCCAAGAGATTTGAAAAAAACGTCATTGAGTTAATCGAATGGTTGTTTATTGATGAGATGGAGCAAACCGAACTTTCTCTGATAGAGGATGGTAGTTTAAGGCGTGATGCGGGATTTAAGGTTTTGGAAGGTTTCGATACAAAAAAGCATTGTGACGGATTTGAGTTTACTTCTGTAATTGTTGAGTGTAAAAACTATGCAAAACCGAGCTATAAAGACCTTATGCAATTGTTTACTTATACTCTTCCATGGACTGATTCGGAAATACTAAAAAATCCTTTATGCTTATTGGTTAGTAGAACGAATCCGTTTAAAGATTCCGTGACCTGGAGGATAAGAGAATCGATTTTTAAAAAACCAATGGGAGCAGATACCAGGTTGATTCTTTTTTTAGATATCAAAGATCTTCTAAAAATGGTTAGATACAGAGAAAAAGGGCATCCTGCAAATATTTTTAAGGAAAAAATACAAGAATTCAATCAAGAACTAATAAAGAATTTTTGATATGGGGGACACTATGTCACTTTCAGCTTATTATCAAATTTGGCTACGAAAAAACCAAGACTTAAACTATTACTTTGAAAACCTTTTTGAACCTTCATTAGAATTGCTCAGGGAAAGAGTCAAAGCAACCCATAGTCTCAATTTACTTGAAAAAGGCCAGCCAAAATATAAGGGTTTACTTGTTCCTGTAGGGTATTCATTGGCATCAGTAGCCTTAATCACTTGTCTATTTCAGGCAAATTATATTACTTTAGCCTATTCTGAATCATTAGGAATATTCTATAGAAAAAATGAACCAATGCTCTTAAAGAATATCAGAAAACACTGTTCCTCTTCAGAAATTAAATCAATGTCTATTTCTGCCACAGACCACAAAAAAATTGAGATTGGCATACTAAATTGGATAGATTCAACCAAAAACGGCCTTGGTCTTCCATTATCCCAAATTGCCCTCGATATAACAGGGGGACTAAAACCAATTACTGTTGGAATGCAAAATGTGGCACAAACAAAAGGAATTGATGCTTATTACTTAAATGTTGACTATGACGAAAAAACCGAATCTCCTATACCAGGAACTGAACATCTTATCCATATGTCCAGAGGTATTGTTGATGATAAATTGGTTTTTGTAGTAATGCCATTTGCTGACGAATTCAAAAATCTTTATGACCTGGGAATCAAGATGGCTATTGAGGCTACAGGATACAGATGTGTGCGTGTAGATGAAGAAATATTTCTTGGCGGTATAATGGATAAAATCAAGGAAAATATTGCCAAAGCACGCTTTATTATTGCTGATATTTCTATTTACAACCCGAATGTTTATTACGAATTGGGTCTTGCCGAAGGTATGCAAAAGGATATTGTTATGCTTACCAGCAATGTGGATACATTGCCCTTTGATTTGAAGCATAAACGAGTTATTCCATACAACCCAAAAAATATTAACCAACTCAAGGCCGATTTGGAGAAGAACTTAAGAGAGTTACAAAAGTGAAGAGGTAAAACCTGATGAATAAAGGATTGCGACCGAATTTCTATCGGCGTTGTGTCGGGATTTATAGAATTTTCGTGTGAATCATTGACCTGATGAATAAGGGATTGCGACAGAAGCCCCATACTCTAACGCTTGATGAATCGTAGTTCCGTAGGAATGATTGACCTGATGAATAAGGGATTGCGACGACTTTATCATTTTTATCCTCCTTGGGATTTTCAATTTTGTAGGAATGATTGACCTGATGAATAAGGGATTGCGACGATATGTATTCGGTCCAGTGCCATTCCGTTTTTTTGAACGTGGGAATCATTGACCTGATGAATAAGGGATTGCGACCAGATTGGACACACGAGGTAATGCGTTTCCTTGTGCTTTTTAGGAATGATTGACCTGATGAATAAGGGACTTGAAGTTAATGAAGAATGGTGAATTAACAATGATGAATGAACGGTAAAAAAGATGTTAATTGATAATTGTTCATTGATAATTGAGCATTGCTTTGCTGGCCTGATTTAGAAGGGACTAGAAGTTAATTAGGAATGGAGAATTAACAATTAACAATGAAGAATCAACAATGATTAATTAATGGAATAAAGATGCATTGATAATTACTCATTGATAATTGAACATTGCTTTTGGTGTTTTTCTAAAAGAAATGAAAGCTATAGGAGTATATGCAAGATATAAGACAAATTCGACTTGAAATGTAGCATAAATATTCATATAATATTCATGCTAATAAATACAATAATATTATGGAGCAAATATATGCCAAGAACAACCATAACTTTACCCAATTCACTATTAGATGAATTGATGTCGGAAATTGAGGCGAAAAGCAAAACAGATGCTGTTATAAAGGCTATTAAAGATGAGATACGAATGAAAAAGACGGAAAAAATAAAGGCTATGGCTGGCAAGATGGAGTTCACAAAACCCGCAGATAAACTCAGGCATGAAGATGAAAGACTCAGATAAGATTTTAGTCGACACGTCGGCATGGATCGAGTTTTTCAGGAAAAAAGACCCTCATTATAAGGTAATCCTGGAATTAATAGATAATACCAAGGTTTGTTGTCTGGGAATCGTGCTTGCAGAGTTGCTACAGGGTGCAAAGTCCCAAAAGGAACTTGATGTTTTAAAGGAATTTTTGTTTGTGTTTGATTTTCTCCCGGAATCTACCGAAATGTGGAGGAAAGCGGGGGAGTTGTCTTATTTACTACGTCAAAAAGGAAAGTCAGTCGGACTTTCAGACTGCTACATTTCAGTAGTTGCGAAAACAAATGATGCAGCACTCTTGACACTGGATAAACATTTCGAGGTCATTGGAAAAGAAACAGGGTTAAATTTATATGTTTTCACATAATATCTCTAAGAGTTTATAAGTTTACCAGAAGAAGTAAAACGACTGAAAGAAGTTCTCTATCTACACGACAAACAAGATTTACTCTTAGCTTTTCAGCAAAACCATTTGGGGAATAAATGAGGATATTTTAAAATTCCCCACTTATTCCCCGTCGAAAAGTAGTGTGAACAAAATGTGAACACAATATTCCAAAACAGCCCAAAACAGGCTTAAAATGGCTTTTTTGTTTTTAGTATTAACTTAAATAGAATAAAACACTTGAAATCAAAACAAAAAATAGTTATACTTTTCGAAATTATCTTACAAGCAAGGGGTCATAGGTTCGAGTCCTATATCGCCCACCATTGTCTGTAAATAAGAGTATAAATAATTAAATCAGGGGCCGTAGCTCAATTGGTTAGAG
>Ga0194127_10006080_pt1 | contig 13883 bp, 11 predicted proteins | sample TA2KigC100mmetaG_FD_148624 | JGI IMG/M metagenome (GOLD analysis project Ga0194127, IMG submission 148624) | Freshwater microbial communities from Lake Tanganyika, Tanzania - TA2015036 Kigoma Deep Cast 100m | ecosystem: Environmental > Aquatic > Freshwater > Lake | place: Tanzania: Lake...
TCCCGGGCCCTGCGTCGAACATGAGGTAGCGCTCGGCGTCGATCCAGCCCTTCGGCTGCTCGGCCCCGGCCACCATCAGGTAGTCGAGGCGGAACATGTCGATCGGCTGCAGCTGCAGCGACTGCTGCTGCTGGGCGGCGAGCAGCGCTGTGGCGGCGAACGGGGCGACGGCGGAGAGGGCGCGGGCCATGCGCGCATCGTGCCGGGCGGAGTCCGGTCGTGCCACGGCGGCGGCCCTGCGCCGGACGCCCCTCAGAACCCCGGCGCGCGCCAGCCGTCCTCGAAGAACCCGCGCTCGACGATCTCCCAGACGACGACCTTCGGCCGCGGCGCCCCGGGCGCCGCGAGTTCGCCGAGCACCCGGCGCATCGGCACGATGCCACCGGCCCCGTTGTCCTGGAACACCCGCACCGGGCGGCCGAGCGCGAACACCAGCGCGCGCCAGAACGACTCGTTCGTGAAGCTCGTGCCGGCGAGCCAGACCTCGGCCTCCGGGTCGCTGCCGTCGAGCCGGGCCGCGAACGCCGGGTCGGCCGCGGTGATCGACCAGTAGGTGCGCAGTTCGCGCATGCCGTGCGCGGCGAGGCTCAGCCCGACCGTGCGGCGGCCGTCGCGCGCGGGCAGTTCCGCCGTGCGCAGGCCGAGCAGCGCGACGAGGTCGCCGAGCGCCTCGTAGGTCTCGCTGGGGCCGAGCTGCACCGGGCCGCGCGGACCGAGCCGGGCGCCCGCCGGCCTGGCCTCGAGCGCCGCCGCCACCGCCTGCGCCGCCGCGAGCGCGCCGAACGGCCGCCAGTGGCTGTCGCCGCGGTAGTAGAGCAGTTCGTCGGGCGCCGTGAGGCGGCGGGCCGCGAGAGCTCCGGCGAGGTCGACCGCGTCGATGCCGCAGGCGCGCAGGTCCGCGAGCAGTTCGCCGTACTGCGGTTGTTTGCCGGCCGTGCGCGCGGCGCCGCCGGCGACGAGGTCGGCGTAGACGCGCGACTTGTCGGGCACGATCGCGACGAGCAACTCGGCCCCCGCCGCGCGCACGAAGTCCCGCACGGCGGCGAAGGCCAGCAGCCGCGCGGCCCGCCGTTCGCGCAGCGCCGCCGCCGGCGCTTCGACCTCGGCGCGCAGGAACAGGAAGCCTCCGGCGCCGGCCTCGACGCGCTCGCTCTGCGGCGCGCCCGCGAGCAGCAGCAGCTCGTTCCACGCGCCGCGCAGCCACCACGCGACCGGCGACGCCTCCTGCAGGTGCCGTTCCTCGGCGTGCATCCAGGTGCCGTCGGCGAGCCTGGTCCAGACGAGCGCGGGGGCCGGCGTCTGGCTGCGCGTCACGATCGGCGGCTCGGCGCGGCCGAGCAGCCCGTGCCAGACGAGGTGCACCAGCGGCACGCTGCCCGCGAGCAGCGCCGCGGCGGCGAGGCCGTGCCAGCGCACGGCCCACTGCGCGGGCGTCTGCGGGCGGTCGGCCGGGGTCGAGGCAGGGTGGGCCATCAGAACTGGAAGTAGAGGAACGGCACGAAGTCGGTCGCCAGCAGCTGCGCCACCGCGACCAGGAACAAGAGGAACGCCCCGAGCATCACGAGCGGGTGGAAGCGCCGCACGAGGTCCTCGCTGCGCGGCGAGCCGAACGCGACGGCGAGACCGACGGCCAGCGCCGTGTAGGCGAACGGCCCCGCAGCGCCGAGCGCCGGGGCGCCGCCGAGGCCGTTGGCCCCGACCATGCCGCGCCACGTCGCCCAGAGCTGGCCCGTGTCCGCCGCCTTGAAGATCACCCAGCCGAAGGTGACGACGACGAACGTGATGGCGACCTGCAGCGCGTGCGGCAGCCGGCCGTACGGCGAGGTCTTGCCGAGCCGCCGTTCGACGATCAGGAAGAAACCCTGCCAGGCGCCCCACAGGAGGAACGTCCACGACGCGCCGTGCCAGAGTCCGCCGAGCAGCATGACCAGCGCCAGGTTCGCGTAGGTGCGCGCTTCGCCGTGGCGGTTGCCGCCGAGCGGCAGGTACAGGTAGTCGCGCAGCCAGGTGCTGAGGCTCACGTGCCAGCGGCGCCAGAACTCGGTGATGCTGTGCGCGCGGTACGGCGACACGAAGTTCGGCGGGAAACGGAACCCGAGCAAGAGGCCGAGCCCGATCGCCATGTCGCTGTAGCCCGAGAAGTCGAAGTAGATCTGCACCGCGTAGCCGAGCGAGCCGAGCCACGCGTCGGCGAAGCCCGGAGCGCTGCCGCCGAAGCCCGCGGCGACCAGCGGCGCGACGCGGTCGGCGATCAGCACCTTCTTGACGAAACCGATCGCGAACAGGAACACGCCGTCGGTGGCCATCACGAGGCCGACGGACCGGCGGTGCAGTTCGGCGGCGACGTCGCGGTAGCGCACGATCGGGCCCGCGACGAGTTGCGGGAACATCGACACGAAACACAGCAGGTCCGGGAACGACCGCTCGGGCGGCACCTCGCCGCGGTAGACGTCGATGGTGTAGCTCATCGACTGGAAGGTGAAGAACGAGATGCCGACCGGCAGCAGCACCTCTTCCCACGCGACCGGCCACGGCGTGCTGGCGTTCCACGTCGCGACGAACAGGTTCGCGTACTTGAACCACGCGAGCACGCCGAGGTTGCTCACGATCGACAGCAGCAGCAGGAGCCGCCGCGGCCGCGCGGTGCCGGGCGGGCCCATGCCGAGCGCGAGCAGCCAGTCGACGCCGATCGTGGCGACCATCAGCAGCACGTAGTGCGGCCGCCACCAGCCGTAGAACACGAAGCTGCCGAGCGTGATCCACAGGTTGCGCCAGCGCGGCGGCAGCGCCGCGTGCACCGGCAGGAACAGCGGCAGGAACCAGAACAGGAAGACGAACGAGGCGAAGACCAAGGTCAGACCTCGGCCTTCGGGTCGCGGTCCATCAGCGCGCGCACCGCGTCGCGCGCCGGCAGGCCCTCGAACAAGACGCGCGCGACCGCGGTCGCGATCGGCATGTCGACGCCGCGGCGGGTCGCCTCGGCGGCGACCACGCGCGAGGTCCAGACGCCCTCGGCGACCTTCGGCGACGCCGCGAGCGCCTGCTGCAAGGTCTCGCCGCGGCCGATGCGTTCGCCGAACGCGCGGTTGCGGCCGTGGCGCGAGAACGCGGTCACCGCGAGGTCGCCGACGCCCGCGAGGCCGAAGAACGTGCGCTGGTCGGCGCCGGCGGCGGCGCCGTAGCGCGCCATCTCGACGACGCCGCGCGACAGGATCGCGGCCTTGGTGTTGTCGCCGTAGCCGAGCCCGTCGGCGATGCCCGCCGCGAGCGCCATCACGTTCTTCAGCGCGCCGCAGAGTTCGAGCCCGACCACGTCGCGGTGGCGGTAGACCCGGAACGCCGGCGTCGACAGCGCCTGCTGCAGCGACTGCAGCGCCGCGTCGTCGTGGCCGGCGACGACGACGGTGGTCGGCAGGAACAGCGCGACCTCCTCGGCGTGGCTCGGGCCGCTCAGCGCGAACACGCGCCCGGCCCCGCCGAGCACCTCGGCGATCACCTCAGTCGGCCGGCGCGCGGTCGCCTGCTCGAGCCCCTTGGCCAGCGAGACGACGAGCGCCGCGGCGGGCACGTGGTGGCGGAGGCCGCCGAGCACGGCCCGCAGGTACTGCGTCGGCACCGCGGCGAGCACGAGTGCGGCGCCGTCGAGCGCTTCACCGCCGTCGGCCGTCACCCGCACGGCGTCCGGCAGCACGGCGCCCTCGAGGAACAGCGGGTTGCGCCGCGTCGCCGCGACCTGCGCGATGTAGACCGGGTCGTGCCCCCACAGCGCGACCGCGTGCGCGGTGCGCGCGAGCGCGAGCGCCATCGCCGTGCCGAACCCGCCGTCGCCGATGATCGCGATCTTCATGACCGTCCCTCCGCGCGCGAACCGAAGTGCCGCCGCAGGTTGCTGCGGTGCGTCCAGAACAGGAAGGCCGCCAGCAAGAGGCAGAACAGCACCAGCGGCAGCCGCTCGCCGAACGCCGCGGCCGGATCGAGGCCGATCGCCGCCAGCCCGAGCGCGAGCCCGAGCGCGAGGCTGCCGAGGTAGACCTGGCCGGTGAGCAGGCGCACGGCGGTGAACACGCCGAGCGCGATCGCCGTGATCCGCCAGTCGAGCGCCAGCAGGGCGCCCGTGGTGGTCGCGACGCCCTTGCCGCCGCGGAAGCCGAGGAACGGCGTGAACACGTGGCCGAGCACGGCCGCGGCACCGCACAGCACACCAGAGCGCAGCGGCGCCTCGCCGCCGAGGAAGGCCGGCAGCCCCCACGCGGGCAGGAAGCCCTTGCCCGCGTCGAGCAGGTAGATCAGCAGGAAGACCGACAGGCGCCCGCCCCGGCTCGCGAACGCGCGGCTCGCGTTGGTCGCCCCGACGTTTCCGCTGCCGATGCAACGCACGTCGACGCCCTTCGACGCGCGCACGACCAACAGCGCGAACGGCACCGCGCCGAGGAGGAAGCTGCACAGACACGCCAGGGCCAGCGCCATCGGCCGGCAGGTTAGGCAGCGGCGCGGCCCGCGCCAACGCAGAAGCGCCGCACCGTGCCTTCGCCCGGTCCGCCCGCTAAGGTCCGCGCCGTGGCAACGCGCATCGGCATCGACACCGGCGGCACGTTCACCGACGTCGTGCGGTGGACCGGTGCCGGCGTGCGCGTGCACAAGCTGCCGTCGACGCCGCGCGACCCGGGCCGGGCCGTGCTGCAGGGCCTCGCGGCGGTGCGCGGGCGACCCGACGAGCCGGTCGACGTCGTGCACGGCACCACGGTCGGCCTCAACGCGGTGCTGACCGGGAACCTCGCGCGCACGGCGTTCGTGACAAACCGCGGTTTCGAGGACCTGATCGAGATCGGCCGCCAGCAGCGCGACGACCTCTACGCGCTCGCGCCGCACCGCGCGGTGCCGCCGGTCGGCCGCGCGCTGCGGGTCGGCGTCGACTGCCGGCGCGGGCCCGACGGCGCCGTGCTGCACCCGCTGCGAGCTGCCGAGGTCGAGCGCGCCGTGGCAAAGCTGCGCGCGCTGCGGCCCGCGGCCGTCGCGATCGGCCTGCTGCACTCGCCCGCCGCCCCAGCCGACGAACGGCGCCTCGCCGCCGCCCTGCGGCGGGCCCTGCCGTCCGTGCCGGTCACCTGCAGCGCGGAGCTGCTGCCGGCCTTCGGCGAGTACGAACGCTTCACCGCGGCGATCCTCAATGCGGCGATCGCGCCGATCGTCGGCCGCTACGCGGCCACGCTCGCGCAAGGCATCGGCCGGGGCCGGCTGCGCCTCCTGCGCAGCAGCGGCGGCATCCTGCCGCCCGCCGAGGCGGCGGCCTTCCCGGCGCGCGCGATGTTCTCGGGCCCGGCCGGCGGCGTGCTGGCGACCGCGCAGGCGGCGGCGCGCGCAGGGCTGCCGCAGGCGGCGGCGTTCGACATGGGCGGCACCTCGGCCGACCTCTGCCTCGTCGGCGGACCGGCCGCGGTCGAGGACCAGGGCGCGATCGCGGGCCTGCCGCTGCCCCTGCCGACCGTCGCCGTGCACACGGTCGGCTGCGGCGGTGGCAGCATCGCCTACGTCGACGCAGGCGGCGCGCTGCGCGTCGGCCCCGAGAGTGCTGGCGCCGAACCGGGCCCGGCGTGTTACGGCGTGGGCGACCAGCCGACGGTGACCGACGCGCACGTAGCACTCGGCCACCTCGGCGCCGACACCTTGCTCGACGGCGGGTTCCCGATCGACGTCGGCGCCGCCGTGCGCGCGATGGAACGGCTCGGCCGCCGGCTCGGCCTGCCGGCCGCCGCGGCCGCGCGCGGCGTGCTGACGGTCGCCGACGCGACGATGGCGCGCGCGATCCTCGTGATCACCGCGGAACGTACCGTCGATCCGGCCCAGGTGCCGCTGTGCGCCTACGGTGGTGCGGGCGGGCTGCACGCCGCGGGCCTGATGGACCGGCTGGGGCTACCCGCCACGCTGCTGCCGCCGCACCCCGGCGCGTTCTCGGCGCTCGGCCTGTGCCTCGCCGGCGAGTCGAGCGAACGTGCGGCCGGCCTGCGCGTCGGACTCGACCGGCGCGGGCTCTCGAGGGTCCGCGAACTCGGCCGCCAGCTCGCCGCGCAGGCCGCCGCGGACCTGCCGGGCCGCGCCCGCGTCAGGGTCGAGGCGACCGTGCGCTACCGCGGCCAGGGTGCAGGCCTGTGGCTGCCGCTGCGCTCGGATCTCGGCGCCCGGTTCGCCGCGGAACACGAGCGCCGCTACGGTTTCCGCGCCGAAGCTCCGCTCGAGGTCGTGGCCGTGCGCGCGCGCGCGGAACTGCCCCCGCTGCCGTTCCCCGAGGCGGCGGCCCCGAGCGGCACGGCGCCCGCCGCCCCGCCCCGCCGCCGCCGGGCGCCCGCCGGCGGCGCCACGTTCCTGGTCCACCGCCGCGCCGACCTGCCGCTCGGCTGCCGCATCGTGGGTCCCGCGTTGATCGAGGAACCGACCGCCACGGCGCTGATCCCCTCGGGCTACCGCGCCCATGTCAAGGCGGCCGGGATCCTGCTGGTGCGCGCAGGCACCGGAAATCGGAGTGCCCGGCGGGGAATTCCGTAGCCCGCAGACGCGTTCGTTGACTGTCGGCGCCACGCCGAGTATCCTTCAGTAAGTGACCCGTGGGCTGGAGACGAGCGGAGGTGCCTTCCGCGCCAACGCACGGGTTGCAGAGCAGAGCATTCCACCACCCGCCGGCCCAACTGGGGCGGCCGTGGTGATCGACACACCGCCGGGGGTTGTCCGCGACGGACGCAAAAACTTGACTCTCCTTCTTCCCCTTTTCCCGAAGTTTCCCCCCCGGCACCCTTATTCCTGCTGACGCGGCAGCAGCAGGCGCTCTGCGAAAGTCCCGAGCCGAGCCCGGCTCCCGTCAGCGCCGTCCCGCGCCCGGATCGTCGGCCATCAGGTCGAAGCCGTCGTCGGGCGGCACGCCGCGCGCAGACGGCTCCCGGCGCGGCCGTCCGCCGACCGGCACGATCGCCACGGACCGGTCCACCGCGGCCGGCGCTGGCTGCACGACCTCGCGGAACAGGTCGACGAGCCTCGGGTCGAACACCTCGCCGCGCGCCTGCACGAGCGCCTGCAGGGCCTCGGCCGGCGTGGCCGGCGGATCGCCGCCGGCTGTCGACCGGTCGTAGGCGGCGGCGATCGCCAGCACCCGCGAACCGAGCGGGATGCGGTCGCCGCGCAGGCCGTGCGGCCCACCCTGGCCGTCGTAACGTTCGTTCTGGTGGCGCAGGATCGCCGCGACCCGGCGCAGCCCCGGCAGGCACTCGAGGTGCTCGGCGGCGCGCACCGGGTGCTGGCGCAGCGACTGGGCCTCGGCCTCCGTCAGAGGACCGGTCTTCTGCAGGATCGCCGGGCGGACCCAGGCCTTGCCGAGGTCGGCGAGGCGGCACGCGAGTTCCACTTCGCGGCACTCCTCGGGCGGCAGCTGCAGCCGGTCGAGCAGGCACCGGGCGTGCCGGGCCAGCCGCTCCCCATGGCCGTGCGGCACGAGCCGATGCCGCTCGAGCCCGTCGACGAGTTGCTGCGCCATCGCCAGGAACCCGCCGGCGACCTGCTGCAGTCCGTCCTGCACCCCGCGCTCCATCTCGCGCAGCGCGAGGCCGAGATCGTGGAACTCGCCCTCGCTGACGTCGCTGCCGACGCCGCCGGCACCGCCCGTGGACAGCCGGATCAGCGCGTCGGTCGCCAGCCGCACGCGCGCCGACCACTGGTGCGCCATCGCCGTGGCGACCACGGTCAGCGACAGGCCGCTGAGCAGCACGAGGCCGAACCACGTGAAGTCGAACCTCGACGCGCGCGCCGCCACCGCGCGCTGCAGCCGCAGTTCGCCGATCGGCTCGCCGCCGAACCGGATCGGCACGAGCGTCTCGCGCAGGACCGCGGCATCGGCTCCCGCCCCGGGGTCGCAGCGCACGGCGCGCTGCAGCAGGCCGGCGGCCGCCTGCAGTTCCAGCTTGCTGCCCGCGAGCGCGTTGGCGGAATCGGCGACGACGGTGCCGCCGCGGTCCAGCACCAGGAGCCTCCCCTGGACCTGGTCGCGTGCGGCCCCGAGCAGCGCAGAGAGCCGCTCGTGATCGAGCCGCTCGAGCTGCGGCGCGCACCGCTCCGCGAACGCCAGCGCGAGGTCGCGTTCCGCCCGTTCCTCCGCCCCCGCGGCGAGCCGATCCTGGTGATCGGCCCCGAGCATGCCGAGCACCAGCGCAAGGAACAGCGCCGCCGCCGCGAGCAGCAGCCCGAGCCGGGCCGTCAGCGTGTACCCGCGCCTACGCCGTGCAACTCCGGTGGCCATCGCCACCGACTATCGGCCAGCGGCAGGAACACCCTGGAGCCGCCCGGCGCAGGCCCGCCGTGCGCCGGCAACCCGTGGCCGGCGGGCTCGCCGGGCGACCTCACTTCATGACCTCGAGGCTCTCGAGGTGCAGCTGGTAGATGTCGACGCAGTAGCCGTCCAGCACCGTCGCCTCGACCTTGAACGTGCCGGTGATCTTCAGCGGGTCGAAGAAGTAGTCGGTCGTCTTCCCCTTCGGCATCACCACGCGCACGATGCCGTGGATGTCGGGTGGGGTGCCGTAGCAGCACGCCCACAGCGACTGCACGAGCAGGAATTCCTTGATGTTCTGCACCTCGTCGATCGGCAGCATGAACCCGGTCATCAGGACCTTCTTGCCCGACAGGTCCGCAACGCGCTTGGGCATGCCCTGGAGCCCTTCCAGGTAGCGCCACGAGGTCAGTTCGTCGAACGGCAGGATCTTGTCGAAGCCGGTGACCTTGCCGGCCTTGAGGTCCGCGGCGAGCTTCCGCTCGGCCTGCAGCATCGCCTCCGCGCTGCGCATCGCCGCAATGTCCGCGGGGTCGGTGCCCCTCGGCATCGGCTGGTCCTTCGCCGGGCGGTCGATGCGGGGTTCCTCGGCTGGCTTCCCGGCCGGCTTCTCCACCGGCTTCCCGCCGGGCTTCGGCTCCTGCTTCGGCTCCTGCTTCGGCGGTTCCTGCACCTTCGGCGCCTCGGCGGGAACCTGTTTCGGCACGGGCACCTGCGCGGGGACGCAGGCCGACCAGCAGATGGCGGACAACAGGAGCAGGTTCAGCTTCATCGCGAGGGTCCAGGTTTCATGGGCCGATGTGCGCATGGTATACGACCAGCGCCCAGGAGTGCCTGTAGGCGAAGAGGAAGTTTCGCCGTCCTCGAGCCGGGCCCGGGCGCCAGGCGAAACCACGGCCCCCCCCGACGCCCCGGGATCCATGGAAACCGCCGCAGCGGCGCCCGAGTGCGTGGTTTCGTCCGTTCGGGGTCGCCGCGTGGCGGCGGTGGGAACCTCAGTAGTTCTGCGCGAGGTTGTCGGCGACCTGCGTCAGCGAGCCCTTCACCGCCGGCAGCAGGCCGGCCAGCGCGCCGATGCCGGTGACACCGAGCACGAGCCACAGCTCCCAGCGGGAGAACTGCAGCCAGTCGAGGTAGACGCCGGTCATGTCCTCGACGACGTTGCGCAGGCCGAACGTCGCCGCGTGGCAGGCCGCGACGCCGAGCACCGCGCCGAAGCAGCTCAGCAGCGCCGCCTCGCCGACGATGATCGTCAGGATCTGCAGCCGCCGCGCGCCGAGCGAACGCATGATCGCGATCTCGCGGCGGCGCTCGTTCATCGTGTTGTAGATCGCGACCGTGATCGACACGCTGGCGACCAGCAGCACGAGCCACGCGATCACGGTCAGCGCGTCGGCGGCGTTGCCGATCTGCTGCAGGAACTTCGGCACCACGTCCTGCGGCCAGGCGACCTGCGCGTCGCGGCTGGCGAACTCCTGCCGCAGGATGCGCGCGCCGAAGTGGTCCTTCGGGTCGACGAGCACCGCGGTCAGGGCGAGTTGCATCGGCTCGACCGGCAGGTGCTTGACGTCGTCGGGGTTCTTGCCGGGCGGCAACGGCACGACGAAGCTGCCGCCCTCGTGGCCGCTGATCAGGTAGTGCAGGCCCATCGGCAGGAAGATCGTCGTGTCGAGCGGCGAGTTCGTCGGCGCGAGGATGCCGACGACCTCGCACTCGGCCTCGGGGTGCTCGTGGTAGCCGAACTCCCCCATGCGGCCGTGCACGGGCGTGATCCGGCCGCCGAGCGACAGGCCGAGCAGGCGCGCGACGCGCGCGCCGACGACGGCCTTCTTCCACTCCGGCACCAGGAGCGGCCGCGGCGGCGGCGCGGGTTCGCCCGCGCGCACGCCGTTCTCGTGCGCGGCGAGCGCCGTCGCGAACCGCTCGAGGTCGGCGTAGGACCACGGGAACGGCCCGCCGGCGGCGAACCGGAGCGGCGCCCGCTGCCACTCGTAGAGCGAGAACATCTCGTCGATCGTCGCGATGACGGGGAAGTTGTAGCGGCTGACGCTGTCGCCGCGGGCCTGCGGGATCGCGTAGCGCACCTGGCTGCGCCGGCTCGCGATGCGGCCCGAGCGCAGGTCGCTGCAGACCTGCAGCGGGAACAGGCCCGGCGCCTCGCCGACGTTGAAGATCGTGTTCAGCACGAGCTCGAGCTGGCTAGCGTCCTTGGGCCCGACCACGGCCTGGTAGCCGCCGATGCTGCCCTTGTAGCGCTGCTCGGTCTGGTGGGTCATCACCAGGATCGCCGCGTAGAGCGCGGTCGCGACGACGATCGAGGTGGTGGTCAGCACCGTGGCGACCATGCGGATCCGCAGGTTGCGCAGGCTGATCGACAGGAGCTTCACGGCGCACCTCCGGGGCCGCGCAGCGTCGCGAGGTCGACCGTGCGCTGCATGCGTGCGGCGGACGCGGGGTCGTGCGTGACCATCACGACCGTCTTGCCGCCGTCGTGGGCCAGACGCAGCAGCAGGTCGAGCACCTGCCCGCCGGTCGCGCGGTCCTGGTTGCCGAGCGGCTCGTCCATCAGGATCAGCTCGGGATCGTTGACCAGCGCGCGGCAGATCGCGACGCGCTGCACCTGACCGACCGACAGCTCGCTGGGCCGGTGGTGCAGGCGGTCGCCCAGGCCGACCTGCGCCAGCAGCGCCTCGGCGCGGTGCTTCGCGTCGCCGCCCGCCCCGCGGCCGAACAGCGCGCCCAGCAGCACGTTCTCGAGCGCGGTGAATGGCTGCAGCAGGTTGAAGGTCTGGTAGACGAGTCCGACATGCCGGCCGCGATGGCGGTCGCGCGCGGCCTCGCCGAGCCGGTCGAGCCGCTGCCCGACGACCTCGACCTCGCCCGCGTCGGGCCGCAGGATGCCGGCGAGGATGTGCAGCAGGGTGGTCTTGCCGCTGCCGGAGCGGCCGACCAGCGCGACCTGTTCGCCCTGCTGGACCTCGAGGTGGTGCACGGCGCAGGCCAGCACCTCGCCCGCACCCTGGCGGTAGCTCTTCCTGACGTCGCGGAGACGGATCATCGGGGCCGGCAGGATACGCGGCTCGGCGGCCTCGGGTCAGCACCGGATGCGGGAAGCGACCCAGTCGAGTTCGCGCGCGATGCCCGGCCCGAGCGCGCCCGCGCCCAGGCCCCCGGGCAGCACGCCCCACGTGTAGGTCTCGACCTCGAGCAGCGGCGCGCCGGCCTCGCCGAGCCCCGCGAGCACGCGCTCGACCTCCGCGCGCGTCGAGCCGAACGGCCCGTCCTCGTCCCAGAACAAGGGCACGTGGTAGTGCGACCGCACGCGCCCGCCGGCCGCGAACTCCGCGCGCCGGGCCCGCACCTCGCCGAGGTCCCTGGCCCGGGCGCCGTTCGCCGCGACGGTCTGGTGCAGGTAGCGGGGTTCGTCGAACTGCAGCAGCCGGTCGAGGCCCGCGGGGCCGCGCGCCTCGAGGCAGGCCGAGAGCTGGATCTTCGGCACCGCGATGCCGCGCGCGCGCAGGTCCGCGAGCGCCGCCAGCGGGTCCTCGCCGACCACCGCGAGGTGGCAGAGGTCGACGCAGACGCCGAGGTGCCGCCGCAGCACCGCCTCGGGCACGGTGGTCCACGCGCCCTCGTCGAACAGCCACGACTCGAGGAACGCCGCCGCGGCCGCCGCGGTCTCGAGCAGGCAGTCGGGTTCGGGTTCCAGCGCGAGCACGCAGCACACGCCTGTCTTCGCTTCGAGCGCCGCGAATCCGCTCGCGCAGCGCGCGAGGTTGCGCGCCATGACGCGCAGGTCCGGCGGCCCGGCGCCGGCCGCGCGGTGACCGAGCGGCAGCGTCGACAGCGGCACGGTGACGCCGTGCGGCACCAGGGCCGCGGCGACCTCGGCGCAGGTGCGCGTGTAGTGCAGCCGGTCCTCGTGGGCCCAGTCCGGCGCGTAGACCGCCGTCTTGACCACCTCGCCGTGGAAGTCGCCGTACGGGAAGACGTTCAGCGTCCACAGCGGCAGCTCGAGTCCGGCCAGCGCCGCGCGCAGCCGCGCGCGCGCCCCGGAGTCGCCGAGCAGCCGCTGCGCCAGCGACATGGGCCACCACGCGCCCAGCCCGAAGCCGCGACCCCGCGCGCGCGCCGCCGCCGCGACCTCGGCCACGGGTCCGGCGAGCCCGGCGAGCAGTTCGTCGAGGTCGTGCGCGGGGTGCACGTTGCCGCAGTAGGTCAGACGGAACGGTGCCATCGGCGCCGCCGACTGTAGCGCAACCGGGCGCGCGGCGACTGCGGCACGGCCGCGGCGAATGCCGATGCCCGGGCGGCGGCCCAGGCGCCGCACGACCGCAACCATGAGCCAGACGATGACGATGCCGAAGGGCAACGGCGAAGCAGGCCACCTCGAGCGCATCCGCGCGATCCGCTGCTCCAACTCCTACCGCCAGAGCCACGTCGATCCGGACTTCATGAACCGCGTCGAGCTGCGCCCGGTGCGGCTGCAGCTCGAGCTGCTGAAACCCGAACTGATCATGCAGGAGCAGGGCGTGCGCTCGACGATCGTCGTGTTCGGCGGCACGCGCGTGGTCGAACGCGAACTCGCCGCGCAGCGGCTCGCCGACGCGCGGCGGGCGCTCGAGCAGAAACCCGACGACGTCCGGCTGCAGCAGCGCGTGCGCATCCTCACGAACGTGCTGCAGAAGGCGCACTACTACGACGAGGCGCGCGAGTTCGCGCGCATCGCGAGCCAGCACCAGATCGACCACCACTGCGACTACGTGATCTGCACGGGCGGCGGCCCGGGCATCATGGAGGCGGCCAACCGCGGCGCGTTCGACGTCGGCGCGAAGTCGATCGGGCTCAACATCACGCTGCCGTTCGAGCAGGAGCCGAACAGCTACATCACCCCGGAGCTGTGCTTCGAGTTCAAGTACTTCGCGATTCGCAAGATGCACTTCCTGATGCGCGCGAAGGCGATGGTCGCGTTCCCGGGCGGCTTCGGCACGATGGACGAACTGTTCGAGGCGCTGACGCTGATCCAGACGCGCCGCATGCAGCCGATCCCGGTCGTGCTGTTCGGCCGCGACTACTGGCGGCGCATCGTGGACTGGGACCTGTTCGTCGAAGAAGGCACGATCTCGCCCGAGGATCTCGACCTGATCGCCTATGCGGAGACGGCGCAGGAGTGCTGGCAGGTCATCGAGGACTTCTACCGCGAGAAGCCGGCGGAGCGGCTGCCGCGCGGGCAGTAGCTACCGCGCGATCCGGTACTCGCCCGCGAAGGCGAACTCGCCGTTGTCGCCGCCGAGTTCCCGCAGGCCCGCCGCCGCGGGGCTCTTGCCGTCGACCGTGACCGGCGCGTGCTCGGCCGCGCCGACCGCCGGCACGCGCAGCACCGCCCGGATGCCCGCGGGCACGACCACGCGCCACGCGAGGTGGCCGTCCGCGACCGACCAGTCGCTGACGATCGCGCCGCGCGGCGAGCGCAGTTCCGCCTTCGCCGCGGCGACCCCGCTCTCGATGCCGGGCCGGAGCAACACGAGCTCGTAGCCCGGATGGTCCGGGTCCGCGCGGATGCCCGCGAGCCCCT
>Ga0194127_10006084_pt1 | contig 13874 bp, 10 predicted proteins | sample TA2KigC100mmetaG_FD_148624 | JGI IMG/M metagenome (GOLD analysis project Ga0194127, IMG submission 148624) | Freshwater microbial communities from Lake Tanganyika, Tanzania - TA2015036 Kigoma Deep Cast 100m | ecosystem: Environmental > Aquatic > Freshwater > Lake | place: Tanzania: Lake...
CGAACTTCCTCCCAAATATTTTCCCCAATCCCAAACAGCAATAGCAACATCAACTGGGCAATTTAACGGATTCACGCCAACATCACCGTAGCCGCGATACACAACAGGACGAATATAACACTTCGGCATTGTATTTGCTTGAATTGTATCTATGATTGCTTGCTCAATTTGTTCAATGGAAAAAGGAATATCGGCGTGATAAATTTTTGCGGAATCAAATAATCGCCTCACGTGTTCCCGCAAACGAAAAATTGCTGAACCCTTTGCCGTTTCATAACAACGAATTCCTTCAAACCAACACGAACCATAGTGAATGACGTGCGAAAGAATATGAATCTTTGCATCATCCCAGTTTACTAAATTTCCGTTCATCCAAATTTTTTCTACTTTTTGTACAGGCATAATTCTTTTTTTTTATTTAAGGTTTTTGATTATAGATTCAAATTTCATACTTTCAAAATGTTATACGAATGTAATTTTTTAAAAACTCATTTCATAGATACGATACGTTTTATATCGCGTAGCATTCAGCATGTCCGCTGAACGATTCATCATTACGTTATCCTCGAGTATCCAACTCGCTTCTCCCTTCGAATATCCTTTGATGATTGCACGTCGAGCGGTTTCATAAAATAACACGCTTGCGATTCCACTCGTTCGAAAATCTTTTACTACTCCCAATGTAATTATCCGCACTTGGTTGATTTCCTTTTTTCTTCGGAACAATTGATATACTCCGCCGAGGAGTGTACCTTTTTTATTGTACTTCAAAGCAATATTGATGTCGGGAAGAGAAAGTGCAAACCCAACGGGACGCGATTTTTTTTCTGCTATAATTACTAATTCCGGAACGACAATGGTTTTCAATTGCTTTGCAAGATAGGAAAATTCTTCGTCGTCCATCGGAACGAATCCCCAGTTTTTTTCCCACGCATTATTGTATATCTCTTGAATGCGTTGTATTTCATTCCGAAAATCTTTCATATTCAACGAGCGAAACGTAATATCTTCCCGCTTTCGGACTATTTCCGAAACGCGAATGAGTTTCTCCGACATCACTGTATTACCATCAAGAAAATACGCATACAAATCTTTTGTTTTTTGTAATCCCTCCGTTTCAAATAAATCAACATAGTAACGAGGATTGTACGTCATCAATACCATCGGAGACGCATCAAATCCATCAACAAGAAGCCCGCATTCATCATTAGTCGAAGGATTCATTGGTCCCAGTATTTTAGATATTCCCTTGGATTTGAAAAAAAATTTTACCGCCTCAAATAATTTTGCTGAAACTTCCTTATCGTTGATACATTCGTAAAATCCAAAATGCCCAATCTTTTCGTTGTGAAATTCGTTATGCGTGTGATTGATAATTGCCGCAATCCTTCCAACAACTTTTCCATTCTGTTCAGCAAGAAAAAATTCCGTGTCGGCGTGTTTGTAAAATGGATTCTTCTTCGTGTCCATCAACATTTTTCTATCCATCAATAACGGCGGAACCCAATGTTTATCCCCTCGATAAATATCCCACATCATTTTGATGAACTTGTGTACGTCAGAAGAAGTTTTTACAGTGCGTATCGTTGCCATTTTACATTTTATATTTTACATTTTACATTTAACATTTTAGTTTTTATTCCACACAATGTTTTATCTAAAATGTAAAATGTAAAATTACTTAATAATTCCTAACTTCTTCCCCACTTCGCCAAACACTTCCAAAATTTTATACAAGTGTTCATCTTCATGCGTCGCCATATAACTCGTGCGCATCATTTGCATTCCTTGCGGAACACCGGGAGAAATAAATGCGTTCACAAATACTCCTGCATCATACAACGCGCGCCACATTTGAAACGCAAGCATATCATCGCCAACAATCACGGGAACAATTGCCGTTTGGTTCTCGATTATTTTAAATCCGAGTTCTTTAAATCCTTTCCGCATTTTGTTTGCGTTGGAAATGAGTTTAGCAACACGAAATGGTTCTGCTTCCAAAACATCTAACGCCGCAAGAGCTGCAGCAACCGAAGACGGTGTTGGACTTGCAGAAAAAATCAATGCGGGAGATGTGTGTTTGATAAAATTTATCACCCGCTCTTCGCCGACAACAAACCCGCCAAGCGATGCAAACGTTTTGCTGAACGTTCCCATCGTCATATCAATTTCTTTTTCCAAACCGAAATGACTTGGCGTTCCTCGTCCGCCTTTTCCAATCACGCCAACGCTATGAGCATCATCACATAAAATTCTCGCATTATATTTTTTTGCAATAGAATTGAGGTGAATCAAATCCACAATTTCTCCCGTTGTCGAAAACACGCCATCGCTCACAATTAACTTTGCGGCTTCAAGCGGCAAACGGGAAATAACACGTTCCAAATCGTTCATATCATTATGTTTGTACCGAACAACTTCTGCAAACATTCCTTTCGCCATTAAATTCCCCGCAACAATACACGCATGATTATCTCTATCCGTTACAACATATTCACCGCGTTGCACAAGCGCCGGAATTATTCCTTGCGCAGTTTGATAACCGGTTGAAAAAAGCAAACACGCTTCTTTATTGAAAAACTTTGCAAGTCGCGCTTCGAGTTGATTGTGCAAATCCAGCGTTCCCGTTAAATAACGCGAACCCGAACATCCTGTTCCGTATTTATTCACAGCATCGAGTGCGGCTTGTTTTACTTTCGGATGAGCCGTTAAGCCTAAATAATTATTGGAACCCGCCATCACAACTTTCTTCCCTTCGATTTGCACAACAGGACCTTCGTTTGCTTCGATTGCACGAAAATATGGATAAAAACCTGCGGCTTTGATTTCATCGGCGCGGGTGAATACGTATGCCTTTTCAAATAAATCTGTTTTCTTTTTGTGTGCTGAAATTTGTGAGGAAGGATTTGTTTCGTTTTCCATTGAGAAAAAATTTGACTGTATATAAAAAATTGCGTGTGAATATACTTTCAAACGGAAAAAGAAAAAAATGCAGTTTCAAGAGACGTACGAAATTCGTTTTCAATATTTCAACGTGTGTGTATTTTCCACTCCGTTTTTCTTCCCTATCTTTTCACAAGTTTTTTGAACGTTCCATTATCGTATAAAATTAATGCTTGCTCTCGTAACCGGTGGAAACGGATTTATCGGAAGTCATCTCGTTGAACATTTACTGCAACGAGGTTATTCCGTGCGTTGTCTTGTTCGAAAGACGAGTAATTTGCAATGGTTGAAAAATTTTTCCGTTGAGTACGTGTATGGCGATTTGTTTGATAATGATGCTTTGAAAAATGCTGTACAAAATGTTGATTTAATTTTTCATTCTGCAGGAATTACAAAAGCAAAAACGAAAGAAGAATATTTTCGCGGAAATCAGTTTGCAACCAGAAATTTTCTTGAACAAGTTCTTCAACACAATCCGAACATCAAGCGTTTTGTTCACGTGAGCAGTCAAGCCGCAGTTGGTCCAAGTTTTTCTGAAACTCCGATTGATGAATCCGTTCCATTTCATCCGATTACAACATACGGAAAAAGCAAGATGGAAGCAGAAAAAGAATGTCAAAAATTTTTTGACAGATTTCCGATAACCATTTGTCGTCCTCCCGCAGTTTTTGGCGAACGCGATAAAGATGTGTTTGAATTTTTTAAAACAATGAATAGCGGCATTCAACCAACGATTGGTTTCAACCAAAAAAAAGTTTCACTTATTCATGTTTCGGATGTCGTTGATGGAATTATTCTTGCAGGAGAATCGGCAAACAGTGATAAGAAAACGTATTTCATTTCGAGTGAACAAACGTACACGTGGGAAGAAATCGGAACAATTACATCAAGAATTTTAGGAAAGAAAGCATTCCGAATTGTCATTCCTGAATCTATCGTCATTGCAATTTTTGCTTTCGGTGAAATCGTTTCCCGTTTTTCTTCAAAACCTTCAATCATCAATTTGGAAAAAGCAAAAGATATTACTCAACAATACTGGACATGCAGCGTTGAAAATGCAAAGCGAGATTTAGGTTTTCGGCAACGACTTTCGCTTGAAGAAGGAATTCGGAAAACGGTACAATGGTATCGAAACGCTCAATGGTTGAAATAATTCCAAAGAAATTTACGAATGAACATCAGTGAAGAAACTGAACAACGCATTCTGCAACTGGAAACGTATGCGAACAGAAAACTTTCCTTCAAGGAAGAACTCTCACATTTATTAGAACTCTCCGCGCGGTTCAAACAAGAGAAACAACTTTCTGAAACTGTATTTTCCGCAAAAGCAATATGGAATATTTTTTCATTGATGCAGAAAAACTCTCCTTCCGTTGATGGTTTTGAAAAACTCGAAAAAGAATTTCAGGAACAACTTCATTCAATGCTCCAAAGTTTGAAATTACTGCTTGAAAATGCGCCGCAAGAAATTCGCGAATCATTCGCAACAAAATTCTTTTGTCAAACACAGGAAAGTTTTGTTGATTTTCTTCAGTTGTGTTCCGATTTACGATTGCTTAAAAATTTGATGCTTGATACAAAAACTTCGTCGCAAACACAGTAGTATGTATTTCTATGCGCGCTCTTATACAACGTGTTACCTCAGCAAGCGTTTCCATTGATTCGCACAAAATCAATGCCATTGAACATGGAATATTGATTTTCCTTGGAATAAGAAACGGCGATACGAAGGAAGATGCAGAATATCTTGCTTACCGATGCGCACATATTCGCATCTTCAACGATGCAAACGAAAAAATGAATGAATCAGTGAAAGATGTAAACGGTGAAGCGCTTGTTATTTCTCAGTTCACGTTATATGGTGATACACGGAGAGGTCATCGTCCCAGTTATACGGATGCGGCTCCTCCTCAATTCGCAGAAGAATTATATAACTATTTTTCAGTAAAACTTGGGGAAGAACTCGGAAAAGAAAAAATAAAAACCGGAGTATTTCGCGCAATGATGCAAATTCAACTCGTGAATGACGGACCGGTTACACTTTCTATTGAAAGCAAAGACCATTAGCGAACAATGTTTGAACGTCGTCCAGCGGCAAAAATCGTTTCATTCTTCATTGTTGGAATACTCGCTGGTTGGTACGTTCCGTTTTCAATTTTGTATGTACCAATTGCGCTTTCCGTATTTCTTTTCATTGCATATATCGTTGCAAACATTCCATCGGAAACATCCCTCACACTTTCAAACATCATTCTCTGTTTTTTACTACTACTCCTCGGCGTGTGGAAAATCTCGCTCGACACGCAGTACATTTCGAACAATCATATTTCACGTTTCATCAATCCCAATCAAGAAATAATTCTTTCCGCGATTGTTATTGATCAACCGACAAAAAAACGTCATCGAATGCAATTCGTTGCAGAAGTTGACTCATTGATACATCCTATTTCACGCCAAAAAATAGAAGGAGAAATTCTCGTAACGGTTCTTTCAAAAGAAAGAAACTTTGCATTGTTTGAACGATTAACCTACGGGACAAAAATTCAATTGCAAGGATATTTGGAACAACCACAGCAAGCGCGCAACCCCGGAGATTTTGACTACAGAAAATACCTTCGCTTGAAAGATATCCACGCGCAATGTATCATCAAAAATACTGAACACATCAACATTTCCGGTGAAGGAGGAAATTGGTTTTTTCGGATAATAGTTTTTCCTTCGCGAAAATGGATGAGCACGCAATTAGATACGTTTATTTCTTCCCGCGAAGGAAATTTTCTCAAAGGACTTCTTCTCGGCGATAGAAGCGAAATTGACAGCGAAGCAAAAACCGCTTTTATCAATGCAGGAGTAATGCATATTCTTGCCGTTAGCGGTTCGAATGTGTTATTCATTATTCTCATTTTCTCATCAATATTTTCTGCCATTCGGCTTCCGGCAAAGTTATCATTTGCTATTCAGTGCTTCGCGCTCGTGTTTTATATTTTTCTCACAGGAGAATCTGCTTCTGTTACACGTGCGGTAATTATGGGAATTATTTATCTTATCGGTAAAGAATATGAATTATTCACTGATAATTACAACACGATTGCAACGGCGGCGCTCATCGTATTGTTATTTGATGCGCGCCAACTTTTCGACGCGGGATTTCAACTTTCTTTTGCCGCGGTGTTTTCCCTTGCATTTTTTTATCCGAAATTGAAATCACTCGACCAATTTTTTTCATTGAAACTTCGTACAGCAACATTATTCAAATTTCTTTGGGTAACATTTTCCGCAACGTTCGCAGCCACCCTCGGAACTCTTCCTTTCACAACGTTATATTTTGAAAAAATATCTGTCATCGGTTTACTGACAAATCTTTTTGTCATCCCATTTTCCGGACTTTTGCTTGCACTCGGGGTAACCGTAATTTTTTTCGCTGCATTTGCTCCGTGGATTGCGCAAGTTTATGCCTCAACAACTAAAGTACTTTCCTATTTATTTTTAGAAACCATCAATTATACAGGACATCTTTCTTTCGCTTCTTTTGATTTGAAATTGTCCTATCATGAATCGTTAGCGTTTTATGCGGCTTTATTTTTTTTATGCACATCGTTTCAACGGCAATTTCAACGGCGTATATTTATTTTTGGACTTTTTCTCATGAATTTCTTCCTCTATAAAAATCTTTATGTACAATTTATCCGTAATGCTGAATATAAATATCGCATTACAGTTCTCGATGTTGGACAAGGAGATGCTCTTCATATCAAATTTCCCAATGGTGAAAATTTTCTCGTTGATGCTGGACCGAAATCGCTTACGTACGATGCCGGAGAAAAAATTGTTGTCCCTTATTTGAAACGACAGAACATTTTTCACTTAAACGGAATCATCGTGAGTCATCCGCACAGCGACCATCTTGGCGGAGTTCCAGCAGTACTTCGTGAAATATCGGTTGATACCGTTTTCGATTCTGCAGAACCCGCAAACAGTAATTTGTTTATGGAATACCATCACGTTCTCGATTCGATGAACATTGCTCACAAAAAAATCTCAAAAGGAATGAGCATCGGAAATTTTTTATTCGTAAAAAATTTCATTCTTCATCCCACCGAAACATTTGCAGACACATCAAAAACTCCAAATCTCAATAATGGCTCAGTGGTTTTTAAGTCCATATATAAAAATACGAGCGTTCTCTTCAGCGGTGATGCGGAAAAAGAAGCGGAAGATATAATTACATACACTTACGGAGATTTTTTAAAGAGTTCACTACTCAAAGTTGGACATCACGGAAGCAGAACATCTACTTCAAAAAAATTTTTGGAAAGTGTTCGTCCGCACATTGCGCTCATATCTGTTGGCGTTCGAAACAAATTTCGTCATCCTTCGAAAACGACGTTAAAACATTTACGTGAAAACAACGTCCAATATTTTCGCACGGACGAAGAAGGCGCTATAGTTTTTGAAAGCGATGGGAATTCTTGGAAAAGAATAAACTGGAGAGAAGAATAATCGTTAGTTCTGAAATTCACCCCAAACATTCCTCAACGTATCTGCTATTTCTCCCAACGTACAATATTCTTCAACACAGTTGAGAATATGCGGCATCAAATTTTCATTCATTGATTCGGCGCGATGAAGTTCACTCAAACTTTTTTCAACGAATACTCTGTTTCGTTGTTTCTTCACTTCGTTCAATCTCGCAATTTGTTTTACGCGAATGTGTTCATCAATGTTCAGAACATCTTCATTCGGTGGTTCGGACATTTGAAAGTCATTGACCCCAACAATTATTTTTTCTTTTTTCTCAATCGCTCTTTGGTAATCATACGCCGCGTTGCTTATTTCCGTTTGAACAAAATTCTTTTCAATGGCTTTCACTGCGCCGCCAAGTTGCTCAATTTTTTCAATATAATTCCATGCGCGCTGTTCAATTTCGCTTGTTAAATATTCAACATAATAACTCCCTGCAAGTGGGTCAACTGTTTGCGTAACTCCGCTTTCGCTACCAACGATTTGCTGCGTTCTCAACGCAATGCGAACAGATTTTTCCGTCGGAAGAGCAAGCGCTTCATCAAAACTATTCGTATGCAAACTTTGTGTTCCTCCCAGTACGGAAGCGAGCGTTTGCAACGTTACCCGAACAATATTATTTTCCGGTTGTTGAGCAGTTAACGTCGAACCCGCAGTCTGCGAATGAAAACGAAGTTTCATCGAGTTTTCATTCTTTGCTTGAAATCGTTCTTTCATTATTGTTGCCCACATTGTTCTTGCCGCTCGCAACTTTGCAACTTCTTCAAAAATATTATTGTGAATGTTGAAAAAAAACGAAAGCCGCGATGCAAATTCATCAACATTCAATCCTGCATCCATTGCGGCTTGAACGTATGCAATTCCGTTCGCAAGTGTGAACGCTACTTCCTGAACTGCCGTACATCCTGCTTCGCGCATGTGGTAACCAGAGATAGAAATGGTATTCCAATTCGGTAGTTCTGCGCTGCACCATTTGAAAATATCTGTTATCAAACGCATTGATTGCTTCGGTGGATAAATATACGTTCCGCGCGCAGTGTATTCTTTTAATATATCGTTTTGAATTGTTCCCGAAATTTTTTTGAGGTTCGCGTTTTGTTTTTTGGCAACGGCAACATACATCGCAAGCAGAATGGATGCCGTTGCGTTTATCGTCATTGATGTTGAAATTTTACCAAGTTGAATTTCACTGAAAAGCGTTTCCATATCTGCAAGCGAATCAATAGCAACGCCAACTTTTCCTACTTCTCCTTCGCTCATAATGTTATCACTGTCGTAACCGATTTGTGTCGGCAAATCAAAAGCAACGCTCAACCCTGTAACTCCCTGAGAAAGCAAATACCGATACCGTTGGTTTGATTCTTCTGCGGTTCCGAACCCGGCATATTGGCGCATTGTCCACAAACGCGAACGATACATTGACGAGTGTATTCCTCGTGTAAAAGGAAATTCTCCGGCTTTCTCTTCGCCAAGATACTCGGGAATTTCAATGTCGGAATCGGTATAAAATTTTTTTTCTTGGAACGTCATTTGACTTACAACAATTTTCGATTTGGAACGGAAACAAATCAATGATAAAAAATTTACAGCGGAAAATACTTATTTGAGAAAGGAAATTCAAAGTTCGTTCAAAAAATTTTTGCTTTCGTTTTTCAGAAAGCAAGAAGCAATTATATTACACTTAATTTTTCTCTTGGTATTCTACAAACTCGTGCCGATAAAAAAAATTTTACAAGGTGAAAACGTTCCGGTAAAAATCTGGACAGAGGATATTGAAATTGAAGCAGAGCAACAATTGCTTCAACTTGCTACGCTTCCGTTTATCTTCAAACATATTGCAGTAATGCCCGATGTTCACGCAGGAAAAGGCTCAACTATAGGAACAGTGTACGCTTCCAAAGATACTGTCATTCCTGCAGCAGTTGGCGTTGATATCGGATGTGGAATGGCAGCAGTGCAAACTCCGTTTCGCGCAGTTCATCTTGAGGGAAAACTTGCACAGTTGCGCAAAGAAATCGAGCGTTCCATTCCAGTTGGATTTGATGAACATCGAAAACCAACTCAACAATCGCTTTCTTGGAAGTTGTGGGAGCAATTTTTTAATCTTCACGAAGGGGTCCATAAATTATTCTCGAAAGCACAAAAGCAACTCGGCACACTTGGCGGTGGAAATCATTTTATCGAAATCTGTTTGGACCCCAAAGAAAATGTTTGGATACTGTTACACAGCGGAAGTAGAAACATTGGAAAAACACTTGCTGATGTACATATTGAGGTTGCTCAGCAATTGATGAAACGATGGAATATCAACGTTCCACATAAAGACCTTTCCTACTTGCCGATAGACACTTCCGAATGCAAACAATATCTTTCGGATGTTTTATGGGCGCAATCGTATGCGTTGGAAAACAGAAATATTATGCTGCAATTAGTCATCAAAGATGTTCGCAATGTTCTCAGCAACGGCGAACAATTTGATAGTATTCAAATGGTCAATTGCCATCATAACTATGTTTCATTGGAACATCATTTCGGACACGAAGTTTGGGTAACGCGAAAAGGAGCAATCCGCGCGCAGGAAAATGATAATGGCATTATTCCCGGTTCGATGGGGGCGAAATCATACATTGTGAAAGGATTAGGTAATTCACAATCATTCTGTTCTGCAAGTCACGGCGCCGGCAGAAAAATGTCTCGCAACAAAGCAAGAGCATTGTTCACGGAAAAAGATCTGTATGAACAAACAAAAGGTGTTGAATGCAGGAAAGACAAAAGAGTAATTGACGAAATTCCGGAAGCGTATAAAAACATTGATGAAGTGATGCAAAACCAAAACGACTTGGTGGAAATTGTTATGCAACTCAAGCAAGTTATTTGCGTAAAAGGTTAGCAAATTTTTGTATTCAAATGAACTTGTTGGTGATTTTCGATTCAACTTTTGAAAAACAATTTCCTATCTTTGTGCCGAAAATTCAGTTCAAACTTACATTAACATAATTACAATTTTTAAGTTTCAGCAATGCACAAGCAACTTGGCGCTTATAAAATCAGCAGACGATTAGGTGCGGGAGGAATGGCAGAAGTGTATCTTGCAGAAGATACATACACCGGAAAATATGTAGCGTTGAAAATTCTTTCCAAAGAACTTGCAAAAGATCCGACTTTTATTGAACACTTTCGTCAAGAAGCAATCGTACAGAGCAAATTTGTTCACAACAATGTACTGCGCGTTTTTTCGTTCGACAGCGATTGTGGATTATATTTTATGGCAATGGAATTTGTAGAAGGACACACTCTGTACGAACTGATTCGAACCATAAAATGTATTGAAGAAAACCGCGCACTTTCCATTTTCAAACAAATGCTGAATGGCGTTGATTATCTGCATAGCAAAGGAATTCTTCATCAAGACATTAACCCTCGTAACATACTGCTCGATGCGGATGAAACGGTAAAAATCACTGATTTTGGTATTGCGAAATCTGTCGGCGAAACGGATTTTGAACAAACTATCAAAGCCGGAACGCTGTACTATATGTCGCCCGAGCAGTTAGAAAATATCCGTCCTTTGGACCAACGAAGCGATGTGTATAGTTTAGGAATTACACTCTACGAAATGTTAACTGGACGATTGCCGTTCAGCATTCTTATCAACGAAGAAAGCGACAGCATTATTAAAAAAGAAATTCTCACTGCAAAAATTCGCGACCCGCGAGAATACAATTCATCCATCTCTCACAACACCGTGAGCGCTCTTTACAAAATGATTGACCGACAGTTGGAAAAACGATGTGCATCATGCGAAGAAGCATTCAGGTTGCTTTTTGAATCGAATAAACAACATACAATAACTGTTGTGCATCCTTCTCTTGAAAAAGAAAAAACACAATTTGTTTCAACCCACGAAAAAAAAATTATAGGAGCAAAACTATCAGCATCATTCATTTTCGAAGACGAACAAACAATCCTTGCTTATGCAACAATTTCGTCTATTGCCTTCTCTCCAGATGGAGAACAATTTGTTATTGGAAATATGCGCGGGAAAATTCGATTCTTTGAAACTCCTTCTCTGAAAGAAATTCGTTCATACATGGCACATCCCGATGGTATCAATTCGATTTGTTTTTCTCCGGATAAAATTTTTCTTGCAACTACAAGTATAGACAAAACGATTAAAGTCTGGTATCTTGCAAGCGGAACAGTAAAAGCAATTTTACGAAGTCATACTGCGCCCGTAATGGCAGCGATTTTTTCTTCTTCGGGAAAATATTTATACAGCGGAGGTTTCGATAACCAAATAAAAGTGTGGGAAATGGAAACCGGAAAAGAAGTTCAATCAATGCAAATTCAATTCAAGAGCACAAAAAATTATCTTACGTCTCTCTCTTTTGCTCAACATGCAAAATTTTTTGCCGGAGCAAGTTCCGACGCTACTATCAAACTTTGGGATTTACGTATTGGAAAAGAAATTACGACACTTTACGGGCACACAAACCCAATTTATGCACTTGCATTTTCGGCGAATGCTGAACTTCTCGCAAGTGGGAGTATGGATGGAAGGATTCGAATTTGGAATGTGAGCAATGGAGAAGAAATGCTTTCTATCAAAGCGCACGAAAATAAAATTTATACGTTAGCGTTTTCTTCGAACAATAAATACATCGCAAGCGGAAGCACTGACAACACAGTTAAAATTTGGAATATTACCAATGGTGTGTTGGTTACTACGCTCAATGAACACAAGAACGATGTGAGTTCACTCTCTTTTTCTCCCGATTCGCAATTTCTTATCGGCGGCGATTGTGGAAACACTATTCATATCTGGAAAATGGAATCTGAGTAATTTTTTTATTCAGCGTTCACAACGCCAATCAATATCAATTTGCGATTAATATGTAACCGTTGTAACTTTGCATTTGCCTCGCTGAAATCTTTGTTTTCTTTCAAACGCTTATCAAATTCACGAAACAACTTTGAGGTGTTCTCAAATTCTTTTTGCCAGATAATATACTCCACAGTTTTGTCTGTTGCGATATTTTGTTTTTTTTGCGTTGTCATCGTACCGAAGACATCATCAATCGCATCGTAAATTGCGTATGCATCTTCAAACGTTCCGATAATATTAAAAATCAGTTTGTATTGCTGTCCGCGTGTTGCATCTTCTTTCCAATACGCAGAAATCCGGCTCAAGACTTTATCAATAGCGTCGTTCATTGCTTCTTCAATCAACGCCGCATCGGGAACAGAAGGACGCTCAGGAGAATATCCTGTTTCCGTTCCGAGAAGTTTTGCCGTTGTTGTTTCATACGCGCGACAACCGACAATACCTTTCTTTCCGATTGAACCTCTCTCAATTTTCACATTAAACGTAATGTAAACATCACTTCCGATTGATAATGCAAGTTGATACGCAATATCGTCTTCGTTTCCCGCAACTTGATTTTGCGCCGTTGTTAATTCATTGAGAACGTTCATTTGTTCCGGAACTTGAACATCATATTTTCTCGCTGTCAGAAAACTTTCGATCACTTCCGCACCTTTCTTAACATTCGCGTCGCTTTTCAATTTCTCAATCGGATTTTCACCTTTCGCAACTTCGGGCAACACCATAATCATCGGATTACCAACATTTGCCGAAATTTCTTCACGCGATTTCAATACTCCTTTCTCCGATAAATCTTTTGAAAGTTTTTCTTTCTGCACACGAACAAGTTTTTCCACTTTCACTCCTTCTTTTGTTTTGACTCGATTCAAAATGTCCGTGCCGAAAAACGTGATGTATTGTTCATAATTTCCTTTAGCAAAAAATTGCTCTTTCATTTGTTCAAACGAACTTTTTTCTTCGGTAGTTTGAAGAAGCGGGTCTGTTGTTAACGCAAGCACAAAATAAATTGCGCACTTCTTAGCATCAAGTTCCGCGTTATCAACATCACTTCCGATTCCCCACGCTCGAATTGAAACTTCCGTCGGAGAATAACTTTCGACAAACGTTGCTTGCATTGAACGTGGTGAATTTTGTGCGACTATTGATTTTGTTGCGCAGGAAAAAAGGAAAACGAGTGTAAAATAAAATATGTTTTTCATAAGTGTAATTATTGATGAAAATAAAATTACTGAATTGCCTTAATAATGTACTCTTTCATAAATTGTATTGTCAACAAATCATCATCGCCAGATGGATTCCATGCTGTACTCACAACCACTAAATCATAATATGGAATAACAAAAATAAATTGTCCACCATATCCCCAAGCAAAACGAATATCATTGGGTGTCGGTGTATGTGTTGTAGTACTATCAAGCGGAAGCAACCACCATTGATAACCATAACTGTACGGATTTGTTTGTAGTGTTACGTACTTTGTCGTTGAAGAATCAATCCAAGCACTTGAAACAATTCGTTTTCCCCC
>Ga0194127_10006094_pt1 | contig 13855 bp, 12 predicted proteins | sample TA2KigC100mmetaG_FD_148624 | JGI IMG/M metagenome (GOLD analysis project Ga0194127, IMG submission 148624) | Freshwater microbial communities from Lake Tanganyika, Tanzania - TA2015036 Kigoma Deep Cast 100m | ecosystem: Environmental > Aquatic > Freshwater > Lake | place: Tanzania: Lake...
GGGGATCAGCAAGCCCGCCGCCGCCGACGTGCACGTGCTGGTCACCGTGCTGCACTACCACACGCGCAGCAACCCGACGGTGGCGCAGCTGCAGGCCGCGAAGCGCAGCGGTTCGCGGATCGCCTACGTCTGGCTCGACAAGAAGATCAGCCGCGGCACGCCCGAGTACGCCGCGGTCGCCGACCTCAACGTCGTGCTCGACGGCAACGACTTCGAACTGCCGAACAGCTGGCCTTCGTTCACGCCGAAGAACCCGCGCTGGTTCCACGACCCGGGTCTGGTCCGCGACATCGACTGCAGCCTCGTCGGCGAGGTGCGCTACCTGTCGCAGCGCAAGGCGCTGGTCGACCGGCTGCGCGACGAGACGCGGCTCCATGTGCAGATGTTCGCCACCAGCGCCGCCGACCCGCAGCGCGCGCTGTCGCTCGCCGACTACGCGCGGCTGTACCAGACCTCGAAGATCTCGCTGGCGATGACCAAGGACAACGTGCGCCAGCTCAAGGGCCGCGTCCTCGAGATCCTGCACTGCGGCGCGCTGCTGCTCTGCGACCGCAACCACCACGTCAGCCACTACCTGCGTCCCGGCGTCGACTACGTGGTCTGGGACGACTACGAGGATCTCGTGGCCAAGGCGCGCCACTACCTCGACCACGACGACGAACGGCTCGCGATCGCCGCCGCGGGCCATGCGCGCGTGCTGCGCCACTGCAGCCACGACCTGTTCTGGCGGGGGCTGTTGAGCCGCCTGGGCGGTTCGGCGGCGGCATTCCACGGCAACCGATGACGGAGGACACGATGCGAAACGACCGGCTGCGCATCCATCTCGGCGAGTTCAACCTGCTGATGAACGGCTCGACCTACCTGCCGCTCGTCTCGGGCCTGCTGCGGGCCCATGCCGAGCAGTCCGAGGTCGTGCGGCAGCACTTCGAGTGGGCGCCGTTCCTGTTCCACAACGACCGCGTCGACCGGATCGTCGCTCGTTACGAACGGCCGGCGGTCGCGACGTTCTCGTCGCTGATGTGGAACGCGCAGCTGAACCTGCGCGTCGCCGAGCAGGTCAAGCAGCGGCATCCCGACTGCCTCGTCGTCTTCGGCGGCGCCAGCGTGCCGCACGCGCCCGACGAGTTCCTGCGCCGGCATCCGTGCGTCGACGTCGCGGTGCGCGGCGAAGGCGAACGGCCGTTCACGGCCGTGCTGGAAGCCCTCGCCGCGGCCCGCTCGGGCGGCCGGCTCGACCTCGACGGCATCCCGGGCCTGTCGTGGCGGACCCGCAGCGGCGAGATCCGGCACAGCCCGCTCGAGCAGGACCTGCCGAAGGACCTCGACGTGTATCCGTCGCCGTACCTCGCGGGGCTCTACGACGACCTGTTCCGCGACCACCCGGACCTGCGTTTCCAGAGCATCCTCGAGACCAACCGCGGCTGCCCGTTCACGTGCACGTTCTGCTACTGGGGCAAGGGCGGCATGTCGCGCAAGTACCGGTTCCACGGTCTTCAGCGCATCCGGCGCGAGATCGACTGGATGGCCGACCGGAGGATCGAGTACGTGTTCAACGCCGACAGCAACTTCGGCATGCACCGGCGCGACCTGGAGATCGCCGAGTACCTCGTCGCGACGAAACTGCGCACCGGCTTCCCGCACAAGTTCCGCACCTGCTACGGCAAGAACACCGACGACAAGATCTTCGCGATCGGCAAGCTGTTCCACGAGCACGGGCTCGAGAAGGGCATCACGATCAGCTACCAGAGCGTCGATGCGGGCGTGCAGCAGAACATCCGCCGCGAGAACATCCGGCTCGACTGTGCGCGCGAACTGCAGCGCCGCTTCAACGACCAGGGCGTGCCGGTCTACACGGAGCTGATCCTCGGCCTGCCCGGCGAGTCGCTGCGGTCGTGGATCGACGGCGTCGACCGCGTGCTCGGCTCGGGCCTGAAGAACCAGTTGTTCATGTACCTCTGCCAGGTGTACCCGAACACCGAACTCGCCGATCCGGACTACCGCCGCCGCTTCGGCATCGAGACGCGGACCATCGAGCTGACCGAGATCCACGGCCGCGTGCGCACGCCCGGGTGGGTCGCCGAGCAGGAGGAGATCGTCGTCGCGACCGCCGCGATGCCGCCGCAGGACTGGCGGCGCGCGCTGGTGTTCTCGTGGGTCACGATGACCCTGCACAGCCTGAAGCTCGGCTGCCACCTGATCGCGTGGCTGGTCGACCGGTTCGGGGTCCGCCACAGCGAGTTCCTCGAGTTCCTGGCGAACGCGAGTTTCGACGCCGCCGAGCATCCGGTCCTCGCCGCGCAGATCGACTGCTTCGAGCGCAAGATCGACCGCCTGCGCGAGGGCCACGGGCGCGGCTGCGAGATGCCGGCCTACGGCGGCATCTACTGGGACGAGGAGGAGGCGAGCTTCCTGCGCGCCGCGGCGGACTTCGACGCGTTCTACGACGAACTGCGCGACGTCGCGGTCGAGTTCCTCGATGCCCGCGGGCTGTCGTACGACCTCGACGAGCTCGACGAGGTCGTGCGCTTCCAGAGCCTCTGCATCCCGCGGCCGCGCGGGCGCACCTGCACGCTCGTGAGCTTCGAGCGCAACGTGCTCGACTACTTCACGGCGCTGTCCACCACCCGGCCGGTGCCGCTGCGACGCCGCCGGTGCGTCGTGGAGGCCACGCAGCCCGACTTCGGCGGCGACCTGCCGCGGTTCGCGCAGCAGACGATCCTGTGGGGCCGCAAGAGCGGCACGATGCTCGCCAGGCTGCGCGAGTGCCGCGCCGACCGACCGTTCGTCGGCGAACGCCTGCCCCCGCCGGTGCCGGTCTGACCGCCGCGCCGCGGTCGGGTGGCTACGACCGGCTGCCGGCGCGGGCTACCGCCCGCCGTACAACCGCTCGTAGTAGGCCTGGTACTCGCCGCTGCGCACGCGCTGCCACCACGCGCGGTTGGCGACGTACCACTCGACCGTCTGCCGCAGCCCCGACTCGAACGTGTGCCGCGGCGTCCAGCCGAGCAGCGCCCGCGCCTTGCTGCTGTCCATCGCGTAGCGGCGGTCGTGGCCGGGCCGGTCCTTGACGTAGTGGATCAGGTCCTCGCCCTTGCCGAGCAGGCGCAGGATCTCCTTGACCACGGTGAGGTTCTCGCGCTCCGCGTCGCCGCCGAAGTTGTAGACCTCGCCGGCCGCCCCGTGCTCCATCGCCTTCTTGATGCCCTCGCAGTGGTCGGCGACGTGGATCCAGTCGCGCACGTTCTTGCCGTCGCCGTAGACCGGCAGCTTCTTCCCCTCGAGCGCGTTGGCGATCATCAGCGGGATCAGCTTCTCGGGGAACTGGAAGGGCCCGTAGTTGTTCGAGCAGCGCGTGGTCACGCAGTCGAGGTGGTGCGTGTGCACCGCCGCGCGCACCAGCAGGTCGCTGCCCGCCTTGCTGGCCGAATACGGCGAGTTCGGCTGGATCGGCGTCTGCTCCGTGAAGTAGCCCCACGCGCCGAGCGACCCGTAGACCTCGTCGGTCGACACGTGCACGAAGCGCCGCACCTGCTGCGCGCGGCTCTGGTCGAGCAGCACCTGCGTGCCCTGCAGGTTCGTGCGCACGAACGCCGACGCGTCGAGCACCGAGCGGTCGACGTGGCTCTCGGCGGCGAAGTGCACGACGACTTCGGGCCGGTGCTCGGCGAACACCTTCGCCATCGCGGCCGCGTCGGCAATGTCGCCGCGCACGAAGACGTAGCGCGGATGCCGCTCGACGTCGGCGAGGTTCTCGAGGTTGCCCGCGTAGGTCAGCGCGTCGAGGTTGACCAGCTGGTGGTCGCTGCCGAGCAGCAGCATGCGCACGAAGTTGGAGCCGATGAAGCCGGCCCCGCCGGTGATCAGGATCTTGCTCACGTGTACTCCTTGCCGCGCAGTGGTCCGTTCGTGGGTGGCGGTGGTGCGGCGGCCCCGTCGTCGAGCTGCAGGTGGCGGCGCAGCGCGTCCTGGTAGTGCGGCAACGGCCGGCCGCGCACGGCCGCCAGGGCCGAGGTGTCGAGCACCGACCACGCGGGCCGGGCTGCCGGGCGCTTCAGGTCGGCCGCGAGCTGCGGCGCGACCGCGACGTGCCCGAGCCCCGATTCGCGCAGCACGTCGACGGCGAACTGGTGCCACGAGCACGAGCCTTCGTTGGCCGCGTGGTAGATCCCGCCCGGCGGGCGCAGGTCGGCGACGTCGAGCAGCGCCTCGGCGAGGTCGTGCGTCATCGTCGGCCGGCCCACCTGGTCGGTGACCACCGCGAGCGGCTGGCCCGACCGCGCGCGGTCGAGGATCGCGCGCGGGAAGTTGCGGCCGCCGGGCCCGAACACCCAGCTCGTGCGCACGACCCAGAAGTCCGGCCGGCCGTGCGCGAGCACCGCGACCTCGCCGAGCGCCTTGCTCGCCCCGTAGACCGACAGCGGCCGCAGCGGCGCGTCGACCGCGATGGGCACGCCCGGCTGCGCGCCGTCGAACACGAAGTCGGTGCTGACGTAGACCAGCGCGGCGCCCGCGGCGGCCGCGGCCTCGGCGACCCAGCCGGTCGCGAGCCCGTTGATCCGGTGCGCCAGCAGCGGCTCTTGTTCGCAGCCGTCGACGTTCGTGATCGCGCCGCAGTGGACCACGGCCCCCGGCCGCTGGCCGGCGACCACCGCGTGGACCGCGGCCCGGCTCTCGAGCGGCATCTCCTGCACGTCGACGCCGACGGCGTGCCTGCCGCGCCGCTGCGCCTCCGCCAGCACGGCGCGGCCGAGCTGCCCCAGGGCGCCGGTGACCAGGTAGTCGATGCGTCGCATGCGGCCCGCTCAGACGTCCATGCGGTTCGCGCCGCCCTCGCGCACCAGCGTCGCGGAGCGGTAGAGGCTCTCGAACGTGCCGGCGTCGGTCCACCAACCCTTCAGGACCTCGCACGTCAGCGTGCCGCGGCGCAGGTACTCGTTGTTGACGTCGGTGATCTCGAGTTCGCCGCGGCTGGAGGGCTTCAGCGTGCGGCAGATGTCGAACACCGCCGCGTCGTACAGGTAGATGCCGATCACCGCGAGGTTCGTCTCGGGCGTCTTCGGCTTCTCGACGATCTTCTGCACCACCCCGTTCTTCACCGTGGCGACGCCGAAGCGCTCCGGATCGGCGACCTCCTTGAGCAGGATCTTGGCGCCGCCGCCCTGCCCGGCGAAGTCCGTCACGGCCTTCTTGATGTTGCCCTGGATGATGTTGTCCCCGAGCACCACGCAGACCCCGTCGCCCTCGGCGAACGACTCGGCGAGCTTCAGCGCGTCGGCGATGCCGCCCTCGCCCTCCTGGTAGGCGTAGTGCAGGCGCTGCAGGCCGAAGTCGGAGCCGTTGCGCAGGAGCTGCAGGAAGTGGCCCGCCGAGTTGCCGCCCGTCACGACCAGGATGTCGGTGATGCCCGCGTTCACCAGACACTGGATCGGGTAGTAGATCATCGGCTTGTCGAAGACCGGCAACAGGTGCTTGTTGGTGATCTTCGTGAGCGGATAGAGGCGGCTGCCCAGCCCACCGGCGAGAACGACACCCTTCATGGCAGACGGTCCTTCATGCGAGGAGGTTGCGACCGGCCAACGACCGGTACCAGGCGAACGTACGTTGCAGTCCTTCGGCAAACCCGATGCGCGGAGCGAAGCCGAACCGGCGTTTCGCGCGCGCGACGTCCGCCAGCGAGTGGCGCACGTCGCCGGCCCGCGCCGGCGCGTGCTGCGGCGCCGGCGGCGGCCCCGCGCCGAGCCGCTGCGCGCAGGCGGCGAGTTCGGCGTAGAGGTCGAGCACGGTCGTCGCCCGGCCGTAGGCGAGGTTGACGGTCTCGCAGCCGCGGCTCGTGCCGTCGAGGCACAACTGCACGCCCTCGACCACGTCCTCGACGTAGGTGAAGTCGCGCGACTGCAGTCCGTCGCCGTCGATGCGGACCGCCTTGCCCAGCAGCAGCGCGCGGCAGAACGCGGCGACCACGCCCGAGTACGGGCTGTCGGCCGGCTGCCGCGGCCCGAACACGTTGAAGAACCGCGCGACGACCACGTCGAGGCCGTAGACCCGCGCGAACGCACGGCAGTACAGCTCGCCGGCCAGCTTCGCCGCCGCGTACGGCGACAGCGGGTTCTCGCGCAGCCCTTCGTGCTTCTGCAGCGTCTCCTGGTCGCCGTAGGCCGAACTGCTGCCCGCGTAGACCACGCGGGCCTCGGCGCGCGCCGCGGCCTGCAGCAGCGTGGCGGTGCCGGTCGCGCACGCGTGGTGCGTGTCGAGCGGTCTCTCGACCGAGCGCGCGACCGACGGCAGCGCCGCGAGGTGCACGACGGCCTGCACGCCCTCCATCGCGCGGGCCACCGCGGCTGGGTCGGCGACCGAGCCCTCCAGGAACTCGACGGGCAGCCCCTGCGCCTGCAGCTCGTCGACGTTCTCGCGCCGGCCCGTGCTGAGGTCGTCGAGCACGCGCACCGGCCGGCCCTGCCGGGCGAGCCGTTCGCACAGGTGCGAGCCGATGAAGCCCGCCCCGCCGGTCACCAGCACGGTCCCGCTCACGGCACGCGGCCCTCCCGCTTGCTGCGCTGGTACCACGCGCAGAACCTCGCGAGGCCCTGCGCGAGCACCGTGCTGCAGCGGTAGCCGAGGTCGCGCGCGGCGCGCCCGACGTCGGCGAACGTGACCGGCACGTCGCCGGGCTGGTCCGGCAGCCGCCGCAGCTTCGCCGGGCGGCCGAGCTCCCGCTCGAGGTGCTGCACCAGTTCGGCGAGCGACGTCGTCGCGGCGCCGCCGAGGTTGTAGATCGCGAACTCCGCCCGCCGCGCCAGCGCCGCGCGCACGCCCGCGATCACGTCGTCGACGTAGGTGTAGTCGCGCCGCGAGCTGCCGTCGCCGAAGAACGGCAACTCGGCGCCGTCGGTGATCAGCCGCGCGAACTGGTGGATCGCCATCTCGGGCCGCTGCCGCGGGCCGTAGACGGTGAAGAAGCGCAGGCAGGTGACCGGGTTGCCACGCAGGTGGTGCCACGCATGGCACAGGAGCTCGCCCGCGCGTTTGGTCGCCGCGTAGGGCGAGATCGGCCGGTCGACCGGATCGTCCTCGGCGAACGGCACCTTGCGGTTGCCGCCGTAGACCGACGAGCTGGAGCCGAACACCAGAGCCGCGTCCCGGCCCTCGATCTGCTGCAGGAGCACCTGCGTGCCGACCAGGTTCACGTCCCAGTAGCGCGCGGGCTCCTCGATCGACGGCCGCACGCCGGCCAGCGCCGCGAGGTGCACGACGGCGTCGCAGCCGGCGACGGCGCGCCGGCACGCGGCCGGATCGCGCAGGTCGCCCTCGAGGAACTCGAACCGGTCCGGGCCCGCGGCCGCGACCTCGGCCAGGTTCGCCCGCTTCATGCCGACCGCATAGAACGGATCGAGGTTGTCGAGCACGCGCACGCGCAGGCCCTCGCGCAGGAGGCGCTCCGCGAGGTGGCTGCCGATGAACCCGGCGCCTCCGGTGATCAACACGGTCTGCATGGCCGGCCGGAACAGGGGCAGGAGTGGTACTCAAAGCCGCGCGCGGAGTCCATGCCGGGCCGACGCCTTTCCGCTGCCCGCCGCGCCCACGCAACCCGGGCGGCGGGCCGCTACGCTACCCGCATGGTCCCGACCCCTGCGCTCGTCCGGTTCGCGGCGTCGCTGCTGCTCGGCCTCCAACTCGCCGCCCAGGCCCCGCCGCCGCCGGTCGACCCGGCGCTGCCCGACCACCTGAAGGAGCTCAAGAGCCTCGTCGCCGACCCGAAGATGGCGGACGACTTCCGCGCGATCGGGCTCGTGCAGAAGCTCACCAAGGAACCGCAGAAGCTGCACCCGAAGGACCGCGAGAAGCTGGCCAAGGGCCTCGGCGAGGTGTTCCGCACCGGCAAGCTGCGCCCCGAGGGCAAGGACCATCTCTACCGCGAGACCGCCGACGCGCTGGGCAAGCTCGCGGCCGACGGTGGCAAGGAACTCGCCAAGGTGCTCGCCGACCCGCGCTTCAAGGAAGGGATCCCGCTGCGCGTGTGCCTGATCCAGGCGCTGGGCCGCACCGAGGACGACAAGCAGGTCGACTGGCTGCTCGACCAGACGACGCGGTCGCCGCACGACGAGATCCGCGCCGCGGCGGGCGAGGCGCTCGGCAACTTCACGTCGCTCGACCGCAGGCCGCGCCAGGAAGTCGTCAAGCAGATCCTGCGCGAATGGGGCAGCCTGCACTCGCGCTCGACCGCCCTGCGCTTCAGCGACCCGGGCGGGCCGATCGACCCGGACCCGGAGAACGCGAGCCGCACGCTGCGCGCCGTGCAGGGCCCGTGGACGGGCACGCTCGGCAAGCTGACCGGCGTCTCGCACAGTTCGTTCGAGGACTGGCAGCGCTGGCTCAACAAGAACCCGAACTGGGTCCCGCCGCCGGCGCCGAAGAAGCCGTGACGCCGCCGGCCATCGCCGTGCTCGCCGCAGTCCTGGCAGCGGCCGGGCTCACGGCCCAGACGGATCCACCGGCCCCTCCCGCACCGCCGTCGACGACGTCGCCCGCCGTGGCGCCGCCGACCGCGAGTTCGCTGCTGCAGCGGCTGGCCGCGCGCGACACCCCGCTCGAGCTGGCGAAGCAGATCTGCGCGCAGTTGCAGGACCGGCCGGCCGCGGTGCGCATGCAGAGGTTCGACTTCGTGCAGCGCCGCTACGCCGACCAGTGGCGCGGCTTCGCCAAGGCGCGCGAGCGGCTGCAGCGGCAGTTCGCCAAGGCGGTGCCGAAGGCGCAGCGCCAGCAGCTCGGCAAGGGCGGCGAGGCGAAGGTCGCGGCCCTGCGCGCCCAGGCGCTCGCCATCTCGCACGCTCCCGAGCTGAGCAAGCAGCGCATCCGCGCGGAGCTGGACCCGCTGCTGCAGCAACTGCGCGAACTCGTGCTGACGACGCCCGAGTCCGTCGCGCGGCAGGACGAGGCGCTCGGCCCGGCGATCGCAGCGCTGCGCGTTCAGCTCGGCGACGTGCGCGGCTGGTTCGACCTCTACCTCGGGTCGATGCAGGATCTCGACGAGGTGCCCGGCGGCCGGCGCCACGTCGACCTGGTGCCGCCGGAGCCCGAACCTCCGCCCGCCGCCGCCGTCGACGAGGACCTCCACCTGCTGTGTCTGTCGGCGCTGCCGCTGACGACCCGCGACCAGCAGACCATCCTCGAGAACGGCGGCCTGCGCCCGTCGCTCGACCCCGAGGAGTTCCTCGGCACGCTCGAACTCAACGAGATCCGCATCGCGCTGGGCCTGCCGGCGCTGCGCATCGATCCCCGGCTCGGCAACGCCGCGCGGGACCACAGCCGCGACATGCAGGCACTCGGCTTCTTCAGCCACGAGTCGCCGGTCGAGGGCAAACGCACCTTCGGCGACCGCGCCGCGCGGGCGGGCACCAGCGCCGCAGCCGAGAACATCGCCGCCGGCCACGAGACCGGCGCCGCGGCGATCCGCGGTTGGTGGTACAGCCCCGGCCACCACAGGAACATGCTCGGCGGGTTCACCCGCACGGGGCTCGGGCGCGCGGACCAGCTGTGGACGCAGATGTTCGGCGGCTAGCCCGCCGGCTTGCCGAGCGCGGCCTCGACCTTCGCCTGCAGCAGGTGCGGGCCGAACCGGATCGCGAGCACCGCACCGCCGAGCTTGCCCTTCGCCGGCAGCAGTTCGATCGCGAGCGCAGCGGCCGCCTCGCCGGCCGTCTCGTGCGCGAGCACCACGTCGATGCCGCCCTGCAACAGGTCGACGCGGAACGCGTCGAGGTGCTGCTTCTGCACCGCGCCGGCGTCGTGCAGCGTCAGCACGAAGGTCTCGGCGTCGCGCTGCATCGCCGTCAGGTAGTAGTAGCCCGCCGGCACCGCGACGCCGCCGATCTTCAGGTCGACCGAACTGTCGAGCCGCGTCCAGAAGTCCGCGCCGAACCGCCAGCGCTTGCCGACCAGCTTGCCGGCCGCGACGGCCTCGCCGTACTTCTCGGTCCACGGCACCGGCGACCAGTCGATCGCGAGCTGGCCCGGGCTGCCCTGCTTGCCGAACCACGCGAGCCGCGCGTTGCGCCGTTCCACAGTCTGCGCGAAGGGCTTCAGGGCGGGCGCCGCCTTCGCCTTCACCGCGATCTCCTGCACGAGCTTCTGGAAGCGCGCGTCGTCCTTCAGGCTCGCGAAGTCCGGATCGCCCTGGACCTGCTCCGGATCGGCGAAGCCCGCTTCGACCGCCTTGCCGAGCCACTCGATGGCCTGGTCCGGCCGGCCCTGCAGCGCGTGCACGCACGCGACGTTGTAGGCGGCGACCGACGCCACCTGCGGGAACTCGGCGGCGCGCAGGTGCGCGGGCAGCGCCTCGTCGAGCTTGCCGGCCGCGTGCAGGCTGTAGCCCAGCAGCTGCCAGCCGGCCGCGTCCTTCGGCGCCACCTCGGTCAGCTTGCGGAACGTCGCCGCGGCCTTCTCGTACTCCTGCTTCTGCAGCAGGACCTTGCCCTGCTCGTTTTGCTTCTTCACCAGCTGCTTGTCGACGTCGGCCTGGGCGAGGCCACCCGCCGCGAACACCACCACCGCGAGCGCCGCCGCAGCCGCGCGCGCACCATACGAACCGATCCGGAACAGCACGTGCATCGCAACCTCCGTGGGATGAGGGGACTGCCGTGCTGTCGCCGGAGCGGCCGGCGCAACGACAACCCGGGCGGAAAACCCCGGGTCAGCGCCCGGCCGGCAGCGGCCGGATCGCGATCGCGCGGAACTCGACCGCATCGCCGTGGCCGCAGAAGCCGAAGTGGCCCTCCGTGCGGTCCTTGCCCACGTGGCCCTCGAGCTGCGAGGTCACCTTCGCGACGTCGCCGTCGACGATCGGCGTGCCGTTCAGCGCCACGAGGTAGCGGCTGCCGCGCACGGTGACCTCCTCGAAGTTCCACTCGCCGACGGGCCGCAGGTAGCCGCGGTGCGCGGGCAGCACGCCGTAGACCGATCCGTGGTACTGGTGGTCCTTCAGTTGCGCGTGCTTCTCGGCCGTGTCGTCGAGCACCTGCACCTCGACGCCCGTGTGGGCGGGGCTGCCCTGGCCGGGGTAGCGGATCGCGAGGCCGTTGTTGCCGCCGGGCGGCAGCCGGAACTGCAGGCGCACGGTGAAGTCGGCGTAGCGCCCCGCCGTGAACAGGTTGCCGCCGCGGCCGGCCTTGCAGCGGATCGCGCCGTCCACGATCTCGTAGCTGTCGAGGTCGCCCTGCCAGCCCGCGAACGTCTTGCCGTCGAACAGGCTCGCGAAGCCGGCTCCGTCGCGCGCGCCGAGCACCGCGTTCGCCTCGGCGGCCGGGATCTCGCGCACCTGCAGGTTGCGGAACCGGATCTCGCCGCCGTGGGTCTGCAGCTGCAGCGGGCCGGTGCGCGGCAGCGGCAGCTTGCGGTTCCAGTAGTTCTCCATGACCACGCCGTCGGCCGTGACGACACCGTTGAGCTCGACCCACGTCAGCGCGCCGATCTGGCGGATCTCGAGCCGGTTCCACTCGCCGAACGGCTTGTCGGCGAGTTGCGGCGGGAAGCGTTCGTGCTGCTCGTTGTTCCACAGGCCGCCGCTGCCCTTGTCGGCGCCGAGCTTCCACTTGCCGCCGGCCTCGGTGGTGTCCCAGATCTGCACCTGCGGGCAGCCGCGCAGGTAGATGCCCGAATCGGCGAGGGCGACGGTCCTGTACTCGAGGCTGTACTCCGCGTCGCCGAACACCTCGTCGGTCGTCAGGTAGGCGCCGTCGCCGTCGTTGACGAGCTCGCCGCTCTCGACGCGCCAGTGCCGCGCCACGGTGGCGTCGTCCTCGGCGCGCAGCTTCTGCCGCGGCTCGGCGGGCATCGCCGCGAGCTTGTAGGGGTCGAAGTGGCGCTGGCCGTGCCAGCCCGTGAGGTCTCTGCCGTTCCAGAGCGGGCGGCAGCCGGTGGCGGGGTCCGCCTGGCCGACGGCGGCGGCGGCGGCGAGGAACAACGCGGGGTAGCCGTGGCGCATCCACGAACCGTAGCCAACCGGTGCCCCGTTGACGAGCCGAGGGCTCCCCGGGTCACCAGCGCAGTCACTCGAGGCTCGCGGGGATCCCGTGGTTGACGATCTGCAGCCGCACGACCTGCTCGGCCACCGCAAACTCCGCGGCGATGTCCACGACATCGTCGCCAGTCGCCACGCGATCCCGGATCCGGGCGCGAATCGCCGCCGCTGGCACCAGCATCTCGGCGGCGAAGGCGCGCCCCGTCGCCTGCTCCCTCGTGTTGGCTCGCGTCAACAGGAACGCCGGACCCTGCCCGTGCAGCAACTCGTGCATCGCCCGGGCCCGCAGGAACGTCTTCGAAGTGCCCGCAGGTACCCGTCCCGCCATCGCGCCGAACACGATGCCAGCCGCGTCCTCGCGCGCGAACCCCAGCGCAATCCGACCGGTGGTCGACGGCACGACGGTCTCGGGCGAGGCCAGCTCCCCGAGCACATCGGCCGGCAGTGGGCCAACGCCGAGCTTCAGCAGCTGGCGAACCTGTTCCGCACGCGAGTAGCCGACCCGCCACGGAGGCCCCCCGTCGACGGGCACACCGAGTTGCAGGCTGCCGCGCAGTCGGCTCCAGGCCGGCAGGCCCTGCAGCGTCGCGGCCGCTGCCGCCGCCCGCTGGCACCACAGCGACTCGGCAGTCAGTCGTTCGATGTCTGCTTCGGCGGCCAGTTCGTGGAACAGCCCCGGCGGCACCGCCTCGTTGGCGGTGACGATTGCGGCCGCACTGGCCTCCGTCGCTGCGTAGGGATCGAGGCCGAGTTCGGCCGCCGCCTCGCAGAACCTGCGCTCCTCCCCGTCGGCGCCGAGCACGGCATGCCACTGTTCCCGCAGCCCTCCTGTCTCGAGCCCCTGATCCTCCAGGCGAGCCAGGACCGATTGGATCAGCGCGGCACACTCCGCCGCCGCCTGCTCACGGTCCAGCCACGCGGTGCCCGAATCGAGGTAGCGGACCAGCGAGTGGGCGCGAGCAGTGCGTTCATCCCACCAGGCCGCGCAGGTCCTTCCTTCGTCGCTGACCAGCCACAGCGACGGCCACACGAAGCCATCGCCGATCGCCGACAGGCAGTGGCGGCGCCGCCACGCCGGGGACTCGAGCCCCTGCGCCAGGCAGTTCGAGAAGCCGCGCCGTTCGTACCACAGATGCCACCAGTGGTCCGCCAACCACTCTGCCAGCGGCAGCAGAGGCACGTGGATCGCGCCCCGGATCGACCGTGCCTGCAGATCCTCGACCCTGGTCACGACCTGGTCACCCACTCGGACGCACAGCCGCGCCCACGTCGCACGCAACGCGGGAGCCACGCCCTCGCCTGGGTCCAGCCATTCGAAGGCAAACCGCAGGCTCATGGCAGGCCCTCCACCTCGTCGCCCGGCCCGAGCGGGTAGCCCTTGTAGTGCCCCAGATCGCGGTTCGTCAGCCTGGCCTCGAACATGACGCCTTCCCTCCGGCCCCAGATGTAGCGCGGAAAGTCGCCGTCGAAGCAGGCACTGCAACTCCCCGCCGCCAATGCCCCACGCAGCCACCGCGTGAGATCCCGCTGGTCGTCCATCGCCGCGGGGCACTTGCTCGCGTCGGCCTGGGCGTCGGAGATCCTGCGAAGCTCGGGGCCGTCTTGTGTTCGGGGCTACCGACGAACACGACGCGCTCCGCGAGCCTCGCCAGGTGCTCGTTCGTCAGGCCCAGAGCCACCTGCCGGCGCATGAGGCGTCTTCGTTTCGGAGCTCGCATGCTCGTGCACGCTGATCGTATCGGCACGCGCCGTGTCTCGACAGGGCTGCGGATCGCCTCCGCCACCGCTACTCGCTGTTGACCAGGAACGTCGCCACGTCGCCCAGAAAGCGCTCGAGGCCCC
>Ga0194127_10006095_pt1 | contig 13849 bp, 10 predicted proteins | sample TA2KigC100mmetaG_FD_148624 | JGI IMG/M metagenome (GOLD analysis project Ga0194127, IMG submission 148624) | Freshwater microbial communities from Lake Tanganyika, Tanzania - TA2015036 Kigoma Deep Cast 100m | ecosystem: Environmental > Aquatic > Freshwater > Lake | place: Tanzania: Lake...
CCCCGCGCGGGGAGCCTCGTACCGGCATCACCACGCAGGCATCGCTCGGGCCGTTGTTGTTCCGTCCGGAAAACGGCTTGAGCCCGGAAGTCCCCTGCACCTCGTGGTCGTACTGCCTGACGACCCACTCCTTGCTCGCGATGTTCGGGGCCTGCAGCAGCCTGAGTATCTCCCCGGTCAGGTCGAGCCCTATCGGCACCGAAGGGTCGGCGGTCTCCGGGCGCTGCCAATGTGCCTTCTTGGACGTGCCCCGCCAGCCTCGATGCAGGAATCCCATGTCGACATCCGCCACTTGGTGCCGCCGGAACTTGAGCACGAGCCGACGCTTGCCGGTCACCCTGCCGATCACCGTGGCCTCGACGTCATTCGCGGCAGCCAGTTCGAGCAACTCCTTGACCTTGTCCGGATCGGAGAAAACAACCATACGCTCCTGGGCTTCGGAAATCCAGATCTCGGCCGGTGACAACCCGGCATACTTCAGCGGCACGCGATCAAGCCACACCTCGCAACCCTCCTGGCTGGCGAGCTCGCCGATTGCAGAAGAAAGCCCTCCACCCCCGCAATCAGTAACGGTGCTGAACAACCCCCGGTCCCGGGCAGCGAGAATCAGGTCCGTCACCTTCTTCTCCTCAATCGGGTTGCCAATCTGCACCGCGCCGCCGGATATCTCCTCGGACTTCTGGTGCAGCTCGAGTGAAGCGAATGTCACGCCGTGGATTCCGTCCCGCCCGGTTCTGCCGCCGAGGAGGACGATTTGCTGGCCGGGTCGAACGTGCTTCTCGATCTTGTCCTTCGGAATCAGGCCCAACGTCCCGCAGAATACGAGCGGGTTACCGAGAAAGCCCGGATCGAAGTACACGGCTCCGTTGGCAGTCGGAATACCCATCCGGTTGCCGTAGTCACGTACGCCGGCAACGACACCCTTCATCACGCGGCGCGGATGCAGCACGCCCCGCGGCACATCCTCGGATCGGGTGTCGACCGGCGCAAAGCAGAATACGTCGGTGTTCAGGATCGGCTTGGCACCGAGTCCGGTGCCGAGGCAGTCACGAATGACTCCGCCGATGCCCGTCGCCGCACCTCCGTACGGCTCAAGTGCCGACGGATGGTTGTGCGTTTCAACCTTGAAGCTGACGCCGTACCGTTCATCGAACTCGATCACGCCGGAGTTGTCATGGAACACCGAAAGACACCATGGCAGGTTCAACTCCTGGGTCAGCCTGAACACCGTTGACTTGAGCAGGTTCTTCACCTTCCGGCCGTCGATGTCGATCACGCCTTTGAACGTCTTGTGCTGACAGTGCTCGGACCAGGTCTGGGCAAACGTCTCCAGTTCGACGTCGGTCGGGTCGCGGCCAAGACCCTCGAAGTACTTCTGCAGAGCCCGCATCTCGGCCCGGTTCAGAGCCAGGAGCCCGCGCCTGGAAAGCTCCACCAACTCCGGCGCGCTGAGCCCGCGCAGCTTCACTACGCCCTTGCGGAAACGGTATGGCCTGGTATGGACGAAGACCTGCTCGCCGGGTTTGGCCGTGTGCTGGATTACCGGGTTGACCAGCAACCCTTTGACTACCAGCCTTCGTGTCGAGTCGTCATTGCGTTTCAACTCATACGCACGGCCGCTGCGGATCTCAACGTGCTCAAAACCGAGGTCGGACAGCGACCGGGCGATGCTCTCCACGCTCGGGTCCATCACTCCCGGATTGTACAGGACCTCTGTGCCGGTGGACCCGACAGCCGCCGGCAGGACGCGGAAGCTTTCACAAACCGGGTCACAGAGCACCTCGGCGGCAATCCGTTCGGCTTCCGCCCTGCCAATATCACCCTCAAGGTAGTGCAGGCGCGTAATCCGGACATCGGCGGATTCGCCGCCCGCTATGTCCCGGATGTCGGACTCGAGCGCCTTGGCTTCGGGATCGGTTGTCGTCTTGGTAGTCTCTATACGCCAGAGCACAGGCCAAGATAAGCGAAACTCACTTTGAGTCAAGAAAGGCACGCTGGAGCGTGCCCGATGGAGAGACTAAGCTTGTCCGTTCCGCTATTCGCTGATCAGTTTCTCCAGTTCCTTGTCTAGCGAATCCTCACTGACCCGTCCGGCTCCCAGGCTGGAACGCGTGAAGGCGTTCACCTTCGCCCTCGTACTCACATACTCAGACCTGAAGCTGTCCGCCGCTGTCTTCCGGTTCTCTCGCTTGATGGAGTCCAGCGCGGCCAGGTCAACCTGCAGGACGGCGATAGCGCTGTCGCACTCGCGGCTCAGTGAATCCTGCAAAGGCGTGAAGTTATGCCGGAGCCGCTCCCGAGTCAGGCGACAGCGGGCCGCCAGGTTGAGGGTCTTCTTCCGATAGGAGGCGCGGAAGACTACAAGCGCGGTATCGGGAGGAGCAGTTCGCAGAGATGGAGGAAGCGGCTCGGGTTTGACGCCGCGGAAGCTCCTGACGACCACGAACAGCGCTACGGCCAGCGCCACCACGGCCAGGACCACTCCGACCGAGGTCGGCGTGCTACCCGTGCGCCGCCGCCCGGAATCCGGAGTCCGCTGTTCACTCACGACCCGTTACACCTCGCTCTGCCGGAAGACATCTGCACCCGCAAACGCATCATTATCCTTGACTATGGCCATGGTTCTGCTTTAATACGTGTGCTGATTGCGGGGTGGAGCAGCCCGGAAGCTCGTGAGGCTCATAACCTCAAGGTCGCTGGTTCAAATCCAGCCCCCGCTACTCCCCAACCTATCCCGTGCCCGCGCCGCCTGCCTTGGTGTGGCGCTTCGCGCGCATGACGGTGGCGCAGCGATGTCATCAGCACTGCTGGTTTCTCCTACTCCCGCTACTTCGCTCCCAGCACTTCTCTGTATTTCGTCAGGACGAACCAGTCCTTCTCTTCCAGCCTCCGCGCCGCGAGACTGATACGCAGGGAGTCATCAAGTACCGTGCCGCACGCCGCCACCGCCTGTATCCGTACGAAGTTGTCTGGGTTGGAGACATGGGAAGCGAATGTGGAACGGCAGCGGACCCGCAGGTCCTTGTCCGCTTGCGTGGTATCGAGCTTGGCAACCAGGGCACCGGCAGTCCTGAGCGCGTGCCCCAGCGCCACCGGTTTGAGGCCGGGCATGCCGGCCAGCAGCGGCTCGAGACTGGGCCGGCCCATGGCAACCAAAGCCGCCTCCGCCGCGGACCGGACCGTGAAGTACCGGTCCGCCAGCGTCCGAATCAGTTCGGGAACGGCAACCGGGTTCTTCAGCTTGCCGCACGCTTCGCTGGTGACAATCCGCGAGATCTCCATCTTGTCCTTCAGCAGGTATAGTACCCGCGGCACCACCAGCGAGTCACCGATGTCGCCGAGAGAGTAGACGCCCCGGCGCGGGCTGATCCGCTTCGCCTTGAGCGCGACGTAGACCGACTCCACCGCGTCGAACGCGCTCCGGCCCAGCTTGCCGAGGAAGTAGGCGCCGTTGTTCCGAGCCAGATACCGGTCATCCCGGAGCGCCTTGAACAAGTAGGGCTTCGCGGAATCAGGCCAGGCCTTGACAAGTACCTCTATCGCCTCGGATTCCAGCCCGTCCTTCGTGTCCATCTTCTTCTCGGCGACGTAGGCGAGCGCCTTCGGCCCGAGCTTGACCAGCTCCTTGCGCGCCCGCTCCACCTTCTTGATGACGTTCCCGACCCGCCACATCGAAGCGGTTTTGAACACGCTCTCGACCGGCGCGATATCTGTCGTGTCGATGCTCGCGAGCGAGGTGTCCACGTCCGGCTCGAAGTTCTCGACCGACGCCGGCCGGTCGAAGTCCAGGCCCGATCCGTAAGTACCCTTGGTCCAGAAGGCGCGTTCGGTCGCCACGTTCCGCCCCGGCTGTACTTGTCCGTACCCGCCAGGTCAGCAAAGATGCCCATGCCTCCGAATCCACGCGCGAAGTTGCTCGACCCCTGGCCCAGCAACGAGTCCTGGGTCACGTAGCAGTCGTTGCCGTCCTCGTCAATCAGGAACGCGGCCGAGTTGGTCAGGCCGATGCCCTGACCGCCGGAGCAGCAGTAGTAGTCGTCGCCTTTCCGGTCAACCAGCGCGCCGACCGACAGGTCGTGACCCTGGCCCTGAGCCGGACCCAGGCGCGTGATGTAGGTATCGCAGCCTTCCTCGTCAACGAGAACGCCGACCGACAGATGGATACCCGCGCCCTGCGTATACTGCGCCGCAGTGTAGTGGTCATAGCCTGACCCATCCCAGATCATGCCCAGGGAGTACCAGTAGCTGGTAGCCTGGCAGAAGACCTCGCCATCATAGAAGTCATTCCCGCTGCGGTCGCACAGAAAGGCCACACCGCCGCCCGCATCCGGCCTGCGCCCGATGGCAAACCCGTGCGAGAACGAACGGTACTCGTGCGGCAGCAACGGCACGTGCAGGTACTTGCCGCCGGCCCGGTACACGTCGTTACCTTCGAAGTCGGCTAGTGTCCCGGCCGCCCAGGTCGAGGCAAATCCCTGGCCGTAGCACCAGCAACGATAGCTGTCGTTGCCGCTATTGTCCGCGAGCAGAGCGTTCCCGAAGTCGCTCGCGCCCTGGGCGAAGAAACCGGCGTCGTACAGGTCAGTGCCGGCCAGGTCCCACAGGAGACCGGTGCCGAAGATGGACGCGCCCTGCGAATAGTGTTTAGCGCGGTATACGTCATCGCCCTGACAGTCGATGAGCACGCCCGCGCCGAACAAAGCTGCGCCCTGGCTGAACAGCCGGTCCGACCAGTAGTAGTCGTTGCCCGCCATGTCGAGCACCGTGCTGAACGGCTTGGACAGCATCCCGACCGCGCCACCCGCCCGGTTCATGTACCGGTCGTTCCCTCCCAGATCAATGATGATGCAGCAGTCATCGCGGTACACGTTGTCACCACGGTTGCCTACAATCACGGTCCCCCACTCCGACTCGGCTCGGAATGCGACACCACCATCAACGCCCGGTGCGGTCCGGGCCTCAGCCTCGTTCGCCATCGGCCACGGGCTGGACGCGACGAGCCTCCGCGCCTCAGCCGCGGCCATGGTCACGGCCAGCCCGGACATGGCCAACGCGTGCCGGTCGAGCTTGCGCACGTACACGCACAAGGTCTCGAGCTTGAACTGACGGCTAGTGTCATACTCCCTGCCGAATTCGCGGTGAAGCTTGCCGCTGAACGACTTCTCAAGCGAGTCGTCCTCGTCCTTCCAGAAGTCGGCGGCCTCGCCCAGCAGCCCGTCCAGTTCGTAGGGCGAGAGCTTCGCTACGGCCTGTTTCAGGTACTTGTCTCCGACCCGATAGCTGCCCAGCAGGAGATTGATGGGCCGGGCGAGCGCGCCGAGCGCTTCGGTGCCGGGCAACTGCTTCTTCGCTTCGGCCTCGACCTCGCGCCAGAGCTTTGCCGAGTCACCGGGAGTGATCCCGCAGTCCAGCACCCGCCACTGGTCGAGCATCTTCCCAGCCGGCAGCGACTCAAGCAGGATGGTGCGGGTCGCCGTGGACTCGGTGTATGCTACCACGTCCAGCGGATGATCGAGCAGCCGGTCTACCACCTTCAGTCTGAAGAAGCTGTCAACCGCCCACTGCTTGAAGAAACCCAGCTCCTCCACCTGCATGCCATTCGCATCCATCCCGAGCTTGATGGCGGACATGCTCAGCGAATCGATACCCTTGACCGCGGGCAGCGAATCCGCGGCCACAACCGCGGCCAGGGCCAGTGACAGAACCACGAGCAGCTTACGCATCTTTTTGTTCTCCTTAGTAGGCAGGTGAATCTATACCTGCTTCCGCGAATGTCAAACTCCCCAGACATGTGTTCGAGTGGCCCAGTGCTCAAGTGCTCCAGTGTCTGACTTTAGACCCATTCGGATCCTGGGGCTCTCTTGGTGTCTTTGTGTCTTGGTGGTGAAGTCCGGTTCCTTGCTCCCGTGATCTGCATTCTGGTTTCTGACTTCTGAGCTATCCGGTTCCTCACCTTGGTACCAGCCATTCCAGCGGATCGACCGACTTGCCGCCGACCCGGAACTCGAAGTGCAGCGTGTCTTCGGACATGGCAATGACGCCGCCCTTGGCCACCTTGCCGCCGACCTTCACCTTCACCTCGCTCAGCCTGGAATAGATGCTGTGGACCCGATTCCCGTGGTCGAGGATGACCATGCGGCCATAGCCCATGAAGATATCGGCGAAACTGACCGTACCCGAGTCAACGGCAACGACAGGACCTCCGTTCCTTGTGGAGATGTCGATCCCGGTGTTCTTGGTAACGGTCCCGTACTTCGGGTCGACAACCGTGCCGAACCGTGTAACTTTTCCGGCCAGGGCAGAACCCCTCTCCTCTTGTCCACAACCGTCTTCAGACCGGGTTTGACTGCAACCGGCCTCGGCTGCGGTCTACCCCGGGCGTAGCGCGGGTTGCCGGTGTAGAACGCTCCACAACCTGCGACTATGAACATGGCGGTGGCAGTCAGAGCGAGAAGGCGTCGTGTCGCCGGCTCGCGCCGCACGCGGATACGCACCCACAGTTTCTATCCGATAACTGCGCCCAAGTCAACGCCGACTCAGACCCGAACCCCGGGCATCCGGCCGGTACTGCGCAGCGTGAGATGGTGAGCAGCCCGAACCAGGAACGCAGATCCACTGCAGACCATGCTTGAAGATCGTAACGACATTGGCGGGTCGGCCATAGGAACTGTGGCTTCAAGCCACCGGCAAGCAGGAGTAAGTGGAGATTCATTGACACCAGCCGTCACATCAAGGATAATGTCTTGTCTAGTCCGCCGGTCCGACTAAATCTGGAGGTATGTTCGTGCGAAAGATACTCCTGGTATCTGCTTTCTTCCTTATGCTCGCCTCGACAGGAGTGGCCTATGAGCTGCTGGCGAACGGCGATTTTGAACAGACAATCGATGTCGGCTGGGTCCAAGCGATCAAGAGCGAGGCCGGAACGTATCTCTTCGAGCGCGCGGACACATTCGGGCAGCCGACTTCGGGCTTCGCCGCCAAGGTCCACAAAGAGCTCGCCCGCTACGCGTCACTGCGACAGACGGTCGACGTACCCACTGCCGATCTGACGCTGAATTTCGATGCCCGGCTCAAGATCGGCGGCGGTTCGTCGACCTGCTGGCCGGTAGCCTCTGTTTGGATCAGGTACGCCGACGCGTCCGGGCTCGAACTCGGCAACACGCGCATATGCCTGAGCAGCGTGTACTCGACCTGGACAAACAGCGACACGGTCCACCTGATCGAGATAGCCGACACCACCGGTGCCTGGCACAGCTACACGCTCAACCTGAAGGATGAATTGACCACCAACCTGACGGGCATAAACCCGGACAGCGTGGCCAAGGCTACGATCGACCTGTACGCATACGACAACGGCACCTGAAGCGGCGGCTGGGCGGAAGTTTCCGCCGACAATGTATCGCTCTCCCCGACCGCTATCGAAGAGGGTCGCACTTCGCCCAACCTGAACTCAGAGGTTGTCGCGAGACCGAACCCGTTCACGACCGCCACGACGATACGCTGCGCCGCACCGCTGTCGCTCCGAGACGACCTGCGTCTCTATGACGCGGCCGGCAGTCTCGTACGCACGCTACCGGCAGGAGGTTCCCGCGTCCTCAGCGGCTACGGCCTCAAGCCGGGCGTATACGTCCTCCGCGCCGGAGAACAGAGCACGCGCATGGTAAGGGCCGCCGACTAGAGTCCTACTTCCTCGCTGCGCGGGCTCCCTCGGGAGCCCGCGCCCTTTCGCTGCCGGGTTTGCACCGGCGGCGACCCGAGCTATCATCTGATAATGTCACACTTGGTAGTCGGGGGCCGCGCGGCCCGTTCCGCTGGTTGCGCGATGATTGTCTGCGCGCTTCTAGCGGCTGTGGCGTCTTCTCAACCCATGAGCGGTATCTACCCGATCGGGTCCGGCGGGCCGGGAGTAGACAGCTTCGCGACGGTGCAGGCCGCGGCCAACGCGCTGAACGCACGTGGCCTGGGTGGCAATGTCGAGTTCCCGATAGCCCAGTTCGTCTATTCCGGGCCGGTCGCGCTCAGAAGCGTCGCTGGCAGCCGCAACTACACTACCAGGTTCCTGCCCAAATCAACCGGTGCGACTATCGACGCGGGCGGCGCGCGCTACGCATTCTCGGTTGAGAGCACGCACAACGTCACGGTTCAGAACCTACGGTTTCAAGGCGTGCGCGACACCGGCAGCGCCTGCATCCGGTTTGCCGATTCGGACTCGGGACTGGTCTGGACCTGCCGGATGGTTTCCGATTCCGCCGCGACCGGCCTGCGGGTGGACCGGGCCTTGAACTTCCGCCTCGACTCCTCACGCGTGCAGGGAGCGATGCGCGCGTCGGGAAGCCGGGGCATCGACTTCCGGGATTGCCGGTTCACCTGGGTCTACAGGTGCTCGATACTAGGCACGCTGAACACCGGTATCTCGATTGTCGGCGGCAACGACAACGTGACGATGATGACCGGCATCAAGACGGCAAGTGATACCGGGTACCGGGTCGTCAACTCGCCGCGGATGGCGGTGGATAACCTCGCCGTCCACGGACGTACCGACTACGGACTGCACATTCTCAACACTCCACTGGTGTGCATTGACAGCACGTTGATCTACGGTACGAACAAGCAGGCCGTCTACATCGAGTCCTGTGATTCTCTCAACTCGACGGCCCTCATGATGGCCGGGACGGCCGAACGTGGGGCGCGAGTCATCCGGTCCAGAGGCTGTAATTTCATGCGCCTGACAATCCAGAGCGGGCCAGTTCGCGGCCTCGAACTCGACCACTCGCCCAACTGCCTCGTGGACAGCTTGCAGGTCGTGAACGTGGACAGCGATACCGCCATCGGCGTCCTGCTCGACTCTGCGCCCGGCAGCGTGTTCCGCTGGGCGATGATCTACGGCAGCTACGGCACGGCGGTCTCGGCCAGTCAATCCTCAGGAAGCCGCTTCGTCCACGCGCGGGTGCACGGCGCTGCCGCAGATGCGGCTATCTCCTTCCTCCAGAGCAGCGGCGTGCGCGTGAGCCCCTGTTCGCTCATCTGCGATGCCCCGGGGTTCGGTAGCACTGGGCGACAGCTGCAACGACGATACCCTTACGCGGATGACAGTATTGGGGACAACCGAGAAAGGCATCGTTGCGGCCGACTGCCGGGGTCTGGTGGTAGCCAACAACTGCCTGCGCGGTTGGACCCGCAGCGGCATTGAACTGGTTCACGCCCAGTCGCCGCGGATCTACTACAATACAATTGTCGGACCGGAGAGTGCGGGCTACGCAGGCGTCTACTTCTTCGCGGCAGAGGGAACGGGAGCCGAAGCTAAAGACAACATTGTCTGGAACCGGGGTCTCGGCTCTTCGGCCTGCTTCCGAGTCGACGGCCCATTCCCGTTCGCCCCCGGCGCCAGCGACTACAACGACCTGTACGCTTCAGGCGGCGGCAGCGTCGCCCGCGTGAACGACACGGTCTTTGCCGGGCTTGCCCAGTGGCGTGCGCATCCGGCTGCGCCTGACCCGCACAGCCTCTCACGCGACCCGCTATTCGTGCCCGGCGACAACTACCATCTTGCCGCCGCATCGCCCTGCCGCGACTCGGGAATCCCCATTGCCGGGTTCCTCTACGACCTCGAGCTCGACCAGCGCGACGCGCTCTCGCCCGACATCGGCGCGGACGAGTACACGCCCGGCGCGGTCAGTGAGGCGCAGCCCGCGGGCCGTCTCCCCCGCTTCGAGCTGCACGGCACTCCTGCCAGTCGAGGCTGTGCAACCCTGGTAGTGGGCCCCGGCATTTCCGGCCGTCTCGACGTAACGGTCATAGGTGTTGACGGACGTACCGTTCTCAAGCTCGGGATTCCCAACCCGGCCCCGCAAGAGAGGATTGACCTCAAAGGCCTTCCAACCGGGGTCTATCTTGTCCCCGGGCCGGGCCGCCGCTTTCAAGTTGGTGGTTCAGAGGTAAGCGGACACAGCCTGTCCGCGCTGTCGGGTTCGTTCCACGCCGCTACCCGATAGCCACACGACGACCGTTGTCAGGCAGCATCCAATCCGCCGGATGGTAGAGGAGTCCGGGAAAGTGACTCCTGTTCCTCGGCCCACTCCCCGGCATCGCCATCTTCCTCCCAAGCCGATTTGACACGATGAACCCGTCGGTCTAGACTGTCGGCATGCCGTCAGGCCTCCGCCCGGCTCCGCCAAGCGGGAAAGGAAACGCCGACCGGGTCCACGGACACTTCGTCTTTGACCGCCGGCGTGGGCGCGTCATCCCGCCGTCAGAACATGAACACAACGCGTAGCCTGCCGTCTGCTGCCGAGTGGCCGGAACAGATCCGTGCCGGCGTCCGTGCCGAGCGGGTCGAGATGGAGATCTCCGAGTTGTCCCGGCAGACGATAGCCGGTCCGGATGCAGCCAGCCGACCGGACGCCGATGGAACCCGATCTGCAGGTGACCGTCTTATCCTTGACGGAAGGCAACTGGCTGCGGCGCTGGAACGGGGAACCCGGGAACCGCAGCACCCGTTCCACGACCTGGGAGCCGAGTTCGCCTATCCCCTGGCCCCGCTGCTCAATGAACTGCGGGTCCAGGGAGGCCTGATGCAGCTGCTGGGCGATATCCTGAATGCCCCCGACGAACGACAGGGTCCGCAGCCGGACGCCCTGCTCCACCCGCGCTGGGCCGAGGCGCGCGAACTCTACGCCGAGGGCTGTGCCAAAGCCGCTGAGCTGCTCTTCCCGGAGGCGCTGGAGTGGCTGCGCAAAGCCGAGGACCGCTACCCCACCGACTTCTCAGTCCAGTTCGAAATCGGCTGGGTCTACCTCTACGGAGTGTCGCGCGACGACAGCGTGTTCGACCCGGTGGAGGCTGAGTCGCACCTGCGCCGCGCCGTTCGCTACGGCCAGGGCGCGGTCCGGCGCCGTCCGGAAATGGCTGCGCCGGCAGCCGAGGCGATGCTGCACCTCTCCATTGCCTGCCATCTGCTGGGGAGGACCGAAGAGGCGCTGGGGCTGAGCGTCGATGCGTGCAAGGTAAGCCCGAAACTCTCGCAGGCCTACTACCACCGGGCCAAGTACGCGTCACTGCTCGGCCGGACCGATGAGGCGGTGACCGCGACCGGCGGGGCGCTGGCCCTTGACCGGCGCTTCGCGCTGACCCTGGACTCGGACCTCGACCTGGCCCCGGTAGCTGTTGCCATGCGTCAGATGCTGGATGAACTGAAGGCCGAGGCCCGGCGGCGGGCGGAACGGGCCGTCATCCCCGGCTCGGAACTGGAAGGCATGAAGGCCGAGGCAGCCGCGCTCAAGACCCGGCTGGCCGGACTGGAGACGCGACTGCGCAACGTCGAAGCGCGGGCTGCAAGCTATCCGGCCGACTACGCCGAGATGCCGGGCGTCACGACCGATGTCAGGCGTTCGTTTGACGAAGAAGACCGGAACGCGCGCCGCGCGCTGGAGAGGCTCGGCCGGGTGGTGTCCCGCGCCGAGGCCTCGCTGGCCGAGGCCGAGACCATGTTCTCCCGCTGCCGAAGCCTGGCGGCCGATGACACGCTCTTCGCCCTGCAGGATGTGCTGCTGCTGGCGGGCGACGCGACGACGCCGCTGCGTCGGGCCACGGCCAACCTCGCCGATGCGGTCCAGTATACGCGGGCCGGCGATGAACACATTCCGCGCCTCGAGGGCCAGATGGGCGCCCTCGCAGCTGAGGCCGAAAAGAACCGCGCTGCCCGGCGCAACTGGGGCCTGAGGGACTTCGCTTCCCGGTTCGCCTGGCGGCTTCCCGGGTTCCTGATTGCCGGCGCCGTGGCCGGCGCCCTAATTCGGACCGGCCTCTTCTTCGCTTCCGGCCAGTTCAAGACCCTCGGGCTAGACGGAGTATTCTCTGCCGCGCCGGCAGCTGCCGGGCTGGGTGCGGCCGCGGGTGCGGTCGCGGCGGCATTCCGGGCGGTCCGCAGGTTCGGCCCGGCAAAGAAGTAGCGAACCACCGTGACGCCAGTGCGCCCGACCGGCACGTCACCCAAAAGGAGTCTGCCAAGCTTCATAACTAACCGGAGTAGAGAATGGCCGAAGACCAATCCGCGGTAAGGTTCGTCAACGACCTGCTGGCGCGGGCCGTGGCCGAGAACGCGTCGGACGTCCACATTGAACCGCAGGAAAACCAGGTGCGGGTGCGGATAAGAGTGGACGGCATGCTCAGAGATACGGATCGCCCGCCCCTGGCGATGGGCCCGGCGATCACCGCTCACATCAAAGTGCTGGGCGACCTCGACATCTCCGAGAAGCGAATGGCGCAGGACGGAAGGTTCGACCTGCGCGTAGCCGCCCGCACCATCGACGTGCGTCTCTCCACCTTCCCGACCATCTACGGCGAATCGGTGGTGCTGCGGCTTCTGGACCGGGCGCAGAAACCGCTCTCTCTCACCGAGTTGGGCATGGGCGCGGGCATGGCTACCGAGTTCGAGAAACTCTTCCGCCAGCCGCACGGAATCCTGCTCGTGACCGGGCCGACCGGTTCGGGAAAGACCACGACCCTGAACACGGTTCTGCATGACATCCGCTGCGAAGAGAAGAACATCGTCACCATCGAAGACCCGGTCGAGTACCGGCTGGGCGGGATCCGCCAGTGCCAGGTGAACCGCAAAGCCGGGATTACCTTCTCCGAAGGGCTCCGCTCCCTCCTCCGCCAGGACCCGGACATCATCATGGTGGGAGAGATCCGCGACTCCGAGACGGCTGAGATCGCCTTCCAGGCGGCGCTCACCGGCCATCTCGTCCTCTCCACCCTGCACACCAACGACGCGGCCGGCGCCCTGACCCGCCTGGTGGACATGAAAGTCGAACCCTTCCTCATCTCCTCGAGCGTGCTCGGCGTGCTGGCCCAGCGGCTGGTGCGCCGGGTCTGCAAGCGGTGCGCGGAGTCGTACGTGCCGCCCGAACCGATCCTCCGCCGCCTCGGCGCTCAGTCGGGCGCCAAGTTTAAACGCGGCGTCGGCTGCCCGGAGTGCAACGACCTCGGCTACCGCGGCCGCATCGGCATCTACGAACTCCTGCCGTTGGATTCGACGATTCGCCGGATGGTGATGGAGAACAAATCGGCCGACGACATCAAACAGCTTGCGGTCAAGATGGGCCTGGTACCCTTGCGGGAAGACGCGGCGGCCAAGGCTCGCGCCGGGCTGACCACAGCCGAAGAAGTCATCCGCGTCACTCAGGACGCGCCGGTCTAGGTCGGCAAGACACCCCTGTAGATAGTCGCGGGCGGGGTCCGGCAGCGGAACCCCGCCCGCATAGCAGACCGAGCCGTTACGGTGCAACCGGCGCTACCACGTTGAAGACGTCGGTGCGGATGGCCTGCAACACGGCCTCGGTCAGGCCGCGCGCCTTCCACTTCGCCACCTGCACCGCCGCTTCCTTCGACATCGTTTCGCCGGAGATGTCCTTGCGCGTCAGCGCCCACATCTCCCGGCCGAAGCAGAGGTAGAACGGCAGCTGGATGACCGAGACGCCGGCGCCGTCGCAGACCTGCTTGACCTGCAGTTCCATCGCGGCCAGCATCGGCTGCACCGCGCTGACGTGCTCGAGCATCTTCGGCCGCTTCTTGTCGAGCTTCGTCTTGATAGTCGTGGTGTCGTACGCCGCATCCCAGTTCTCGATCCTTCTTGCGGGATCAGTCATGAGCAATCACCTTCCTCTCCGCCCAGCAGGGCCGCCAGGTTCTGTTTTGCACTTGCCATCATATAGTAGTTGCGGAAGAACGCGGATTTTGGTCGAATCCACATGAAGGCCACGTCACTCAGCGCCTTCCGGAGGTTGGCCAGAGCCTGGTGCTTCCGGTAGTTGACTTTGCGGCGCGGGATCTTCTTCTCCCTGGCGATTTT
>Ga0194127_10006098_pt1 | contig 13841 bp, 16 predicted proteins | sample TA2KigC100mmetaG_FD_148624 | JGI IMG/M metagenome (GOLD analysis project Ga0194127, IMG submission 148624) | Freshwater microbial communities from Lake Tanganyika, Tanzania - TA2015036 Kigoma Deep Cast 100m | ecosystem: Environmental > Aquatic > Freshwater > Lake | place: Tanzania: Lake...
ACTCCGGTCGCCCTACGGGCTCCCTCCGTTTCACCCGCTTCGGATAAGGATCTGGCTTTGGAAGCAAGGGAGAACCGGGAATTTTAATTGTCGTTAAGGGGAAAAAATAATTGACGTCAGACAGGACCCTTTTCGCATTCATCCCTGCCCTTCCGGACGGGGCATTCTGCGAAGGCGGGTAAAAACGTATTGACACTTTATATCATTGTGCTATATTTTTAATGTGGAAATCAAATCCTTTAAATGGGATGAAGATACAATAGATCACATCGCCAATCATGGTATTTCTCCAGAAGAAATCGAGGAGGTTGCTTTTCAAAATCTCCCATACATCCGTAAAGGGAGGCAGGGAAGACGATACTTATATGGAAGAACCATCGGAGGTCGTTATCTCTTTATAGTCTATATATTACATGAGGGACAAGCAAGGGTAATTACCTCCCGTGATATGGATGATAAGGAAAGAAAACTTTATTTGAAGCGAGGGAAATAGCATGCCAAAGATACCAGAATTTAAAACTAAAAAGGAAGAGAGGGATTTTTGGGAAACACATTCATCCGTTGACTATTGGGACGATATGGAAGAATGCGACGATTCTTTCAAGAGACTCAAACTCAAATCTATCTCACTTAAATTGGACCCTGGGTTATTGAAGAGAATAAGAATCATCGCCCATAAAAGGGGGTTATCTTATAATGCCATGATAAGGTATCTCCTTTCAAAGGGGATTGAAAGGGAGATTAGGGAAATCTAAAACCCACAAACCTAACGATCCCCTCATTTTACCTTTAGTAGCTAATGACCTCACCGGCACCCAGCTCTCAGACTTCTTAGCCAATACAAACAACAATGTCGCCAATCTAAACCCTCCTCCCCTCACTGAATTCCACAACCCCCTAAATAAAATACCAAATTTCCGATGCCAGACACCATTTACAGCGAAGGCAACCATAATCTTGGCTGTCTGTACGGCATGGCTGCCTGATCCTGCTCCAAGGTGGTAAGCAGGCTCGGGAATTTCAAGGTCATCGAAGAAGGCCTCGGACATCTCCTGGTCATAGTGCTGACCCGTGTGGACGATTTTGCATTCCACCTCCGAACAGGTGCGCGACGCCCGGTAAATGGGGGCGATCTTCATAAAATTTGGCCGCGCACCGGCAACCAGGAGCACTTTCATCATCGCCATAACCAACCGATCGAAGAACTTATATTACCCATTTTATGCATGGCAAGAAATGGGTAACGGAGGCCATTTCAGTCAAAAATTCTAAATTATTTCGATCCAATGATATATTATATTACCCATCTTGTGCAATGCAGGAAATGGGTAATGAAGGTTATTTGGGAAGAAAATCATCCAGGATGGGGACGATTTGCCTGGTGAAGTCTTGCAGGCGTTTCTCGGCATCTTCGACTTGCTCCCCCTGCACCACCGGCGTGATCAGGCGGACCAGGGCGCCGTCGGTTCTTTGCCGGGTCAGAGCGTCCCAGAAGGTGTAAAGCTTCAACTCCCAGGCATTGGTCAGCACTCGCCCTCGCATGGGGAACCAGAAATACGCCACCTGCTTATATCCGCTCTTTTCCATGATCGCGCGATTAACCGGAAAAGGGCTTCCTCCAGAGAGAGGGAAGATCACCTTACCTGCCTGATGGAAGGACCACCCGCTCGCCGGCAGACACGTCTCGGGGGGTGACTGAATAATTCAGTCAGGAATCCAAAGGATCGTTTGGGGAAATCCCGAAAATTGAATCAGGGAGCCGAATGCTTGCAGGGAATCACTGAAAAATTCAGTCAGGGACCATTGTCCTGCCAGCGGGGGTGACTGAAGAGTCCAGTCAGGGAGTCAACTCCGTGCTGGGGGATGACTGAAATATTCAGTCAGCTCGCTCCTTCCTCTTCCCTCTCACCCCTTACCAATCACCTCTTACCTCATTGGGGATTGGCGGTTAGGCCGGTTTGGGATGGCGGCTGGTCAGGATCAGGAGGCTACAGCTTGCGCTGGACAATACCCCGGATGAAGGCTCGGTTAAAGAATGCCGCGAGTGTGGAAACTTTTTCCTGCACCTTTCAAAGAAGCCAAAATATTACTGCAATTTTCGATGCACCTCAAAAGCAGCCTCCAGGAAGCGCAGGGAACAGAACTCCGAAAAATATAGGGAAGATCAGAGGGAAATTATGCGACGAAAGTACAGAGAAATAAAAGCAAAAGAAAGAGGTGTACCAGTGAACAAAGTGAGGATTCAAAAGAAATAAAAATAATTTTCCGTTTGATTTCCCCGCAGCTTTTTGTTAAGCTAAATTCTGTTGACCGATTGTCTGTCGACCATGAGCTTAATTGCTATATTGCTGCCTTTATGAGCTATGAGCCATTCTGTGACCTGTAGCTTGCGACTTGAGACCTGCGACGGGTTTCAGAAGTACTCTTTGAACCAACGTCCCCCTTTCTGGTCGACAACGTCCCTGCCCTCGGGAATTGAAAAAACAAGGAGTTCATGGTAGTATTATTTTGCCTGCAATTGAGTCCTAGCGAAAGATGGTCGCTTAAGAAGTAAGGAGTACGCTAAAACAGCATGAAAAGGAGGAATCTGTTGAGGCATTTAGAAAAATAGGGGGCCGTTTTTCTGAGGGAAGGAACAAGACATACGATTTTACGAAAAGAGGTTCTCAAGGCCGAAATTCCACGGCACAATGAAATTGTTGATGAATTGGCGCACCCTGGCCTGGTGGTTGCGGGAGCATCCTGAAAAAGTCACCGGATTATGGGCCAAGAAATAAGTCAGGCTAGGAAACGACGTCCCCGAATCCCCGTAGTCTTGGTTTGACCGCAAGCCTTTGTAGAACAATCAACAGACGGAATGTACAGGGGGTGCGAGATGAAAACATATATCTTAAAGGTTATTTTAAAAGAGGAGGAAGACGGACGCTGGAGCGCTTCCGTTCCTGTTCTTCCTGGCTGTTCCAGTTGGGGCTATTCCTCGCAGGAAGCCCTTGTCAACATAAAAGATGCTGCGGAGGTATACATAGATGACATGATTGATGCGGGGGAAGGTCTTCCTGAGCCTTCGAACGGAATAGAGCTCCTCGAAGAGCCTGCGGTAGCAATTTCCCTATGATTCATAAACTCAAAAATACTCCCGTTAGAGAATTTATCAAAGCTCTTGAAAAGGATGGATTCGAATATAAGAGGCGCAAAGGAAGCCAAAGAGTTTACCGCCACCCTGACGGCCGTCGTGTTGTTCTCCATTTTCACCATCCTAAAGATACCCTACCCATCGGAACTCTCCAGAGCTTTTTAACTGGTACACAATGGAATGAGGACGACATCCGGCGCCTCGGCCTAGTCACTTAAAGCTCCCTCTGCACAGCTTGCAGGGAGAGGCCGGTTTCATGCATGATCTCTCGCTGGTAATAAGATTCCCCGGAATGGGAGCAAAGAAAGTCGAGAATCTTCGCTCGAGAGGTGGAGCCAAAGAGTTTCACCAGCTTCTCTTCCTTATCAGCCATGCCTGCTGAGCCTGGTTCGCCTGTTTTCTTGGGTTGGTTTAGTTGGTTGTTTGGTCTGGTTAATTTGGCTGGTTAGTTGGTTCGGTTGTCTGCCTTACTTGATGGGTCGGCCTACTTCATCCATATCCATCTTGCGCTTCTAAGATATTTCCGAAACTTTAAAAGCCTTGGATGAGGTTGACTGAATAATTCAGTCAGAATACCAATTGCCGGGCGGAAAGGAACGGTTCAACCAGGGATTCAATCGTCTGCCAGAGCGTGACTGAAAAATTCAGTCATCCCTCCCCTTCTTTTTGGCTCACTCGTTCCTGGCGGTTAGGCCGGTTTGGGATGGCGGCTGGTCAGGATCAGGAGGCTACAGGTTGCGCCGGACAATACCCCGGATGAAGGCTCGATTAAAGAATGCCGCGAGTGTGGAAACTTTTTCCTACACCTTTCAAAGAAGCCAAAATATTACTGCAATTTTCGATGCACCTCAAAAGCCGCCTCCAGGAAGCGCAGGGAACAGGACCCCGAAAAATATAGGGAAGATCAGAGGGAAATTATGCGAAGAAAGTACAGAGAAAGAAAAGCAAAAGAAAGAGGTGTACCCGTGAACAAGGTGAGGATTCAAAAGAAATAAAAATAATTCCCCGTTTGATTTCCCCGCAGCTTTTTGCTAAGCTAAATTCCGCAGACCGATTGTCTGTTGACCAACAGCAAAATTGCTTGCGAGGTGTTTTTTGACCTGGGACTTTATCTTTGAGACTTGCGGCCTGTGACCTGAGACCTGCGACGGTTTCAGAAGTACTCTTTGAACCAACGTCCCCCTTTCACTAAATTCACGGACTGACGCCTTTTTCCCCGGATAGGCTTCCCGCCTTTTAGATCATGCAGACCTGCCAGTCCGCAACTAAGGACTTCCCCTCTTTCCATAAACGTCCCTCAGACTTGCTATAGACGTGGGGACGCCATTCTTGTAGAATAATACATAGGAGGTGAGTTCCATGGCTTTTTCGATTAGCCCCGAAGTTATTCCCCTGCAAATTGACGCGGAGCAAGTGATACGCGTTGGTGGGACGCGGGTGACATTCGAGACGGTGATCGCAGCGTTTTCCGAAGGAGCAACCGCTGAGGAAATCGTGCAGCAGTACCCCTCATTGAAATTGGCCGATATCTACTCCGTGATTGGCTACTATCTGCGGCGGTCTCCAGAAGTGGAAATCTACTTGCAGAAGAGAAAAGCCCAGGCGCAGGCCGTCCGACAGCAGAACGAGTTGCGTTTTGATTTGCATGGCCTGCGTGACCGCCTATTGGCTCGTCGCATGCGATAAGGGTAGCCATCATGCTATTGTTTGCTGCCGATGAAAATTTCAACAATGACATTGTGCGTGGTCTGTTGCGGCGGAAGCCGAATTTAAACATTGTTCTTGCTCAGGAGGCGGGGCTGTCCGGCGCAGACGATTCAACCATTCTGGAGTGGGCGGCGAGAGAAGGGCGTGTGCTTCTCACCCACGATGTCTCCACCATTACCCGCTATGCCTATGAGCGTATTGGTGTGGGCAAGGTGATGCCCGGGGTATTTGAGGTCAGCCGCGATATTCCCATCGGAATCATCATTGAGGACATTTTATTGCTGGCCGACTACAGTCTTGAAGGAGAATGGGAAGGGCAAGTACGATATCTCCCTTTACGTTGAAGGAGTATCCGGAATGGTAGAAAGTTGATCCGTACCTTTCTATGACCTACGACCAATCCCCTTTTTTTTCGTTATGTGCTGCTTTTCTATGAGCTATGATCTATGCCCTGTTTTTTGTATTAGGAATCAGGAAAAAGGGAAGAGAGAGAAAGCAGGCGAAGAAAAATTCAGCCGGGGAGAACGGGCTGCGAGTCGGAGTGACTGAATAATTCAGTCAGCGATGTCCTTCTTCTTCCCCCTGACCAATTACCAATTACCTCTCACCTGATTTCCTGGACACCCTAAAACCCGAAACCTGAAACTTAGGACTTTATTTTATGAGCAAAATTTCTATGAACTATGACCTTTTTTATTGTGGCCGGCGGCTTATGGGTTCCCAGAAATTCCTAAATTCCCGGACTGACCCCTTTTCTTATGAACTATGACCTGTTTTATTGTGGCCCGCGACTTATGGCGTCCTAGAATTTCCTAAATTCACGGACTGACCCTTTTTCCCCTGACCCTTTTTCCCCTCTCGGTAGAGAGAGGCGAAAGCGTTGCGCGTGAGAACGGCTACCAGTTAGTTGAGTGACTATCTTAGAATCTTAAGGGCGTCCCTGTTTCTGTTTTATTGTGGCCCGCGACTTATGGCGTCCTAGAATTTCCTAAATTCACGGACTGACCCCTCTTCCCCACTTGAAGTGTGAGGCCCCCTGTACCAAGTCTCAACCTTGTGACTTGTGACTTCTGCTTTGTGACCTGTAAGAGCAATGTTGGGGGAGAAACTCTGCCAAAGCTGCGAAATAAGTTATGCACCCTAAGAATCAACGTCCCCAAAGCCATTACGCAGTTTTTGTTCCTCAGAGAGGAGGCGTTGTAAGAAGGACCGTTCCGTGCCTCATATTGACAGGCCGGCCTTTTTTTGTTATTACCAAATATCGATAACGAATTTGGCCAATAGTGTAGGTTTGACCCCAATTCCCTCCAAGAGTAGACTTGACCCCTTTATTAAGCCAAATTGCTAAATTGCCAAGTTGCTGAATAAATAATTAGTATGATGTCCCCGGAATTCCAAGAACCAACGTCCCCTTCTTCTCATTCCTTGCCCGTGGCGCCCTGATCGCCGCTGCTGCAGAAAAATGTCACCTGGTCGCCGCCGAACATGTCCGCATGGCCTCGACGGAGTTGATTGCCTAAAAACAGAAGGCCGGGAAAAACCCCCGGCCTTCTTTCAATTTAATCTGAAATCCCCATCAATAGCTCAAATTAATCAGAAAATTTAAGTCGAAATAATGTGCAACCCAACATTTGTAAGTTGCATTTGAACCAACGTCCCCCTCTTTTTTCGAAATTGAATAATTTAAGGGCGTCCCCCTTTCCAGGGCGTCCCCCTTTCCCAGAATTATCATTGTATCATTGAACATTGATAATTGACCATTGACCATTTCAAATTCAGTGCCAAAAATGATTCGTCTAAGGCGGACTAAAGCTGAAAAAAATTTTTTCTATACAATTAAAATAACCTGAGGCTTCCGATCAGTTTGGCCCAAAACTCATAAAGATTTATGTTGATAAAGAATTGGAAAATGATCAGGCCAAGCAGAATAACAACCCCTGCTCCCGCGGCGAGGGACACTTTGAGGGATAGGCCACTCTCTCTCTTTTTTTTCGGGTTCTTTCTTCTCTGATATAAGAGGAGGCTGAAGAGCTGTTTTTGATTCTCCACCCCTATGGCCAGGGCCTCCTCTATGCGGCCAAGCCGGCGAAGAAATACATCCCACTGCTTCTTTAAGACTGCCTCTGCTTCTTTTAGATTTATGCTCTCCTTTTGAAATCCTCTTTCCGGAAGGCGGGAGACAACCTTCTCAAGGGCCGCCCTGGATGATTCGGCAATCCCGACAAAGAGGCCGAGTTTTGAGTCGAGATCTCGTAGAATCCCTTCTATCTTCACCGTGTCCTGAAACGGAGGGAGAAGGCCAGGAGCCTCCTTTGCCGTAGATTCCTGATCCACTGGCAGTAAATCCCATTGAGATCGGTCCTTTAAAACATTGACCGCCAGGGCCCGGTCAATCTTCTTCAGCTCATCGGCCATCCCGTAGACCAGGCACATGTGGCAGACGGCATTGATCAGCCGCGGTATTCCCTTGGAGTAGTTGTAAATCTCTTCGATCGCCTCGCCATCAAAGAGGCTGGGGTCAGGCCCTTCCGCCTTCTCGATTCGATGGCGGATATAATCTCTGGTTTCATCCTGATCGAGAGGCTCCAGATGGTAGTTCACCTCCACCCGCTGGGCGAGCTGACGGAGCCCTTCCCAGCGCAACTTGTCCCGCAGCGCCGGTTGTCCCACCAGAATGATCTGGAGCAGGGCTTCGTTTCCCGCATCGAGATTCGAGAGCATTCGAATCTCCTCGAGCGTCTCCAGAGGCAAGTTTTGAGCCTCATCCAGGATGAGGATAGCATAGCGGCCCTTCTGAAATTGCTCCACCAGGAATCTGCCGAACAACTCGATCAGCTCTGACTTGCCTTTTCCTGCGTGGGGCAAAGAGGACTCCTGGCATAGGATCCTGAGGAACTCCTCCGGATTAAGACAGGTCTGGGAGAGGTAGATAATCGAAAGGTCCTGTTTGAGTGTGCGGAGCAGGCAGTTGATCAGGGTCGTCTTTCCGGTCCCGACCTCGCCGGTGATCACGATGAAGCCTGCTCGTTCGTAGATGCCGTATTCAAGGTAGGTGAGGGCGATATCATGCTTCTTGCTCCGGAAGAGGAAGTCAGCATTCGGCAGGAGCTGGAATGGCTTTTTTTTAAATCCGTAGAAGTGTTCGTACATATGGGGTCATCGGTTTAAGAGCTTCTCTGATAGTAGGCTCCATAGTAAGCGCTGGGAGGGATGCTTTGCCTGTTGAGAACAAAACCGAGGAATTTCTCCTTGGGGATCAGCTCGACCGCCCTCTTAACGTCCTGCAGCGAGGTTTTCTCCGCCCATACCACCATCAGGATGGCATCCACCAGAGGGGCGAAAGCCATTGCGTCGGCAACGCTCAGGACCGGCGGGACATCGAAGAAGACATGTCGGTCAGGGTAGCGGGATTTGATCTCGCTCACCAGTGTTCCCATCTTCGCAGAGCTCAGGACTTCGGATGTGTCGGTGATGGTCCGGCCTCCGGAGATAAGCGTGAGCCTCTCAATGCCTGGCCAGATGATCAGCTCCTGGAGAGGACGGCCATCCATGAGGGCGTCGATCAATCCCTGTTCACTTGGGATGCCCATCGCCTTGTGAACGTGTTGCTGCCTGAAGTCGCAATCGACAAGAAGAACCGTGTTGTTAAACTCCCTGGCAAACGTGAGCGCCAGGTTGATTGCCGTGAGGGTCTTCCCCTCTCCAGGCAGGGCGCTTGTGATCATGATGGTGTTCCACCGATTGGGACGGGTCCGCTGCAGCACTTTAGTCCTGAGTATCTTGTAGAACTCAATTTCCAAAGAATCGGAAGAGAAACAGACCAGGCGGTTGTCCGCCAATGCCTTGGGGTCCAGCTTGTAGGATTGAGACCTAAAATAAGCCGGTGAAAGACGCCCTGCTTTATCTTCCTCAGGCCCAAAGGCCTGGGCATCCTTTCCGTCCATTTCCCCTTTCTCTTCTGCCTTCTCCTGCTTCGCTTTCTCAAGCGCCCTGCGAAGTTTCTCCATGCCTTTTTCGCTCCTTACAAAGATGATCCGCGAGGGTAATGATGGGATCTGACTTTAAGGCCCCTATGTTCCAATCGTTCTCTGATTAAAAGGCCAGCCGCCGCAACAGCCTCGCCCAGAAGACCTCGAGGTCCATGATCAGGAAATGGAACAGGAGAAGGCTGCCAAGGATTGCCAAAGAGATGAAGAGGATCAGGGTTATCTGCCTCCTTTTCTTCCGGGCGATGTCCTTAGAGGTCAGAATCTCGGGTATGCCGGCCAGGACCGTAAACCCTGTTGCCCGGGCGAGGTCCTCCGGTTTTCTCACTGACTGATCAGAGTGCTCCTTGAGAGAGGCTGTCCCGACGCCAGTTCCTATGCCGAGGACAAATCCTATGAGCAGGATCGCCGGTATGTTCGGCCTTGCCGGCTTCTCCGGCATTCTCGGCGGGTCAATAAGGGTAAATCGTTCGCCCATCTGCCCCTTCTCCATCCCGCTGGCAACCTTTGTCTCCATGTGCTTTTTCATGAGGTCATCATATTTGATCTGCAAGTTGTTCCGCTCGCCGGCAAGGACCCTGTACCTCTCCTCCACCCCCGGGGAGGCCTGGATGCGGCGCCGGTATTCATCCCTTTTCCTTTGAAAGGCTTCGATTTGCTTTTTGAGAGAATCGATTTCTGACTCTGCGCTCGAAAGTTGCGAGGCCAGGTTGATATAGGCCGGGTTATCCGGCTTGTTGCCGATCGGTTCCCCTCCTGTGCTGCGAAGTTTTTTCTCCAGATCGGCAATCTCTGCTTTGGTCTTGATCACATCCGGATACTTATCAGAGTAGCGACTCGTCAAGGAAACCAATTTAACCCTGAGCATCTTCAGTTGTTCCTTGTCAGGGTTGGCGAAGTCAGGAGGGATGCTGGCGAGCTGCGTCTGGAGAAAACCCCCCCTCTCTTTCAAGGTGCGCAGTTGAATGTCCAACTGCTCGATGTTCCGTTCTATGCGATCGACCTCCTGGATATTCAACTGGTTTAATTCCGGGAGGGTGTTGAGATGCTTCTGTTTGTAGACCGCGATTTTGGCGTCTTGCTTGGCCAGTTTGGCCTGAACCTCCTTCATCTCATCCTCAATAAATTTTGAGGCCCCCGCCGTCTTTTCGTCCCTGACCCTCAGGTTTTCTTCTAAATAGAGGGAGGCGAGGACATTGGCCACCTGTTGGACGATGCCTGGATTCTTCCCTTCATACGAGACGGTGAAGGCGATAGTGGCTGCTGTCGGTCTCCCTGTGCGGCGGTCAACTACATCTGCGCTGATGGTCTCAAACTTTATGTCCTTACGCATCTTGGCGATGATTTCCTCGATGGTCCACCTTTCCCGAAGGTCGCCATAGAGATTGAAACGATTGATGATTTCGATGAGTCTGGAGGAGCTCATGATGCGCTGGGTGGAACTCTGGATACGCTGCTCGGCGTAACTCGTTACCATGGACATCACGTATTCCCTGGGAATCTCCTGTTCCTCGATAAGGATCGTGGCCGTCGACCGGTAAATCGCCGGCAGCGCAAAGGCAACAACCGCCGAGATGATAAAGACGATCAGGGCCGGAGCAATAAGGCTCCATCTTCTCCGCTTCAGGATCTCTTTAAAATCCTGGATGGTTTTGGTTTCCGTTTCCATATTTTCGCTCCGTATTGTCAAGACCTAACCATAGAGGGCACAGAGAAATTGAGATGGAAGATGGAAGATCGTCGCGCCTTTGGCGTGACTATGAAGATGGAAGCAACCCTCGTCCTTCGTCGTTTCTTCCCTCTTCCCTCTTCCATCTTTATTTTCACGTTCACTCAAATAAGGGATGCTGAATGATAAAGTTTACCATAAAAAGGTTCCTCTGGGCATCAGTATTCGCTTGTTTATCCTTTACGAAAGCATAACTATAAAAAGCCTCGAGAGCAACGTCTTTAGTAAATTCATAACGAATGACCGGGTTGACCCGCCAGGTTTCTTCATCGAGTGGCGCTGTTGAAAATTTTCCCCTCTCCGACTTGTTGATATAATAGCCGGCCGACAGCCGCCCTGAAAGCTCATAGGTAAAGCGGCGCCTCACCTGAATCGTGAGAGAAGTTCTCTCCGCTGCTCCCGCCCTTCCCACTGCCGGCATCACCCTGTGGCTAAAGGCCAACTCCCCGTTTGTCCTTTCGCCATTGTAAGAGAGAGCTGCCTGACCCACTAAGCCCCCTTCCTCTTCCTTTTTCGGCTCCCTGACAACCCTGTAAAAGAAGGGGGGAACCAATTCGAGGGTTTCCACTTCGAATTCTGAACGGGTATAGCTGCCTCCGGCGTCGATAAGGATGTTCCACTTTTCACTTAGGGCCTGGCTCATCCCGATAGTTGCATAATAATAATCCACTGTTGAGTCCTGAAACTCATACCGGCCATAACCTAAGTTCATCCTCCCCATTGTGGCAGAAAAGTATTGACTCAGGTCATGAGTGAAACCGAGGCTTAAGTCGTGCGCTTTTATATCCACAAATTCGGGGTCATTAAAATCGGAACGCTCATAGGAATAGGAAAGGCTGGCTCTTGTCTTCTCCGAAAAAGTATATTCGGCTCCGGCAGCATAATTCTGCCAGTGGCGCGTTACAGGTTTCATCACCAGACCGCTGACTTCAATGTCCCGATCCGGTCTGGAATCCCTCGTATATCCTGCATCAGCCGAAAGTTTCAGTTTTGGATGGAGTGAATAACGGAGCCTTCCCCGGTAGTTCTGCTCCACGTCGTTGAGGCCCTCGTTGTTAATATACCTGAGCACATTGAGACGGGCCAGAAGACTTGAATCCAGCTTCTCCGTTCTGTTGATCAGCTCAATTGCGGGTGAGAGGGTGGTGAGAAAATCCTTCTTTCTATCGTCTGTCGAAAAGAAGATGTTGTCGTTATATTCCTCTTTGATCCTGAGAGAAGGGATAATATTGAATTCGGCGCTTTCAGCCTCTCTCAGGAAAATAATCAGAGAAATGAAGATAAGGAATGCAAACCCCGAAAAGAGGCGTCTGACCGTAAGGGAGGCGGCGCAACAGATCATTCTCATGGAGTCGACTTTGACGATCTCGTAAAAAGTCAGAAAGCCCCTTTTCCCGTCATTCCGGCCCCGATTTTCATCGGGATAAACTCCAGCCGGAATAAATTTGCCACAGAGGACAAAGAGATCACAGAGTTTTAAAAACCTGATTAATTCTCATCCGGAAACCTCCTCTCCCCTTGCGGGAGAGGGTTGGGGTGAGGGGTATTAAAATGGAAGTCATAGAATTTTTAACCCCTTATCACCCCCACCCTCCCCTCCCCCGTCGAAGGGGGAGGGGAAAAGTTGAGTATCCGGATGAAAAATAATTAGAGCCTCTTGCAAAAGTATTTTTTGGGGTTCGACAAGCTTGTCCTGAGCGAACCGTTCACCCTTCGAGAACCTCAGGGCGAACGGTTAGTCGAAGGGTAAATTACGGACTTTTGCAAGAAGCTCAACATTGAACATTGATAATTGACCATTGACCATTTCAAATTAAGAGGCCATCAACTCTTAAGCGCAAGCGTTCAGGGAACGACGACGACATCGCCCCGTTTGAGCATGATATTCTGTTCCAGATTTTTACCCTCCACCACACCGTCATACTGGAAGTTAAAAATGTGGGTTTTATCCCTCTCATGGCGGAAAATCTTGATCTTGTCCTTTTTGGCAAAAGGATTAAAACCGCCCGCCATGGACAGGGCCTGCAGGACATTCACATTCACATTCAGGACAAACCGTCCGGGATTATTCACCCGGCCGATTACATAAATGAGCATGCTATTGACCTGCCTGACATCCCATGAAAGGACAACCCCCGGCACATAAGGACCAAGCTTACCCTCGATCTCTTTTTTCAGTTGGGCAACTGTTTTTCCCCCTGCGATAACCTCTCCGATCAGGGGAAAGGATATCTTGCTGTCGGGCAAAACAACAACGGACCTTGTGAGGGTTTCATCCTTCCAGACAGAGATGTCCAGGACGTCTCCAGGGCCAATCAAATAATCCGCATTCTTCTCACTTGCCCATAAGAGCATGGGCACAGTTAGAAAAATAATAATCATGAATAGGGGCACTTTTTTTGTGGCCATTTTTTCCGCTCCAGTGATTTAATGATTGATTTCATCTAATAAAAAGGCAGGGTTTAAGGCCCTGCCTTTTTTAAAGACAACCATTGCCACTCTCCATTATTTTATGGACTTCCTTTTTAAAAAAACAAGCCCGAGAACCCCTGTGGCAAGCAGGAGTATGCTCGTGGGAACAGGGACAGGGGTGTTCACGATATTACCGCTAAGGACGTAGGTGCTCTCGAAAGGGTTTGGAGGATCTCCAGGGGCAAAGAAACTCAAATTCATATGACCAATCCAATATGGTATATCTTCTGAAAACCCATATAATTCGGTTAATTCTGAGTGTTTATAATCTGTGAAGGATCCAATCACAAGTTTGAATGTATTGTTTGTCATTCCAATCACGACGGCTTCTGTAAACTCCCCTGAAAGAAGTGTTACAGGGCCCCCTCCAATATTCTCTGTCACAGCAATAGTTCCACCGGGGCTAAAGATCCACTGATTAAGGGTACCGGAAACAAAACCGGCAAAATTGCCCGTTTGGAAGTCCAGTCTCCCGCCAGTAATAGTTGTTGTAATCCCAGCGTTCGATGTAGTGCCAATTCCTACAACACTATCAACTGAGATATTAAAACCATAGAGAGGATTATTGCCACCTGAATAATAGATCGACGCGTCGGGGGGATGGACTCCGTCCATATTGAAATCCAGATAGGCGGCCCGTGAGGAAACAGGAAAGAGTAAGAGACCCACTAAAGCAATAGCCGCAATCACGGGTGTCCAATTAATAATCGAATAAAGTCAATTGGTTGTCTGGCATGGTGATCAGTTTTGTGCATTTTGGTGGTACGAGTGCCGATAAAATGGGCTTTTTCTCGAAAAGTGAGACACTCAAAAT
>Ga0194127_10006104_pt1 | contig 13821 bp, 10 predicted proteins | sample TA2KigC100mmetaG_FD_148624 | JGI IMG/M metagenome (GOLD analysis project Ga0194127, IMG submission 148624) | Freshwater microbial communities from Lake Tanganyika, Tanzania - TA2015036 Kigoma Deep Cast 100m | ecosystem: Environmental > Aquatic > Freshwater > Lake | place: Tanzania: Lake...
TTGCGACACATACGAAAAAGGGGACTCAGCAGAAATTCTGGCATGTAAAATGGCAGGCACCTTTTTCAGACTTTTTTGTGGCCAATCCGGTAAGGTTTTATGCAATGGGAATCGAAGCCGATAATGATGGCACACCGATGGGTGATTATATTTACAAGGCAACAAGGTTGATTGTCGTCGAGCCAAAGAAAGCAAAAAAAGGGCAAATTCAGATGATAAAAAAGAAGGAGTGATTCGGTGAAAATTAAATTCTTCATTTTCGGACTGCTATTACTTTCAATAAGCATAGTTCGCGTCTCCAGCGCCTCCCAGCTTGATTTTTCGTGGAATGCGCCCAAAACCTACGTGCATAACAAAGGCACAGGTGGAGAAGTACAATACATTATATGGTTTTACAATCTTGGGAATACCGTAGACCAGCCAATATTAGTTCCCATTGAAGTGTTTTTAATGACCGATACGGGGGAAAATTATCTCGATACATATTATCCGGAAATCATGGAGCATGTGGCAAAATTGGATGTGGATCATAAAGAAGGCAAAAAGTATCAGTACGCTGCTATTGCAAAGGGAGAACTTGCTCCTAAGGCGATAAAACATTGTGTGGCTATGTTTGAGGATGTAAACCCGAAGGCCAGGCGTCTTGATATATTTGTAACGGGGATGTCACATTTCTTTTTCTGGCGGTGGAGGATGATAGATTATTCTTACAAGATTACCTATGAAAGGGAGCAGGATTACTGGAAGCTGATCGGGCATGGGATGACAAAGGATACATCTCATCGTTCACACGAATTTGAATCAAGGAATTGGTAAAAATACCCGTTGCAGCACAGTTGCAGGATATGGCAGATGACGTTTCTCTCGTCACCCGCCACTCGTCACACGTCACTTTTTAAAATATTGTTTATTATCTCGTCTTCCAATTTTGGATAAATACTATCTACCATTTTTTGAATCTCAAGAGTCTTTCTGATGGCCGTGACGATGTTGCAGTAATGTTTTATCTCATCAAGCGATAGCTTTCTGTCCTTCCTGTCTTTCAGCCATTTATCACATACCTGGTAGCCTCCAATTTGATAACCAAAAATTTCCGGTTCTATGCCTTCGAAATACTGGTTTCCATTGATAAATAATCGTGTGGGTTCATATCTCAATTTCTCGATGGTGTTGTCACCCTTGCCCTGAAACCTGGCGATGGGTGGATCAAGTTCCGGTGATTTCAGCAGATGTAAATCAACGAGCATTTTTCCATAATCGGCCATTTTGGCGAACAATTTATAGTCTTTAGTAAAAGGAATTCTGGGGAAATCAATCTTCAGGAATTCTGAGAATTTTGTGCGATAGGTATTTGAATAGAGGACGGCGTAAATATAGAAAAAGATTTGTTCGGGAGAAGGTGATTTCTTATAATTCTTTGTCAATTGTTCGATTATTGCGGAAGACAGGTTCGGTTTTTTTGCCCAATAATCTGTCTTTGGCTCAAAAAGCATCAAATTCCGAACCGAAGATCCCTTTTCAGGCTTACTTTTTTCGGGGTAGAGGTATAGTGGGAAAAAATAACCAGTTTCTTTTGTTTTAATTGAAACAAAACACATATCACCAATTTTATCTGTTACAATGGCATGTAAAAAATTCAAAGTAGATAATTGCCTTGTTACACATATTCCTAAATTATCCTTTAAAAAATGTTGCATTACTTCATATCTATCTCTGTCAATTAACTCCGGTCTGTAACAGACAAATCTATTGTCAAATGGGCGATACGAGTACGGAATAATAGATTTCCCCCAATCATCTCTTTTAAGTAATTTCCTTGCCTCTTTTAGTTTAAAATCGTGCGTATCCTTTAAATTCAATCCTTGCCTCACCAATTCATCCGATAACTCGCCGGTGAATATCATCATTCTTTGCTTGATTTCATCTTTTGTAAACCCTATGACGAAATGGTCACGATGGGTCTTTACGCCGCTTGATGATTGGATAAATATTTCCTGGATACTCCAAAATTTGTTATAACTTGTCTGATGCGAAAAGTCCTTTTTTACAAAGAAGTAATAGGGCTCGAACGGCTTTAATCTTTCCCATTTTGTTGATGTAATGTCTTTTTTGCTCAAGTATTCGTATTTTTTTTCCCTCAGACCATAAACGTCCTGATAGAATATCTTTCCCAAATCTTTTTGGTTTTTGTCTTTGATAAAGAGCGCTATTGATACACCCTGTTGGATATCAAATACGTTTTCATCTTTGGAACCATCCGGGCACATTTCCCCAATCCTGCTGTTTCCGTGCAGATTCAGGATATAAATTTCATTAAAACTTTCTAATAATTTCTTTCTCATGCCGCGATGGATTAATCCAGAAAGATATGAATTGTTCGTAATCATTCCAATTACGCCTTTGCCTGCCTCATCGATTTTCCAGTGAGCAAAACGGATAAACTTAATGTAGTCGTCAGAAAGAGGTTGTATGTTCTTTTCATCGCGAACGTCTTCCTTGTAAAGTTCCATCTCTCTTTCAATGAAATCGGATTTATTGGCTGAACTTACGGAATATGGCGGGTTTCCAAGGATAACCAATATAGGCTGTTCTTTTTTGACCTTGCCTGCCAAATGGGACTCTTCTGAGAGGGATGCCGTGCCGGGAAGTTTGGTTTGAGCAAGTTCTTCCATCTCCAGGGTATTCGTGAGATAAAGTTTAAACCTGTCGTCCTCCTGCAGCTTATATCCAAGTTCTTCCAGAAGAAAGGACATCTTCAAATGTCCTATGGCATACGGCGCCATCATCAGTTCAAATGCGTAAAAGTTCTTGAGGATGTGATCCTTGATTAAACGTTCCTTGCCGCCTTCACCATATTTTCCAGTAAACTCTTTCACTGCGATTTTTGAAGTTTCGGCTAAAAAGGTGAGGGTGCCTGCCGCCGGGTCGAGTACCGTAACCGATTCGTTTACAAAACCGTCTTTTTTGTCAAAACGTTCCCTCAGAATAGTATGCAGAGAACGCACAATATAAGAGACTACAGGCTCAGGGGTGTAATAAACTCCCCTGCGTTCTCTTGTCTTCGGGTCATATTCAGCCAGAAAAGTTTCATAGAAATGAATAACAGGGTCCTCTCCCTTGCCTTTATGGAAGTATTGATGGAGGATATTTTTTACATCAGCAACCGCCAGCGCCTCAGAGATATCGTCAACAATCCATTCCATCTGCTTTGGTAATTCTTCAAGTGAAATAAAACGAAATACGTCCCTTAAAATTCCAATCGTGTGCGGGATGTTATCATAGGCGAGTTTCCTGTTAAACCCGTTCTTTGAGCGGGTTCTGGAGGCAAAAAGTCCGTAAGTGATGGTTTGTGAATAGAGATCGGCGAAGTCTTCTTTTGATAGATCGTTTATGAGATATGTCTTAAAAGCCTCATAAAAACCCTCAAGGGTAGAGACAGGTTTCAAACCTGTTTCTTCAATTAATTCCTGGGCAATCACTTCGTCTCTTAAAAAGCGTGTCTTGTCTGCCAGCGCTCTTGCAAGGGATTCGGCGTCATAGAATTTAGGCAGTGAGAAGGAAAAGAATTTTTCAAGCAGGTTAAATAAATCAGATTCTTTTTCTACCGGCGGCGGTGTTTTGAGTTTATGCAAAACAAAAGGTCTGCCGGTAAGGACTTTATCTATTAATTCCCCGTTACGATAAAGCCTGAATTCAAGGAAGTTGGTAAGTATCAGATTGGGGAACGTCTTTAAATAACGTTTTAGCTGGTCTGTGGTTTCTGTTTGATCCAAATATTCGGTTGTTGGCGCTTTTGCTTCAATGTAACCAACGATATGCTGATTGCCGTCCCATATTCTGAAATCTGGATTGCCTGCATCCGTCTTTTTGGGCAGGGTGGTTATGTGGATATTCTTTCTGTCAGCCGATTCAGCGTATTTCTGCAAAAAGTCTTCAAGGATGGAATAGAAACTTTCCTCCCTGGCATCTCCACGACTGGAAACCTCTGATATTCCTTTTAAATATGATTTCAACATATTTTATTTAAGGAAATTTATTTGAACTTAACTACCATTATGATAATAGTAATTTGTATAAGTTTACACATAATAGTGGAAAATTAAAGAAAAAAGCAAACTTCTTAGCGTATTATTTTATCTTCAGCGCTTTCTGCTATGGTCAATGAAGCACCTGAATTTATTTAGACACAGAGAGAAATGCTGATATAATTAGGTTGATTTTTATGCCAAAAGATTTGGAATTACTAAAATGTTTTCACTGTGGACAGACATATCGTCTGGATGAGTACGGCCGGAAAAAGAGTATCACATGTTCTGGCTGTGGTATGGAAGTGGTTCCATTAATAGCGGAGAAAATAAGAGAAAGGGATACAAAAGGATTTTGCCTATTGTTGGGGTATTTTGCGATTGTTGCTCTTCTGGGGGCTTTGGGCGGTGTCATGATGGTACATGGCTGGAACTTCTGGGTTGCATTTTCGATTGTAGGTGGAATCATCTTTTTTGTGGGTAAAATATTTATGGGCAAATACAAAATCACGGAAATTGGTGAGTATTCACCAGTTGAAGCAGTCCAAGAATATCCATCCAGAGAATGTGTAACTAATTTTGACCGATTGGTGATTGATGCGATTCATGAATTACCGCAAAATTTAAAAGACCGTTTGTCAAATGTATCTGTCGTTGTGGAAGACAAACCAAGCAGTTCTGTATTAGAAAAATTGAGACTGGTGCCGAATACCCTGTTAATGGGTTTATTCCAGGGTGTGCCGCTGAATAAAAAGAGCGTGTGGCATTCCGGTACGCTGCCAGAAAAGATTACGATATATCAAAAAAATATCGAAGCCATCTGTCGTTCAGAAGAAGAGATTAAGGGCAGAATCAAGAAGGTGGTGCGTCACGAGGTTGCTCATTATGTGGGTTTTACAGAGGAAGAAATAAAGGGAATGGGGTATTAAAGATTTAAGACAAAAGATAAAAGATTAAAAACGGAAAAGGAGATACGTATATGGCAGAAACGCATTCATTTGATATTGTATGTAAGGTAGAAATGCACGAGGTTCATAACGCGGTTGACCAGGCGAAAAAACAACTTGCCGTCCGATATGACTTCAAAGGAAGCAAGTCGTCCATTACTTTAAATGCGGACGATTCTATAACGCTGATTGCAGACGATGATTATAAGATGGGGAGTTTAACCGAAATTTTAAAAGAAAAACTTGCGAAGAGAAATATTCCATTAAAAGCCCTTAGTTTTGGAAAGGCTGAAAGTGCGCTGGGCGGCAGCATACGGCAGGTTATTACTTTTCAATCGGGTATCCCGATGGAAAAGGCCAAAGAAATTGTCAAATTTATCAAGGGTCTAAAACTCAAAGTACAGGCACAGATTCAGGAAGATAAGGTGCGGGTATCGGGGCAAAAGATAGACGACCTCCAGACAATTATGAAGGCGGTAAAAGACCAGGATTACGATTTCGCCATGCAATTTGTAAATTATAAATGAAATCCCACCTGCCTTTGCCTGTGGAATTCCATTATCTTTTTTCTGTTAGCCTCTTCTGCTCATAAATTAAATTGAGTAGTTCGTGCGCATCGCGGTGGTTCGGATCTATCGACAAAACCAATTGTATTATTTCGAGTGCTTGATCCGGTTGCTTGTTGTTAAAGTATGCGGTGCCTAAATTGTAATATGCATCTATATAACGATTATTGTATTTGACCGCCTTTAAACACTCCTGTATTGCCTTTTCGTAAAGCCCTTTTCTTATGTAGGTAGCTCCAAGGTTGTTATAGGCATCGGCATAATCGGGCTTATTTGCAACGGCATTATTAAACTCGGTTATAGCCAGATCCAGATAATTAGATTTGGCGTACAAGACACCGAGATTGTTGTGGGCATAAGGATAATGTGGATTTATCTGCAATGCCCTTTGATATTCCATAAGAGCCTCTTTAAGCATTCCCTTTTTCCGGTAAGTAACCCCAAGATTATTATGAGCGTCGATATAGTCATTGTAGAGTGATAGTGCGTATTGTAACTCAACAATCGCCTCGTCTAGTCTTCCGGCATTCCTGTAAATATTTCCGAGATTATTGTGTGCCCTAAAACTATTTGGAAATATTCTTGCAGTGTTTGTCCACAATACTGTTTGATCCTTCCATACCATGTTTTGTTTCATTGTCTTAAAAGAGAACATTGCCAATATAAGAACTAATAGAGTAACACTTGTAAAGTATTTGTTGAAGTAACCAATTTTATTTTGAGAGTGTACAAGAAGGTTGCCGATTACCATACAGAACCCAATAATAGGCAAACACAGGTATCTCTCTGCCATAATATTCTCAATAGGTACGATATTTAAAACAGGTAATAAGCTGACAAAAAACCATACAACTGAAAAGAACAGGATTTTAGAGGAGAAAAAGAGTCTATAGGCAATGACGATCACAGCGACAAGAAGAAGGAAAGACACTATGAATGAAGTCTCAAATAGTGATGTGGAATAGGGTGTGACATAATCTGCACAAAGAGTGACAGGGACAAAGAAGAGTTTCATATAAGAGGCAAGTACCTTGGACATAGTCAGAAAATTGATGAAGACACTGCCTTCCGGGTATGAAACATGTGATTCAACCGGGTTATGCAGAACCACAAATCTCATTGAGAGATAAAAGACGGCTGTCAGAATATAACCTGTGTAATATCGTGTGAGTTTATAGCTAAGGTTTTGCCCTTTTGTGAAAATGATGTCATATAAAAAAATAAGCAGTGGTAAAGTAATTGCCATTTCCTTAGAGAAAACGCCTAAAAGATAGCATATCGCTGAGGCAAAATAAGCAGGAGAGAACGACCGTTCGTCCTTGCTTGTTTTCACGTACAGCAGGAAAGCCGCTATAAAAAAGGTTGCTGCAAGCAGGTCTTCCCGGTAACTGACGGAATTAACCGCTTCAGTGAGGACAGGGTGACATGAAAATATCAGAGCGGCAATAAAAGAAGTAGTTTGGCAGTTGAAAATCCTTTTTAACAGGAAAAAAAGCAAAACAGAATTGAGGGTGTGTAAAAGCGTGTTGGTAAGGTGGAAACCGAAAGGGTTCAGTTTCCAAAGGGTATAATCTATAAAGTACGACAGTGTTACTACCGGTCGATAGCTTAGTTCTCCTGAAAGCTTGAAGTAATCACTGTTAAAAAGAAGCGGGAAGTTGTTCCATGTTTTTACAAAATAGTTTGTGACGATTGTAAATTCATCATCGTAAACAAATTGATTTGACAGGGAATTCAAATAAACGAATTGTGACAGGCATACAATAACAAAAATGAGAATGGAGAGGTGTAAATTTTTAGTTATTTTTGATTCTCTGAGTGTCATTTATAGAAGAATAATATTTTCCAGTTCCTTTGAAATGATACTATAGACTTGTTTCAAAGGAATACCTCTTTCCTCCGCAATTCTCTTACAATCTTCATATTCAGGCGAAAAGCTCTTGATCTCGCCGTTATATTTTCCAATCTTAACCTTTATCTTGCCCAGTCGGCTGTCTACTTCTTTGAATTCCCGTGTGAGTATTGTGCGAACCACTTTGTATTTCCGTATACCGAACGTGGTTGTTTGGTTGAGGAAGACCATCTCAACGGCAGAGAGACTTGATTCCGATACTATAGAGCTGATGATTACTCCAGGACGTCCCTTTTTCATTTGAATTGGTGTAAAATAGGCATCCACAGCGCCCGCCTCAAACAATTTTTCCATGACGTATCCTAATACCTCACCTGTCATGTTGTCGATGTTTGTTTCGACAACCCACATTTCATCAGACGCTCTGTTTGGAATTGCTTCTCCAATCAGTATGCGTAACAAATTAGGCACATTGGGGTTGTCATGGCTGCCTGCACCATAACCAATATGATGTATTTTCATTTCCGGATTTACGCGAATGCCCTCTCCCAGTGTTGTTATTATTGCAGCGCCTGTGGGTGTTGTTAACTCCTTCTCTATATCGACAGATTTCAATAAATGATTCTTCAGGAGTTCTGCCGTTGCAGGGGCTGGAACAGGGAATGTGCCGTGCTCACATGTTGTAAATCCATATCCGGTAGGGATGGGGGAAAAATATATCTTTTCGATTCCAAGTCGCTTAATGGCTATTACAGAGCCGACAATATCAACGATTGAGTCTATCGCCCCCACTTCATGAAAATGGACTTTTTCCGGTGAAGTATTGTGGACTTTTGCCTCTACCTCTGCTAACCTTTGGAAAATCCTGATGCTGTCATTCTTGATATCCCGATGTAGCTTACTATTTTCAATAATTGTTTTTATCCCGGAAAGATTTAAATGTGAATTATGGTGATGATAGGTTGCGTGTGAGTGTGCGTCCTTATGGGAAATTATTACGTGCACCTTTGTACCGCTTATCCCGGCGCGTTTAACCTTTTCTGCCGATATTTCATAGCCGTGAAGGTGGAGTTGTGCCAGTTGTTCTTGTAGAAAATTAATGTCCAGCCCTGCATCAACGAAGGCGCCAAGGATCATGTCCCCGCTGATGCCTGAAAAACAGTCAAAATATATAATCTTCACTAAAACTCCTTGGTTTTTAAATTAGGCTGCCTTTTTCAGCAACTTGTAAGGGTTGAAGATTTTCAACCCCTACATTGAAATTCATGAACATAAATAAGATTATCACAGATGCTAGCACACGTTTTATGATGAGTCAATGAAAAACGAATCCATTTTTATTGACTTATTCAGGTTCGTTTATATAATGCAATTTCTTAATATAATTAATGCTTTCGCCACCAAGCCACTGAGTCACAAAGTAACGTCGAATATCGAAGAAATGTTTTATAATTGTTATTTTTGTGCCTTTGTGCCTTAGTGGTAAAATATTTAAAAAATACAATGAATATTGGCATATTTGGCGGGTCATTTAATCCGATTCATATTGGTCATCTCGTTGTTGCAGAAGAGGTATTTCAGCAGCGGGGATTGTCAAAGGTGATATTTATGCCTACCGGGATATCTCCCCATAAGGAATCAGGTGATTTAATAGATTCTTTTCATCGGTATCAAATGGTAAAAAGTGCAATAGGCGACAACGAGCATTTCGAGGTTTCTGATATAGAAATTAAACGGTCCGGGAAATCCTATACCATTGATACAATCAGGGTTTTAAGGGAGCTATACGGAGATGAACACAATTTGTATCTTATTATGGGAACTGACATGATAAGTGAAATAAGTACATGGAAAGACATTAACACACTTTCCGGGATGTGTCGTTTTATCGTAGTAAATCGTTCCCCGATTCCAGCAAATGGAATTTCTAAATCTCCGTCTCTGGAATGCGGACTCAGGGGGATTAAGGTATTTTCAGATGAAAAAATAGCAGAGATCGGGAGACTAAAAGTCACAATACCAACCATTGGTATATCCTCCACTGAAATCAGGGAGAGATTACACAGTGGACGGAGCATACGATATTTAGTTCCTCGGTGTGTGGAAGATTATATTAGAACTCATAATTTGTATGGAAGATGTTAAAAATGAAATATGTAAAATATATATTTATACTATGCTTCTTTTTTTCGGTTAGTAGCATAAGTTTTGCCCAGGGAAATATTGTGGACTATTTCCTGAAAAGCCCTGACGCCTGGGATAAAACAAAGAAATTAATCCACAAAGAACCGACAAAAATTATTATTGCCGGTGGACTAGATGGCTTGGGATTTAACCTTGCAGAATTAACGGAGGGAGATGAAGTAGCCCTGGTTTTCATAGACACACAGAAATCTGAAAAAATGAAACGAGAAGGTTTTTGTAAAGCAGAGGATAAACTATTACAGGGTAAAAACAGGGTCGTATCTGTGATTACCAGGAATTCCGGGAATCGTACACAATTTCACTATAAATTTATGCTGCAAAGGAATATTAACAATGAACCGATTACAATATATTATAATGGGAATGCCGTTCTGGAAAGTACATACGATGGCAGTCAGCCAGTTAAAGATATTTCCAATCTATCAGGGATTGAACTGTGCGAAATTGAGATTCATGATTGGTAAAGTTTGTATGCATAGATTTATAACTCAACAATTAAAAATCCTGTTAATCCTGTCTAAATAACATTTGTATATGCAAAATAGGGTGCCCGCTGTCCTTATTTACGATGCCAGGTGCAGTTTATGTTGTGGGTGCATGAAATGGATTGAATTACACGCCATACAGAAGGATGCCTTTGAGTTCATCTCATGTCAATCAGAGGAACGCAAAAGTCGGTTTCCGGAAATAACAGATGAAGCCTGCCAAAAATATTTCCACATAGTGCTTTCCAATAATAAGATATTAGCGGGAGACAAGGCATTACCAGAGGTGCTCAATCGGTTGAAGGGTTTTCGGTGGCTATCTATACTATTCAAGACGCCTATAATCAAGTCGTTTTTGTATGCTATTTATCGGTGGGTTGCCAACAACAGGTTCATCATTTCGCGGACTATAAAACCGCTGACTGAGGAATAAGTAAATATTATTCTAATACTTTTCTTACAAATCCGCCATTTGCATCTAACCTTTTTTTGGCTTCCGCATATTCTAAGCCCAGTTTCTGCATAACAATGGCAACTTTTGCATTGCCATAGGCATCTGTTAGCAATTTTTTGGCATCGTCCCGGCTGACACCCGTAACAACCGTAATAATGCGTTCGGCGCGGTCAGTGAGCTTTACATTCATGGCCTTCAGGTCGACCATAAGGTTTTCATATATCTTGCCTAGCTTGATCATAGTCGCAGTTGACAGCATGTTCAGAATGAGCTTGGTGGCTGTGCCGGCCTTCATGCGGGTCGAGCCTGTTATGACTTCAGGTCCTACAATTGGTCTGATGATAACGTCTACTTCAAAATTTGGCGTGGTTTCCAGGTTGCAGCACAGAAAGACGGTCTTTGCATTGCGCCTCTTTGCCTCAAACAAAGCGCCCATGACGTACGGGGTAGTACCGCCCGTTGTGATGCCGACAACCACGTCACGGTGGGTCACCTCTTTTTGTTGAATATCTTTTGCGCCATTTTCAGGAAAATCCTCGGCTCCTTCGATTGACTGAAATACGGCCCTCTCGCCGCCAGCGATGATTCCAATGACCATATTGGGGTCGGTGCTGAAAGTGGGCGGACATTCAGATGCGTCCAATATACCAAGCCTTCCGCTGGTTCCGGCGCCAACATAAATGAGACGCCCGCCTTCTTTGGAAATAGCGCCAACGATCAGGTCAACAGCCTTTGCAATGCTTTGTCGTTCTTTATGCACCGCAGAAAAGACCCTTGCATCCTCGGCGTTGATGATGTCGATAACCTCCAGGGTGGTCTTGCTGTCAATGGTAATGGTGCGTGGATTGCGTTGTTCGGTGAGTAGTTTGGAACGGTCTTTTATTTCCATGTTGATGCGTATATTAGCAATGTCGCTAAAGATTGTCAAAGAATATTTACAAAAGAAGGTATGCGTGTTATAAATTAGGTTAAGTTTTAAACGGCAAAACCCAACGACTCCCCTTTTGCACGGGAATAACTTTTATTTTAACCCACCCCTGTATCCCCTCCCAGGAGGGGACTTTAATTCCCCCTTGTCAAAGGGGGATTCAGGGGGTTGTTATTCCCCTCTAGAGAGGGGTAGGGGTGTGTTGGTTAATAAAAGATTGAAATTCCTTAACATGAACTTAGAGAACAAACTCAAAAATCTTCCTACTTCGCCCGGCGTTTACCTCATGAAGGATGCCAAACACAAGGTAATCTATGTGGGTAAGGCAAAGAATTTGAAAAACCGTGTAAAAAGCTATTTTCAGAAAAGCACAGACGACAGGCTCTACACGGAATATCTGGTGCGACGTGTCGCCGATATTGACTTTGTTCTTACCGAGACTGAGAAGGAAGCCCTTATTCTAGAGAACAACCTTATCAAGCAATTTAAGCCCAAATTTAATATCAACCTCCGCGATGACAAGACCTTTATAAGCATCAAACTGGAGGTCAACAAAAAATTCCCTTATCCAAAGGTAGTGCGGCAGATTGAGGATGATGGCGCGATGTATTTCGGCCCTTATGCCTCTTCGAGGGCGGTAAGGGAGACGTTGCGGTACATTAACGATACAATTCCCATCCGAAAGTGTCCTGATAATGTATTTAAAAGCAGGGTAAAACCCTGCCTTTATTACCAGATTCATAAGTGCCTGGGGCCGTGTTGTGACCTGATGGATGAGGTTACGTATCAGGAACTGATAGACCAGGTAGTCTTGATTCTAAAAGGCAAGCAGGAAGACCTTATTGCTATACTGAAACAGCAGATGTATGAGGAATCCAGGGCAATGCGGTACGAAAAGGCCGCAAAGATACGAGACCGCATTCGGGCTATTGAAGAAACCGTGGAAAAACAGAGGATTCATTCCATGACTTTCGTAGACCGCGATGTCTTCGGTTATTATATGGCGGGTAATGAGGTGTATATTGAGGTTATGTTCATTCGGTCGGGAAATATGGAAGATGTGGCATCGTATCATTTCTCTACAAATCATAGTACCATAGAGGAGGTGTTCCGGTCGTTTCTCAACCAGTTTTATAGTCAGACAAGATTTATACCGTCAGAGGTTATTATCCCTGTGGAATCAGCAGATGCCAGATTGCTTGAAGAATGGCTCTGTGAAAGAAAAGGCAAGAAAGTCGAAGTTATACACCCTCAGAGGGGAGATAAGGTGAGACTTATTGAAATGGCACAAAAAAATGCTGAGAATGCCTATCTGGTATCACGTGTTCACGAAGTGGACTTCGCAAGGACGCTACACAGCCTGAAAGAAACCCTAAAACTTAGACAAGTACCGGAACGTATCGAGTGCTTCGATATTTCCAATATATTCGGCAGGCAGGCCGTTGGATCAATGGTTACATTCGAATATGCTAAGCCGAACAAATCCAGATATAAAAGATTTAAGATAAAAACCGTTGGGCAGATTGACGATTATGCCATGATGTATGAGGTGTTAACACGGCGATATAAAAGGGCGGTGGAAGAAGGTGATTTGCCCAACTTGATTATAGTGGACGGCGGCAAGGGGCAGTTAGGTGTGGCATTGAAAGTATTTGAGGAACTGGCAATAGGTAATGTTGACTTGATTGCCCTGGCAAAAGGCAGAACTGAAAGTGTTATAACAGGTGAAAAGATTGGTGAACAGGTCTTTTTGCCTCATATATCAGAACCCATCATGCTCAGTCCGTCTTCGCCTGAACTCCTATTCCTTGATAAGGTACGTGACGAGGCGCATCGCTTTGCAATTACCTACCATAGAAAGCTTCGTGATAAGGAGTATTATAAATCGCCATTGGATGAGATCCCCGGAATTGGGGCGGCACGTAAAAAGGCATTAATGAAGTGCTTTGGCAGTATTGAAGGCGTCCGAAACGCAACAATCGAACAATTAATCGAAATCAGCAAACTGCCGCCAAAGCAGGCAAATGATATATTTAATTATTTTCACAAGACACAAGTAACGACTATTTAGCCGCGAATAAACACAAATTGACACGAATGGTTCTTGCTGGTTCAGTCTTGTAGACTGAACCGAAACAGTTCGGTTCAATCGAGGACGATTGAACCAGCATAAATCCCCTAAATCCCCCTTAGCAAAGGGGGACATAGAGGGATTTGGTAATTAGTGTATATTATAGTAAACGAATTAAATAAGGTGACATAATGATAATATCTTTTTTGGACGCCATCGTTGTGATCGCTTAAAAACTGCCCTTTTTAGGGATTCAAATGTTTCGAAATAAACATTTGTGGTTTCTTC
>Ga0194127_10006107_pt1 | contig 13810 bp, 9 predicted proteins | sample TA2KigC100mmetaG_FD_148624 | JGI IMG/M metagenome (GOLD analysis project Ga0194127, IMG submission 148624) | Freshwater microbial communities from Lake Tanganyika, Tanzania - TA2015036 Kigoma Deep Cast 100m | ecosystem: Environmental > Aquatic > Freshwater > Lake | place: Tanzania: Lake...
ATGCGATCAGCCAAAGACCGAGTGTGGTTACCAGCGTGAGCGCAAGCGGTGCACGCGCACCGATGCGATGCGCACAGATGATCGGCGGCAGGAGCAGCCACAAGCCGAGATACCCGGCATTCAACGCCGTCCCAACCGGCACGAGTGCCATGGCCGTTGCAAAGTCCTCGGGACTTTCGCAGCGTGTATGAAGAGCTGCAGCGGCAGGGACGATGGTCGTTGGGACGCTCGAGAGAAGGCCGCCGATCCTGCCTCCAAGCCGCTCCACCAAAACAGTCGCCGCGACCGCCACGCCGCCTGCGATGGTGGCGGGTATCGCTGCATCGATGAGGAGTGCTGTCCAGTCTGCCATGGTGCGGGGCGAGTTGTACGGGAGTTGCCTGAACGTTGCCTGAACAGTACTGCGGTTCCGTTTTCCACATGTCCTCTGGACTGACTTCGTTGTGCGCGTTTCTCCTCGCTGCTTCGACGGTCGATGAATCGAAGGTCGAGCCGATTCCTTCACCTCGAGAACGGAGACTCGAATGGGCTGAGGTGATGGATGAGAATCCAGATCCGAAGATCGTCCTCTCCGCAGATGTGCGCGCCGCAATGCTCGCAACCAAACTTCCATGGAAAGTTCGCCACAAGGAAAGCGGCATAGAGATGTTGCTCGTTCCTGCCGGGGAGTTTGCGTCGTGGGCTACGCCGATGATTCGATCGGATTTCGAGCCGCGCGCTTGGTCGATTGAAGCGCCTGCGGCGCGCTACGCATGTGTTTTCATCGTGCAATCTGCGAGAGAGGGGTGGACAGACACCTCTGCCGGGTTATCTTGCTCCAGAGGTCAAACATGATTGCCCGCCGAAACTCATGTGCGCTCGGTTGTCGGAGTGTGTGCCTTCCTCCATGGATTGCGGCGCAGTGTGCTTTGGTGCTCGTCGCGGTGGCGCCAGTCCTCGCGCAGTGCCCAGCGGATGTCAACGGCGACGGCAGTATTGGCGGCAGTGATCTCTCGATCGTGCTCTCTGCGTGGTCGTCGAACGGTCAGGGGCAGTACGACGCAGACATCAACAACGATGGCATCGTCGGTGGAGCGGATCTGACCGCGCTGCTCTCCGCGTGGGGCAGCTGTGCCCCGACCGTCCCTGCATGGGCAACGCTGCTCGAGGCGAGCCCGAATCCCGCAGCTGTTCACAATGAAGCGACGCGCGCCGCGATCGCTGCAACGGGTTACGCATGGCGCGTGCGGCACACGGTGACGCAGATCGAAATGGTGCTGATCCCGCCAGGCACTTTCGATATGGGCTGCTCGCCCACGCCGCAAAGCGGATGCTGGCTCGAAGAGAACCCCGTCCATCAGGTCACGCTCACCCAGCCGTTCTATCTCGGTCGCTATGAAGTGACGCAAGCACAGTGGACCGCCGTGATGGGTTCAAACCCAAGTCATTTTCAAGGCGCGTCCTACCCCGACGCGGCGAGCCGCCCCGTGGAGCGCATCAACTACAACGATGCGAAGGCGTTCGTCAATGCCGCCGGCATGCGGCTGCCGACCGAGGCGGAGTGGGAGTACTCGTATCGCGCGGGAACTCGCACGGCGTTCCACAGCATGCCCGGGTTTCCCAATGGCACCGACGATGAATCGAATCTGCAGCTGGTGGCATGGATTGGGATCAACTCAGGGATGCAAACGCGTCCCATCGGTCTGAAGCCCGGGAACGGTTTCGGGATTCATGACATCGCGGGCAATGTGCTCGAATGGACCAACGATTGGTTCGGTGATTACCCAAGTACCCCGCAGGTCGATCCCACGGGCGTGCCGAGCGCATGGGGACGCGTGTTCCGAAGTGGCTGTTGGCACCTCGGGCCGTGGTTGAGCCGTGTCTCGGTGCGTTTTGAGGATGAGCCGGAGGGGCTGCGTGTCAGTGACACAGGGCTGCGCGTCGCCAAGAACCCGTAGTCGCCCTGCAAAAACGCAAAGCGCGTGAGCAATGTCTGCCGGCTCTGACGTGCCTATCCTTCGCGCCCAAGGAGATAGGGCTCGTGGATCCCGTACCCGCGCATCCAGCCTCGCTTCGTGACCTTCCACTGGTGGTGGTGGTTGGTGGTGGTTTTGGTGGGATCCGACTGGTGCAGCGCCTTGCCAATGCGCCTGTGCGCGTGGTGCTGATCGACCGCTCGAACCACCATCTCTTCCAGCCGCTGCTGTATCAGGTTGCGACGAGCGTGCTGACCGAATCGGAGATTGCCTATCCGATTCGACGCATCTTCCGATCGCAGGCGAATGCGCTCGTGGGTCTGGGTGAGGTCCGGGCCGTGGACCGTGCCGACCGTTCACTTGTTTTCGCCGATGGCACACGTGCACCGTACGACTGGTTGGTACTCGCGGCGGGGGCAGTGTCGAGTTACTTCGGGAAAGACGGATGGTCCGGGCTTGCACCCGGCATGAAAACGCTGAACGAGGCCACGGCGATCCGCGCGCGCGTTCTCCAGGCGTTTGAAGATGCCGAAGCAGAAACCGATCCGCGGGCGCTCCGCGCCCATTTGACATTCGTGATCGTCGGCGGTGGCGCCACAGGCGTGGAACTCGCAGGAGCGATCCGTGAACTTGCGGTGGAGGCGATGGCGCCCGACTTTCGGCGTGTTCGGACGGAGTCGACGCGGGTTGTTCTGGTCGAAGCCGGTGAGCGGCTGCTTTCATCGATGGGTGAGGCATCGAGCGAAGCGGCGCGAAAGGCACTGCAAGCTATCGGAGTCGAGATTCGGCTGAAGAGCATGGTGACAGATGTCTTTGATGGCGGTGTTGTGGTGGCGGGTGAACGCATCGAAGCAGACACGGTCGTTTGGGCGGCCGGTGTTTCCGCAAGCCCGCTTGGCGAAACGCTCGGTACAGAACTCGACTCAGCGGGCCGTGTGAAAGTTTTGCCCGATTGTTCTGTGCCGGGAACGCCCAAGGTCTTTGTCATCGGGGACATGGCATCGCAAACCTGCGCCAAGAGTGGACATCAAGTGCCGGGGGTTGCACCCGGCGCGATTCAGATGGCCGAGATGGTTGCGGGCATCATCGCAGCGGAAACCAAGGCTGAACAGCGTGGCAAGACACCGCCCCCCCGACCAACCTTCCGCTACAAGGACAAGGGAACCATGGCCACGATCGGACGGGCGCGAGCGGTTGCGGAAGTAAGCGGACTTCAACTGCGCGGACTGTCCGCATGGCTTGCGTGGTTGCTCGTGCACCTCGTGCTGCTTGTCGGGTTCCGCAATCGCCTGTTTGTGCTGCTGTCATGGGCGTTCGCATACCTCGCCTACAGCAAAGGCGCGCGCCTGATCACAGGTCAATCACGGTCGCGGTTGAAGACGCCCATCGGCGAAGAAATGCAGCGACTCGCTCGGGCATAAGTGGTGACCGAGTCGGGGCTCGTCACTGCTGTCAGCGGATGAGCCGAACCGTGACCAGTGGGCGCGGTACTCTCTCAACAGTCAGTGAACTCGTGTTGGTGAAAGGAGTCAAGACGTGAGAAGTCAGACAAGTCCGTTTGCATGCGGCGATCTTGATCGGAGCTCGGTTGAACGGTTCGCAGGTCCGAATGCGATGCGCGTGCTTGGTGTCGGCGTTGTGATTCTGGCATGCCTCGTGATGGATGCGGCCGCGTGGCAGGGGGCTCCTGGGCAGTCATCGACACCACCCGCTTCCAATGCTGTCCCGGGATCGCCCGGCAAGACGACTCCAGAGGTGGCGGCAACCACGAAGTACACGGATGACCAGCTCAAGTTGCTTGTGGGACCGGTGGCGCTCTATCCCGATGCGCTTCTGGCAAACACGCTCACGGCGTGTCTGTACCCCGATGAAGTCGCGGCTGCGGCGCGCATGTGCGTCGCAGGTTCGCCGCCGACCCAAGCACAGATTGACGCAACAAACTGGGAGCTTCCAGTCAAGGCAATCGCCGCCGTGCCAACGGTTGTGAACATGCTGAGCCAGCACCCCGACTGGATGCGCGCACTCGGCGCTGCGTATCTCAAGCAGCCATCGGATGTGATGCGTGTGACGCAGCAGCTGCGTGCGAGGGCGATTGCGAACGGTGCGCTCAAGTCGGATGATCAGCTGACGGTGACGCAGTCCAGTGGGGATGGGGGGAATTCAACGGTCACCATTGTGTCCACGAACTCGCAGCTGATCGCGGTGCCGCTGTACTCGCCCGATGTGGTGTACGCAGACCCTGATGTGTACATAGCGGGGTATCCAGTCGGCTACTGGGGGTACGCGGATGGCGTCTATGTCGGTCCAAGCTTCGGCGTGATTGACTGTGACTGGTACGGTGGTTACTGCGTGTGGGATCAAACGGTTTACAACCCAAACTGGGAACATGTGGGTATTGCGGGCGTCAACACACTTCACAACGATTGGAATAATCGGCAGCGTTTCCAGAATGTGTCTGTTGCATCCGCCTTGAAATCGAATGCGGTTGGATCTGCCCTGCGCGGCGTTGGTCAGGTCGGGAGTCCCTATCGGCCCGCTGGCTCGAATGGTGTTGGTCCGGTCGATGGTGCGGGTGGCGTAGGCGATGTCCGCATGCCAGCCGCTTCACAAATCCCTGGTGGTGGACGCCTAGCTGGCTTGAACGGCCTCGATGCGGACAGACCATCATGGGGTGCAGGTGGTGCTGGCGCGTTCGGCAGATTCGGTGATGACAGCGGCGGCGGAGACAACTCAGCATTCGCCGGTGATCGCAGATCGTCGGCAGCAAGTCAGCGCGGTGCATCGAGTGATGAGAGATCGTTCAGCCGCGGCGGTGAGGGAGGAGGCCGCCGATGACACAGTCACGGAACAGCATGGGCAGTTCGGTCGTTTCTCGCTTGGTCATTGCGCTCGCGGTAGTGATCACCATCTCGGCGTGCAATTCTGCGCCGACGGTCACGGCGGCTGCCCAGTTCTCCACACCAGACGCGGCAGTGGCAGCGCTGAAGGGCGTTCTACAGAATCCAAACCCACGGGTTGCGGAGGCGCTGTTTGGTCCACGCTGGAGCGAACTCCGGCAGTTGCCGGATGAGGCGCCGCGGATGCGCGCGGCGTTCCTGACGCGGCTCGAGCGGGGGTACCAGATCGACCGTGTCGGTGATGGTGCGATTGTGGTGGTCGGTGCGGCGGACGATCCCGATCGTTTCCCCTTCGTGGTGCCGCTGCGCCAGCGCGATGGGCGCTGGTCGTGGGATACCGCGGCGGGCATCGAAGAGTTTCGGCTGCGCCGACTCGGTCGCAACGAACTCGACACGATCGATGCGATGAAGGCGATCGCTGCGGCGCAGCGCGCTTACTTCGACGGCGTGCCGCAGGGTGGTACCGCGGGGGCGTTCGCCGCGCGCATCAAGAGCAGCGATGGTCGAAGGGACGGGCTCTACTGGCCGACGACTGGTGCCGAGGCACCATCCCCGCTCGGTGCCGCGATCGCTCGCGCCGACTGCACGGGTGGTGCACCGAAGAACGCCGTGGCATTCGACGGGTACTGGTTCGCCGTGCTGCCAGCCAGTGCGAGTGGACCATCTGGAACGGTGATCGCATGGCCCGAGCAGTACGGAGTCAGCGGCATCATGACTTTCATGGTCGGTCCGGACGGCATCGTGTATGAACGCGACTTCGACGATGAAACTCCGCGTGCCCGCGAGAAGTGCAGTGATCCTGCATCAGGTGGAACACCCTCCGCAGGCTGGACGCGCAGCGATACGCCGCCAACCAAGTAGCGAGGGCTATCTCGCCGTCCGACTCGCGAGTTCTGCCCTGTTCCAAGCAGCACGCGCCTTGTCGAGCGCTCTGGCATAAGACGCGGCGAGCTTCGAATCCGCTGGTGGTCTCTCGAAGACATCCTGAGGGGCGCGCCATGCGGTTTCAGACCGAGCAAGCGCGAGCGCAAGCGCATCGCGGACTGCGGGATAGTCAAGCGGCTCGATGTCGGAGATGTGAGCGGCCAGGGCGGCCGCACGCTCCGCTTCGTACGCGGCCCTCGCTGCCGCCGCGATGTCAGCGGTCGAGGCACTGTTACTGTCCTCCGCAGCATCTGCAGCGTCCTCGGCGGCATCGGATGCTGCATCCGCAGCGATTGCATAGGTGTGGCAGTGGGCGCTAGGCACGGGCTCGGCGCGTCGGTCCGCTGCGCACGTGACCCAGCGCAGCTAACAAGTACCGACAGAGCGGTCAGAGCTATTACAGCGTGTCGCATGCAGAAGTGGCTACCGAATCAGTGTGGGCGGGCGCGGCGGAACAGCTGCTTCGCATCCATTCCCGCGCCAGGGGGCTGCGGCATAGCCGTGCCGGGGCTCAGACATCTCTCGCCTGCTCCACGCGGCTGGCGCCGCGCGTTCGCAGGCTCGAGAACTCGCCCGGCACAGGCATGCCGCAGCCCACACGCGGGGTGTGGTTCGGCCAGCCGATTGCGTCGGCGAGTTCGAGTTGCGTCTGTCAGAACACTGTGCAGCGCACCGAGGCCGCGTGAGTACCTACTTCAAACTCTCTCAAAAAAACTGGATGCGTTACAGGGTTGCGTTGCGGATATGCGTTGCCATCGCTTCCACGCGCGCTCAGCCTGAGCACGGTCCCCAGTTGCCGAGCAAGACCGAGAGGTCCTGCGCGTTGACGATGCCGTCGGCGTTCAGGTCTGCCACCTGTCCCTCGCCTGTGCCGCCCCATGAACCGAGGAGAGTTGTGAGATCTGCCGCGTCGACGGAGCTGTTCAGATCGAGGTCGCCGACGCAGGGCGCCGTGTAGACGATCGCGCTCAGGTTGGCGACCTGCGTGCAGGGATCCTGACCGAACGAGAACAGGCTCCAGTTCGTCCCGTTGAAGAACGAGGCGTTGTTGGTGTAGAAGCCCATAGTCTGCGCATTGCATGTCGAGACCTGGAAGCCGAACTGCCCCACGAAGCTGAAGTTCTGGCACTTCACTGACCAACCGATGTTGTTGTAGCCACCGCGGGTGAGGATGGAGGGCAGCGGCACATCGATGGCGAAGAGGGTCGCGGACTCGGCCATTGGCGCCGCGGGAAGCGTGACGCCGGTGATCGTGGTTGAGTACAGGATGTCGCCCGACCCGAACACGAGCCGCGACGGGTCGCCGTCATTGAAGGTGATCACGAGGTCGGTCGTCCCGTCCGTCAGCGCATTGAAGGTCGCGAGGTTGAGCGTGATGCGTCCGAGTGCAACCGGCGCGCTGGAGCCCGTCCCGATCCAGCCGCTGTCGCCGTACTTGACGGTCGCCGCATTGGCCGCGTTGAACGGCGTGAAGAAACCGTTGTCGCTGCCGGCGTTGAAAACGATCGCCTGCGCGCATGCGCCTCCCGTGATGGCGAGGGAGGCAAGGAGCGAGAGGGTTGCTAGATGGGGAATCTGGACCCGTTGCATGACTGCAGAATAGCCCGACACCGCCCCGGAGCAAGACGAACGCGATCAAATCTGCGAAGCGAAATCGGTGATTAGGGAGCAAAACCCTGCAGGGGGGGGCCTGGCAAATTTACTTCCTCTTCGACTTGACTTTGCGGAACTGCGAGGCATCTTACGGTTGTTTCCGTCGATGCGCTTCGCTTCCCTAGCACGGCGCGTCTGACTTCCCTTTCAGGTCCTCCATTCCCTTAGGAGCACTTATGTCAAGCAACTCTTCCTCCATGCGCCTTGCATATTCCCTCGCGGCTGGCGCAGCCGCGGCCACGGCGCTGTCCGCTGCCGCCGATGTCATCTACTCAGGCCTCCAGAACCTGAGCATCGGCCAGTACAACTCGCTGAACCTCAATGTCGACAGCGACGCCTACGCCGATGTGCTGCTGAAGAACTATGTCTTCACCGGCGGCAACTACATGGGCGCGAGCGTCAACTTCTCCCCGGGCAACCTGGTGTCGTTCAATGTGGGCGGAGTCGCGTACGCCTCGGCGCTCTCCGCGGGCTTCCTGATCAACTCGGCGTCGGTCGGCCCGAGCTTCTTCGGCTCGATGGCCTACGGAGGCGCGAACCCGAACGCGCAGTTCAACAACGCGTCGAACAAGTACCTCGGCTTCTCGTTCGCGAGCGGCTCCAACCTGTTCTACGGCTGGGCGCGGGTGAGCGTGAACCAGGCGGCCGGCAGCTTCATCGTGCACGACTGGGCCTATGAGAACTCGGGGGGCGGCATCGCGGCCGGCGCCGTGCCCGCACCGGGCGCGCTCGGCCTGCTGGCGGTTGGAGCCTCCGGGCTCGGACTGCTCCGCGGCCGCAAGCGCTCCTGAGCGCCGTCGACTTCGGCACCGATTAAGTCGCGCACGCGCGGGACCGTGAAACTCGGACCGCGCGTGCGTGCGTTTGGGAGCGCCGCGCCGCATCCTGCCGATACGCACCCACCATGACTATCGACCGGATCGCGCATCCCAGCCTTCCCCGCCGCGTGCTTCTCATCGGATGGGACGCTGCGGATTGGCAGATCATTCGCCCCATGGTCGAACAGGGACTGATGCCGACGCTCGCGGGGTTCCTCGCGCGCGGCGCCGCGGGAAACCTGGCCACCACCCGGCCGATCCTGTCGCCGATCCTCTGGAACACGATCGCCACCGGGAAGCGGGCTGATGCCCATGGCGTGCTTGGATTCACCGAGCCCGACCCCGACAGCGGAGGGATCCGGACGACCGCGAGCACGAGCCGACGCGCGAAGGCGCTGTGGAACATCCTGACGCAGTGCGGCCTTCGGTCGAACATCGTCGGCTGGTACGCCTCGCATCCGGCCGAGCCGATCACCGGTGCGATGGTGTCGAACCAGACGGACTTCGCCAAGGGCGATGGTCCGCTCGCACCGCTGCCCCCGCGGTCGGTGCACCCCGCCGCACTGGCGGCGGAACTCGCCGAATGCCGCGTCCATCCCTCCGAGCTCGACGCCTCCGCGGTGCTGCCGTTCGTCCCCGATGCGGAGCGGGTGATAAAGCGCGAAGGCAACCGCATCGGGAAGCTCATGCACATGATCGCGCAGACGGCGAGCGTGCACGCGATGGCAACGCAGCTGATGTCGCGCGGCGACTGGGACTTCACCGCCGTTTACTACGAGGGCATCGATCGATTCGGCCACGAGTTCATGGAGTTCCACCCTCCGAGGATGGACGTGGTGCCGCAGGAGGACTTCGAGGCCTATCGGCACTGCATGGCGGGGATCTACCGCTTTCACGACATGATGCTCGAGAGCCTGCTCGCACTCGCGGGACCCGAGACCGCCGTGGTCATCGTGAGCGACCACGGCTACTGGAACGACCATCGACGGCCCGATCCACGCGAGGGCCGGGCTGGGCCCGTCGACTGGCACCGGCCGTTTGGAATCTTCGCGGCCGCCGGTCCAGGCATCCGCGCCCAGGCGCCGCTGCATGGTGGCTCGATCCTCGACATCACGCCGACGGTGCTGGCCCTTCTCGGACTGCCGGCGGGGCGCGACATGCCCGGGCGCGTGCTTGCCGAAGCGCTCGACGGATTCCCTTCGCAAGAGCGCATCGCCTCGTGGGAGGAGGTTCCCGGCGATAGCGGCATGCATCCCGCCGACCTGCGCATCGATCCCGCAGAGGCGAGCGCCGCTCTGGACCAGCTTGTTGCGCTGGGATACATCGCCGCTCCGGGCCAGGATGCACAGAAGTCGCGCCGCGACACGATCGCCGCCAACCAGATGCAGCTCGCGCAGTCGCTCGCTGACGCCATGGCCTTCCAGAAGGCGGTCGGAGTGATCGACGCGCTGGAGGCAGAGTTCCGCGCGTCCCCACTTGTGCGGCTGCTGCGGGCGCAGTGCTTGCACGGCTTGCGCGACTTCGCCGGCGTGCGCGCCGAGCTGGAATCGCTCGGCGGCGAGGACGCCATCGGTCTGCCCGCCACGCTGCTGCTGGCGGCCGCGCAACTCGCCGAGGGCGATGCAGGCGGAGCGCTGGCGCGCCTCCAAGCGGCTGGCGATGCCCGCACCTCGGGCACCGATGTTCGCATGCTCCGCGCGCGATGCCACGCGGCGCTGGGCGCGCATCCTGAAGCGGAGGCCGATCTGCGCGCCTGCGTGTCGGTCGAACCTGATCATTCCGAGGCGCTCGCGCTGCTCGCCGAGTGCCGACTCAAGAGTGGTGACGCAGCGCAGGCGCTAGAACTCGGGATGCAATCCGCTGCGCTGCGCCTCTCAAACCCTAAGGTGCATCTCCTCATCGGACAGGCATTCATGGTGCTCGGATCGGCTGCCGAGGCGGTGACGGCATTCGAGGCGGCGGTCGCGCAGGCCCCGGGCTGGGACGAGGCCCGGCGCGCACTTGAGGACGCACAACGCGCGGCGCGTTAGCGCGCCGTCACGCTGGCGGATGCAGAGTCGAGTCCGCGGGTTTCTCGCCACCCACGCACCGCCGCGCCGCCGTCCTCACTTGAACTAGCCAACGCCGCCGCCGCTGTAGCCCAAGCCAACGCCGCCGCCGCCTCCGAAGTCGCCGCCCAACGCGCCCTCTACGCCACCGGTTGTGATTGTTGCACCGGGCAAAGCGTGTGGGTTATGCCGGCGGAATAGCAACGAAACTATGCCGCAGCACCCTGGCGTGGGAATGGATGCGAAGTAGCCGTTGGACTGGTGCGGTGTGACCACCGCTCGCCTTGTCAGCCGCGAATCTGTCGTGAGGTGGTGCACAGAGTGCCGATGGATTTACTGGTGGTCGTCGCCGAGTTTGGATGAAAGTGCATGTTTATGAGGGAAGGGAGGCGCGTTCAAATGCGAAGCAGCCTGAGTGTGTTGATGATCGCCGCGATGCTCAAGTCGCCCGCCTCGGCAGGTGGGATCACGGTTGAACTGTCGGGCATGTCGATTGAGTGCAGTGTCTACCCACCGAAGAGGGTGTTCCGATTCCTGTGCGGTGGAGTAAATCGAGGTTCCCGTGGATTTCCGATGTCGCTTCGTGCGAGGAACTATGGCGGACGCGTGCTGTCGTAGCCGATCCCAAGTGGAAGGGGATGCGCATGGAAGAGTCGTTGGACTTCAAGCACGTCGTCTTTGTGCGCACGTGCAAAGAGTGGAAAGAGGCTCCGTCGGGGCTCGGGCCGATGACCAATGTGGATTGCGTGGTTGACTTGCCGCCGTTTGATATTCAAGACGGAGCGCTGTCCGCAATCGCACGTTCGCGGCCAGCGGTGCGGTCGGCATGGCGTGATCTCGATCTGTTGTTGATTGCCAAGCAACTGCTTCCGGCTCCGATGGAGCGCGAAGGTCTGCTGCGCAGGCAAAGCAAGGAGCTGCGCTGGTCCATCAGTGGCAACCGTATCCAGCGCGCCGATGATGACCTTGTCGAGTGGATTGAGCCAATCGTGTTCGCAGATGTTGATGGGGACGGTTGGGAAGACATGGTCGCGGAGTATGGAGAGAGTTCCATGACCGGTTCCTATGGCAAGAGTGGGATCAGAGCGTTTACCCGCAAGGAAGACGGCCGAATTGTGGAGATCACTGGACGCAATCCAGGATTTATGCCCTCAGAGTCTGAGTGGACAGCCGCGACGCAGCGAATGATCACAAACTTTGGACTTCCGACACAGAAAGAGATCCGCCTGCAGGGGACCTGCACATGTTGGGGCGGCGAGTTGGATGAACCACCGCATCGCTATGAGCTCGCGCTCAAGACTTCGGACGGACTGCTTGTTGGGGAGGCGTTCTGCGCACGGGTTGGCAAGTGGGTCGCGGTCGCTGGATCGCTTACCGAAAGGCGCGGTCTCCTCCATGAGTTTGCCATCGACGAGTCGCCTACCGCAAATCTGTCATTTGACTGGCGTGTCGAAAATGGTGTGATGTCTATCGAAGGATGGAAGTCGCCATCCGCCGAAGAGTCGAATGAATGCGATCGTTTCGCGGTGCAGGGAGCCGTGGCACCGGTCGCTGGACCAAAGAAACAGTAGAGAAATGCAAGGCGCGCAGAGCGCGACCTATCTGCACGGTCCCCACGTCGCAAGGACTGTGGCGAGGTCCTGCCCGTCGATGTCGCCGTTTCCATCGACATCACCCGCGGATTCCTGCCGGCCCCATCCTGCAAGCATCAATGCGAGATCAACGCCGTCGATGACTCGGTCCATGGTGAGGTCTGCGGGACACGGCGATTGGCAGGAGGTCTGAGCGACCATCACGGTGAGCGCCGAACTGATCGGAACCGGGAGCCCGATTGGTCCGAGCTCGATGGCGTCACCGCTCCAGCGCACGAAGCCTGGTGGTGTCGCTTGTCCATTGATCGTGGCGATCAGTGGACCGCACGCGGCGGCGCCTCGCAGACGGATCGTCGTCTGGTCGGGTGCCCCGTTCTGGTTGAGCGCCGGATCAAGTCCCGCAGGATCGAGTCGACCGACGACCATCGTCAATGGTGCGCTCGGCGTGAGACTGAGCTGAGCCGCCGGGAGATCGACTGTGACCGCGCGTGCCCGGCAGGTGCGGATCGAGATCGTGTTGGACGCCGGCACGGCGTCAGCGAGGCTTGCAGCAGGCTGTCCAGTCCACGGCACGGCGCTGTCCACTTCGAGCCAGCCACTTCGGCGTGCAGTATCCGTGTAGGTCTTGTAGAGGATCGATGGGGTTGTTGCAGGTCGAATCGATGCATCGAAATGCCCGAAGATGCCGTTGATCCATGCCGTATCAAGAACGTGTGCGACAGGCGTGAAGTTGGAACTCCAGGTGTAGCGCCCGGGAAAACGCACCGCGAGTTCGCTCAAGGTCGGCGTATGACCGAAGCAGAGGTCGCTGGTGCCGTGGCATCCCGAGAACGATGTGTTCGAGATCATGTGTGCGCCATGCAGGTACTGCGTCGGCTGGGACACCAGGTTGTAGGCAAGGGCATCCTGCGTGCCATGGCTGTGATGGACGGGCAGGTTCATCGCGTTCTCGATCAGGAACCGCGCACTCGTCTGGAAGTACATGGCGTCCGTTGCGCCGCTGTCGCCGGGCTCGAGTCCACCTTTGCCGTCGTGGAGCATGTACTTCTTGCAGCGGTCCGGTCCATTGGGATCTCGGACGAAGATCTCGAACATGTCCGATGCCGGCGCGCAGGGTGCGATGGCCGCGAACAGGTGTGGATTGCGCAGCCCGATCTGGTACGTACCGCGCCCACCCATCGAGAATCCGGTGAGGTAGATCCGGTCAGCGTTGATGTTGTAGGTCGACCTTGCCCATGCGATCGAGTCCAAGATGTCCTGCTCGCCGGGACCGACCGCGAGGTCGAACGGATTGTCCACATATGCGGCCGAGGTGCACCAGTTGCAGATCCCGCTTGCGTTGGGATTGCTCGGGCAGAGCGCCGGGTCCGCCAGTGCCCAGCGTCGACCGTGGGGTGCGATCAGGATCCAGCCGCGCGCCTGAAGCTGCGTGGCCCAGCCTTGGGGCACGATGCCAAGTCCACCACCGCCATGCAGGTAGATGACCAGTGCGGTGGGCGTGGACGGATTGACCGTCGGAGGCACAAAGACAAGGCCTTCGAGCGGCGCACCATCGATCGACGAGACATGCTGGTAGGGAACGCCGGCTCCCGAGCCGCCTTGCGGTGCGCCATGAACGACCGGGCATGCGGCGAGCAGCCCACTGAGAGAGGCGACCGCCCAAGCGATCCTCGGCAGGATGTTCGTTGACAACGGTGAACCCATCACGGGCATTGTCCACAAAGTGATATGGAAGGACATTGGTTCAAGAAAATCGCGCCCGCAAAGGTGCAAACCGCTTCGCTGCACTCCAGAAGCGGTCGCGTCTGCGCGTACCGACTGTCTGTTGCACCGTAGCTCCGCAGGGTCCGCGCGGTCCGCGACGGGCAAACGTGGCAGTTCTGTGCTGCGCAGGGCCGTCTCTGTGTCAAACTGCGCTTGATT
>Ga0194127_10006111_pt1 | contig 13803 bp, 5 predicted proteins | sample TA2KigC100mmetaG_FD_148624 | JGI IMG/M metagenome (GOLD analysis project Ga0194127, IMG submission 148624) | Freshwater microbial communities from Lake Tanganyika, Tanzania - TA2015036 Kigoma Deep Cast 100m | ecosystem: Environmental > Aquatic > Freshwater > Lake | place: Tanzania: Lake...
GTCCCTGCGCATCGAGGTTGGCCGACTCATAGTAGGCACCCGAGCGATCAAAGAGGCGGAACGCCTGCTGCCTCGTGTACGTGACGATGCAGTTGGTCAGGATGGTGCCGAGCGCACGCAGGCTGGTCTGCAAGTTGTAGAGCCGACTGCCCGCCGTTGCCGTGTAGACCACGCCTGGCATCTTGAGCCAGACCAGAGGCTCTCGCGTTTGGTCCTCGAGCTCCTCGCTGAACATCACGATTGCCGGCGACGTGGTGCCCGACGCCTTCTTCGTGATGAGCCTGAACTTCTGCCCAGCACGCAGCGCTGCCTGGAAGTCGCCGGGCACAGTAGCCGGGTTACGCACTACCGCATGGTACTGCCGCATCGTTCACCTCTAAGGGTTCGGATCGGTGGGCGTCGAGCGCGCTTCGATGGCGGCGACGACATAGATCAGCGCCGTCGTGCCAGCCGCCTCGATCGTGAAGCACGCCAGGATCGTCCAGCCCGCACGCAGGTACGCCTGGAAGACGCCCGGCACGTCCGACGCATTCGCCTTGCTCTTCGAGCTTGCATACCACTGCAAGGGTCCGCTTGCCATGATTCCTCCTTACCGAGCCTTCAAGAAGCGCATCCACGATGGATGCCTTCTGATCGTGTCCTCGGCCGTCGCTGCGTTCTGCGCCCACTCCATCTGGAATGTTCCAGCGGTCACTGTTCTGATCGTTCCGTGGAAGACGTTCAAGCGTGAACCCGTTGCTGACTGTGCGATCGTTCCGATCGTGCAGTAGTTGGTTCCCGCGCTGTCGTTCGCACTCGCCGTCGCCGAGGCAACATAGGTGCAGAACATGGTCCAGTCGGTTTGGGTGAAGCAGAAGCGCACCTTCCAGTCGGGGTTCGCGCTAACCGTGAGCTGCCAAGTGATTGCCGCCTCGAAGGCGTAGATCGAGTTCGCCTCGAGCGCGATGCCTTGGAAATCATTGTCCGCTACATAGAGCGCACTGTTGTTGATCGTGTGGTCGGCTGTGGTCGCCTTGCTGATGTGCCCAAGTAGCGTGTTGATCTGCGCAAGCGTGTGCCCGTGCGCCGACTGCCCAAGCCGCAGCTCGACTCGGACCCACCCAGCAGGGTAGATCCCGAGGCCGACCGGCGAGACACCGATACCAACGAGTTCGGTCGACGCCGTTCCGAGCCCGACCATGTTGTAGCTCGCCGCATCATTTGCCCAAAGCGTCTGCCCGTACAAGAGCGAGGAACCCGTAGTTTGAACGTCAACGAACCCACCAACCGCCACCATGACCCGAGCCCCCGACACCGCCGCCTCCAAGGCCACCCCGAGAACGGGGCTGTTCGCCGTGCGCACGATGACGACTGGACCGTTGATCGTATCGACGCCCGACTGGACAACGAGCTCGCCGGCAGCAATCGTTCCACCCGCCGAGCAGAGAAGCACCTCGACAGTCTGCTTCGGCCAGGGAACGTTGTTCTTCCCCGTGGGCGCAGGCAGCAAGAAGGGCGGTACTCTATCCAGCGTTTGCATCGCTACTCGTTCGGGTAGTGCCAGGTCGTTCGCCGATCACGCAGATCGACGTGAAGCCACTTCCGACTCTCGGGGATGCCGATCCCCATGAAGAAGGCGCGGGCGCCATCGATGAGATCGTCGCCCCAGGTGATCGTGTAGCCCCTGAGATCGTGCCCCTTGATGTCGATCGCCTCGCCGCGCAGGTGCCTGCTCTGCCAGATGACCTCCTGCCCCTTCGCTGCGTAGATCGCAGCGTGATGCTTCGCGCAGCGCGTGCCGCTGGTGATCTCGAGGGCGATCTCCACCCCATAGACCTTGCCGAGCCAGGCGCGCAGCTCCTCCGCGCGCTTCGGCAAGCGACCATCGAGGTTGAACACGCCTCGGCAGCACTTGCAAGCGAACTCGTCGAGGTAGAAGTGCGGCGCGAGCTGTACCCTGATCTTGTTCACAGGATGGGCCTCCCGATCTTGCCGGCCTGCTCGAGCACTCGCAGGGCGGACTCGCGATTGCTGATGCGCTTCTTCAGCTCCTCAGTTTCCTCCCTCCGCTCGTAGGCCGGCGTGAAGGAGAGCGACCAGAGCGCGTCACCGATGTGCCCCTTCTCCGCGAGCGGCCGCGCCGTGTACCAGGTGTTCGCGAGAGCGCTGCTGAACTTGCGCACGATCTCCTTGTGCTTCTTCCTCTCCGGCAAAACACCCCAGACCTGCGTGCCGAAGAAGAACCGGGAGACCTCGTTGTCGAGCCGCAGATCCTCGAACATACCCCAGTGCACGAGATCGAGCACGTCGCTCACCGTGGGACCGGTGACCTGCGACAGCGGGCCGCGCCCGTAGAAGGCGTACTTCTTCTCTTCCTCGTCGCCGCCGTACCAGTCAGCCAACCCCGAGAAGAGCTTGACCGAGCCGGGCTCCATCCAGCCCTCGATGTCCGCGTTGACGAACCCCGAGAGGAAGGGAAGCAGCAGCATCAGGCCGGCCATGCGCCCACCCCAGGCGACCTGCTCCGGTGTCTCCATGCCGAAGAGCTTCGCCGTCGTCTCACCCTCGATCGGCGCTCGCCCCTTGCCGATGCGCGTCGCCATCTGCTTGAAGGACTGCCCGATGTAGTTGGTGAAGATGATGTCGAAGAGGCGGAACTGGAAGATCAGCTTGCCCCAGTTGGTGCGGAAGAGCTCGGGCCGGCCAGCCGTTGAGTAGTCCCCGTTCACGAAGATGCGCGCGTCGTGCGCAACGTCGATCGCCTTCTGGTTGATGAACTCCTGCAGCCGCATCTCCCAGAGCGGGCGCGGGACCTCGACCACTTCCGAGGCGCCGACGACAGTGCCCTTCCACTTCCCGGGCTCCATGTCGGCATCCTTCACGCCGAAGCGCCGAAGGAACTCGGAGCGATCGAAGCGCGGGTCCGACGCCTGCCGGATGTCCGCGTGCTGGTCCAGATCCCTGAAGAATCTCGTCAGCCGCTCGTCGCGCCCGATCGAATCGATCGCCCGCTTGTAGGCCGTCGCGAAGGCAATCTCGTGCAGCTTCAGCTCGCTCTTGCCGAGCAGCCAGAGCGCACCCGTCTTGCTGATCATCGCATCACTCGCCATGAGCAGCTTCTGGTCCCAGCGGTCGGGCTTCATCCCGCTCATGTGCCGCTGGAAGAGCGCCTCCTCCCGGTGGATCAGGTAGCTCGCCGTCGACGCATCCCAGTCGAGCGCCTCCTGCTTCATCAGCCGCTTGCCCTCGGCACTGCTCATGAAGCGGATGCCTTCCTTGATCCCGGCGAACCCGTAGCGGCCGAAGAGCATGAAGACCTGGCTGAAGTTCTGCGTCACCGTCTTCGGGTTGAAGCCGAGCTTCGCGAAGGTCTGGATGGCGAGCGCCGAGTGGAAGACGTTGCGCCAGCGCTCGTCGCGATGCTTGAGATCCGTCATCAGGACGTCGGCCTGGTGCCGGTTCAGGTAGTCGGTGAGCGCGGTCAGGTTCTCGATGTAGGCGTCGCGCATCTTCTGGTCGCCGACCTTGCTCGCCGCCTCACGCAGCTCGCGGATGCGGCTCCGGGCCAGCTCGTAGGAGTGGTCCATCCGAGAGCGATACGCCATGTTTTGGACCTGCGCGCCGTAGGCTTCCAGCGCGCTGAGGATCTCGGGGAAGGGCTGCCCCGCAGGGTCGCGAGGATCGGTAGGCACCGTGCGTGCCCTGAACGCACCCGGGCGCCCGCCCACCATCTCGATGAACTCCGGGCCCCGATTCTCGTAGTGCTCGAGGAACTTCATGAAGCCCATCGTCTTGCCCTTGGCAAGCTGCTCCTGCCACGCATCGATGAGCCAGTCGAACGACGTGCGCCCGGCCATCGCAACGGGTCCGAGGTCCAGCTCCTTCGCCCGCTCTTCTCGCCCGCGCACCTTCTGGGCGAACGGCCCGAGCTTCATCTCGTGGACGTAGCCCTTGCCGATGCCGATCTCGTCAGGATTCAGATCGGGGAAGAACTTCAGCGCTGCCGCAGTCGCATCGCTCTCCTTCACGCCCCGATTCATCAGCCGCAGCCGCGCTGCGCGCCGGGCCGGCTGGACCGAATCCGCAGCGATCTGGAAGAGAACCTGCTGCTCAGTGTTGATGCGGTCGACCACCTTGAGGAGCTTCTGCTTGCCGGGCACCCCGTACTTGCGCGACCACATCTCCTGAATCTCGGCGCGCACGATGGCCGGCTTGACTCCCTGCTTCCCAGGGTCGACGTACTCGCCGCGGACGTGCTCGAAGATGGACCGGCTCAGCCTGCCGAACTCGGTACCCTCGCTGAACTCCCGCAACCGCACGCGCGCCTCGCCCTCTGCCTTCCGCATCGCAGCGTAGCGATCGTACATCCGGCGGATCGCGATCTCCTGCTTCTTCGACGTGACGCCGGCCACCAGGTCTTCGGGCTTCAGCTTGCCATCGAAGACCAGCTTGATCATGTGGCCGATCCCGGTTTCCTCGGCACCTCGAACCGCGTTGGAGGCTTCAGCCTGCTCCATCGCCAGCCGCTGCCACTCTTCCCGCCCCGGCGTCCCGAGGCGCCGCTTCTTGTCCAGCGGCGAGAGCGGACGCTGGAGTAGGGACCGCTGCGTGCCCTGCACCTCATCGACAGTGAGCGCGACGTTGTGCAGCAGATCGGTGATCGCCTTCGTCGCCTGCCGCTTCCAGCGCGCAGCGTCGATCCCCTCGCGCCGCGTCTCATCGAGGAAGGGGTAGCGACCGAAGTGCTCCCAGGGAAGGATCAGCTGCTCGATCAGCCGGCGCAGCGGCGTACGCTTCGCCATGAGGAGCTTCTCCATGAGGGTCAGTCGGCGAGCCGCCTCCTGAAGCTGCATCTCCGTCGGGATTTCCGCAGACACGAAGCGCTCACCCATCTTCCAACCAGCAACGTACCGGCCCAAGTCTCCGACGAACTGCCGCGCGCGGTTGTGCGTCAGGTCCTCTCCACCCTCCTGCTGAAACCACTTGTGCAGGACCGGATTCTTGAGCACGCGATCGACGAGCTCGCGCTCCTTCGCGATGCGCTCGCGATCTCGTAGAGCTTCGGGCGTTGCCACGTCTTTGCACGGTGAGCGCAGCATCAGCAGTAGTCCTTGTCGTGCGAGTTCTGGAGGCGGCTCTCTCCGATACGATCATCGATGCCGTTGGGCTTGTAGATCTGCTCGGTCTTCTCGGCCAGGATGCGATTGTAGATCCTCAGCGCCACGATGTCATCGGGATGCGTGCCCGCCTGCGAGGCAGCGCTGTGCAGCAGCGCGTCAAGCTCAGGCACCGGCATATCTCCGTAGCGCAGCAGCAGATCGGGCCGCGGGTCCATCGCGACGGCGAAGAGAGGGCTGTTGGCCGGCGCGATGCGCAGCAGCGCACGCTTGCTGACCCACATGTACTCCCCGTTCTTGTCCGTGAACCCGACCAAGTCCTGACTCTCGTCCCCGACCAAATCCTTGCCCCAATGACCCTTCATCCGCCGAACAACCTTGAGCATCGCCTGCGCGGCCCGCGTGTTGTTGTAGATCGTGGGATCGGGGAAGTGGCGAGGCAGCATCGCCGCCTTTCGCTCGCCATCTGCCCAGAAGGTGCGAGGCTCGAGGACGGAGAAGTTGTCGCCCTTCACCATTGGCGCGCCCATGAAGTAGCGGATGTACTCGACCATCAGCGCCTCGGCACCCTCGTCGGAGAGCCGACCCGTGCGCTCGTAGGCCATCCGATCGAAGTCCCTGAATGCAGCGTGCGTCTTGCTGTAGCCCTCCCACTTGCGCGGGTCCATGAAGGTGTCGACCAGCTCCCGCTGCCGCTTGAGAATCGCGTTCTCCAGGCCGTGCGCCTCGATGTACCAACCAGTCACTACCGCCTTGCCCTTGCCATCGACCTCACGCATCTCGCGCCGAGGACGAATCCCGGCGCCCAGGTTTCGCAGCTCACCGATCAGCGGCGGCTCCATCGTCGCGCCACCCGCCGGCCAGAACCAGGTTGTGTTCTGCGCCTTGCGGTTGCGAGCGAAGAGGCGACCGAACTCAGAGATCAGGCGGGCGCGCTGTGAGAACTGGATGTGGAAGCTCGTGCGCGACTTCGCCTCCGGCGTGTCCACGATGCTGTCGAGGATCGTGCGGTACTCCATGAACTGCTTGCGCGTGCGCATGATGCCCAGCGCCGCAGCCTTGCCGCCCGGCTGACTCTGCTTCACCTCGCCAGCCTCGACCATCTCCAAGAGATCGGCACGCACCTTCTCAGCGGCCTCCTTCTCGGAGATCGGAGTGCCCGCCTTCGACGCCTGCGCCATCATCAGACGCACCTCGGGATCACCGACCAGCGTGGAGAGCCCAGGCAGATCCTCGAGCGTGGGATCGAGCGCGCGACGCCAGGTGTTGTGGACCTCGGACAAGATCCGCTCGGTCTCGGTCGCGTAGATGTCGAGCTCGACACGGCCGTCGATGATCCTGCGCTGCGGCGGGCGCGCCATCAGCAGTACGACTGGGATCGGATCGACAGCATGCACCTGGTCCGACGCTTTCTCGCCCACGGTCTTGTATGGGCGCGCAGCGGGCATGCTCTTCGGTCGCTCGATGTTCACCAGCATGATGCCGCTCGGGTCCGCTGTCATGATCCGCGAGGCGGCATCGATGTAGCTCTCGAAGGGCTGCGCGCGCTCGCCCGGCGTCCGACCCGGCTCTTTGCGCACGGTGCGCACGGCATGGAACCAGGTCTGATGCAGTGCCGCACGGAAGTTCCTCCGAGCTTCGATCGCCGCTTTGCGCATCTCCTTGCCGTTTTTCTTCGCGATCGTGTCCCAGTTGATCGGCTTCCCATCGACAGTCATCGGGAAGATCGCATCGAAGAGGTCGTACTCCCACTCACCACTCGCCCAGTAGTCCTTGACGCGCCCCTTCTTCGAGTCCTGGAACGCCTTGGCCGCCAGCCGCATCATCTCGGCGACGCTGTACTCTCTACCGTCGGCAACACCGCGCATCTCCTGCGTCACACGCTTCAGGAACTGCTCCTGCGTCGTGATGTCATCGAAGGCGCCGCCGATACGGATGCGGCCGAAATCTCCACTGATCCCGCGCGAGGCCGCGATCGTGAGATAGCGCATCCAGTTGGAGGGCGAGCCGATGTGCGAGCCGTAGTCCCACTGCGCATGGGTGTAGTCGGCCATCGAGTCGAAGCCGAGATCCTCGCTGAGCGTGCGGTGCTGGCGAACCTCCTCGCTGGCTCCGAACTTCGCGAACTCGTCGATCTGCCGAAGTAGATGCTCAGGCAGCGAGCCGTGGAAGTACATCGTGTCGCCGTCGCCATCACGCTCGAGCGCCCGGATGTCCCTGTGGCCCATCACCGTCTGCGTGTCGCGCATCGAGGTGCCGAAGCTGCGCGAGTAGAAGAGGCGCCGGTCATCGACGCCGACACGCGGCATCGAGGAGCCGACGAAGACCATCCCCCTGAACTCCTTCTTGTACCAGGGCGAGGCCCCCGCGATCTCCTTCACCAGATTGAGCACACCGCCGGCGCTCTGCGTGTCGTAGAGCCGCTTCCGCTTGATCTGCTCGAGGAAGCCAGGCCCCTCACCCGTCATCTCGGCACGGATGCGCGCCAGCTCCGGCGTCGTCCAGACATCACCGATCTCGCGCAGCGCAGAGAGCAGCGACTCGGAGGGCTCAGGCTCGTGGAAGTAGCGGGCGATCGCCTTGGCTGCGCCAGCCGCCTCCTTCTCACTGATCTTCTTGTTCTGGCGCAGCACCGTCTTCCAGAACTCGGGGTTCGACGGGTGGAAGAACTGGTTCCCGATTGCGAACCGCGTGTTGGGACGCACCTGATCACGAGCCATCGCTAGGGGCACACCGATCTGCCCGTCCTCGACAGGCCCAGTCGAGTAGACGATGTGCGACCAATAAGCACCCTTCTGCGGCGTGCGGATCAGCGTGTTGTCGACGAAGCGCGAGCGCATCGTCTCGAGCATCTCCGGTAGGAAGCCGACATGCGCAGGGTTCTGCCCCGCGTTGAGCAGCTCCTGCTGGAACCGGCGGTTCATGCTCTCGCCGATGTCGGTCTCAGCCAGATCAGGGTTGCCCATCGTGTCGCGCATGAAGTCGACCACGCCCCAGGGATCAAGATCTCCCTGGCTCATCCGCGCCAGCGGCCCACCGGCACCGAACAGCTCACTGAGGATCTCACCGCGGGTCGCCTGGAACAGCTCGTGCTGCATTCCGCCATAGAGCCACATCTCCTGAGCGTAGCTCTCGCGGTAGAGCCCGATATGCGCGTCGATTGCCTTTATACCCAGGCGTCGCACGTCGATCTCGACGAGGTTCTTCACGTTCTTAGGCGTGATCGTGCGGGCCACCGCCTCCATGTCATCGGCCGCCATCGGAACCCACTTGTCAGCCCACTCGGGGGGCTCGATCTTCGTGGATGCTCTGAAGATCACGCCATCGATCTCATCGATGCCGAGGCGCATCCGCCGGGCCATGTCACGAATGAGCTTCGTGGTCTTGGGAGATCCCTCATAGAGCGGCTTGTTCAAGAACTTCATGTCGGGATCGAAGACCTGTGCCTTCATCGTGTTGCCGTGGTCGAACCCAAGAGCATCAGCGAGACCACGAAGGACACGAGACTGGAGCCACTCGGCCCCATCGTAGGGAGGCGTGTCGCCCAGGACCTTGTTGTCGATCAGGAGCATGCGCAGCTTGCCGTCGGCCCGATTCCCACGAGCAACGTAGTCCTTGAACTGCTGCGTCTCCGGGCCGTAGTCGTAGATCGGGAAGTCGCGCCCGCGCTCGTTCTTCGCCCGGGTCGCGATCTTACCCAAGACATCACCGGCCGTCCGACGATCGAGCAGTGCCTTGAACTGCGCGTCAGGCAGTCCCTCCGAGAAGATCGCCTGGCTGAGCGACTCGCTCAGGTCCCGGATCTGGCTCGGCAGGATCTCCTCGGCGCTCTGCTTGAGCTTCTTGAAGCGCACGACCGTTTCGCCGATCGCCGGCAGATCGTCTCCCATCTCGTCCGAACGCCAGCGAGAGAGCCAGAGCCGATCTTCGAGCAGCTTCGGCGTGACCTTCTTAACACTCGTCACCTCGACGTAGGCTTCAGGGCGGCCGGCCTCGATGTGGAACGAGAGCGTGTCTCCCTTCTGCGGAGGCTCAGTGAAAGCCGCCGTCATCGAGGTCTTGCGCCCGGTCTTCACCAGATCCATGTGCGAGGAGCCGCTGTAGAAGTCCCCGATCGGGACTTGCCCAGCCATGCGAACCGGCCGCGCCTCAGCCCGCTTCTTCTCCGAGAGCACGGTCCCTTCCGGGTTCTCCAGCGCCTCGATCATCTGGCCCCAGCGAGGACTGGTGCGCCATTCCTCGTACCGCGAGCCGAGAGCCATCTTGAAGGCTTCAATGATCTTGCCGCGAGCCGACTTGGCCGAGAAGGAGAACACCCCGACCTCGTTCGCGTCGCCGGCCAGGTAGAAGAGCGGGACACGATCCGAGCCGAACGCACCGGCGTGCGTGACGAGCTGATCGAGGTGAGCATAGGTCTCGAACCCGCGTTCATCGGTTGAGAAGACCGGCTGATCGAGGACGTAGAGATCGATGTCGTCGCCAACGAGCGAGCGCATCCGCGAGTAGATCCGGTTCAGCCCATCGGAGACGAGCGTCGGCGTGCGATGGAGCTTGCCCGTCTCGAAGTCGAGCACGCCCTCGAAGCCCTCGACGCTGTTGTTGATCCGGCGCGCGATCTGCTTGAAGATCTTCTCGTCAGCCGGCGCCTTCTCCCACAGACCGTTCCGCACAGAGGCCCGGATCTCAGGCCGCGGGCTCCCCGGGTTGTCCGCCCAGGCCCGCGCCGCATCGACCCAGGTAGGATCAGAGATGATCCCCAGGTCGGCGTTGCCCTCCACGATGCTGCGGACGATCGCGCTCTTCACGTCATCCGCATCGAGCTTCTTGCTGCTGCGCACGCGCATCAGCTCGGTCTCGAGGATGCCAGCGAAGTGACCTGCGACCTCGCGCGAGAGCCCGAGCGTGTTCGCATAGTGGACGTGCGTTCTCACGGTATGCGGACGATCGCTCTCGGCCTGCCGCTCGAAGATGTTCCAGCCGTCGCTCTGCTCGGCCATGTCGCGGCCGACCTCGGCCTTGAGGCGAGTGAAGGAAGCCTCCACGCGCTCCAGCGCCTGCATGATCTTCTCGATCGTGGCGCCCTTGGCGATCGAGACCTTGCGCCCGTAGATGCCGATGTCCGACTTCACAGTGCCGCTACGCTCGAGCAACTGCACCGACACCGAGCGCACCAGAGGGCTCTGGCTGTTCAGCAACGACTGGATCTTCGTCAGGTACTCGGGAGGCGCACCAACCTCGAGCACGTGCTGGCTGAGCGCCGTACTCATCGTCTCTGACAACCGCTGTCGCCCGTAGCGGTAGAGATAGTCCATGCTCTTGATCGCCTGCTCGCGCTCGACATCCGTCGGGTCGCGGAAGCCCTCGTCCCGCTCGCGGTAGTCCCCCTTCGCGTAGAGCGCATCGATGATCCCCGAGACCCAGGGCTTACCCCAGCGCCGGTCCACCTCCGAGGCGATCTTGCGCAGGTCAACGGTCGTCTGCCCATCCTCCGCAACCAGCCCTTCCTCACCGAGACGGACGATGAGCGCGAGCCCGACGTCGTCCACCATGCCACCCATGCGCCGGTTCAGCGCGAGCTGGCGGAAGCGAATCCGATTCTGCGTGAGCATCGCCTGCGTGTACTCGGTCAGCGGCGCGTAGGCCGCCTCGATCTGCGCGGCACGCTCGGCAGTCAACTCACCCGTCCTGAGCACAACCTCACCCGTCGACGCCTTCGTGCGCGCGACGATGTTGTTGGCCTCGATCGCCGGGTTGCCATCGGGATCGCTGTAGATGTAGGCAACGTTCGGGTTCTGCCAGACATCGCTCTCGAGCGTGCGCGAGAACCCCGCCAGCTCGCTCATGTAGGGCACCGAGTAGGGCGCCGGCGGGTTGTTCTTGAGGATCGCCTCCTCGGCCAGCTTCTGCGGCCGCATGAAAGCCATGTCGCGCAGGCCAGCGAGCGCCGACACGTCGAACTCAGTCCCGAGCTTCTCGCGCAGCTGCACCTCGGCAGCGCGGAGCGTGGAGATCGACGCCTCGACCTCCTCCATCGTCTCCAGGGGCTTGCGGATCATGCGCTCGCCGATCGCGATGTCCTGCGAGAGCATGTTCGCCTGGTCCACGAGCCGGCGCTGCTCGCTACTGAGCTTCAGCGCAGGGTTGGGATCGAGGTAGACCGGGGAGAGCTTCTTCAGATCGCCCTTCGCACCCTCGGGGAAGAAGTTGACGAAGTCCCACACGTCCTTCTCGCGGAACATGTCGAGCTTCGCCTCGAAGATCGTACTGTAGCGAGAGAGGTTGACCGTGCGCGTGTTGCCCTGGGAGTCCATGAACTCACGCTGAACGGGCGGCTGCCGCTTCAGCTTGTCGTTCACGAAGATGTCAACGAGCGTCGCTTCCATCCCCGTGCGCGTCTCGACGCCGGCACTGTCCTTCTCGTAGTGCCCGACGACTTCGTTCGACTCCTTCTTCACAACGTCATAGGACTTCAGCCTGCCGCCGAAGTCCTTGGTCGTTCCCTCGCGGACGACGCTCACGATCCGATGCCCAGGCGGCGGCACGATGTAGGTCATCGTGTAGCCCGTCGCCTTCTTCTTCTCGCCGAACTGGTTCGTGAGCATCGCGTTGGGAAACACCCGCGCCATCATCTCTTTCGCCTGCCGCACGGTGTAGGACGTGCGGAAGTCGAGATCGTGCAGGAGATTCCCCTTGGGCCGATAAGCCGTGCCCTGCGCCGCGAACGCCAGCGACCCCGTCAGCTGCACGTTCGGATCGGAGCCAAGCTCCTCGAGCACCGCGCGGCCAGAGGGACTCGCATCGAGAGCCTCTTGGAAATCGACACGCTGATAGCCCGCCTTGTCGATCTCGTCGGCCACCAGCGTCGTGCGCAGCTTCGCCTCGTTGTCCCAGTAGATCTTGCTCAGGTCCACCAGCTCGTCGGCGAAGTAGTGGCTGTCGAAGTTCTCGTGGTTCAGGTGCTCGGGCTTGAACGGCGTCAGGTCCAGGAACGCCCGCTTGATCAGCGCCCGCTGGCTCTTGCTGATCACTGCCGGCGGCTCGATGCCGAGCTTGCGCAGGAAGTTGGGCAGCGCGCGGTTGAACTCCGGCGAGACCTCTTCGACGTACTGGTCGTTCTACTGGAGGATGCGCTCGACGCGCTCCTTCAGCGGCGTCAGCTCCTGCTTGACGCGATCGCTCTCCCAGAGCTTCGGCACGAGCGCCTCGTAGCGCCCGACCATGTCGAGCCGGAAGCTGCGGAAGACCTGCGAGGGGTGTCGGGGGAGCCGCACGCCGGCAGCCATCGCCTGCGCCTCGCGGAAGGACTGGACCGAGTAGTCCTCTGGGCGCCCGGCAAGCGCCTCCTTGGTCGGCGCGTGACGCCCCATCATGTAGCCCATCGCCAGGCTCGTTGCGACATCGACCGGCGTGAGGTCCAGCTCCGACATGTGCTCGGGCAGCTTGCCCGTCATCAGCGAGGACCACAGCATCGGGTCAGACGTGATGCTCACCGCCAGCACGCGCGGGGCACCGCCGATGGCATCTAGGACGAAGTCCTTGAGGGCGCCACCCTGCTGGCGCGAGACCGCTTCGCTGAAGGCACCACGGAGCCCCTTGGCGAGCATCACCGCATCCCCGCGCTGCACCAGCCGCATGATCGCCTCGGCCTGGCCGGGGTTGCCTGCCGCCTCGGTGAACCGAGCGAAGACCTTCGCGTAGTCGAAGAGCTTGTCCTTCGCTGCACCCTTCAGCTCGCCCTTCTCGGCCGCGGAAGCGATCCGCCCGAGCTTGCTCATCGCCTGCCGGTAGGCCGGGCGCCGGAAGATCCCGTCGGTGATCCCCTCGCGCATGATGTAGGACACCGAGGCGCGATCGAGGAAGAGGTTGTCTTTGGCGATCGACTCCATCACCGCCTGGACGCCGTGTACGCTCTCCGTACGCGCCTTTCCCGAGAGCTGCTTGAGCCCGAAGGAGTGCAGCACGTCTTGGAAGCTGCCGGGTTTCGCTGCCCAGAACATGTTCGGGATCAACGAGCCGACGGCGCCGATCGTGGAGCCCGACTGGAAGCCGTGGACAGCACCCGTCTCGATCCCCCTGACCAGCTCGTGCCAGGACTCGGGATCGTTCGGGTCTAGGTTCATCACGCCGGAGGCGCCGGCACTGACCACGTTGAAGACGGAGAACTCGAGCCCCTGCCCGATCGCACGAGTGAGCGAACGCGCAGCCTGCTTGCCGAGCCGACTGGTGAAGAGCTGCTCGACGCTCTGGACAGAGCCCTTGAGTAGCTGATCCTGAATCTCCCCCATCACGCCGTCGAGCTGCTCGCGCGTGAGCGTCTTGCCGAGCTGCGTCTTGAAGATCTCGCTGACCCGATTGCGCGTGCCGTCGAGCGCGGACTCCACGATCTCATCCGTGGCGCGCTCGTAGAAGCCGCGATCGAGCCGGCCGCCAGCCTTCTTGAAGAGCCCCTTCTGGGCTCCCCGCTTGGCAGCGAAGGCGAACGTCGGGAGCTGCTTCCGCTCGGAGTAGACCAGCTGTAGCCGCTCGCCGATGAAGCGCTCCAGGTCCTTGTTGATCGACTTGACGCCGGCGATCTCGGTGACCCTCTCCGTCGCCTTCGCAGCCGTCTTCTTGATCCCCTGCCCGGCCACGCCCTTCGTAGCAGCCTTCACGATCGCGCGCTCGCCCAGCTCGGCAAGCCCGCGCCCGGCCTTGAAGATGCCACCCG
>Ga0194127_10006119_pt1 | contig 13797 bp, 15 predicted proteins | sample TA2KigC100mmetaG_FD_148624 | JGI IMG/M metagenome (GOLD analysis project Ga0194127, IMG submission 148624) | Freshwater microbial communities from Lake Tanganyika, Tanzania - TA2015036 Kigoma Deep Cast 100m | ecosystem: Environmental > Aquatic > Freshwater > Lake | place: Tanzania: Lake...
GTAAATTCAAGGATTCCATTAACCGGGCGCTGTATTAACTCTTTGTAGTCAGCCCAATCAGTGTCGCGCGAGAAATAATCCACAGAAATTTCAGCCCAACGATTAAGTTGAACACCCTGATTATCCATAATATGAGCCATTCTCTCTCCGCCAATCAATATGAATCCCACATTTGGGCGTGATGTAATGCTTCGCAGAGTCAAAAAGAACGGATCCCCCCAAGGACCTCTAATATATAAATCGTATGGCAATTGGTCGAACTCGTCCAAAATTATCACGACTTTTCTCTGTGATGTAAATTTTGCCAATTCGTCCAAAAAATCTGTAAATGGAGAAAATGCATCATCAAAAGTTGGTATCGCAATTTTTAGCGCTCGTGGTTCACCCTCAGAAATCTTTTTACAAAGTATATCGCCCAAACGATTAATAGTGCCTGTAGCCGATGATTTTATGTAATCCCCCGACTCAAGGTAAACGGTTAGAAAATCTTCTCGGTCAAGGTCAAGTTGGGACTTAATAACTTTAGCGATGGATGTTTTTCCAACGCGTTTTTGTCCGCTAATAATATTTGAGCCTACACTATGAGCCTTGATTGAGCCAAGTATCTTATTTAAGACCTCTTTTCTGCCAACTAATTCACTTTCGGTCTCTACAGCCTCTAATGAATAGGGATCAGTTTGAGCGAGTGCTGCCCAATTTACATCATTTCTTTGAGCGTCAATTGAAATTTGGAAGTCGCAGCTCCTTTCCCTTCTGTCAAAATCTCTCCAATTGACCTGAGTAAGCAATTCGGCTCTTGCCGTCGATGTTACAACATCAGACAAGATATTTACAACTTGGCTTTCTCCAGGGCGCAATCTGCCGACTAAAATATCAGAAGATTGAAGTTTGAGAGCATTGTCCTCAACAATAGTCAATTCGGTATCATAAGAATAGCCCGCCCCCGCGTTTCTCACAAACATACCTATGTTAATTTTTCCTCCCGCATTGTGCAATGGATACTTTTTTAAACATGGCTCAACAATTATTGAGGCAGGCTGGTTTGCCTTATTTTCAGTGAAATCCGATTCGAGCAAAGCCAATAGTTTTTTGTCTAAATTTTCTCCAATCATTACGCTATATGATGTGCGGAATGCTTCTAGTGCAGAAGCCACTTGATGAACCTTTTCAATGGCATTCATGTGAGCATCTACAGCTTCTATGGTATCTTTCTTTCCCACGTAATCTTGAACGTAATTAAAAACATCAGCGAGCAACGATTCAACGTTCCCAGGCAAGAAGGGTCTAAATAATAACCGCCCAGTTTTATTGTTGAGACAAGACATCATTTTTTTCCGTTGATAGCCGAGAGTTTCAATGCTTGTCAACGCATCTAGGGCATCTGTCAATGCTTTTTCTTGCTTTATCACAGCATCAATCAACTGTGACATTTTTTGATGAGCCAAATCGTCTATATTTATATTCCACTCTTTGTAATTGTTGTTTGCAAAAAGACTATCAATTGCTTGAATAATCTTCGGTCGCCACGGCGCATTCCTTGCCCATTCTGAATGGCTATCGCGAATGACTCTCATATAACATATAGCTACCACCTCTTTATTTTGCATAAGATGGAATTTGTCAAGCATATTCATTGCTTCCTGCTCTACGTCTTTTTTTTCACATTGATGAGCTAAATCTGGGTAGCCGCCTATAGCCAGAATGCAACGCAGTAACATTTTTCGGTGATTCTTAATTTCGCCTTCGAGTAAATTGGGTTTGCGTATTTCAAACAAGCATTTATCAAACGCTTGGATGGGATGATCAAAGGGTTGTGAAACTTTTTCATTTTCCTCGGTTGACATCTTGGCTCCTTTTGTTACACGTTCTATCGACTAGATGACTGTCATTCGATTTGCGAACTCAACCACTTCTTCCACTTCCTTCTCCGTAAACCACCGCTCCACCGCATCCGCGCCGGGCAAGGAGTAGGAAGTAGGGGAATAAGGAGTAGGGGAGAAAGGATCAGGGGGCATGTTTGCGGCGTTCCGTGCTGGCGATGAGACCGTTGAGCAACCTGCCAACCATGTCGGCGCGGGCGAGTTCGTCGGCATTCGAGTCGATGTAATTCAAATCCTTCGAGACGATGAAAAAGTATTTCAATTCTTCCAGCGAGCCTTCGGCGGTGTTGTAGAACCGAATTTTATCCTGAAGTCCGCGCCGCTTGAAGCCTTCGGCGATATTCGCAGGAATCGAGAGCGCCGCGCGGCGCATTTGGGACATCAACCCAAATCTCTCATCGCTCGGAAATATCCTGGTGATCTCGTAGACGCGCAGCACCAACTGGTGCGCCTTCTGCCAGACCTGCAAATCCGAAAACTTCTCTAAACCCATACTCCCTACTCCTTTACTCCTTATCTCATTTGACGTCCGTCTTCATTCCTCGTATAATAAATTTACCAATAAAACGGAAGCATCCAGCGATGGATGGGAGACCGTTTTACCCGCCCCTGGCGACAAGGCTGCCACATGAGGCAGTCTTCCCAAACAAGACTTGGGATAGCCAGGGGTGTTTTATTTATTCCAACTTCCACAACTTCACCGCCTGCCTCGATTATATCGCCAGCCTGTTCGCAAATTGCACCATGTCATTGACTTCATTTTCCGTGAACCAGCGTTCCACCGCGTCTTGACCAAACCCAACCAAAGCGGGCGCATCGTACAAATCGGCGGTTTCGAGATGGCGCTTCTGCAAGAACACACTTTGCACCGCGCGCAAAAAGCGAATCTGGTCAGCGGGCATGGTTGCTCCACGAGTTTCAAAAAAGACGACAACGGCTCTTGCAATTATCTATGGATTCCTGTAAACTGTACATAGCTCATCTACCACCGGTAGAAAGAGTAACGGATACCGTCTTCGGCGAGAAGGCGGTATCGGCTTTTTTGCGAAAAATGTTTGACGTTCATCCTTATTCCTCGTATAATGTGCTTACCAATAAAACGGTTCGACCGTTTTACCCGCCCCCGACGACAAGGTAGCCAATTGAGGCTGTCTTTCTCGCAAGAGAATAGTCGGGGGTGTTTTATTCATGGAACCTGCCACAGGTCAACAATGCGGGGAAAAACAACCTGATAATGCTCGCTGGATGAACCAATTGAATAAAGTCGAATCGCGCCAGCAACCATATCCGCCAACTGCAAACCGTCCTCGCTCTTGGAGTTCGCGCCGATGATATTCTTGAACGGGCGGATTCTTCCTTCCCGTTTGCATCGCTCCGTGAATTGGACTCGCAGGCCGCGGCAAAAGGCGGGAGTCGCGCCGTCAACGATCAGCACCTCGTTGGAAATGTCCAATTCACTGGCTCGCAAGGTGAGACGGATGATCAACTCGATGGTCAGTTGTTGCGGCGAGAGAGAACTGAGCGGCGCACCCAAGTGGGATTTATCCACAATGACAGCCCGCACCCGAAAAGGAATTTTCAGCACATCCTGGAAGAAACGCTCTTTCTGCCTCGGCGTGGATTTGTGAAACTTAAACTCGAAATTTGGCGAGACGCGTAACGCTTTTCTCAGGTCAACGATCGGTTTGAGAGGAGCGCGTTCTGGCAATTGCACCATGGCCATCACAAAATGACTGCTCGAACTGGCTTGCCCCTCCAGCCCCGCATCGCCCGACTCGTCAACGAAGAAGTATTGCGTCATCCTTTGCCTCGATTATATCGCCAGCCTGTTTGCAAATTGCACAACTTCACCGATCTCCTTCTCCGTAAACCACCGTTCCACCGCATCCGCGCCAAACATATCTAGCGGCGGCTCGTGCTGTGTGTTATTTTTGTGGATGAAAAATAGGTAGTGGTCACAAAGTAAGTGATGCGAGTTGTTTCATGGCGAGATTGTGGTCAATGATGAACCACTCGGTAACGATGTAGTGAAACGCGTCGTTCTTGGAAAACGAAAGTGTCTTGCGAACATAACGGGCCTGCCGTTGACGGAGAGTACAATACCAGCGTTCCATGTGAGAAACCTGTCCACTGTCCTTGCCAACCGCATGATGAGTTTCCGGCGGCAGAACGATCTGGTAGGCTTCCCAGAAATCGCTGTAGGAGATACAGCAACGGTACTGAACAGGAACCCGGTTCCACAGTTGCCGGCAGGTATCTTCACTGCGATCGCCAATCACAAAAGCGATAATTTGTCGGGTTCGACGGCACATGACCGTCCAAAGCCAGCGTTTATTGACCTTTGTGAGCACAAAACTCCAGGCTTCATCGTATTCCAAGACATCCTCAGGCCTGGCTGGCAATAGAGTGTCTTCGAGCTCTGGCAAACTTTGCACATGGATCACGATCCATCTGGAGACACTGTGACGATGGACGCCAAAGGTGCGTGCAATGCCTCGCAGGCTCATCCGCTCCTGGTAGGCTTTCAGGATGGTGGGGCGTTGCGTTTTTTTGCCTGTCGTTTGGGCTCAAGCACCCGGTGCGCACCACAGTCCTTGCAGTGGTATTGTTGCTGCTTGAGCCGGTTCGTGCCGTTCTTGATAATGCGCACACTTCCGCAGACTCGACAACGGTAGGTGATCGTTTTCTGTATCATATCTCCATTCTATCACCACTTACTTTTGTACCACCACCTACATGAGAACTTGCCCAGGTGATGTAAAGGTGAGGCGCATCATGAGCAGGATGGTTCGAGGCTTGCATGATAGAATTCGACATGGAGAGAATCTATGTGCGGAATTTTCGGCTACGTAAGCAACAAAAAAGAATCGCTCGGCCCCATCCTGATCGAAGCGGCCAAGCGACTGACTTATCGCGGCTACTCGGTTGGCGCGGCGACCTTCGATGGAAGCAAAATCGATTTACGAAAGGACATCGGCAAAGTAGAGGAAGTCTCGGTCAGGTACAACTTCGCTGAAATGCGCGGGCAGCGCGGGATTGCGCAATTGCGCTGGGCGACGTTCGGCGAGCCGTCGCAGGTCAATGCACAGCCGCATCTGGATTCGGATGGCGATATGGTCGGCGCGCACAACGGCAACGTGGTGAACAACGTCGAGCTGCGCGAGCAGTTCATCGCCGAGGGCATGACCGTCCGCTCGCAGAACGATGGCGAGACGTGCGTCCATGCCGTCGAGAGGTATGTCAATCGTGGATATGAATTCATTGATGCGATCCGCCTCGCGTACGGCGACCTCGAAGGCGATTACGCCTTCCTCATCGGGCACGCGAATGACGATAAGCTGTACGCGTTCAAAAAAGGTTCGGGCATGGTGGTGGGACTCGGCGAAGGCTTCACCTGCGTCTCGTCCGATCTGCCTTCGATCCTGCCCATGACCCGCCAGGTCATCCGTCCGCAGGATGGGGAGATCGTCACGTTGTGGGCAGACCGGGTCGAGGTGCGCTCGGTCAAGGATGGAAAACTCATTATTCGAAAACAGGAAACCGTCACGGAGTCGATGGACGCGGTGCAGAAGGGTGGGTATCCGCATTTCATGTTGAAGGAAATCCACGAGCAGGCGCAGGTGGCACGCGAGTTGCTCCACGTGCTGAACGGAAACCGTGAAGTCGGGTCGCTGGTCGGGAAGATGAAGAACGCGCGTCACCTCTATTTCATCGGCTGCGGCACGAGTTATCACGCTGCGTTAGCCGGCTCGGTCTTTTTCGCGGGACTGGCCGGGCGCGCCGCGATCCCCGTGCTTGCGCCGCAGTTCATCGCGCAGTACGCGCCCGCGGTGGATCACGATGACGTGGGGATTTTCGTCAGCCAGTCGGGCGAGACCAAGGATGTGCTCAACGCGTTGGCGGCGGCCGAAGGGCGCGGCATGGCTTGTTTCGGGCTGGCGAATGTGGTCGGCTCCACGCTGACCAAAGCGACCTCCTTTTGTCTGCCGTTGTGCTGCGGTTACGAGATCAGCGTGCCGGCTACGAAGACATTCACCAACCAGATCGTGACGTTTTTATATCTAGCGTATAGGATGGCGGGGCGTGACGTCCGTGAGTTGGATCGGATTCCCGAATTGATGGAGCAGACGCTTGAAATAGTCACGCCGCAGATCGAAGCGATTGCCAAAGAGATCAACGAATGGAACGACATGTACTGCCTCGGTTACGGAGTCACGTATCCCATTGCATTGGAAGGCGCATTGAAGTTGAAAGAGATCACCTACGCTCACTGTGAAGGGATGCTCTCGACCGAGTTCAAACACGGCCCACTCTCCGCGGTGAGGGAGGGCTTCCCGGTCATCTTCGTGGCGGGGCCGAACGATGCGCCGCTCATCATCAGCGGCATCAACGAAGTCAAAGTGCGCGGGGCACGTACCATCGTCATCGCCGAAGAGGACGCCCGCCTGCGCGCCAACGGCGACGACCTGGTCGTCATCCCCAAATCCGACCCGCAGATCAGCGCCCTGCTGGGAGTCCTGCCGTTGCAGTTGCTCTCGTATCACATGAGCGTGATGCGCGGGTTCGACCCTGATTTTCCGAGGAATTTGTCGAAGACGTTGACGGTGGATTAATGACGGTGGATTAATATGGAATACCTGACAATCTCCCTGATATCTGTGGGCCTTGCGATGGATGCGCTGTCCGTATCGCTTGCCATTGGCACAGCCGGACAGATCGCCAGCTTACGCGGCAAAATCCGTTTGGCGGTTCACGCCGGCATCTTTCAATCAGGAATGACCGCCTTGGGCTGGCTGACAGGCGAGACAATCGTTTCCTATGTCGAAGGATTTGATCATTGGATCGCCTTTGGCCTGCTTGGATATGTAGGAATCAATCTGATCCGCGCCGGGCTGGATACCGACCGGGAAGCCTTCGAGCAGGATCCATCCACCGGAAAAGTGCTCGTGATGTTATCGTTAGCCACCAGCATTGATGCTTTTGCCGTTGGCTTGAGTATCGTTTTTCTCGAGGTTCCAGTGCTGCTATCCGTCGTCATGATAGGCCTTATCGCTTTCGCCTTGTCTACCATTGGTCTATTCACCGGAACACGCCTTGGCGAAACCTTTGGCAAGCGGATGGAAGTTCTTGGTGGTTTGTTGCTGATCGGAATTTCGATACGGGTAGTGGTCACCCACCTGTTTCCGTGAATGTGAGCGCTGCACGAGCAGCCTCCACCCCCACGCCATAATAGCGCGTTATTCTTTCTTGCGAGTTATGTCGAAACCGCAACGCTCGAATTGCCGAAGCAGATTGGGAGGGAAGAGATTTTGCCCCCACTTGCGGCAAATGTGTTCTGTCCAACCATAGGTTTCATAGGTGAAGGTTTCTTCCCGGTCGCCCTTCAGAGGGATCATGGCTTTCAGTTTTCGGTAGTAATCCTGCGCGCGGTAGCCTTCATCCATCACATCCATGGAACGCCGGATCAGTTCGTCATCCAATCGAGGATATTCATCCTCGAAGAGCACGAACTCCATGGGGTAGCGCGGGCGAGGAGGTGGGTCGTTAGCCGGGTAACCGATGGTCAGACCAGCCAGAGGGAAGACCCGCGGCGGAAGTTTGAAATCCTCGATGATCTCTTCGGAATGGAATGGAATCCCCCCCAGGAAACAACTCCCCAGCCCCAGGCTCTCCGCGGCAATGACCATATTCTCGGCCATCAAGGCCGCATCCTGAATGCCCAACAGCATCAATAGCAAGTCGTCGGCGACCATGCTCCAATTGCGGCGAGCCATGATGCGTTCCCATTTATAGGAGTCCACGCAGACGATGAAAAACAGCGGCGCGTGGAAAGGATTATTTTCCCGATCTCGTTTCAGCAATAAGCTCCCCAATTGCGAGGCAAAGGGCGCCTGCTGTCCGGCCCGGACGATGGTCTCGACGACTTCATCGGAAGGCATTTCATCTCTGTAACTGCGAATAGATTTCCGATTGAGCAAGGTTTCGATGATGGGGTTGTTGATCATGATCTTCGAAACTACACATTCGCAATCACGTTGCTGAAAAGGTTGCCCACTGCTCTCCCGAAGATGGTCAATGCAATCATAACAACAATAGTTATTAAAATTATCAGCATCCCATATTCCAGGAAGCCCTGACCTCGTTCGTTTGGATAGAATAACATATCCAGCTCCTTTTCGATGGACATATATGCCATTGTATCATATGAACCCGGAAACGTTAAAACCACAAAGCCGCCTGGCGGCGGCTTTGCGTTTATTATGTAGAATAGGTTTCCCTTAGAGAGGAACTACCTGAGCGGCCTGTACCCCTTTCGGGCCTTCTTCGATGGCAAATTCGACTTCCTGGCCTTCATCCAGGCGACGATAGCCCTCTGTATTGATTGCAGAGAAGTGTACGAAGACATCCTCGCCGCCTTCGCGACCGATGAAGCCATAACCCTTACGGGCATTGAACCATTTGACAGTTCCAACGATACGTTTTTCCATTTTTTCTTTCATACTCCATTCTATCAATGTGCTTTTTCTTCGCTGAATAGAATACCAGCTAAGAGTCCACTGCAAAAACTACGAGTAGAGGATTCGGGGCGGCATATATGGGGGTGCGTGCGCAGCACGCACCCCCATATATGCCGCCCCGAATCCTCGTTCAGGAGTTTTTTCAGTGAACTCAGCAAAGTATTTCGGGCGCAAGATTATCATGGCAGTTGTGCGGTGTCAAGGTGATAAAAATCCACCCGGGGAACGCGGTATAATCTCGGAAAACTTCACTACTGGAGGTATGATGAGCCAAACTGAAAGAAAAATTCGAGTGCTGATTGCCAAGCCCGGCCTGGATGGACACGATCGCGGCGCGAAGGTGGTAGCCCGCGCTCTCCGGGACGCGGGCATGGAAGTCATCTACACCGGACTCCGCCAAACCCCGGAAATGATCGCCGAAGCCGCTTTACAGGAAGATGTGGATGTCGTTGGCCTTTCGGTTCTTTCTGGAGCGCACATGGCGTTAGCGCCTCGGGTCATCGAACTGCTCGAAGCGAATGGCCAGGATCATGTCAAGGTGTTTCTCGGGGGGATCATACCCGATGAGGATGTCGGCAAACTGAAAGAGATCGGTGTGGCCAGGATTTACGGCCCAGGCACGTTGACGGATGAAATCGTTGGAGATATTCGCAAGGGAGTCTTGGAAGAGGTAGCCAGGTAATATGGCGTCTGTTCGAGAGGTCTTATCAGGCGACCGGCTTTCTCTGGCGCGTCTGCTTTCCCAAATCGAAAACGACACCATCGAGGGGCGCGCTGCGTTGAGCGAGCTGTTCCCTCACACCGGCAATGCTCACCTCATCGGCGTCACCGGCGCGCCTGGAACCGGAAAATCTTCTCTGGTCAACCAGTTAGCCCACCATTTCCGTCATCCCCCCGAAAGCATACCCCCCAGGCGCGTTGCTATCGTGGCTGTGGATCCCTCCAGCCCCTTCTCTGGGGGCGCGGTGTTAGGGGATCGCGTGCGCATGAGGGATTTGGCTGGCGACCCGGGGATATTCATCCGTTCGATGGCTTCGCGTGGTTCCCTGGGCGGATTGGCGAGGACGACCTCGGGGGTGGTTCAGGCTTTCGACGCTGCCGGCTTCGAGATCATTCTGATCGAAACAGTTGGCGCGGGACAGGCCGAAGTTGACATTGCCCGACTGGCGCATACTACCCTGGTGGTAGAAGCCCCTGGCCTGGGCGATGATATCCAGGCCATCAAAGCGGGCATCCTGGAAATCGCCGACATTCTGGTGATCAACAAAGCTGACCGGACAGGAGTTGAAAACACGGAGCGCGCCTTACGGACGATGCTCGACCTGGCCCACCCTATCCAGCGCGTCTATCGTCATCACGGCTCTCTGGAGGTAGTGCCCTCCTCGATAGCAGAATCACCCCAGGAGGAGTCCGTGTGGATTCCCCCCATTCAAAAGACTATCGCCCTCGATGGAACTGGCGTCCAGGAATTAGGCGATCAGATCGCTCGACACAAAGCCCATCTCGAAAAGACTGGCGAGTGGGAAAGCAGAGGGCGCACCCGTCTGCAGGCCGAGTTGGACAACCTGCTGCAAAACACTTTGGTGAACCGCTGGCGGGATAGCCTCTCCCCAGAACGCTACCAGGAAATCTTCGAGCAGCTCATCGAGAGAAACCTGTCCCCCCGCCAGGCGGTGGACGCGTTGCTCAATGGAGGACCGAGACGATGATTTATGGCGATGGAATTCGACTGCGAGCGATCGACAAGGACGATCTGCCTCTCTTCGTCGAGTGGCTCAACGACCCTGAGGTTCGTCACGGGCTGATGATCTACCTACCGTTATCCCAGACCGAAGAGGAGCAATGGTTCGATGCAATGCTCAAACGGCCACAGGAAGAACATCCTCTGGTCATCGAAGTCAATGATCAAGAGCAGTGGATACCGGTTGGAGATTGTGGTTTGTTCGGAATCAATTGGCGGGTACGCTCGGCAGAAGTGGGCATCGTTATCGGAGATAAAAGCCGTTGGAACCAGGGATACGGCGTCAAAGCCGTGCGTTTGCTCCTGCAGCACGGATTCGGAACCTTGAACCTGAATCGCATCTTTCTTAGGGTTTACGAAAACAACCCCAGGGCAGTGCGAAGTTACGAAAAGGCGGGTTTTGTCCAAGAAGGATGTATGCGGCAAGCTCATTATCAAGATGGCCAGTATTTCGACGTGATCTTGATGAGCGTCTTACGCCAGGAATGGAAGAAAGGAGGTCGAAATGGATGATAGTTTGCTGTTCCTCATCACCGCAGTCATCAGTGTCGCGATCGGCTACTTAGCCGGCAGCCTACTCTCCAGGGGACGGGATAGCCAGGAGGAAAAGAAACCTGCCGAAAGCCCCGCGCCGATGTTCCCATCAGATGCTTTACACATCTGGCGCGATGACCAACAAAAACAATTAGTGTTGCAAATCGGCAAACGAGCTTTTCATTCTGGGGAGCCGCTTCCGCCCACAGAAGGTACATATCTGGCGGGACTGCTTGCCTATCTCCAAAAATGGTTGGGCATGCCCGCGTCCACGATACCGGCATCCTCCCCTGGGGCGCAACCCGCCCAGGCGCCAGCGACGCCCCAGACCAGCGTCAGCCCATTCGTCCTCGACGCCCCAGAAGAACCCGCCGCCGAAAGAAGCATCGTCGCCCAGGTTGACGAGATCTTGCAAGAATTATTGTTCGATTCTCCACTCAGGGACAGAGGGATTCGGCTGATGGAAAATCTGGATGGAAGTATGAGAATTTTCGTTGGGTTAGATAATTATAGCGAAATCGATTCGATCCCCGACGATGACATCAAAGCGTTGATTCGCGCCGCGGTGCGAAAATGGGAGCAGCGGCAGTAGCAGTTGGCGCTCCCATTTGCTTTCCGAAGGGCATGCTTCCAGCGGCGAAGCTTGCCCTGAACGGAGTGAAGGGGTGACATGCCCGAATAGTTACCTCCCCTTTCCTGGAAGAAGCTCCTGGTTGAGATGAGCGATGAGCTTCTTTTTCTCCCCCTCAGGCAAAAAGGTCGCTTGAGCTGTCGCTATTATACGCTCTCGTAGCGAGGCGAGGGAAAGCCCCTGCGCTTCACAGGCCTGGCGATATTCTTCACTCAAAGTGATCTTGGAGATGCTGGGATCATCGGTGTTCAGGGTGATATTCAAACCAGCGTCCAACATAGGGACGATCGGATGCCGTTTTCGTTGAGGCACAACCCCGGATTGATAATTGCTGGTCAGACATACCTCGAAGATCGTCCCTGTCGTGCGGGCTAACGTTACGGCCGCCTCATCTTCCATGACGCGGACGCCATGTCCAATGCGTTTGGCCCCAAAGACCTCGATGGCCTCGACGACATTATCGGCGCCGCCCCATTCCCCGGCGTGGATGGTGATCTGCAACCCCTCTTGTTGCGCTTCGTGGAAAATTCCTACGAAGGGTCTGGCAGGATATTCCGCCTCGTTCCCGGCTAAATCCAACCCGATAATTCCTTTACGCTTTCGATCCATCGCCAGCCAGGCCACTTGTTCGGCCAAATCTGTGCTTTCATGGCGGTTGACGCTGGCGATCAGGCGGGTAGTAACGCCATACGTTTCTTCGCCGAGCCTTGCGCCTTCGATCACCCAATCAATCACCTGAGCAAGCGGGAACCTTTCCGCCTTACTCAAGGCCACAGGAGAAAAGCGCAGTTCGAGGTAGCGGATATTATCCCTGGCGGCATCTTCGATCGCCTCACGCGTGATCCGGCCAATCACTTCTGGAGAGCGATAGAACAAACGCAGGGGAGCAAATTTAGAGAGGAAGTTCTCGAAAGTATGAGGTTCGTCATCCCCAATTTGAACCATCGGCCCCAGAACGAGAGGCCCGGTGTTGTGAATACCATGATCCTGCCCAATTTCAGCCAGGGTTTCGACGCGTACTGAACCTTCGAGGTGGCGATGCAGCTCCACCTTCGGCAAAGCTTGATAATACGTTAAAGGATGGCTTACCTTGGACTGAACCATGAGATACTTTATCGGTATCGATTGTAGTTTTAGCATTAGTATAGCGAATAGTAATCCAAAACTACATAGAACTAGCGTACTATTCAGACTTACAACAAACTAACAGAGCAAGCATTCGATAGTAGCAAACTATCAAAATAACAAGAAACTCGAGTTGGGTAAAAAAACCGATCCCCAATCGTACAAGCGGAATGGGGATCGTCAGTCATTTACCTGCGTCGTCGTCTGCGTTTCTTCTTTTCGCCGGTAGACTGTGAGGCCTGTGTCGCCGGTTGAGATACGGGCGCGGCTGTTCTTTGAACCTCCGCCTGTATACTGCTCACATCAGCAGGTCGGAAAGTGAACAACCGCGTCACCATGCTCATACGCATATCCGAGAGCAAATTCTGGAACATCTCGTAGGCGCGGTTCTTGTACTGCACCAGGGGGTCGCGTTGAGCATAGGCTTCCAGGCCGATGGCCACGCGCAGGGCTTCCATTTGTGTCAGGTAATCTATCCACAAATTGGAGATCACCCTCAAGAGCAATTCGCGGTAGATCTTGGTCAAGGCCTGTCGCCCTAATTCATCGGCGATTCGATCTCGAAGAGCCTCATCTAACGAACTTACTGGTTGCTCCTGAATAGCGAGAAAAGTCTGCTCACCCAAGGCCTGGATCAGTCCCTCCCTGGCGCTTCGATCCAGATTGCCAGGTTGGATATTCCCCAGGCGGGCGAGTTCGATCTGCCCCCAGTCGGCGTGGATAATCTCCTGGGCGCTCTCCAGGTGCGCCAGCACATCCCCGGTGATCTCCTCCGGGGAACGTCCTTCCAAAGCGCGCGCCGCGGCATGGATGTACGTCATACGTGAGGTTTGCGTCCAAACTCGTTGGTGAGTTTTCTTGTCGAAAACCTGGCGCCGTCCCTGGGAGAGCTGCAACATCAGATTCAACAAGTCACGTTCCGAGAGCACGTTGCCATCGCCCTTCGCCAAACCGGTCTGCAAATCTTTGACGATCTGCCCGGGGTGGTCGTCATCGCCGATACTGGTCGCCAGCCGTTCGCTGTAGATGCTTTGAATTGAGCCGAGTATCCTATCCGCCAGTTGATCCCAATCCTTGCCGAATAAATCTTGCGGGTTGAGTCCTAGGGGTGTTTTCAGCACGCGCTCCACCGCGCCGATCAGGCGGGTGATGGTCATGGCTTGCATGTCATGATGGACGAGATCCCGCAGCCTGTCTCCTGCTTCATAAGGACCATCTTTCAGTGAGCGCATAATCTCAGGCGATACCTGGAGAGGCAATCGCAGCAGTTCGGCCAGCTCCTGGGATAGTTGCTGCGGAGAGCGCGCCTCGGTTTCGTCGCTCAGGCCGAGACCCTCGATGAACGTATCCAGGGTCTCCAGACGCTCT
>Ga0194127_10006122_pt1 | contig 13791 bp, 14 predicted proteins | sample TA2KigC100mmetaG_FD_148624 | JGI IMG/M metagenome (GOLD analysis project Ga0194127, IMG submission 148624) | Freshwater microbial communities from Lake Tanganyika, Tanzania - TA2015036 Kigoma Deep Cast 100m | ecosystem: Environmental > Aquatic > Freshwater > Lake | place: Tanzania: Lake...
CATCTGCTCGAATAACGATTCGGCCAGTTTTGGATCGACGCCGCGCTCGCTAGCACCACTGACAAAGATGCTCTGGTGCTTCTCCATTTCGCTCTTTTTCTTCTTGCCCATCGCGCGTCGCAGCAGATCGGCCTCGCCCAGCGAATAGCCGGCCAGATCCTGGGCGATCTTCATGATCTGCTCCTGGTAGACCATGATGCCGTAGGTCTCCTTGAGGATCGGCTGCAGCTTCTCGTGGGCGAAATCGATCGCCTCACGGCCGTGCTTGCGGTTGATGAATTTGGGGATCAGACCTGCATCGAGTGGTCCTGGCCGATACAGCGCCAGGATCGAAGAAATGTCCTCGAGCGATGAGGGTTTGAGATCGCGCACGATCTGCCGCATGCCGCTGGATTCGAGCTGAAAGATGCCCTCCAGATCGCCGCGGGCCAAGAGTCCGTAGGTGGCCTCGTCATCGAGTGGCAGGGCATCGGGGTCAACGCTTTCGCCGGTGCTTTCAGCCACCAGATCGATGGTCTTGTCGATCATCGTCAGGTTTTTCAGCCCCAGGAAGTCCATCTTCAACAGGCCCATCGACTCCACGTCTTCCATGAAGTACTGGGTGATGACCTGGCCGTCGTTGTTGCGCTGCAGCGGCACCAGCTCATCAAGCGGATCGGCGGCGATCACCACACCAGCGGCATGCACGCCAAAGGTTTTGTTGGTTCCTTCGATGCGCATCGCCAGATCAACCCAATGTTTGACCTTGGGGTCGTTCTGGTATTTGTCGCGAAATTCAGGGGCGGGCGACTCCTCGCCGATCATCTCTTTGAGCTTGGCCGGTTTGCCGCGCACCACAGGAATGAGCTTGGCCAGGCGGTCGGCATCGCCATAGGGAATGTCGAGCACCCGGGCGACATCCTTGAGCACCGCCTTCGACGTCATGCGGTTGAAGGTGATGATCTGGGCGACCTTGTCGTCGCCGTAGCGGCGGGTGACGTAGTCGATCACCTCACTACGGCGGGCGATGCAGAAGTCGGTGTCAATATCCGGCATCGACTTGCGCTCGGGGTTCAAGAAGCGCTCAAACAGCAACCCGTTGGTCACCGGATCAATGTTGGTGATGCCAAGCGCATAGGCCACCAGCGAGCCGGCCGCCGACCCGCGTCCAGGCCCCACGGGGATGCCGTTCTCGCGAGCAAAGCGGATGTAGTCCCAGACCACCAGAAAGTAGGTGGGAAAGCCCATCTGCTCCATCACCTGCAGCTCGAAATCGAGCCGCTCGCCATAGCTGGCCTCAAACGCTTCGGTTTCGGCCAGGTTCAGTCGAGCCCGCAGGCCTGCTTCGCTCACATGGCGCAGGTAGCTGGGTGCCGTGAACCCATCGGGGATCGGAAAGCGCGGCATCTGGTAGCGCCCAAGGATGTCGTAGTCCTGGACCTTCTCGGCCACGCGGGCGGTGTTGGTGACGGCGCGCTCGATCACCTCCGCGTCGAGGTGATCGCCAAAGAGCTGCAGCATTTCAGCCTCGCTCTTGATGTATTCGGTGCCGGTGTAGCGCAGGCGCTTCTCGTCGCTGATGAGCTTGCCGGTGAGCACGCACAACAGGGCGTCATGGGCTTCCACGTCACCGACGCTCAGGTAGTGGGCGTCGTTGGTGGCGATCAGCTCGATGCCGAGCTCGCCGCCGATCTTGGCGATTTCGGTGTTGACGATGCGATCTTCAACACCGCCGTGGTCCTGGATCTCGTGGATCTCGAGGTAGAAGTCCTCACCGAACACCTCCTGGTACCAGAGCGCCACCTCGCGGGCGACCTCGGGACGCCCCCGCAGGATGGCCTGGGGGATTTCGCCCCCCAGGCAGGCGGTGGCCACGATCAACCCTTCGCTGTGGGCCTTGAGGGTGGCTTTGTCGATGCAGGCGCGGGCGAAGATGCCGCGGCCGCGCATGCCGCGCAGGTGGCTGATGCTCGTCAGCTTGACCAGGTTGCGGTAGCCGATCGCGTTCTTGGCCAGCACCACCAGGTGGTAGCGACGCTCTTTCTTGGGTGGGTTGGGGTCATCAAGGGAGCCGTTGATGACGTACATCTCGTTGCCGATGATCGGCTTGATCCCGGCCTTGGTGCAGAGCTTCAGCAGTTCGATGGCGCCGTACATCACGCCGTGATCGGTCAGCGCCAGGGCGGGCATGCCGAGCTCGACGGCCCGCTCGACCATGGCCGGCAACTGGCTGGCCCCATCCAGCAGGCTGTAGTCGCTGTGGTTGTGAAGGGGAACGAACACCACAGAGCACTCGGCGGGGTCCAACTTTAGGCGGCGAACCCCAGATCTGGTGTCAGGCCTTTGCTTAGGGCACCAGGGGTGCCTGGGGGCGCTGCTTGAACACCTGGGCTGCCTGCTCATAGTGGTGGGCCACCTGCAGCACCCGCTCTTCGGCCAGCACGCCTCCGATCAACTGCAAGCCGATCGGTAAGCCCTGGCTGTCGAAGCCACAGGGGACGTTGATGGCCGGCAGGCCCGCCAGGTTGGCGGGAATCGTGAGCAGGTCAGCCAGGTACATGGCCAGCGGGTCCTCAGCGTGGGCGCCGAAGGCAAAGGCTGTCGTCGGGGTGGTCGGGGTGAGCAGCACGTCGACGCCGGCAAAAGCGGCGTCAAAGTCGCGGCGAATCAGGGTGCGGACCTGCTGGGCTTTTTTGTAATAGGCATCGACGTATCCCGCTGAGAGGGCATAGGTGCCGATCAGGATGCGTCGTTTGACTTCATCACCAAAGCCCTCCGAGCGGCTGCGGGCTGTCATCTCGGCCAGCGAGCCGGCCTCGCTGCTGCGGTAGCCGTATTTGACGCCGTCGTAGCGCGCCAGGTTGGCGCTGGCTTCCGATGGGGCAATCACGTAATAGGTGGCGATGCCGGCGTTGAAGCGCGGGCAGCTCACCTCAACCAGCTCACAGCCCAGGGCTTCAAGCTGCTTTGCGGCAGCCAGCACCGACGCCTTGACCGCCGGATCGAGCCCCTCCTGCTCGAAGCATTCTTGGATCAGTCCGACGCGCAGGCCTTTAACCGGTTGGCTCAAGGCCGCCACGTAGTCGGGTACGGGGGCCTTCAGGCAGGTGCTGTCGCGCGGATCTTCGCCGGCGATCACCTGCAGCAGCTCGGCGGTGTCGGCCACCGACGCCGTGAACGGTCCGACCTGGTCAAGCGAGCTGGCGAAGGCCACCAGCCCCCAGCGGCTGACCCGGCCATAGGTGGGTTTGAAGCCCACCACCCCGCAGAACGCCGCCGGTTGGCGGATCGAGCCGCCGGTGTCTGAGCCCAATGCCGCCACGCATTCGCCCGCGGCGACCGCAGCGGCGCTGCCGCCCGAGCTGCCGCCTGGGACCCGCTCCGGGTTCCAGGGGTTGCGGCTGGGGCCGAAGGCCGAGGTCTCGGTCGAGCTGCCCATGGCGAACTCATCGAGATTGGTCTTGCCCAGCAGCACGGCGCCAGAGCGCCACAGCCGCTCGGTCACGGTCGACTCGTAGGGCGGCACAAAGGTTTCCAGCATGCGGCTGGAGCAGGTGGTGGCAATCCCCTTGGTGCAGAGGTTGTCCTTGATCGCCAGTGGGAGACCTGCCAGGGGAGGGAGCTCCTCCCCGGCGGCCCTGGCTGCATCGATCCGATCGGCATCGGCGCGGGCCCGCTCGGCCGTGACCTCCAGATAGGCATGCACCGTGTCATCGACCGCGTCGATGCGCGCCAGGTGCTGATCGGTGAGTTCGCGGGCCGAGACCTCACCTTTGCGCAGTTGCTCGCGCCACGCGGCGATGCCCATCCAGCCTGCTTCTAACTGGTGTGGACGCTATCAGCCGGCTCAGGTCGCTTCGGTGAACGGTTCGCCGCGGCGGGTGCGCAGCAGCTCGTGCTGCATGTCACCGGGGGCCTCAGAACTGAGGTCCGCCAGAAAGGCGGGCAGCTGGGTTTCCAGCGTGCGGCGCCGCACGAATGGCCCAAACCAGTAGGTCACGTTGGGTGAGCGGGTTTCCACCCGTGCCCACCAGGCCAACCCCAAGCCATTGGCGCAGCTGCGCACGGGCTGCAACAGGGGATTCATCAAAGGCTCAGGCAGGACCGCACCATTGTGCCGTGATTAGAGGCTGATGTCGCTGGAAAAGGCGGCTTCGTCAGCCTGGCTTTGCCAGGGGTCGCTGGGCCACGCCTCCTGGGCCTGGGGGGACGCCTCGAGATCCTCTCCAGTCAGGGCCGGTTCATTGGCGGCGTGGATCATCGCGTGGACGTCGGCGAGGGGTTCTGCGGATGCCTCTGACGCTGGGCTCGGCAACTGCGGACGTTGAATGCGAGGGGCAGGCGCCTGGCCTGTGAGTCCACGCATCCAGCCCCGGCGTGCGATCTCAAACAACAACAGCGCGGTGGCCACGGAGGCGTTGAGGCTGGGGGTGCTGCCCCGCAGCGGGATGCGCACCAGCTGATCGCAACTGCGCCGGGTGAGCATCGACAGCCCATCGCCCTCTGAGCCGGTGACCACCACCAGGGGCCCCTCGAGATCGGCTTCTTCGAGGGTCACGCTGCCTTCGGCCGCCAGACCCACCACGCGGTAGCCCTCCTGCTTGAGGCTCTCGAGAGCGCGGTTGAGGTTCACGACACGGGCCACCGGCAAATGCTCCAGGGCTCCTGCGGCCACCTTGGCCACCGAGCCGGTGAGCCCCGCACAGCGCCGTTGCGGCAGCACCATGCCGTGGGCACCCAGGGCTTCGGCACTGCGCACGATCGCCCCCAGGTTGTGGGGATCGGTGAGACCGTCGATCGCCATCAGCAGAGGCGGTTCGCCGATCTGGGCGCAACCCTCGATCAAGCTCGGCAGATCCAGGGTTTCGGCCGCGGCGCTCTGCAGCACGATGCCTTGGTGCACAGCGCCGCCGGTGAGTTGGCCGAGCCGGGCCCAGGTCACCTCTTCAACCAGCACGCCGGAGGCTTTGGCCTCCCTGAGCAGCTGCAGAAAGCGGGGGGTGTGGCGCAATTCGGGGGTGCACCAGATGCGGTGAATCGGCCTGCCGCTTTCGAGGGCAGCTTCGGACGGATGGCGACCCCAGATCAGATCGCTCGGCGTTGCTTCGAGATGGGTTTCGGCTTCGCCCTCGGGCCCGCGATCGCTGTAGTCGCGCGGGCTGCGGCGCTCTTCGAAGCGATCCCGTCGCGGACCGCGGCGCTCTGTGCTGAAGCGACCTTCGGACTTGAACCGGCCTTCGGACTTGAAACGGCCTTCGGGTTTGAAGCGAGCGTCCGATTTGATGCGAACATCCGGCTTGAAGCGCCGTTCGCCCCGTTCGCTGCCGGTCTCGCTGCGGCGCTCGCTGAAGCGGGCGCGGGGGCGCTCTTCTGGCCCTGAGCGGCGCTGAGGGCGCGACTCGGCGCCGCCGCTGGCGTCGGGGCGCCATTCGGGTTTTGCACTTCTCCAACTGCGCGACGGGGCGGCCGAGCGTCCTGCGAGGCGACCTTCGCCGCTGCGTTTGGCCCAGCGATCGCCGGGGCGACCTGAGCCCCCCGAACCGCTCCGGCCTTCCGGACGGCGTTGAAAACGAGGACTCATGGCAACAGCAGCAGCGGGTTTATGGGACGTTCTCCTACAAGTGATCTAGCAGTTCGACCAACCGGGCGGGATCGTTGAGGAACAGCCAACCCAGCAGGGCTTCAAAGCCGGTGGCAAGCCCATAGGACTGGGCATCTCCGCGGCGTGGGCCCTGGCCAGCGCGGTTGCGAGCGCGGCGCACCAGGTCGCGTTCGCTCGGGCGCAGCATCGGATCGAGTTGTTGCAGCACCTGGGCCTGGGCATCGGCCCGCACAGCGGCGACAACGGCGCGATGGTTGTCGTGGGCGCGCCCTGGGCTCTGGCAATGCTGCACGCGCTGATGCAGCTCCCAGACGGCATCGCCGAGCCAGGCCAGTTGCAGCGGGCCGAGCTCTGAGCGGGGCGGCTGAGCCTGCAGCGCAGCCAACCAGTGAGCGCTGCTCCGCTGCAGGCTGTCCGGCTCAGGCGGCGAACTGGCCAAGGGCGGTGTCGAGATCGCTGTGAAGATGCAGAAACTCTTCCAATCTCACCAGCTTCACGGTTTGCACGACCCGGGCGTTGCCCACCACCACAAAGGGATAGTGGTTGGCGCTGCAGTCCTTGGCCATCTGCACCAAGGCTCCCAGGCCCGAGGAATCGAGAAAGTCGATCCGGCTCAGGTCAATCACCAGGGGCTGCGGGGTGGCCGTGCGGTGAGCGGCGATGAAATCGGTGAAGTGTTTGTCCGAATAGGCATCGAGCTGCCCTGTGAACTGAAACAGCTGGCAGTGGGCCTGCTGCTCGCATCCAGCCCGCAGGGAGACCGTCAATCGCTGCAGGTCAGTGATGGCTCCAAGCTCCAAGCGACCATTGGGCCGAAGTGTAGAGAGCAAATCGGGGTTGGTCGCCCTCGCAACAAAACTGTGGGAGACGGCTCAGCGCCGCTCGGCCATCAAGGCGGTGAACCGGGCGAAATGGTGATCGGCGTCGTGGGGGCCGGGGCTGGCCTCGGGGTGGTACTGCACCCCAAACACCGGCTGCTCGTTGAGCGCCAGGGCGGCCACGGTGCGGTCATTGAGGTTGAGGTGTGTGATCGTGACGCGCTTTGTGTCCAGGGAGCTTGCGTCAATGGCGAAGCCGTGGTTCTGGCTGGTGATTTCCACTTCACCGGCCTTGCCGCAGGGATGGTTGAGGCCGCGATGGCCGTAGCCCAGCTTGAAGCTCCTGCCGCCCAGCGCCAAACCGAGGATCTGATGGCCCAGGCAGATGCCAAACACCGGCAGGTTGCGCTGTTGCAGCAGCCCCTGGGCCAGCTGAATGCCACTGCTGACAGCCGCCGGGTCCCCGGGGCCATTGGAGAGGAACACCCCCTCGGGCTTGTGGGCCAGCACCTGCTCGAGGCTGGCATCGGCCGGCAGCACCTCAACGCTGCAGCCATGGGCCACCAGCCGCTCGAGAATGGCTCGCTTGATGCCGAAGTCGATCGCCACCACGCGGTACGGCTGGGCTGGTTTGACCTGCAGCCGTTGATCAAACGCTGCGCTGCAGGCCGAATCCCAGTGGTAAGGAGCCTTTGTGCTCACCTGAGCTGCCAGGTTGAGCCCGGCCATGCTCGGGGCCTGACGCACCTGCTGGAGCAGCTGGCCTGCTGCACTGCCATCACTGCTGATGGCCCCGTTGATCGCCCCACCCTCACGCAGGTGACGCACCAGGGCGCGGGTGTCAACGCCGCTGATGCCGACCACGCCATGGGTCTTGAGCCAGTGATCGAGACTGCCTTCTGAGCGCCAGTTGCTGGCGGTGGGTGAGAGTTGCCGTGCAATCACGCCGCGGGCGTGGGGGCGGTTGGCTTCTTGATCGGCGGCGTTGACCCCGGTGTTGCCCAGCTCGGGATAGGTGAAGGTCACCAGCTGTCCGGAGTAGCTGGGATCGGTGATCACTTCCTGATAACCGGTCATGCCGGTGTTGAAGACCACTTCACCGATGCAGGTGCCGCGAGCTCCGAAGCTCCGGCCGCGCAGCACCGTTCCATCAGCCAGCACCAGCAGCGCTTCGCTGCAGCTCGAGCTCGATTCGGTGCTGGTATCGGCGCGACTCAACGGCATGGCAGACGCTGTGCGGTGATCATCCTGCAGCGCCTGCGCCCAGGGCCTGGCGCAGGGCTTCGAGCCGCTGCCAGGGGGTCCCTGCCGCCAGGGCGTGCAGGGCTTGCTGCGCGCCGCTGGCAAAGCTGTCGGCGCGGCCGGCGACCCACAACACCAAGGCCGTGTTGAGCGCGACCACATCGCGCTGGGCTGCGGTGCTGCGCCCTTGCAGGACCGCCTCAAGAATGGCGCGGTTGGTCTCGATGCCGCCGCCGGCGATCGCTTCGAGTGGGGCCGGGCTCAGGCCCAGCTCCCGGGGGTCAAGCTGGGCACTGCGCACGCTGCCGCCCTCAAGCAGCCTCAGCTCGCTGGGGCCCGAAAGCTCGGCTTCGTCGAGGCCGCTGTGACCGTGCACCACCACCGCCCGCCGCATGCCCAGCCGGCGCAGGGCATCGGCCATGGGGTCGAGCAGATCGGCGCGGGCCACCCCCAGCACATGGGCCTCGGGTTGCAGCGGATTGACCAATGGCCCCAGCAGGTTGAACACCGTGCGCACCCCGAGTGCGCGGCGAAGCGGCGCCAGGCCCGCCAGCGATGGGTGCCAGCCCGGGGCGAACAAGAACGTCACCCCGGCAGCGTTCAAGGCGGCCAGTGCCACCGCAGGGGGTGCCTGCAGATCGATGCCGAGGGCTTCGAGCACATCGGCCGAGCCGACGCGGCCACTGGCGCTGCGGTTGCCATGTTTGGCCACGGTCACGCCGCAGGCGGCCGCTGTGAACGCGACGGCCGTGGAAATGTTGAAGCCTTCGAAACCCCGCCCGACGTTCGCACCGCCGGTGCCGCAGGTGTCGACCAGGGGCAGCTCGGGGCGTGGCGCGGGCAGGCTGCAGGCCTGGCGCAGCACAGCGGCCATGGCGGCCAGTTCTTCCCCATTGACGCCCTTGGCCCTCAGGGCAGCGAGCAAAGCCCCGGTCATCACCGGCTCAAGATCGCCGGCCAGCCAGCTGTGCATCAGCGCAGCGGCTTGCTCGCCTTTGAGGTCTTGGCCCTGCAACAGCTGCTCCAGCAGCACAGGATTGACAGGCGTGGTGGACATCGCTGGGCGCTCTGCAACAGGCAAGCGTTGACCGCCAGCCAGAAAAAAGCCCGGGTGCAAGGCACGCCGGGCTGGGTGATGGGGACATTCCCACTATCACCTGAAAGGGCCCTCCTTGGCGAGGGGGGCTGACGATTAACTGGTCTCCTGATCGGTTGTGTCAAAGCCGGAGCCCACGGCATCGGCAGCGGCTGGCGCTGGGCGGTAACCGGCTTCCCAGATCGCCTTGGTGCGTGTCTGCAAGGTTTCGCGATCGAGTCCCCAGAGCCGCAGCACCTTGCTCAGGTCCTCTTGCAGGTCGCTGGCTCCGGGAAAGCCTTGGTAGCGATTGAGCAGGCGCGCGGCGTCGACCAGGTCGGCCTCGGCGGGCTCCTGGGCGGCCAGCAGGCGATCGACGATGTCGCGGTCACTGGCATAGAGCGGATGGGTTTGCTCGGCTTGGCCCATGGCGGATCGCGATCGGTCGATAGGTTGGCGTTGACTCTGCCGCCCTTGCGTTGCCGATGGCTGCCCCGCGGCTGGCTCTGATCCTGTGCTACCTGCGCCCCCATCGCCGCCTGGTGCTGCAGGGCATGGCTGCTCTGGTGGTGGTCAACCTGTTGAGCGTGACGATCCCGCTGCTGGTTCGGGGTGTGGTCGATGACCTGCAGGATGGCTTTGCCCTGGCCGATGTCTGGCGTCAGGCCTGGTTGATTGTGGCGCTGGCCACCCTCATGGGCGCCGTGCGCCTGTGGTCAAGGCTGCTGGTGTTTGGTGTCGGCCGGCAGGTCGAAGCCGATCTCAAGCAGCGCATTTTTGAGCATCTGCTGCGCCAGGAGCCGGGCTGGGTGCAGACCACCGGCAGCGGTGAGGTGATCAGCCGGGCCACCAGTGACGTCGAAAACGTGCGTCGCCTGCTGGGCTTTGCGGTGCTCAGCCTGACCAACACGGCCCTGGCCTACGCGCTGACGCTGCCGGCGATGCTGGCGATTGATCCCTGGCTGAGCCTGGCGGCGGTCGGCCTGTATCCGCTGATGCTGATGGTGGTTCGCCTGTTTGGCGGGCGCATGATGCGCCAGCAGCGCCGCCAGCAGGAGGCCCTCGCTGGTCTCAGCGATCTGGTCCAAGAGGACCTCAGCGGCATCAGCGCCATCAAGATCTACGGGCAGGAGCCGACCGAGCAGGCGGCCTTTGCCGGGCGCAACCGCATCTACCGCGATGCCGCCCTGGGCCTGGCCCGCACCCGTAGCACGTTGTTCCCCTTGCTGGAGGGAATCTCGTCTTTGAGCCTGCTGCTGCTGCTGGCCCTGGGCAGCGGCCAGCTCGCCAGCGGGCGCCTCTCGATCGGCGATCTGGTGGCCTTGATTCTCTATGTGGAGCGCCTGGTCTTCCCGACAGCGCTGCTGGGCTTCACACTCAACACCTTTCAGACCGGCCAGGTGAGCCTGGAGCGGGTCGAGGATCTGTTGGCCCGGGTGCCACAGATCCGTTCGCCGCGTCAGCCTGCGGCGCCGGCGAGCAACCGGCTTGGGGCTGTGGAAGCCCGCGGCCTCACGGTGCAGTACCCCGGTGCCCCCAGGCCTGCCCTGCAAGGGGTGAGCTTCACGATCGAGCCCGGTGAGCTGGTGGCCGTTGTGGGGCCGGTGGGCTGCGGCAAGACCACCCTGGCCCGTGCCCTTGGCCGCATGGTCGCGGTGCCCGAAAACCAGCTCTTCCTGGATGGGGTCGATGTCACGGCCCTTGGCCTTGACGCGCTGCGCAGCCAGGTGGCCCTGGTGCCCCAGGAGGGCTATCTGTTTACGGCGACCCTGGCTGACAACCTGCGCTACGGCGAGCCGGAGGCGCCGCAGCGCGAGGTCGAGCGGGTGGCTGAACAGGCGCGGCTGGCGGCCGACATCAAGGGGTTCCCTGATGGGTATCAGACCTTGGTTGGGGAGCGCGGTATCACCCTCAGTGGCGGCCAGCGTCAGCGCACGGCGCTGGGTCGTGCCCTGCTGCTTGAGGCGCCGCTGCTGGTGCTCGACGATGCCCTGGCCAGTGTCGACAACACAACTGCGGCCGAGATCTTGGCCTCAGTGCGGGCCCAACGCGGCCGCACGGTGCTGATGATCAGCCACCAGCTTTCAGCGGCCGCCGGCGCCGATCGGGTGCTGGTGCTCGACGAGGGGCGGCTGGTTCAGCAGGGCTCGCATCAGCAGCTGCTGGCCCAGAGCGGCACGTACCGGCGTCTGTGGGAGCGCCAGCAGGCTGATCAGCAATTGCAGACGGCGCACTGAGCGGCCTCTGAACGAGTGTTGCGGCGGCCAGACAGGGCGGCATTGGCTCGCTTAGCTGAAAGCAAACCTTTGTGCCTGCGTCGGGCCATGGCCGTGACCCCCTCTCCTTCCGATCCGCAGCAACACCCCTATCAGCTGCGCTGCACGCTCACCTTCGGCGACATCTATGCCCAGATCCTGATCTGGATGGCGGTGATCTTTGTGAGCTTGGCTGCAGGGCTCGCCCTGATGGGGGCGAGTCGCCCGTTGTTTGCTCTGGTGGGGGTGGGCCTGATCCTGGTGCTGTCGCTGCCCTTCTTGCTGTTTGCCTTCACCACCACCTTGCTGAATCACATCGCTCTGGTGCCGGTGCGCTCCAGCCTGCCGTCAGGGGACACTGCCTAGGCTCGCTGCGCTTTGCAGCGGTGGTTGTGTTCGGTTTGTTTCAGCGCGATGGGCGCGTGCTGCCCCCCGGCCAGCACGCGGTTCTGGCCACGTCCTACGCGGCTCCTGCGGCAGCCGGTCAGGCTGAGGTCCTGTTTGGCTGCGGCTGCTTCTGGGGTGCCGAAAAGGGGTTCTGGCGTCTGCCTGGAGTGGTGACCACGGCCGTGGGCTACGCCGGCGGCAGCCTCGATCAGCCCAGCTACGAGCAGGTCTGCAGCGGCCGCACCGGTCATGCCGAGGTGGTGCGGGTGCTCTGGGATCCGGCTCGCATCGGCTTCGGCGATCTGCTGAAGCTGTTCTGGGAGTGCCACGACCCGACCCAGGGTGATCGCCAGGGCAACGACCGCGGCAGTCAGTACCGCTCGTGCATCTACGTCGACGAGCCAGAGCTGCTTCAGCAGGCGCTCGCAAGCCGGGAGCACTACCAGCAGCAACTCAACGCAGCCGGGTTTGGTCCGATCACCACCGAGATCCGCAGCGGTGTTGTCTTCCATGCCGCAGAGCCCTATCACCAGCAGTACCTGGCCAAGCCCGGCAGCCGTCCCTACTGCTCTGCCCAGCCCAGTGGGGTGCGTCTGGCTGGGTTTGAGGGTGCTGACTTCCGCCTGGATGAGCGCGTGTGGGATTTCTACGACTGGAGCGTCTCCCATTGCGTGCTGCGCGGCGACAATGCCCCCATCGCTCTGAGCTGAGCACCGCTGCTGCGTCGATCGCCCCATGCTTGCCGCCCTAGCTGCCTCTGCCCTGGTTGTGGCCATGGGGTCTCCCTGGTGGGAGGACTACGCCATCAAGGAGACCTATCTCTGCTCGGGTCAGGGACAGGTCGTGCTCGAGCGCAATGACGCTCAGGCCTCATTGATCACCGGCCGTTACCGCACCACCTTTTTTCGTCAGCAGGATGCCAACCCCAGCCAGGACTCGATCATGGGGATCGTCTACCGCAATGATCTGCTGACGTTGATCCTGTACGCCATTAAGGAGACCTATCTCTGCTCGGGTCAGGGACAGGTCGTGCTCGAGCGCAATGACGCCCAGGCCTCATTGAATACCGGCCGTTACCGCACCACCTTGTTTCGTCAGCAGGATGCCAACCCCAGCCAGGACTCGATCATGGGGATCGTCTACCGCAATGATCTGCTGACGTTGATCCTGCGTGGTGATCAGTTGATTTTGGAGCAGCTACCGCAGCGCACCAGCTGCATGCGCACGGAGAGTGTCTGAATGCCGAATCCCTTGCCTGATCGCGTCGTCGTTGTGGTCATCGTGGCCACAATTGGTCTCTGTTTTGCGCTGGCCTTCTGGGCTGTGCGGCTGCAGCCTGCTGAGCCCCCGTTGCAATGGCGCCAGGGCCCTGCTGCTGTGGTGTTGTGAGGTCGCGCCACGTGCCAGGGCCTGAGCAGGGCGACTACAAGCCCTTGCATCCCCTGCCGCGGGGGCTGGTGGAGCTCTATGGGTTTTTGGCTGTGCTGGTGGTGCTGATCCCGGAGTGGATGGCCAGCGGGGCCCTGCAGCAATTGATCACCCAGCCGGGGCGTGGCGCTTTGCCCAGCCAGACCCGCGCCTGGCGCCGCCTGCCGGAGCTGCGTCTGGCCAGCATGAGCCTCGCGGAGCTGCGGCTGCTGGCCCGTCAGCTGGGCCTTGATGGCTACAGCGGGATGGCTCGCGATCGCTTATCGGCCCGCCTGTTGCAGCGCATCAGGCGCCGCAAAGAGCTGTGGTAGCTTCCATCACGTCGGGCTTTTGGCTCTGACAGCGGGGCGTAGCGCAGCTTGGTAGCGCACCACTTTGGGGTAGTGGGGGTCGTGGGTTCAAATCCCGCCGCTCCGATTTCAAATCATTCCTTCATCTCTTCAGGGATGACGCCATCAACAACCGCTTTTCATTGAAAGGCGGTTTTTTTGTGTCACAACCAAGGTTTGCCGAGCCGCGTCGCCACCCCATAGCGGCGCAGCCAGCGGTTGACCTGGGGCCGCAACCGTCCTGGCACCTCGCCCTGCAGCTGGCCCAGTTCTTCGGCGGCGAGGCGGTGCAGCGTGCGCACGTCGACATGCCAGAGCGATTCGGCTTCGCGGATCAGCCGGGCCCAGGTGCGCGCCGCCTGCCAGCGCTGCAGGGTGCTATGCAGCCTCTGAGGGCGTTGCAGGGAGGGTCGGCTGGCCATGGCGCCTGGGCCACACCCTTCACCATGACCACAGATCGCCGCATTGGGAGCATTGCTCAGGCGCTCGCTGCCCAGCTGGTTGACTCGGCGCCGGTGGGTTGGACCGGCTGCACCGGAAACGGCAGGGCCTGGGCTTCGCGTTCGCTGAGCCGCCGCGTCCAGGCACCCTGGATCGGATCGTTCCAGCGGAAGCCGGCGTCCTTGGCCCGTTGCCGCTCGCTGTAGCTGAGCTTGGCGCGAAACAGCAGCCGCGG
>Ga0194127_10006124_pt1 | contig 13790 bp, 11 predicted proteins | sample TA2KigC100mmetaG_FD_148624 | JGI IMG/M metagenome (GOLD analysis project Ga0194127, IMG submission 148624) | Freshwater microbial communities from Lake Tanganyika, Tanzania - TA2015036 Kigoma Deep Cast 100m | ecosystem: Environmental > Aquatic > Freshwater > Lake | place: Tanzania: Lake...
TCCGTCTTATTGCCTGGAATATACTGGAAATCAAGCGGACGAGCGATTTCAATGCACCGGAATAAATTATCACCTGGAAAAACATGTTGGCTCATCTGATCGATCATGAGCGTATTGTGCATTTTCGTTCCCCGGAACATTTCACGGTCTTTGGGAGAAGAGGTGTAAACATACGTGCCAGGGTCAACCAGGAAACTTGTTTCTCCAAAAGCCAGTTCGAAGGAGAGAAGGTCCGCATGGGCATGTGAGCCCCATTGGTTTGTCTGATCAGGATAGCTTGCTGCTCCACTATTATTAATAAATATGTATAAATCATGATGCCTGAGAATGCAAAATCCGGCATCAGGAATTGGTGCTGAAACAGCTTTCTCTAACTTGATATCTACCTGGTTAAATTGTTCACGGTAGTCAGGCCCCAAAAGGAAAAATCCGTCCCAGGCATCAATCGGAACCAAAGGTTTATAATGAGAATCTGCAAAAATGACAGTACTCAGAAATAGTAGGTAGCGATGATCCCTGTTCGGATAAATAGAAAATGGCAAGAACCGCCCGTCGTCCATATCTCCAACTACCGGAGCAAGGCCATCTGGCTTTGTGTAGTTGGCAACAAAATCAAACATCTTATGAATTCGAAATCGAATATCAAAAGGAACATTATAACCATTCCTGATGAGAACAAAAAATGGATAAGCAGCAAGTTCTGTCACTAACCGATGATAGCTAATGCTTTTTTCGTAAGAAGCCCCTGATGGAAGTATCTGTGATCGGAGCTCCCGATAATACTCTGGAATGCTGTATTTCAACCAGATGTTGCCGTACCGTGTTTTCTGGAAAAGCAAACCGAGTAGGATCAGACCTGAAAGGTTAGAAAGGTAATGATTGTTGCTGTTGCGGTAATTCTTTTCCAGGTTATTGAACACGAAAAAACCATGCTCGTAGAGGCTTACAATCATTTTCCGAATAAACACTTCATTCACCAGGGGTGATTCCAGAAACATTCCCAATGCATAAATCCAATTTGCTGCCCTGATCGCTACATCCATTGCGCAACCCCAGTTGATACTATACATCAGCGGATTTTCATTTATCCAATACTCAATCTGACTGGTGAATTCCCGTGTGTATTTCTCATCATGGGTGATCAGATATGCCTGTCCCAGGTAAAGGAGATGATGGCATCTGCTTAATTCGCGTGGAAGTTTTACATCAGCATTGTTGCTAAGATCCACCTGATTGTACTTCTTGTAAAATTTGCCTTTGGGCCAACGATGTCCACTGATGATGTCCTGATGCCAGTCGAGAGGAGTCCAGACTTTTTCTCCTGAACCAAGTAATCGGTATAAGCCCAGTGATATTTCTTCAGCCTTGTGAAGGATCTTCTCCCTGGCCACTGTGGGCAGGGAATCACTGAATGAAGAAAAGTCTCCGATGATGTTTTTGAGCTGTTCGGATATCTCTGATTGCCTTTTTAATGTCGAAGAAAGATGATTCCTCATTTTTCGCTTATAAAAAGCCAGATTATAACGCATCAGGTTGGTTTTAACCATCTGTATTCTTCTGGAAATACCCCAAAAGATCAGCATTTCTTCCCGATATGAAATAAGTTGAAATATTTCCTTCGACATCATTTTTTAAAAGCTAAAAAGCACGAATTGACTCGCTTTTATTTTCTTCTGAATTATCAGCGGAAAGTTCATTTAAGTGCTGTGGATCTTGCATTTGAGAGTATTGCCGTGTTTCGTTATATAGCACGCCCATCACAGCTCCAACAAATAGAAATACCATACCCCTGAAGGTGATATGTATATGTCCCCCTGAAAACCCGGCCAAGAAAAACAGAAAAAGTAGATTTCTGGCCATGACAAAATAGGGCCTGAACTTTTCCTTATCAGGAACCCGATTAAAATATCTTTTCAACAGAACAAATGGCGCTATTAATATATACAAATACAGCACCAATCCAATTAATCCTCCCATCTTGGTAATCATACTATATTCTATGTGAATATTTCTTTCCCCAAGAAGTTCTGATTGATAGTCATAGTTTGACATCCCATCACCAAAAAAGACTGTGACAGGATCTTTAAAAGAGTAAATACTATTCCAGAACTCAACGGATTCGATGTACCTGGCTTCATTCTCCGAAATATTCGTCTGGAACTTTTTTTCCCTCTCCGCTAGCCTAATGTTGAGTTTTGGCAGATAATATGGTTGTGCGATAATAGCAATCAACACCACTACCCCTATCCATACCAACTGCTTCATCTTACTTTGAACACTACTATAGTAAAAGTAAATCATGTAGCCAAGAATAATAACTATGAGGGTCATTCTCTTTAATTCAAACATCAAAAACATTAAGAAAAATATGGTCATACCAAAGAGGAGAAAGATAGATTTTTTCGATTTTAGACTTGATTGTATTAAAGGAACAAGAACGAGTAGAAAAGGGGAATATAAGTATTTCCTCCGAGGTAATATAAATCCCCGATAAGGAAAAATTGTGTGCGTCTCTCATCAACCCCAATATTTAATATTGTACTAAGGATGAGGTTGATTAAGTAGAAAATCATCATCCAGTAAAACCCCTTTAACAGCAAATGCAGTTCTTCCAGTTTTCTAAAGGAAATAAAACCAAGGGGTAGTAAGAATATTGAAGCGAAGTAGTAGGAAGATACTTTTGTGCTTCCATAGCTGTTTATATTCAGTATATTAACAAAAAGAAAATAGATGAGCATGGTAAATGCTCCAAAAAGTTTTCTGTGTTTCGAATTGAAATAGACAGAAATGAAAACAATAAACAGTATTAATGATTTAAAATACAAAGTCAAGCCATCTCCTTCAATAAAAGATGCGCTAATATCGCCCAGGATCAAAAAGACTGGTAACCAGTAAATAAATTTTCTTCTAAGGATGAACAAAAAAATGCTGCTAACAACGATTAGAAAGGTAATAATATAAGTATCCATATATTGTGTTTAAAACGTGTGGAATAAATTTGGGTAAAAAGATTTTTGGGAATTGTCAAGAAGCGAATCAAATACCTGTAAGTGCATTAAATTTTGAAATAATGAAAAGCTTGGCTTTTGTTATCTCTTCCTTTGAAAAGTATCCGCTAATTAAAATGGTAAAGATAAATATTAGAAAAATTCCTGTTTTAAGTAGAATACTAATGAAAACACCTGTTGTCACAAAGGTGGATACAAAGTAGAACAAAAGGGTTATCATTAAGAGAAGAATGTATTTTCCATACTCAAAAGGAATTCGGTAAATGTAGTGGACAGCGATGAAATAGCCGATATTGATAAAAATAAAAGAGGACAAGGTAGCTATTGCAGCTCCTGTTCTACCAATTTCAGGTACCAGAAAGAAGTTAAGGATTAAGTTAAGAAGTGCCGATAGCGGAAATATAATCGCGATTACCCAGGTTTTTTTCTCGATTTGGATACCAAGCACGACGATTCCTGAAAGGCCAAGAAATACATAAGAAATGACAAGAATGAACACGATAGAATAACTGTTGTAATAACTATCATCAGCCATCAAGATAATCATTTCACGTGCCATGATGGCTAATAAAAATGCAAAAGCAAGCAGTCCACCAAGGAAATACCTTGTAAATCGACTAATGGTCTTTTTACATTTCTCGGGATCATTAACCAGCGAATAGACATGAGGGCCGAAAGCCGCTTTAACAGGTTCGGTAACCAATATTGGAATAATTGATGCGATTTTATACCCTAATGAAAATAGACCAACCTCATTCAGATCTTGATAATGTTGAAGGAAATATCGATTTCCCATATGCAGAATAAAGGAAGAAAGCGCAGGGAGAATTAGAAAGATGGAAAATGATAGCATTTTATAAAGCAATGAGAAGGAAAAAGTAAAACACATTTCTTTCTTCGTCAACCAATAAAGGATAATAAGCTCTACTGCACTACTGATAATCATGGCATATAAAACCCCAGTTACACCCGCTTGTTGTACAACAAGAAAATAGATTGTCATGAGGATGCTGAAAAGCGCAAATATAACATTAACAGTAACATACTGTTTTGGTTTTTCCCTGTTCCTGATGTTGTTCAGGGGAATGATTGTCATTACTCTCAAAAAAGCAATAATGCTTACAAGTTTTACAAAAAGTCCCCCTTCTTCAAATTGAAATAGCCAAGTTGCTATCCAATTGGAAAAAAGGATCATGAATGCAGAAACAATCAGACCGCAGGAAAGATTAAAGGCCTGACCTGAAAAGAACAGCTTCTTCCTGAAATGTGGATCGTTGCTGTCAAAGAAGATCCGTGAATAACCAATTTCAACCATGAAGCCATAGGTGATAACCAAAATGGCAGAAACCATATAAACCAATTCCAATTTCCCATAATCAGCCGGCTGGAGGATCCTTGTATAAAGGGGGAGAAGAAGGAACTGAATGCTTTTGTTCAGAATCCCACCAATGGAGTAAATGGATATGCTTTTGAGAAGTTTCTTCATTTTCGCTTTAGGAAAACAACAGTCTTGATCTTTTTAAATCCCAATTGTTTTGGAAGCTTTGCTAAATGTGGAAGAAAACACCGTATTGCAACGTAAACATTCCGCATTTTTAATTCCATAATGAACCAGTTTATCATTCTGATAAACACAGCAGTATGCAGCCCTTGCATCCGAAAATCGGGATGAGTATAACTATCCAAGGTCAATATTTCATCATCCTGCATGACGATATTCATTCGCATAGGATCCATGTAATAATATTTCTTGCAAGCCCACCTGGCATACACCAACACTCCTGTGGAATCCTCGATTAGCCCGAAACAAATAAATCTATCAGGTTCAGATAATCGTGATAGAATAGTTTCCAGGTAGGAAGTAGTTTTTTGAGCATATAATATCTTTATCAGGTCCTGATCTGCTTTTGAGAGAATTCTGAAAGAATACTTTGTCATTGGTTTCTCTTCAAATTGATAATTGGCTTTCAATGATAATTTATAGAGACTGGCACATTCGATCATTTGGCCAATGCTCTTGAAATACATTTTTTGTAACAGGTTCATTTGAGATGTGTTAATGATTGCTAAATAATTGTCTTAGAAGTTTTCCTTTGTCAATAGCCGGTTTGATGACTAGCCTGACACTTCTTTTCCTCCTATTCCAGTATTGGAAGCGATAAATACTTTGGAACTCATTGGTGAATTCAAACTTATAAGGGTGTTTTCCTGTTCCCAGATGGAGAACTGAAAATTTTTTTTCATTCAGGAGGAGTTGAATAATCTCATAAATTTAGGACCCAGGTCTTTTCATTTCTGTGCCAATCAAGTCCCGAAAAAACTGTCGATCGAAAATACTTCGCCTTTCTTTTTTTCCCTTGTATAGCTTTAAATGTGATTGCTCCTGCATATTCAATTCCATGATCTGTTCGATTATAGAATCATCAGGCTTGTGAATAATGTTAAAATAGTAAGAAAAATCACGTTTAAGCCGTTTCAGATATTTTACTGTATAAGATGATATAAAATATTTCTGATATTCATTAAAATCAGAATAATTGTCCAATGACAGCACGGGACATTCTACTAAAAAGTTGTAATCTGAATAATATTCATTATGGGATATTAAAAAATCAGATAAAACACTTTTTGATAAAATGTTTGCTAAATCCACTTCATCAAAAAGAGTATTTCCCGAAAAAATGAAATCAAATATCGTTTTCAATACTCCTTTATCTGTAGTTGTATTCTTTTTTAGAATAAATCCCCTGAAATCCCCAATACTAATAAAAGTTAAGGTATTCCAATGAAGAAAACGATATTTTTTTCTCCTAACTATCATCAAAGGAGCAATTCCTGACAAAATATTATTATGATATGCACAAAGAATATACAGTTTGGAAGTCGGATTGCTTTTATGATGTCCTGTCCATGAATTATAAACAAAAGAAAATGTTGAATAGTACGTATTATCAGGGTCTTGTTTCTGCAAAACTTCCCAATCCTGCTTTAGATTAATGAAGCCTTCATTTGTATTAATGACTCTTATTTCCATAACCAGTATATTCCTGTGTAAATCAGAGTTGTATTAGGTAGAATATAGTTGCATGACCTGGATAAGTTCATAATACCGAGTTGCAATTATGATTTCATTTTTCCTGCAGAAGCATCGTGTGGAAATACTCTTTCCATTCACCTACATCATGCCAGGAATTCTCACTGACAGGAAAAACGCCCACTTTGCCATTACGTGCTTTAATCGTTTCAATCAGATCGGTAATATGAAAGAATGTATTATCTGGAATTTCTTCCAATAGTTCGGGTTCTAGCAGATACATCCCTGAATTGATAAAAAAGGTTAGTTCAGGCTTTTCTTTTAGTGATAACAATAACCCGTTGGAGCCGGTTTCGATAGTCCCGTAAGGTATTTTAAGGTGTTTCAGGGATCCTACAACAGTCATTTCATTCTTGTTTTCCTTATGATAATCATAAATGTCAATGATATTCTGATCGATGATAATATCGCAATTAGAGATGAAAAATGAAGATGATATTTTATTCTTTAGCAAAAATAGACTCCCCGCTGTACCTAAAGGAATATCTTCCTCGAAATAGGATACATCATATGGATGGGATAAATTACTGAGATAATATTTTATCATATCTGCCTTATAATTGAGCGACAAGAAAAACCGCATACACCCTGCTGAAATGAATCGATCCATAATGTTTTCCAAGATGGTTTTTTCACCAATCGGAAGAAGAGCCTTGGGGATAACATTGGTCAGTGGTGTTTTAATCTTGTCCCTTTGCCACCTGCCATGATCACAACGGGAAGGTCTAATAGCTTTGATTCTCTTGGTTGTGAAGATGGAAATACATCCTCCCAAAAAAATACATCCACAATATTATTTTTATCATCGATCACGGGCATGCATTCAGTCCTGAGGGTAAGCATTCTTTCTTTTATTACTTCAAAATCCTCGTAATCATAGGCAACCTGGATGGTTTGCCTCATGATCTTATGAACAGGTTCTTCCAGTGAAATCCCCTTGATAATTGCTCGCTGAAGATCGCCTATGCTGATCAGTCCCTGAAACTTTTCTCCTGACATAACCAATAATAATTTTTTATGCACCTCATCCATCTTTTTTAAGGTGGACAAGATGTTCAGGTTTTGATTAATGGTTATGTCCTTGAATTTGTCGGAAACAGGTTTCATTTCGGTTGACATACTTGATAAAGTCATTAGGTTCTTCTTAATATGTGGAACTAACCTCTTTGTATTTTCCCGGAAGCAGCCTATTATATATCCAGAATCCATTCCGGAATAAACCTGTTATTTGTTCACCGCTTGAGAGATCAAGAATAAAGGGAGATTTCGAACGTATAGACAATAAAGGTTTTTCCCATGTTCCGTGATAACTAAGCAAATATTGTCCCTCATTATTATGGATAATTTCCGATTGGTCGTAGCTTTCCAAGTACTGAGATAATTCTGAACAGTTGGCATACCAGATATCTGATCCCCTAAGTAATGAGAATATCTTGTCCAATGAATAGCCGTCATCATAAAGGTTTGGAGAGATCCTTCTGCCATCGATATGCTGATTCTGAAAATGTTCCTGGACAGTTATAGGTATTCTGTTGGTGTAAAGATAATGAATGTACCTTTCTGTTTTATATCGTTCCCATTTAGTCTTGAAAAACTTGATTTGGCCTTTCATGGAATTTGGAAATATTTTATAGTTAAAGACATTTCCATTCAGATTAGTGGGCAAGTCAAGGATATTATTCTTAGCGCCAAAGTAAGTATGATGGTTTTCAGGAGATTTTTTATTGATCATCTTCGATGAAGAACACCACCACTTAAAGCCGAGTGTTTCAAGAATCTTTTCAGAATCCTGATTCTTTTTATAACCAGGGTATTTTCCCCCTGTCATTTTTATTTCAAATTCATTTTCAAATTTCAATATTTCCTCTTTCAGCCAGGAGATATCCTGAATTGACAAATATTCAAATTCCTGGAGCCAATTATTCCTGAATGTTGGCTTGTTTATATCGAGAAATTTACCATGATAAATGCCATGAAAACCAACATCAAAGTAAGAAGCAACATCCTTAAGAAACCTCTTAAAGAAATCATTTTCTTTCCTAAACCTCAGAAAATAACCTGTTTGGAGTTTAAGAGAGTCAAACGATTTAGCAGCGATGAAAAAAGTTCCTTTCACATGGGGAAATCGTGAAAGAAGATTGTTTTCGAGATGTTTGAATAGTGAATTGTCCTCCCGGCCTCCATATCCCCAATCGTTCCAGGGAGCGACTTCACCATCGAATGTCACGGCACCCGGTAGGATATCATCAATCATTAATGTCACTGCTGTGTGATGATCATTATAATACCTACACTTCTCCATACTAAAAGGTTACAATTAATTCAACGGTTCTTTGCTGTATCTTGAAATCACCTCTTGGTAATATTCAATATTTTTTCTATTGTTATCAATCGTATCACCTAAACGGATTAGCCATTCTTTATTATTGTGGATTTTCGTTCTTTTTTCTTCTTCAGTCAGATAGAACATCTTGTTGATGGCATTTATAATGGAATCCAAGTCGTTAGGATCGATATATTCAGCATTTTCATTGAAAGCTTTCCTATATTCGGGAAGATCTGTCAGTATCAGATTGCAATCTTGTGTGATCGACTCATTGATTGTAATTCCCAACAAATCCATTTTAAGCATCGAGATATGAACATCGGCCATTCGAAAGTGTGAAAGCAATTCATCATAAGATAATTCCCTGTCAACGATGATCATTCGCTTACTCAAATGATTATCATTTATCTCTTGCTGAACACTATTGACAACATCGGTCTTTCCAAGAATCCCTTTTGTTAAAACAAAATAAGTGTTTTCTGGTATTTTATGGGAGTGGTTAGCTAGAATACGAACCAGATCTGAAGCGCCTTCCGAATGAGATCTTAACGAACGGGTATTAATAATAACGAAGCCATCCCTTGGTATCCCGTATAGGTCGCGAAAAGAATCTGCCTCTTTTTGATTATCCAGGCTTAGAAATTCATTCAGTCGATTTGTTCCTATGGGGATCTCTCTGATTTTTGATGAAGGAACCTTGGCTTCATTAAGAAGAAATTCCTTTACCATTGGATAAAATGCAACAAAACCATCACAGTGTTTAAAAATATATTGGAAGAAGTTATTCTTGTTTTGTTTTTGTTCTTGATGAAAGGATCCGTAACTCCACCAGATACCAATTTGAGGCTTAATATTTGTTTTTATGGTCAAGTACGTATTATAATCTACACCGTGATGAACAATAATATCAGGATTAAAAGACTCGATTTTTTCCTTGATCTTCCGGATATGAAAAGGCTCACCTATTTTCAAGTTTAATTTTCTTGATATTCGAATAAACCATTCACCAAAAATGCTGAGATTAAGGACGATGATATCTTTCGGAGTTAGCAATGGCGAGATTGGATGTTCCTTGAGAATTTGCTTAAAACGATATTTTTGAAGGCAGATTAGTTTTGTCTCATGGCCCATATCCTTGAAGGCTTTAACAATCGGAGGTGCATTGTTGCCATAATGATATGATTTAATTAATATGCGCATCTCTTTGAGGTTATCTTCTATGTTAAAAATAAAATATCATTAGTTGTGCCTGATGGTGAAGGAGGAACCTCATTTATTATTCAACATCACAAATTCGACACATTTGCTAATTCCCTCAGAGAAAGAATATTTGGGGTTCCAGGGGAGAGCAACTTTGGCCTTTTCGATGTTTGCATATATATCCGAAATTTCATTATTTCGTTCGATCCCTTCAGAAGAAAAACCCTTTAAGGAGTTTGTGATCTCAAGGACACATTGAATTACCTCTTCAACGCTAAACGATCTTCCGCTCCCGATGTTATAGATATCTTTTGGCCCCTTCACTGAAAGGATCAATGCGCTAATAAAATCATCAATAAAGATATAATCCCTCTTAGGTTTCAGATCCCGGACTTTGATAACTTTTTCATTTTTATTCACTGCAGCATTAATAATCTCAGGGATAAGGAATGGAGGCTGTTGTCCTGGACCAAAAATATTGAATGGACGAAAGATTGTAACTGGGATCTTGAATTCATCGCGATAGAAGGTGCAAAGGTGTTCAGCCACTACTTTACTATGCGTATAAGGATTATTGGGTTGAAGAATATGATTTTCGTCGACAGGAAGATAACGTGGATATCCGTATACATTAGAACTTATAAAAGTAATACCGGCCCCGGATTTCCTGCAAAACTCCAGGACATTAGCAGTGCCCATAAAATTGATCAGGTAGAATGAATATGGGTCTTTCCAACTATCAGGGATAAAAACTTTCCCGGCAAGATGAATAACATGATTAATCCCTGCTCTGAGGAATTTATCCAGTGTTCCGGTTTGTGAAATGTCGCCATCAAAAATATCGAATTCTGAGACTTGATATCCAGAGGAAGAAAGCGCTTTCACCAGCTCTTTTCCTACAAAACCAGCAGAGCCAGTTACAAGAACATGCATAGATCAGTTGATTGCAAAATGTAACTTGAAAAGAAAGAGATTATACGTTATAAATCCCTGCCTTGAACTTTTTCAGATTTTCTTCCCGGAGATACCATTGGATGGTTTCTTCTAATCCCTGGACGAGGGAATATTGTGGTTTCCAATTCGTCAGGCTGGTGATGAGGGTGTTGTCACCCCATAACCGGAAAACTTCCGATAGTGCTGGCCGAAGCCGCTGTTCTTCGGTAATGCAGGTGATATCACTGTGCATGATCTCTGTGATCTTTTTTAGGATTTCACCCATTGATGCTTCCTGGTTCGTGGCAATGTTGATTTCTTTGCCAACTGTATCGGAGCTTTCGGCAATAGCCAGAAAACCATTAGCAGTATCTTTCACGAAGTTAAAGTCTCGTGTTGGGGTCAGGTCACCAAGTTTGATTTCTTTCATCCCGCTGGCAATCTGGGTAATGATGGTAGGGATGATGGCCCGGGCCGATTGTCTGGGCCCATAGGTATTAAAGGGTCTGACGGTGGTTACCGGCAATCCGAAAGCAAAATCATGGCCATGGCATCTGCGCCAATCTTGGAAGCAGAATATGGCGATTGTGGTTGTCTTGGATGCTTTTCATCAATCGGGACATAATGCGCAGTACCATAAACTTCGGAGGTCGAAGTGTTTAACACCCTGATCCCTCCCAGCTCTTTTGCCGCCTGGCAGACATTCAATGTCCCCTTGATGTTGGTGTCCACATAACTGTCAGGGGCATGATATGAGTAAGGAATGGCAATGAGTGCTGCCAGGTGGAAAACGATATCCACATCGCGCATAATGTGCCTTACCAGGTGTGGGTCCCGGATATCGCCTGTAACTACCTCCAGGTTGGCGTGCGAAGGGATATCTTCCAGCCACCCCCAGTAGTTGAAAGAATTATAGTACGACAATGCACGCACACGGCAACCCCTGGCGAGCAACAACTCGGTAAGGTGTGAACCAATGAAACCGTCTGCGCCAGTAACCAGTACTTTTTTTCCTATGATGTCCATCTGATTAACAGGAGTCTTGTGAATAGCTTAAAATAATGATTTGCTTTGAATCCTAAGATCATTTAAAGAACCAATATATGAAACTGTATAGATTTCTTAATCATACTATCTATACAATTTGAAATTGTATCAACCTTTTCCCCTTTGTTGAAGGTTTTATGTAGTGAAACCGATAAATTAATGTAAAGGTATTGGTCCATTCAAATTTCCATTGGTACCTGCCAGTACCAGTGTCAAATAATCTCCATTTTCTATTCGTAAAATTCTCTTTGAAAATACAATAATAAAGAATTTTGCCAATTCCGTATGAATAATACTTTGGTGAAAAGGCTGTATTGAATGAATGAAACCGATCATTATGAAGAAATCCCGTATTATATCCAATTATAGAATTATTAAGATTACTAACTAAAAAATATGAAATAATATTATCAGCTTGTTCATATATTGATTCTATGAATTGTTTCCGTTTTTCATCTTCAAATAATGAGTGCCTATTGCGTTTTCCTCTTTTTAAATGCTCGTTTTTCTCATCAATATGTATATCTCCAAGCTTTTGGATAATATTTTCACTTGAGATTTCAAGCCTAAATGGGATATCTCTTTGAAGGCGATTATAATATTGGATGGTTTTAGATGGAAGAAAATCCTGACAATAATGATTAAAATCCTTAAATGCTGAAAAATCAATAAAAGGATTTTCCATTAAGTATCTAAGAAATTCATTCTTTTTTGATTTTAAAAGATATTGAGTAATTCGTGAGTGCTGTGAGATATGTGTCAGATTAATTTCATCCCATTTATCTTTATGAATCTCAATAATATCAAAGATTTCCCTGATAAGAGAGATAGTATTAGTCTGAGTATCAATATCAAGAAGAAAGTCATGATAATCACCCATTGAAATGAATTCCAATGTAGAATATGAAAATAGAAGATTACGACTTTTTCGGATAACTAGAGGAGCTATTGCAACGACTCTCTTTTCTTGATTAAGGGTGATAATAAAAAGTGAATAATCGGATATATATTTATAAATATTCCACCATGAATAGCACCATTTGAATGAAGAAAAAAATGGAAGAGTGGGATCATTCTTCTCCAAAAGGGTCCAATCCATTCTTAATTTCTCAAATCCTTCAGTTGTTGAAATTATACTGTATTTCATTTTAGAATATTCTGTAAAAATAGATTTTCTTACTCCTAATTAGATGTTATTGATTGTCAATGTCACATATGTTGTCTGAAGCAGATCTTCCAGTGAGATAGGCCATCCATTTTTTTTCGGCCGATGATGTGATCATGAAGGAAAATAAGTTCGTTCATATGGCCCTTAGAATCGTCGAGATCATTAGCCTGGTTGAGTTTAACACCATATCCGGTCAGTGTTTCATAATTATCCATGATAATGGACTTGCCATCAAAATGAACTTCCAGATATTCTTTGGAAAGATCCTTGGATCCATTGGCAAAATACGCCAGCGTTCCAACTGAACCATCCCTGTACTTGATAACTATGACTTTGTTGTCTGAAGATGAATATTTGTCGTTCGCAGGAGTCATGGACTCGAAGGAGATCGTATCTATAGTGGATTTGGTTAGGAAGTTCATCAGATCAATGAGATGACAACCCTCTCCCACGATTCGCCCACCGTGATCATGCAGGTACATATCGAGCGGGATGAATCCGGCATTCATTCGATAATACATGATCAGGGGATTGGTTCTGTCCTTTGCCACCCGATCTATTTCGATGGCAAATTTGCTGAACCTTCGGTTGAATCCAACCATCAGGATGGGTTTTCCTTCTACGCCGTTTGCATAGAAATCCCGGATCTGGTCGGTTTGCTCTACGGTAACGGCCAAAGGTTTCTCCACGAACACATGTTTGCCGGCAGCGAGCGCCTTAAGAGCAAGTTCGGTATGGTTATCATGGCGTGTACAGATCATCACGAGGTCTATGTTGGTATCTTTGATGATCTCATCTATAGAAGTAGTGGGTAGTGGCAAAAACAGCACCGAATCGTTCGGCCTGACCTTTGGCATTATGTCCTTTCAGGTCTGCAATCGCACACAACTTATAACGGTCTGGCATTTTCGCCAGATTAGGAAGGTGTTTCCCCGTCGCAAATCCCCCGGCACCAACCAGGGCTACATTCACGATCCCGGTTTTCTTTCCTTCTGAGGTTCTCAGGTTCATTTT
>Ga0194127_10006126_pt1 | contig 13785 bp, 14 predicted proteins | sample TA2KigC100mmetaG_FD_148624 | JGI IMG/M metagenome (GOLD analysis project Ga0194127, IMG submission 148624) | Freshwater microbial communities from Lake Tanganyika, Tanzania - TA2015036 Kigoma Deep Cast 100m | ecosystem: Environmental > Aquatic > Freshwater > Lake | place: Tanzania: Lake...
GAAATCGATGTGCTGATCATCAACCAGACGATGGGCGATGGTTCGTACAAAGTCACCTGGTGGGTCGGCGGAATTCTGCGGCCGATCCAGACCGGTCGGATCCAGCAATATCTGATCCTTTCGCTGGCTGTGCTGTTCCTCGTTGGCGGACTGCTTTTCTATTTCCTGATGGCATAGGAGCGCAAGATGGATTTCATTTACTCCCACCTCCTCAGCCTGATCCTCTTCCTGCCGGCAGTCTCCGCTCTGATCCTTTTCCTGCTGCCTTCCGGACGAAATAGTCTGTTGCGCTGGTTCGCTTTGCTTGCCAGCCTGATCCCATTCGCGCTCTCGGTCCTCTTGTGGGTCAATTATGTTCCCGAGCAAACCGGCTTTCAATTCGAGGAACAGTATGTGTGGTACGAGGCGATCCATTCCACCCTGCACCTGGGTGTGGACGGGATCTCGCTTACGATGGTCCTGCTCACCACCCTGCTGACTCCGCTGGCTATCCTGGCTTCCTTCAGCATCAGCGACCGCGTCAAAGCCTATATGATGCTCTTCCTTTTCCTCGAGACCGGCATGCTGGGCGTGTTCATGTCGCTGGATCTGCTGATCTTCTTCGTCTTCTGGGAGATCGGTCTGGTGCCGATGTACTTCCTGATCAACCAATGGGGCAGCGCCAACCGTAATTATGCCTCGCTGAAGTTCATGATCTACACCATGGGGGGGTCGCTCGGCTTGCTGCTGGCAGTGCAGATGTTGGGCGTGCGCTTTGGAACCTACGACATCGTGCAATTGTACTCGTTGTGGAATTCGCTCGAGCCGGGGGAACTATTCCTTGGCATGTCCGTATCGACTGTGAAGACCATTGCCTTCTGGGCATTTGTGATCGCCTTCGCCATCAAGGTACCGGTTTGGCCCTTCCACACCTGGCTGCCGGATGCACATACCGAGGCGCCCACTGCCGGGTCCATGATCCTTGCGGGGGTGCTGCTCAAACTCGGGGCATATGGCTTCTTGAGGCTGGTGCTTCCGTTTTACCCGGCGGAAGCCAAGGTGTTTGCCGGTGCGCTGGCGGTGCTGGCTACCGCGGCCATCGTCTTCGGCGCCTTCGGTTCGTACGCCCAATCCGATTTCAAGCGGCTGGTCGCATACTCCTCGGTGAATCACATGGGTTTTGTGGTTCTCGGCATCGCCGCGGCGGGATTGGCAGCGGGTACCTCGGATGCGCACATCGCCATGAACGGCGCGGTCCTGCAGATGTTCAATCATGGTTTGTCGGCGGCCGGCATGTTCTTCCTGGTGGGCGTGATCTACGAGCGTACACATACCCGCAACCTGAATGACTTCGGAGGCTTGTTCCCGCTCGTGCCGGTGTACGGTGGCATCTTGATCTTTACCTCGATGGCTTCCCTTGGCCTGCCGGGATTGAATGGTTTCATTTCTGAATTCCTGGTGGTGCGGGGTGCGTATCCTGTGCTCACTGTATACACTGCCATTTCCATGCTCGGATTGCTTTTCACCGGCGCGTACATCCTCAAGGGGATCAAGAGCGTACTGCACGGCCCGTTGAATGAACATTGGGCGCACGGAGAGCATCAATTGACAGAAATCAACACACGCGAGGTCCTGGTCATGGCTCCGCTGATGGTCCTGATCCTGGTCATCGGCGTCTGGCCGATGTGGATCCTCGACGTGATCAACAAGACCGTGGTGGCCTTGTTCTAAGAGGTGGATGATGAATTTTCCCATCCTGAGCATAATCACATTCCTCCCGATGCTGGCGGCGGTGGTCATCCTGGCCGTGCCCTCGGCGCGGAAGAATGTCGTGCGTACGATTGCCCTGACCGCCGCCAGTCTGGACCTGCTGCTTTTTGCCTGGACGTACCTGCAATACCTTTTGGGCGGCCTGCAAGGCTATCAGTTCGTCGAACAATACAACTGGCTGCCCGCCCTTGGCATCAGCCTTAAATTTGGCGTGGACGGCATCAGTGCTCCGCTCGTCCTGTTGACCGGAATCGTGATGTTCACCGGTGTGCTGATCTCCTGGGGCGATGACGACAAGCATGTCATGGCCGGCATTCAGGACCGCCCGCGGGAATTCTTCGCCTTCCTCTTCATCCTCGCCTCCGGCGTGTTCGGCGTGTTTGTTTCGCTCGACCTGTTCATGTTGTTCTTCTTCTATGAGATCGCGGTCTTCCCGATGTACCTGCTGATCGCCATTTGGGGCTGGGTGGTCACCCGCGAATATGCCGCCATGAAACTGACGCTGTATCTATTTGTCGGGTCGGTGGTTTCACTGGTCGGTGCGCTGGCCATGTACTGGACCGCCTACCAGAATACCGGTGTGCTCTCCTTCGATATGTTGCAACTGGAAAAGGCGGGCTTTTCCACAGCCTTTCAGAATCTCTGGTTCCTGCCGGTCTTTATGGGATTTGCGGTCTTGGGAGGCATCTGGCCGTTCCACAACTGGTCCCCGGATGGTCACGTAGCTGCACCCACGGCAGTATCCATGTTTCACGCCGGGGTGCTGATGAAGCTGGGCGCTTTCGCCGCGCTGCGCGTGGGCGTGATGTTATTGCCGGAAGGCGCGAAAGAATGGTCCTGGTTGATTATGACCTTCGCCGCCATTGCCGTAGTGTATGGGGCCTACATTGCCTTTGTCCAGACCGACTTGAAATACATGATCGGTTTTTCCTCCGTTTCTCACATGGGGCTGGTGATGCTCGGGGTTTCGACGTTGAATTACAACGGTCTGCTTGGCGCCGGAGTGCAGATGTTCTCGCACGGTGTGATGACGGCCCTCTTCTTTGCCGTAACCGGCATGATCTACGACCGGGCGCATACACGCATGATCCCCGAACTGGGCGGGATGTCGAAGATCATGCCCTACGCCTCGATCGGATTCATCATCGGTGGGCTGGTTTCGATGGGGATGCCGGGATTTTCCGGTTTTGTCGCCGAATTCCCGATCTTCATGGGGGTTTGGGGACGCCAGTGGCTGGTGGCGGTATTCGCCAGCATTTCGATCGTCATCACGGCAGCCTACATCATGACGAACATCCGCAAGGTGTTCTTCAGCCCCCTGCCCGAGAAACTGGAGGGGCACGTGGGCGACATCACCCTGATGGATAAGACCGCGGTGGTCACTTTGTGTTTCTTCATGATCGTGATCGGATTGATTCCGGCAATCATGGTGCCCATGGTCGAGACGGGTGTCGAGAACATCCTGCGCTTGCTGGGAGGTGCATAATGTTCACTCCTGAAGTCTTCGCAGCCATCCTTCCGGAGATTTTGATCCTCGCCCTCGGCATGCTGATCCTGATCGTGGAGCCTTTTTGGAAGGCGGAGAAACGACGAAATGTCGGCTGGCTCACGGCGGTAGGATTGTTTGCTGCCATCCTCGTCAGCCTGTTCTATGGACAGCCTGGCGACCCGGTCTCCGTCCTGGGCGGTATGATCCGCTTCGACTGGCTGGGATTCTTCTTCAAGATCCTGTTCATGTTTGCCGCAGCCGTGACCGCCCTGCTGCTGATGAATCATGAAACGGTCGGCCAGCGCGGGGAAGCCTATCTGCTCCTGCTGGCATCGCTCATGGGCATGAATCTGATGTCCGTCTCCGCCGATCTGGTCATGCTCTACCTGTCCATCGAAACTGCGTCGATTCCGCTGTACGTACTGGCGGGTTTTATGGTGGCGGACAAGCGCTCGACCGAGGCGGGATTCAAATACCTGTTGTTCGGCGTCCTGGCTTCCACGATCATGCTGTACGGATTTAGTCTCGTGTTTGGTTTCGCTGGCACGACGGATATCTACATGCTTGCAGAAATGCTTTCCGCCGGCGACCTGCCCCTCATGCTCGTATTCGGAGTTCTGGGATTGATTCTCGTCGGATTGGGCTTCAAGGTTTCCATGGTGCCATTTCATTTTTGGGCGCCGGATGTGTACGAGGGATCTCCAATCCCTGTAGCTGGATTTCTCTCAACCGCTTCCAAGGCTGCCGGTTTCTCCGTATTGGTCCGTTTATTCTTCGTAGCCTTTGCCTTCGAAGGGATGCCCGAATACGCTCATTCCTGGGCGTGGACACTGGCAGTGCTGTCGGCGGTGACCATGACGGTGGGCAACCTGCTGGCTCTTCCACAGAAAAATCTCAAACGGCTGCTGGCGTTCTCCTCCATTGCCCATGCAGGATATGTCCTGATCGGAGTGGTGGCTTTCAATCAACTGGGCGCCGCCAGCGTGGTTTTTTATCTGGCCGCATACCTCCTGACCAATCTGCTGGCATTTGGGATTGTGATGGCTTTCAGCCATGCGACCGGCATGGAAACGCTGGAGGATTTCGCCGGAATGAGCCGGCGCAATCCCCTCCTGGCGTTGATGATGCTCGCGGCTTTCCTGTCGCTGGCTGGCATGCCGCCTTTTGGAGGTTTTGTCGCCAAGGTGTTCGTCTTCGCGGCAGGCGTGCAGTCGGGTTACACCTGGCTGGTCGTGGTCGGAATCATCAATTCGATCATCGGTGTGTATTACTACCTTAACGCCATGAAGTTCGTTTACTTGTATCGCCTGCCGGGCGAGGACGAGGAAAAACATCCCCTGCCGTTGCTGAAATCGTACGTCTTTGCGCTGGGGATTTTGACTCTGGGCGTGATTCTGGTCGGGACGGTGTTTGCGCCGTGGTTCGGGTGGTCGGACGCGGCGGCGCTCAATTTGTTTTAGGTCCATCGATCAGGCATCTTCCTCGTGCAGGTTTGACATCCATTTGAAGGCTACGATATAATCGTGCGGCATGACACAATCCGAACAGAAGGGCAGGAGCATCCTGACGAACGTTTTAATCGTGCTCGTCGGGCAGGTGGGATGCCTGACACTGGTCATCATCCTGGCTTCTGTGTTGGGCGGCTTGTGGCTCGACAGCGTATTCGGTACAAAGCCGGTTATTACACTGGCTTTGTTGTTTGCTGGAATACCTGTGTCTGTGCTGGTGATGCTCGTGGTTGGGCGCAGGACGCTGGCGCGCCTGAAGGAAAAACTCGAAAAGGAAGCTGACACTTCGTCATTGGAGGCGGACATTGGAAAAAGAAACGCGTAGACCCTGGCGTCGATGGATCGTACTCGCGTTGATGATCGCGGGTTTTGTCCTGGGCGGGATCTACATCCCCATTCAGCCTGAGATCGTGGTGGCGCCGGAAAAACTAAGTTACAAGCCGTTGTTCACCCTGCCGGTCATCGGCGACTTTTACCTGGTGAATACAATCCCCACCCTGATTATCACGATCATCCTGCTGGTGGTGATCGCGTATTACACCAACCGTTCGCTGACACGGAGCGGGAAAACCGATCTGGTCCCGCGCGGCATCGGAAATCTGATGGAAGCCATCCTCGAAATGCTCTACAACCTGACCGAGGGCTCAGCGGGCAAGTACGCCAGGATGATCTTCCCCTGGTTCGCAACAATCCTGATCTATGTATTGTTCGCCAACCTGCTCAAATTAATTCCTGGTTTCGAGTCTGTTGGATTGATAAAAGAGGCGCATGGCGAAGGCGGGCATGCGCTTCAATCTCTGGGCGGTGGTTGGGCAATGCTGACCCCGGAACACGGCGAGTATGTCCTCTACCCGTTCCTGCGCGGCATTTCCGTGGATTTGAACTTTACCGCATCGCTGGCGTTGATTGCCGTGGTTTTCATCCAGGTGATCGGTTTCCGGGCGCAGGGATTTGGCTACCTGAGCAAGTTCTTCAACACACGCAGGATGTTCAAGGTGCCGTTCTTCGGCGCCATGGATTTCCTGGTCGGCCTATTGGAGTTGATCTCGGAGCTCTCCAAGATCCTCTCGTTTGCCTTCCGTCTATTCGGCAATATGTTCGCCGGCATCGTGCTGGTGGCGATCGTGGCCGGCCTGTTGGGCAAGATCTCGATCCTGCCGGCCATGGTGATGATGTTCGAAAAATTCGTGGGAATCATCCAGGCGTTCGTGTTCGGGATGCTGACCATGGTGTTCATGGCCCAGGCCACACAGGGTCATGGAGAAGAGCACGCTGAAGGCCACTAAGAAAAACATTGGATAATCCCAAGGAGGTTTGAATCATGGAAGGTAACATTTTGGATGCGATGCGCTATGTGGGCGCCGGTCTGGCGATGATCGGAGCCGCGGGCGCCGGGGTTGGAATCGGGCTCAGCGTGCAGGGTGCGCTCACGGGCATGGCTCGCAATCCGGATACGTACGGCAATCTGTTGACCAATATGATCCTCGGCATTGCGTTCTCCGAAGCCATCGCGATCTACTGCCTGGTGATCGCGTTCCTCATGCTCTTTAAAGTCGTGTAATTGGATAGGAGCAATCAATGGAAGCATTAGGCATCAATCTCGGTTTGATCATTGTTCAGATCATCGCGTTCACCATCGTGTTCCTGACGCTGAACGCCTGGGTGTACAAACCCATGTTGAACATGATGGAAACCCGCAAGAAAAAGATCGCGCAGGGTCTGGAGGATGCACGCGTGGCTGCCGAAGCGCGAGCCAACGCAGAAAAGGAAGCCGCACGAATCATAGGAGAGGCACAAACTGAGGCGAACAAGGTGGTGCGGGAAGCCACCGAAAGGGCGGCCAGCGCCGGCAAGGACGTGAAGGCTGCCGCCGAAGCCGAAGCAGCCAAGGCGCGCCAAGCTGCCATGGTGGAGGCGGAGCTCGAACGCAACCGCATCCTGGGAGATCTGCGAGGACAGGTCGCTGCGCTGGCAATCGCCGCGGCGAACAAGCTGGTGGGTGAAGCCCTGGACGAAAAGAAGCAGCATGCCTTGATCGATGAGTTTTTCTCCGGCGTGAAGGCCGGCAAGGTGGTGGTGCTTGAAGGAACGGATTTGAAAGGCGACACTGCCGAAGTAACCAGCGCTTTACCCCTCAACGACAAGGAACAGGATGCGCTTAAAAAGGACGTGCTGGCCAAGGTCGGCGCCAAGGAGGTGGCTTTCCGGGTCGATCCCGCCATCCTCGGAGGTGTGGTCATCAAGGTGGGCGACAAGGTCTTGGACGGCTCTGTAGCCGGCAAGCTCGAAGGACTGCGTCAGACCTTGAAATAAAACGAAGAGTCACCTTGGAGGGTTTTGGTAAAATACCAAAACCCTTTTGTTTTTAATCGCATGGCGAAAACTCTCGCGAACCTTTTTGTTGATTATCCCCTTTCATTTCCTATAGTGATTCCGGAGATTGTGATTACCGGCATCGCCATAGATAGCCGCGTAGTAAAAGCAGGGGAGCTGTTCGTAGCCATGCGAGGCGGGAGCCTGGATGGGCACGATTACATACCTAATGCTGTGGAGCGTGGTGCAGCTGCGATCGTCGGGGACCGTGACCTTACGGAACTCCCAATCCCATACCTTCGATTGGAAAATCCTCGTCAGGCGCTGACCTGGCTGGCTGCCGCGCTTCACGACTGGCCGGCGCGCAAACTGACCGTGATCGGGGTGACCGGCACCGATGGCAAAACGACAACGAGCAACCTGATTCACCGAATTCTGATGGCTGCCGGGATCAAATCCGGAATGATTTCAACCGTGAACGCCATTATCGGTGATGAGATGTTGGACACCGGCTTCCATGTCACAACGCCGGATGCGCATGATGTCCAGGCGTATCTGGCAAGGATGGTGAAAGCCGGCCTGACGCACGTGGTTCTTGAAACGACGTCGCATGGATGGTCGCAATACCGCGTGGATGCCTGTGAATTCGACATCGGAGTGGTGACGAACATCACCCATGAACACCTGGACGAACACGGAAGTTACGAGAATTACCGCGCGGCCAAGGCGCGCCTGTTCTCCAGCCTGGAATGGACCCGCGTCAAACCGCATGGCAATCCGCGGCTGGGAGTGATCAACCGCGACGATCCTCGCTCCTTTGATTATCTCGATGACCTTATCAAGGTCAACAAGATCAACTACGGATTGAGCGAAGGGTCGGATGTACGTGCGCAGAACATCGAATTCAGCCCCTCCGGAATGAGGTTCATGGCAAGATCGGGTAAATTCGAGATGGAAGTCCACAGCAAACTGGTGGGAGCGTATAACGTGTCCAACTGCCTGGCTGCGTTAACCGCGTCCGTCCACGGTCTGGGGATCGACCCGCAGGTCGCCGCAAGTGGTATCGCCTCGCTCGAGGGCATCCCGGGTCGTATGGAACGGATCGACCTCGGCCAGAATTTCACCGCCATTGTGGATTTTGCCCATACGCCCAATGCCTTGAAGGTGGCTCTGGAGGCCGGACGTTCCATGACGAAGAACAGGGTCGTCTCGGTGTTTGGCTCGGCGGGTTTGAGAGATAAGGAGAAACGCCGCATGATGGCTCAAACCTCTGCAGAATTGGCCGACCTCTCGGTCCTTACAGCAGAAGATCCGCGCACCGAATCGCTTGACGGGATTCTTGAGGAAATGGCGGCCGGTGCAAGATCCCGCGGAGGGCGGGAAGGCGTCACATTCTGGAAAGTCCCGGACCGCGGCGAGGCCATCCGTCTGGCTTTGAGCCTGGCGCGCGAGGGGGATGTCGTCCTATCCTGCGGGAAGGGTCATGAACAATCCATGTGCTTTGGCCGGACGGAGTACCCTTGGGATGATCGTACAGCGATGCGTGCCGCGCTGGCTGACCTAATGGGCGTAACCGGTCCTAAAATGCCCTACCTTCCGTCGCAGGATCAAAAGGAAGAGGAGTGGCTGAAAGGGTAGGTTCGCTGCCTGGTGCATGCCTTAAATCGAAAGAACTTGCAGTATCCCCGGAGAAAAATATGAACAATTGGATCCAACCGATAACGCTCGTTGGAAACCATGTCCGTCTTGAGATTATGACACTCGGGCACGCGCCGGAATTGGCGAAGATCGGTGTGGGGCAGGACTTCTGGGATTTCATGCTATACGGTGAAATGCGAACCGATCAGGACATGCAAAACTGGGTGACCGATATTCTCAATCGCTCCGCCACGGGAACCGATCTTCCGTTTGTCGCCATCCACCTGGACTCCGGCCGGGTAGCGGGCGCGACGCGCTACCTGAATATCATGCCAAAGGATCGCGGGCTGGAGATCGGCGGTACGTGGTACGGGCTGGAATTCCAGCGTACAGCGGTCAACACCGAATGCAAGTACCTGCTGCTCAAGCACGCCTTCGAAAGCCTGGGCGCAATCCGGGTGCAGTTGAAAACGGACCTCAGGAATGTGCGCTCCCAGGTTGCCATCGAGCGGATCGGTGCCAGGAAGGAGGGGATTTTGCGCAATCACATGGTCCTGCCGGATGGACGATATCGTGATTCGGTATTCTACAGCATCCTGGATACGGAATGGCAGGAGGTGAAAGTACGGTTGGAAGGGATGCTCGCCAGGAAATAGTCCTGCGTTCGAGCAATCGACAGCAAAAAGAGGGATTTCGATAGGCAGGTCCAATCTTATTTACTGTCCTGAAAATGGCTGCGCATTTTCATACTCGGTGGTGAACCCTGTTCATGCAGGCTCACCTTACGCAGTTGCGCTTCGACGACAGGCGGGAAAACCTCCCGCCCTCCGAGCTTTGCACCTACGGTCTGCGCGAATTTCGCCCTCCCAAAGGACATCGGGACGATGTGAGCGAAGCGACGAGTGATCTTCGAGGAGCGCAGTCGATGGGCAAATGAATAAACTGCGTAACATCAGTTATTTAGTCAAGCCAGTTTAGAATCTTGCAAGAGCTGGTCGTGTAATTGAGATCTTCCTCCGACACATCCAACCGCAGGACTTTGATCTGCGGGAGGGTCGCGAGCCAGTCATTCAGGAATTGTGTAATCCTGTCGGCATCCTCCGCGGAGGCGATGTTGATCCGCTCCCGCGCAGCCAGCCTGGTTTGGATGATCTCCGCGGAAGCGTTCATGGCGATGACCCGATCGGGCGGAGACAGAAAGGTGCGGATCAAGGTGTGGAGACGCCGGCACACATCGAACTCGGCATCCGTCAGCCAGCCATACGCATGAAACAGGCGGGTGAATCCATAAAAATCCAGGTCCAAGCCACCATCCATCAGCGCGGGTTTTTCCTTGGTTCGCAGGCGCCCTTCCTGTTCCGCTCGAAACAGCAGATAGTCTATTTGGTTGGCCAGGGCGTATTTCTGATCCTGCTTGAACCGGGTTTGAAACGGTCGTTCCCAATGATCCTCGAATGCAGTTTCGAATTTCCCCGTTCTCTGTAGAACGCGCATCAGAGTGGTCTTCCCAACACCGCTTGTCCCGACGAGGACGATCAATCGGTTCATCGGTTTATTTGCAGAAGGCCGGCGCGTCGAAAAAATCCACTCCGGTGATGAACCAATCCGACCCCATCTTGCGGATCGTGATCGTCTGCGGCAGCAATCGCGGATCGGTCCCCCGAATAAGGGCTCCGTCGGTCCGGCGATAGATGCGAGTGGACCAGACTTCGCAGGAATCCACCTCGATATGGTCAGCCTGGAGGACGCGGATTTCCTGAATAGAACTTCGATAGTAGTCGATCTCGGAGACTTGGATCAGTCCCTGCTGATTCAGGTTGTCTATCTCCTCTTCAAGGGAGGACAGTAACTCGCCCGCGAGAATCCCAGATGCAATGTTTGCATTCCCTTTCCGGTACGCCTCAACTTGCAGCTCGATGGCGCGCGTCAGGAATTCGCTCACTTCCCGGCTGAGTTCGGGTGAGATCTCCATCTCCTGATCCGGGAAGAACGGATCGGATCCCTGCGCCACCTCCCGGCCGTCTGATACACCATCGTCATCCATGTCGGGATCGAAGGGATTCATTCGATAAAGGACCTCGATTCCATCGCCTAAACCGTCGCCATCCGTATCCGCCTTCTGCGGATCCGTGCCGGTGCGAAGAATTTCAGCCTCATCAGAGATCCCATCTCCATCCCCATCCACGCTGGCGCTGGGTGGGGGAGTGGCTCCCTGCGGAGGTGTCTCCGGAGGATCGGACGGCTCGGCTGCGATCCCGTACAAGGATTGAACTCCGGCAATGTCATCTGATCCGAGGAAGCGATGAGGTCCGGTATAGGCGGCGAACATCAGTGCCTTTGGGTCGCGGCTGTGATCCAGGCCAAGGGTGTGACCGATCTCGTGGGCGGCCACGGTCAACAGATCCACATTCCGCGTCTCGCTGTTCACCCATCGTTCGGAATTGTCGAAATGCAGGAACACCTGGCGATCCGCATACGGATTCGGGAACGATGCATGGGCGAGCACGTCGCCGGGGCCGTCAAAGGGATCACCGTCGCCGTGATCCCCCTCAGCCCACCCAATGACGATGTCTGCAATGTCCACATCGGAGGCTTCCTGAAAACTCAGCATGGATTCTTCCCCCCAGAGCATGAACGCCTGGCGTATGAGCTCACGTTCGATATCCCCATTAAGTTTTCCGGTTCCATTCAGGAATGCATAGGTCAGGTCGGTTTTTCCCCATTGCGAGATCGCCCGATACCGCGCTGCGGTTTCGTCCTCCTCTCCAGCCGCTGGCAGATCATCATAGCGATAGGTGTAGCCGGGTTCCTCGATCAGCGGGGGGGTGGAACAGGCGAGAGACACAAATAGAACCAGTAAAAGAATTCCTTTTCGCATATTTCGCAGCTCTCCAATCGTCTCAATTCAGAATGTTTGTAAACCCGTTCTAAGAAGGGAAGGAAAGCTCAAACAAGCAATGGATTGATCGTCAACCGGGATTGATTTGCATGAGGCGCGAACAAATTATGATTTCCATTCCCTGTGCGTCACATACGCCGGGATGGCGGAGGAGGTTTGTTCCCGTTTATGCATCTGATCCGCCAGCCATTGGAACCATTCAAATCCGGTATCCCGCTGAACCTCCTGCCTGAATTCAAAGATGAAGCCGTTGAGCTTTTGCCAGGAAATCAAAATCGGTCCGCTGTACGCATCGTCCACCAGGTCGAGTGGAATTTCCCGCCGGTGAACGAGAATCCCAAGACGCTCCCAGGTGCCAAGCAACATGTACAAAGCCAGATAGTCCTCTTTGGGCAATTGGTCGATCTCGGATTTCGTAATACCGTCCTTCATGTCAAATACCAGCAGGAGACCGCGTACAAAATCGTTGGTTTGAAACGAGTTCAGCATCAGGATGGCAGCCTCCCGTTTTCTCATCTTTTGGAAGTTGAGCAGGTTGAGGATGCCGAACAGGATACCCAGCATGACGGCGGTGGTGGAAATGATTTGAACGATCAGTTGCAGATTCATCGAATTTCCACCGGGATCAATACTGACTTAACCACCACTCTGCTCCGGGCAGACCGCACTCCTTAACGCGTGAAAGCACCTCCGCTGTGTTGAAGGGCACACGCCGCAATTCGACCTCCAACGCCTGGCCGTTCTGATCAAGTACGGCATATTCCGCCCACGGCAGCAGTTTGGGGGGGATTCCAGGTTGATAGGCTCGGGTGAACGCATTCCCTACGCTACCGGAGTTCAATACCAATTTATCCCCGTAACGGCGAAGCATTTGTATGTGTGAGTGACCGCCGATAAAAACATCTGCGTTTCGGCCATTGAGAAATCGATCCAGTTCCTCATTCGGTGTGGTGGAGAGGATCAGATCCGTGGAGGAATGCGGTGAACCGTGAAAACATAACACGGACGTACCGTCGGGAAAGGTCAATTCGTGAGTGGTATGAAAGGATTTGATGAATTCCAGATCCGTAGCGGACAACCTGGATTGACCCCAAAAGAGATCGGGGACCAGGTGGGCTGCAATTTGCAGTTCGGCAGCCCGTTCAGGGTCCAAAACCGCCTCGTCGTGGTTTCCGGAAATACAGATGCACCCCAAATCCCGCAGGGTGGCGAGAACCTCCGCCGGCTGCGGCCCAAGTGTTACCACATCACCGAGCGAAATCACCAGGTCGGCATTCTGATGAGCAAGATCTGCCAGCACCGCCTGCAGCGCGGTGAGGTTTCCGTGAATGTCTGAAATGAACGCAATTCGCATGGAATTTGTGAGGATCCCCAATAATTGTACACGAACTGGATGGGTCAAAATTGACTTGACCGGTGGATAGAACTTTTGGGGGAGAGTCCTGGCAGGAAATAGGTTGCGGGACTAGAAAATGAAGGGTATTTTATGCTAAAGTATAAATGGGGCCGGGCCAATCCCTCGGAAGCCACTTTGGCCCCAGCGATTCCATATTGGTACACAGTGCCGGACTGTTGTGCGGAGGAAGGAGAGACCCTATGGAACTCGAAATCGGCAATGTGACGCATTATTACAACCATATCGGTGTGGCGGTCTTGCGTCTTCGAGACGGCCTGAAACTTGGTGATATGATTCATATCCTTGGCCATGTGACAGATTTTACTCAGAGGGTCAGTTCCATGGAGGTGGATCATCATACCGTGGTTCGGGTCAAGCCCGGAGAAGAAGTGGCGGTCAAGGTCCTCGAACCCGTTCGCGTGCATGATGTGGTCTTTCGTGTGGTCGAGGAGAAGCTGGAGCCTGCCCACTAGTTTGCAGAAGGGTCACGGGGGTGATTTGATGATGATAGTTGCCGCTGAGGGTGGATTCGAAAATCACCCGCCCAGCTTTTCGGTCGGGCGGGTGACGGTCTGTTTAATATCTATCTTCGTTTCGCTTTGGTCTTCTTCTTGATCTTTGCCTTGGCCTTGGTTTTGACTTTGGATTTTACCTTAGCCTTGACCTTGGTCTTGGATTTTGCCTTGACCTTGGTCTTGGATTTTGCCTTGGCCTTGGTCTTCGGTTTTGCCCTGGCCTTGACCTTGGGTTTCTTCTTGGGCTTAGCCTTAGCCTTCTTCTTTGGCTTCGCTCC
>Ga0194127_10006129_pt1 | contig 13779 bp, 12 predicted proteins | sample TA2KigC100mmetaG_FD_148624 | JGI IMG/M metagenome (GOLD analysis project Ga0194127, IMG submission 148624) | Freshwater microbial communities from Lake Tanganyika, Tanzania - TA2015036 Kigoma Deep Cast 100m | ecosystem: Environmental > Aquatic > Freshwater > Lake | place: Tanzania: Lake...
TTTTAAGTGACGGTGGGGTACTTACCAACAATGGAACCCTCATCCTGAAAGGTGATTTCAACAATGAAAACACCGCGCCGACGACCATTGGCGGCATGGTTGAGTTTTCCGGATCATCAGCACAGGTAATATCAGGAGAAAATACGTTCAATAATCTGACACTTAACAATACCAACGGGTTGACCATCACAGGGAACACCGGCCTGTCCGGAACCCTGACATGGACAAACGGCCTGATCAACATTGGTTCCAATAACTTCAGCTTTATCGGCTCTGCAACTTATACCGGAACCCCTGGAACAGGGAGAATGTTTGTGGCCGATGGAAGCGGAAAAGTCAGGAAACAATGGACATCAACAGGAGCTTTCACGTTCCCTGTTGGGGACAACACAGGAACTGTAGAATATAGCCCAGTTGTGCTTGATTTTACCGATGGTAATAATTGGAGTGATTTTTTTGTTTGGGTTAATTTAGTTGATTCTAAATATCCTGATGACAGTATTTCTGGCTCATACCTCACCCGTTATTGGAACTTAGAAGCAACAGGAACTGCCGATGACACATTATGCGATGCACGTTTTGATTATCCCGTAGCTGACGTCGAAGGTGATGAAGGAGAGATATTCACGATCCGAATCAATCCGCTAACTACTTACGATCTTGCAGATCCAACGCATTTTCTTGTTGCAAGCGATCTCACAAAACTTGGAACATTTACTGGCGGAAAAGGAGCTCTTCAGGTTGATTTTAAAGTTCTGTTTGAAGGACCATATGCTGGTGGTGGGACAATGAATACTACCTTGAAAGGCCTTGATCTTATCCCGCTTAGCCAACCATTTGGTTCCACTGCCTGGGCATATGATGGACCGGAAAGCGTTCTTTCTATTCCAGACGACGTTGTAGATTGGGTACTTGTTGAGTTGCGCCAAGCTGATATTGTTGAGAATGCTACAAATCGTCTTGCCTGGAGGGCCGGGTTCCTCTTATCTGATGGCACTATTACTGATCTGGATGGCATCAACCCCCTTAAGTTTTATAATAAAGCCATTACAAATAACCTGTACCCTGTCATTATTCACAGAAACCATCTGGATGTCATTGCCGGGAACCCTGTTCTAATGAATTCAGAAAGCGTTTATTCTTATGATTTTACAATTAATGGACATATCTATGGTGCAGGAAAAAAGAATCTTGGTTCAGGCATTTGGGGTCTTGTTGCCGGAGACGCCGATCAAGATGAAACCATCCAAAGTTCCGATTATGTTCTTTGGAGGGCAAATTCTGGTATTGATGCATATAATCTTGCCGACTTCGATATGGACGGTACAGTACAAAGTTCTGATTATGTTAAATGGAAAGCAAATTCTGGAATAGATAGCTCTGTTCCTCAGTACAGCAAATAATACAGATTATTAATAAATAATAAAGAATCAATATGAAAAAGATAATTTTAACTGGTTTCTTGTTTCTGCTGTTAGGAAATGTTCTTTTCTCTCAATCGCAGTTATCTTGGCGTGTTGTAAATCCGAGAATTATCAGAATTTCTGGAACTGATAGACTTGAATTTGAAATCCAAGTCAAATCAAACATAGCCGGATATTTTGGTTATGCAATGCAGGCTAATTTTTATTATAATTCTTCTGCATTAGGAACGACAATTACAGCCGTCAGAGCTGGAGTTTCAGCATATAAGAATGTAGTTGACGATTTTGCATATCAGGCCCCCAATGCCAATTATAATTCAAATAAGATTAACGTATATGTACCTGCTGATCATTATCCTTATGACCCGGAGAATGAATTACTTTCAGAATGGTACTGTGAGATATCTACTGAATGGCAGACATTTGTTATTTTACAATGCCAGGTATTGGATAATACCTTAGAATCTGGAATATATTTCCATCAATCGACAATGAATCCTCAACAGTTTTACCAAGATCCCAACTCAGCAAATCAGTTGCTATTTACTAACCCCAGTCTTTATGATGAAACAAAGTCTTTACGATATACATATCTTGGAAGAATCTATAGTGATTCCAAAGGATGGTCACAGGTTGGTGGTTCGACAAATGGTGTTCAGTATTTAAATTGGACAACAGCTCGAAATACTTCTGTGTGGGATGGTAATGGTCATGTCCAGCATGCAGACGGCAAAGCAATCAATCTGCGAATTCACCCGTACGGAGGTACTCTTACCGTTGATCCCGATATGGGGCTTTCTTGCTCTGGTACTACAGAAATTAATGGCATTGGATCATTTATTATCCAATCGACTTCTACCGGATCAGGCGCTTTTATTGATAATGGAACGATTACCTATCTGAATAGCGGTTCCGTGCGGGTTGAACGCTATTTTACCGACCCGGAAGTTGGATTGTATAATCATCTCGTTTCTGCACCTATGCAAAATGCCACATTAGCCAGTTTTCGTATGTGGTCAAACCCGAATCATTCTTTTGCATATACCTGGAATGAGCCGAATAATGAATGGGATAATCCCTATGTTCCCTCTACACCTGTCCCGGTACTTCAAGGTCTTTCTGTTGGAAATGATGTCATGTCGGGAGACAAAACATGCCTATTTTCCGGATCACTTTATACCGGAGCACAAACAAGAAACGTCACAAAATCTGATATTGGCTCTAACCCAAATTACAACCTTGTTGGTAATCCTTATCCCTCACCAATCGATTGGGATGCATCCTCCGGCTGGCAAGATGCAGGAGTATCTACTTCCATTTGGATATGGAATCCTTCTGTTAGTCAATTTGGTGTTTACGTAAGAGGTAATGGAGGAATCGGTACAAATGGTGTTTCAAATATTATTCCCCTGGGTCAGGGATTTTATGTTCAGGCTACCCAGAACAACTATGCTTTCGGAATGAATAATGCAGTACGGAAAATTGATACGAAAGATTTTCTGAAAGAGACTCCCGCTAATATTCTCAAGATCAGGGTTGATGGTTCTCAATTTGGAGATGAGTCGCTTGTTCTCTTTAAACCGGATGCATCAACAGGATTTGACCCCGATTACGATGGTTACAAGTTTGATTCCTGGTACAGCGAATCCCCTGATATGTGCACACGTGGTACAGACGGAACACGGCTTTCTATTAATACTTACCCGCCTTCAACCGATCACGTGACCATTCCACTTGATTTCCATCCAAAATCAGATGAGAATTTCACCATAACAGCAAGTCTATTAGAGAGTTTTTCTAATGAAACAACTATCTACATCGAAGACCTCAAAGACAATGTTTGGCAACAACTCAAGGGTGAAAACGGAAATCCCGTTTATGCGTTCAGTGCTGTTGTCGGGGATGTTCCGGGACGCTTTTTAATTCATTTTTACGGTCCAACCGCTATCAATGACTTGACGTCAAACTCAATCAATATATACTCCTATGGCAAATTTGCCTATATCATGAACCCCACCGAAGAAAACATCCAGCGCGTTGAAGTATATGATATGCGGGGGAACCTGGTGATGACCACCAAAGTGGCCAGATCCACCCTCTCCAAATTTGCTATCAACCACCCAAGCGCCTATTATTTGATAAAGGTCATAACCGATAAAGGTATAGCCAGTGAGAAGGTTTACATCGGAGTTATGTAAGATCAACTTAACTTGAACAAATTAATATAATAAGATATGAGAACAGCAATAAGAAAAATCATCCTGACAACCCTGTTGATCGCCTCACCGGTCTTTATCAACACCCTACTTGCAGATGGCCCAACTGCTCCACCAACAAATCCCGGAACCGGAGATCAGCCAATCGGCGGAGCGCCGATTGATGGGGGATTGAGCATTTTATTGGCTCTGGGCGCTGGATATGGGGCGAAAAAATTTTATTTAACAAGAAAGAGGAAGACGTAACCTTTTTCGGAAGATGTCTGTTACTCTTGAAAAACCTCTTGGTCTATTCTAAATGATCAAGGGGTTTTCTATTCAGTCAGGTATTTAAAAATTAAAATGTAAGATGTGCGTTAGAAGAACTTATTCTGGAAAAATAATTGTACCGTTCCTTCTTATCCTTTTTATTTCCGGTTATTCCCAACCAAGACTCTCTTTTCGATTGAATAATCCCCGAATCATTTATTCCTATAATAATGCTTATCACGGATATTGTGATAACCTGGAATTTGAAGTTGAAATGAAAGCTAATCAGCCTAATACACGATATTTTTCAATTCAGGTTAATCTTTATTATAATACTATTGCTTTAAGCCATTTTGATTATACAATTGGAGATTTGGGCCCTGGAAATTTAACTACATATTCCATCACAAAGAATACGAATTCTTCAAAGCTTAATCTTTTTATTTATACAAATGAGGCATTTGAGGATACCATTCCTGAAAATTATATGATTATTCCGATAACATGGGATATTATTGGAACATGGAGATTACGCATTGTTGATTCTGAGGCAGTTGCTAAAATATCTTTTGCACAAAGTACTATGAATGGGCAACAATTTGAAAAATTGTTTATCCCCCCATGGGCTCAATTATATGCTGTCCCAAATATCTATGAAGGAACAGATTTCGTACAGCTTTATTTATCAAGAATACATTCGTCATATAATGGTTGGTCCCAAACTGGCGGAACAACTCCAAATTTACAATTTCTTGACTGGTCTATTCCTGTCAATACATCTGTATGGGATAGCCTGGCTACACCAACTGCAGCTGAAGCATTGATTTCAAAACTTCGAATTCACCCCGATGCAACCCTTATCATCCCGCCCGGCAAAGGGTTGGTGGTTTCCGATTCGGCATTCCTGCAGGATACTTTGTGTCTGGTTATTCGATCGGGTGAAGCTTCCAGTGGGTGTCTGCTTGATAGTGACCTTTTCGTTTTTGATTCTATTCCCAATACCTGCAGGTATGAGCGGTTCATGTTTGGTGAAAGGTTTCACGACGCCGGTGCCCCTGTTTCAAATGGAACGTATGCTCTTTTACAGCAACAGCCATCTCCTCCCAATCAGTTCTTCCGGTGGAACGAACCACTCAATGAATGGGAAAACCTGAACGACGGAGAAGATCCCGCTACACCGCTGGATGTTGCCAGGGGTTACAGGATAAAATATGCCGGCTCAGCGCCTATGAGGAATTTTGATGGCAATTTTTCCAGCGGCCCGATACACATTCCTATTTCCTATACACCAGCACCTTCCGGCGGCGATGGGTGGAACCTTGTCGGAAATCCATACCCCTCCGCCATATTTGCAGCCAGACCAGGGGGTGGTAACGATTTTATCGAACAGAATGATTCCATTTGGGGTTCCTTGTATTTTTATGACGGCACAGCGCCGATGATCAATGGTAGAACGGATTATGCGGTGTATAACCTTGCCGGAGCTGTGAGGGGGTTGGAAAACGGCCTTATCTCAAACGGTGTGATCGCTCCCGGCCAGGGGTTTTTTGTTAAGGCTTATAACGCCAATACAGAGGTGCATTTTGATAACAACATGCGGACTGGTAACAATGGGCTATTTTTCAAACGCCAGACGGATCCCCAGCAAATCCTGCTCAGTCTGAAAAATAGTGAAAACGACTACAATGAAATCCTGTTCTCTTTCATGGCCGATGCAACTGTTGATCCCGACCGGCTTTTAGATGCCCCCAAACTGAAAGGAAATTCTTCTCTCTCACTATACTCCCTGATAAACAATGAGGGATTTGTTATCCAATCCAATCCAACCCTTTCAAGCAATGATGTCTATGCCTTGCCCCTCGGATTTGAAACGGCTGTTCCGGGGCAACATGTGATGAAATTGGAATGGTTTGAAAACATCCCTCCCAATCTCTATATTTTGCTGGAAGACTTAGTTACCGGCATGACCGTTAACCTGAAAGATTCACCGGAATATTCGTTTTCGGTAGCAACATCAGGTGTATTTCTGAACCGTTTCATCCTTCACATTACACCCTATCTTTTCTCCCCCGCTCTTGATGATTCGAAACAGGATCTTACGGTGTTCTCAAAGAATAAAACCGTTACCTTTATATATAAGGGGACCGACCCCATGGATCGGATCAGGCTTTTTGACATTTCAGGTAAAGAGATTGTTGCCGTCGAAGCACGCGCTTATCAGGTATCCATTGACCTTCATCAGATTCCCCGTCAGGTTGTGTTTTACTCCTGTCAGACCAGCCGGTCTGTTTTAAGGGGTAAGATTCTGCTCGAATGATCTGATTACACGGATAGCGGGAAGCTGAGGGGCACCGTAGTGCTTACCCGGGCGCTGATTTGCAGGGTTCCCTCCAGTTGCCTGGTCAGGAGATGTAATTGATGCGTTCGGGTTCATCCTGCCTTTTCCCTGTTAATTCGTTTCTTCTCCTCCCTGGAGGCGATCCAAACACCTGTTTCATATAGCAATAGCAGCGGCATGGCTACCAATAGTTGACTCACTACATCCGGAGGGGTGATCACCGCACTGATTACAAAAATAAGTACAATGGCATATTTGCGGTACTTTTTTAATATCCCCGCCGTAAGAATTCCTGTTTTACTCAGATAATATACAACGACGGGCAATTCAAAGAGTACACCGGCTGAAAAAGGTGTCCATATGACATTGGAAAGGTACGAGCTCAGTTGTATGTTGTTTTCAATGGAAGGACTTAATTGGTAGGTACTGAAAAACTCAAGGATCAGCGGGGTAATGACAAAATACCCAAACAACAATCCGGCAAAGAACATGATGGAGCTAAAAAAAACAAATCCCCGGATTGCCATTCTCTCTTGTTGATACAACGCCGGTTTCACAAACAGCCAGAGCTCAAACAACAGGTAAGGCATGGTGATGACGATACCTGTCAGCGCAGCAATCAGGACACCGGCCTGGAACTGCCCGGCAAGGTTGATGTTGATGATTTGCAGTGCGTGGTTGTTGATGCAATAGCCGATCTGGCAGAAGATCCGGTTGGTCAGAAAATCGCCGGTTCCGGGGGCAAGGATGATCTCTGAGTAGATGTAGTCAATAAAGATGAAAGCGATAATACCAGCCAGGATGACCGCCGCAACCATTCGCATCAGCCTGTTCCGGAGCTCAGAAAGATGGTCCCAGAAAGACATTTCCAGGTTTTCTTCCGGTCCTTTGCTAAGGGTCTTTCCTTTCATTCTTGTTGTTTTCTTTGTTCTTTTCGAAATCCAGGCCGGAAATATCTTTTCTCACCTGATTGATCTCATCTGTATTCAGGGCCTTTTTAATCTGCCGGATCCCTTTCCCGACAGTTCTCATCATCTCCGGGATCTTTTTGGGTCCAAACACCAGGAAAACCACCAGCAGGATCACAAGGATTTCCTGGAAGCCAATGGAGCCGCAAATGATCACGTTTTCCATGATATCAGAGCATTTTCAGGTAACTGATTTCCCGGTCTGTCAGGTAACGATATTTACCCCGGGGGAGGTTGTGTTTTGTGAGACCGGCGAAGCTGACCCGATCGAGGCGGATGACTTTGTAACCCAGATGTTCAAAGATCCTCCTGACAATACGGTTTCTCCCGGAGTGAAGTTCCACACCGACCTGACTTTTATCATTTTCTCCCTCAATGAATTCAACGGCATCAACCCGGATAAAACCATCTTCCAGTTCCAGCCCGGCCCGAACAACATCCAGATCGCTGGTTTTCATTTTTTTATCAAGCCAGACATGGTAAAGTTTTCTAACCTTTCGGGAAGGATGCGTCAACTTATCGGCCATCTCTCCGTCGTTTGTGAGGAGTAAAACACCGGTCGTATTCCGATCCAGCCTTCCAACCGGATACAACCTTTCAGGACAGGCATTCCGGATCAGCTCCATCACCGTTTTTCTGTTTTGCGGGTCACTTGAGGTGGTGATATAGTCTTTGGGTTTATTCAGAAGAACGTATACCGGTCGCTCCATTTTGAGCGTCTGTTCACCAAGCTGTATCTTGTCGCCGGGTTTGACTTTTGTTCCCAGTTCCCGGATGATCTTTCCATTCACCCTCACCACTCCGGTTTCAATGAGCTTATCAGCCTCCCTGCGGGAGCAAACCCCGGCATGGGCGAGGTATTTGTTCAAACGGATCTGTCCGGTATCCCCGCGATGATCCGCAGTGCCATTTTCTTCTACTACTTTTCGCCGCGGAGGTCTTTTCTCGTCTTTGTCCCGTTGCTTAAAATCTCTTTTTTTCATGGTTCAATGGGTTCATATGGCGGCTTGATCTTTATTCCGTCAAATTTCACTTCCGTGCCGTTCCGGTATGTGATGGTCAGATACAATAATCCGTCTTCGGTATAATATGACCAATCGCCTTCTTTTTTTCCTAAAATATAGTTGCCCGCTTCTTTTAACGTCCCGTCAGGATACCAGAAGCGGTGTTTTCCATCAGGCAGATCATCAATGAAGTTCCCTTCAAAGACCATGGTTTTCTTTACCTGATCCAGGCTATCCCAGGCCAGGAAATAATGGTTCCACCATCCGTTCCGCAAACCATCCCGGTAAGATCCTTCTTCGCGGAAATCACCGGTTTCGACAAACCAGAAAGCATCTTCCAGGTCGTTGATGTATTCACCGGTGGCAATTGCCCTCCCCCTTTCATCATATTCGGATGACAGTCCATCCTTCTTTCCATGGGAGTATTGTTCCTCTATCCGAAGTTTTCCATCATCAAAAAACCATTTCCAGGTTCCTTGAAATCGTCCTATTTGATCATATACCCCTGTTTGTTCAAGCTTTCCATTGGGGTGAAGGTATTTCCATGCTCCGGTTTTCTTTCCATTCAGATAGCTTCCTTCTGCTTTCAGGGTACCATCCGGGTAAAATTCTTTCCAGGGACCGTGCATATTCCCGTCTTCCAGGAAAATTCCGCTGCCAATGATTTTTCCTTCGTGGTAAATGTATGATTCTGTGATAATTCCCGTGGTATCATACACCCGCCATATTCCCTCCGGCAGGCTGTCTTTGTAAGTAGCGCTGATTTTTACCTGTCCCCCGGGATAGTATTCTTTCCTTACGACCAGGTTTTGGGTTTCAGGCGCATCAATCTGAAGCACATCATCCACATATTTTTGAACAGAAGTCAGCCCCCCTTCCTTGTCGTATTCCTTGAAATATCCATGCTTTTTACCGCTTTTATAGGTTCCTTCATGCCTGATCCTTCCTTCCGGATAGAACTCCATCCATTTTCCATGTTTCAGCTTATGGTGGTCATGTCTGTTGATCCGGGTCCGGTCGACCATGAACCCCTTTTTATACTCAAACAGGGTGATGATCAGACCCGTTGTGTCATATTCCATTCCATAGCCATCCTCAAATCCGTTTTTGAACGGAATTGTCAGCTTGATCCTACCATTGGGATAATAGTGGATGGTGTTCCCCTGCTTGACATCAGCAATGAATTGTTCGGAGATTTTACCACTTTCCAGATAGATGTTTCTCAAACCCTCTTTTTTATCATTCCGATAAGCAATATCCAACGTTAATCTTCCTTCTTCGCTGTAAAACTTCCAAATTCCATTCAATTCAAAGCTCTCCCTGTTCCCCTCGGATTTAAGAAGGCCGTTTTCATAATAGTTTTTCCAGTAACCATCAGGTTTTCCCTCTCTTAAAGTTCCTTCACTTGACAGGTTACCATTGGGATAATAATACCTGACAACTGAATCAGTATTGATAATATGCTGATTTTGAGTTAATCCATGAAGTGAAATGAAGCAACAGCCCAAAAGAAATGTTATCGCGTGCTTCATTGTTCTTTCAGTTGGTTCATGTGGATAATTCCAACATTTTCAGAATGGGTTTCCTGGCTTTCTTCATTAATGCCTGAGGCAGAATGATTTCAGGTTGCTCATTCTTCAAACAAAGGTAAAGTTTCCTGATGGTATTTAATTTCATGTAAGGACAATCATTGCACATACAGGTTTTATCTGCGGGAACAATGATAAATTCCTTCTCCGGGTTTTTCTTTTTCATCTGGTGAATGATGCCCGATTCGGTAGCTACGATGAACTTTCTTCTATCATCCCTGGAGGTAAAATCCAATAAAGCGGTAGTAGATCCGATAAAATCAGCCATCTGAAGAATTACCCCTTTACACTCAGGATGTGCAATGATTTTAGCATCCGGATTTTCTTGTTTCAGTTTGATCACCATTTCGATTGTCAGCACATCGTGGACTTCACAGGTTGCATCCCACAGCACCATATTTCTTCCTGTTTTTCCATTGATATACGCACCCAGGTTTTTATCAGGGGCAAAAATGATCTTTTGATCTTTGGGATAAGATTCTACAATCCTCACCGCATTGCTGCTCGTACAGATGACATCCGACAGGGCTTTCACCCGGGATGAGCAGTTGATATAAGAAATCACAACATGCCCCGGATGCCGGTCAATGAAAGCCTTGAAATCATTTTCAGGGCAGTTATCCGCCAGTGAGCATCCCGCTTCCAGATCAGGAACCACCACTTTTTTGGACGGGTTCAGTATCTTTGCCGTTTCAGCCATAAAATTTACTCCGGCAAACACAATTACATCAGCATCTGTATGTTGCGCTTTTTGAGCTAAACCCAAACTATCACCAATATAATCAGCAATATCTTGAATATCACCGGTTTGATAATAATGAGCCAGAATCACGGCTTTTTTTTCATTTTTAAGTTTCAAAATCTTTGAAACAACATCGGGCCTATTTTCAGTCATATTCAATAAACAAAAGAAATAGAAATATATTTAAAAATATTCTTATTATATTTAACCTGTTAGTTTGGTTGAAAAGAAATTGCGTAAAGAATTGGAATCATCATTATTTACTTTCAATTAACAATAATATCTTGGTTATCAATACTTAAATAATTTATTATCAAATAATTAAACGCTTATTAACAAATGATCTTTAAAGTCGACGGTGAATAAAAAGATATTTAAAAGAGGATAATTTTTGTGCATATCATCCTGATTTTTCTGTAAGATTTTCCGTTGTAATTGATGAGGAAAAAACAGTTGTGTCTTTTTGATCATGGATGAAAAAGTTTCAAAAAGTTTCAAACAAAATTACTCAGATATTAACAAACCTTGGTTCAAAAGTATGAATCTCCTGAATTTTGCGGGTTTATGAATGGATAGTTTGTAATTTTGTTCAGTGTAACAAATAGTTATGAAGATAGGTATTGGATGTGATCATGCCGGGTTTTTATTGAAAGAGAAAGTTATCGGCTATCTTAGGGTATTTTTTGGTGAACCGCATGACTATGGTGTTTTAAATGAAGACGCTGCCGATTATCCCGATGTAGCTCATCCGTTATCCAGGGATGTACACGAAGGAAAGCTTAGCTTTGGTATTTTGATCTGCGGAACCGGCAATGGCATGGCCATGACAGCAAACAAGTATGCCGGCGTGCGGGCAGCGCTGTGCTGGAATGAGGAGATCGCTTCGCTGGCAAGAAAGCACAACAATGCCAATGTTTTGGTTCTGCCCGGACGATTTATTAGCCGGGAGACTGGAATAAACACGGTTAAGGCATTCCTGCAGACTGATTTTGAAGGAGGCCGTCATGAACGGCGGGTTAGCAAGATAAGAATTACTTAAACGACAATATGTCAGAGTATTACCAAGAATTTCTTTCCAGGGCGGAACAACTTTCTTTTGATCCTGAACACCGGAGAAAACTGGATTTTAATATTGGGAAGTATGATGAAAAGGTCATTGCCGGGAAGAAACAATTCAGCGACCTGGAACTGGCCAGAACGCGGGCTTTCAGTGTAAAAAACAAGGCGATTCACAATCTCGACAAGTACCTGACTGATTTTGAGAAGAAGTTCATCAGCAATGGCGGGAAGGTGATCTGGGCTTCCACCGAAAAAGATGTACACCGGGATATCCAGGCCATTCTGAAGGCACATGAAGCCAGACTGGTGGTCAAGCAGAAATCAATGGTGACCGAAGAGTTGGAAATCAATGACTTTCTCGAAAAGAACAAATATGAAGTACTGGAAACCGATCTTGGGGAGTTCATTGTTCAGGTAGCCGGTGAAAAGCCTTACCATATCATCACCCCGGTAATGCATAAGTCGAAAGAGGATGTTGCCGCGTTGTTTCACGAAAAGTTTGACTTGCCTCCTGACAGCAAGCCGGAAGACATCACCCTGTTCGTGCGGGAAAAGCTCCGCGTTGAGTTTCAGTGGGCCGATGTTGGGATTACCGGTTGTAACTTCCTGATTGCCGACACCGGCTCTGTTGCGCTTACTGAAAATGAAGGTAATGGCTTGTTTACAGTCTCTTTTCCAAGGGTTCACATCGTACTGGCAGGTATTGAAAAGATCATTCCGTCCATGGAAGATCTTGATCTGTTCCTTCCGCTGTTGGCGACCCACGGTACGGGTCAGTACATCACGGCATATAATAATTTGGTCTCAGGCCCCCGGAAGGAATTTGAGCGTGACGGACCGGATGAGATGTATGTGATCCTGATCGACAACCGGCGCACTGAATTACTCAAGCAACAGGAGCAGCGCAAAGCCCTGTGCTGTATCCGTTGCGGGGCTTGTTTGAATGGATGTCCCATTTATCGAAGCGTGGGAGGATACACGTACAACACGGTCTATTCAGGCCCTATCGGTGCGGTCATCTCTCCGCATCTTAAGCATTTGCGGGATTATAACCACCTGAGTTTTGCCTCTTCCCTGTGTGGAAAATGTACTGAGGTTTGTCCTGTGAAGATCCCGCTTCATGAGCTGTTGTTGAAAAACCGGAATGAAACCATAAGGAAGGGGTATGCAGGTTTTAAATGGAAGATGGTCATGTTTGGCTGGAAGAAGGCGATGATGAAGCGTTGGATGCTGGATTTTGCAGGTGGAGGGATGAAGAACAAGTTATTCCGTATGTTTTTGCCCAAGGTCTGGGGCCCCCGGCGGGAACTCCCCAGGATAGCTTCACGCAGTTTCAAACAGCTCTGGGAAGAAAGGCAGGGGGGGAAGCGATAACTACTACTTCATTGAAAAGCAGCTTGGAAAGAAGCGCGATTCCTAAAAGGTCACACTTACGAGTTAAACAGCTACAGAAAAAAGGAAAACGTTGCCAAATACTAATTCCGGTTTGGATGGAGAGGAATATGTGTAGTATCTTTGTATCACCTACTTAGGAGGTATATTTAAAGGAGGCAACTGGAAGAGCCCTTAGGGGGTGCCGAGAATGAAAGTTTCAAGCACCTTGTACTGAGGGCCTTCCTTTTTTAGTATACTTTCATACAGGAAGAACCGGTCAATCTGCCCCGCCTCAAAGAAAAGTTCCCTGTTTTGATCCAAGATTGTTTGCAAAAGTTGTTTGTTCTCGATCAATTTGACCCTTCCCAGGGTGAGGTGGGTGACAAAGTTTTCGCTGGTTTCCGGAAATCCAATCCTGGTGAGGGTTTCATTTTGCCGCATGATCAGTTGATGCATGGCTTCCGGCGTTTCTCCGCCCACCCAGATCACCCGTGGGTTATACCTGCTGCCAAATAAGCCCAGTTTGTTGAATGATAGTCGAAATGGCTGAATCCCTGCCCGAATCTCATGATAAACAGCGATGATTCCAGGGATCTGCGATACCGGTGTTTCCCCAAAGAACCGGAGGGTGATGTGCAGGTTCCAGGGTTCCACCCATTTGATCTTCTCCCGCAACAGGGAGGTTTGGATACCCGATACCCACGAGCGGAAATCCTGTCCTGGATTGATCTTTATGGCGGCAAACAGCCGTTTGGATGTATTCATATGGCTTGAAAAACTGGTCGAAATTAGGGCAAATTCATTTTTTGAGGTGGG
>Ga0194127_10006130_pt1 | contig 13777 bp, 15 predicted proteins | sample TA2KigC100mmetaG_FD_148624 | JGI IMG/M metagenome (GOLD analysis project Ga0194127, IMG submission 148624) | Freshwater microbial communities from Lake Tanganyika, Tanzania - TA2015036 Kigoma Deep Cast 100m | ecosystem: Environmental > Aquatic > Freshwater > Lake | place: Tanzania: Lake...
GAAGCATTGATATTATACATGAGCCAGGCAGAGTTAGTATCAAGATAATTAATAAAAAGACAAATAAAACACTAGTTAATTTTGCAGCAAAAGAAGGCGGCACATTTGCTGGATTTGTGGATGTATTATCATAATATGAACATTCAAAAACAACTTCTTTGTACATTCACAAATAGTCAAAAATATCCAATAGTCATACAAGAAATATTAGATATATATAAATTCACGGATAGTCGTATTTTTATATTTGCAAATCAAAATAATCTACGAGAAATTTATTTAACGTTCAATATGAGAAATTTATTTAACGTTCAATATTTTTAAAGACAAAAATCAAAATATAAAATATCCCGCCACTATAGGTGTTCATCGTAAAAAGCAAACAAATACTTTATATACGCTTAATGCAATGAATAAGTTGATAGAAGACGAGAACAATGGTATATTTGATAAAAACTTCCAACTTAATTGGGATTTATATAAAAATAGTATTATTTTAACCAATGAAATTGGAGTGAAAATAGTTTCTTTAAAATTATTTTCGATTCACGAAATTTGATATATATCTTGTGACGCTTGACATCGCTCAAATCTGGTGTAGCATGGTGTCAAGTTAGTTACATACTTAGTTTAAGTAAATTAAGAATTAACTAATTAACAATTAAACAATTAACAAATTAAATAATTATGGCATTAGACATTAGTAAGTTAAAGAGCCGTTTGAACTCTCTTTCAAATACAAATCAAAAGACTAACTTAATTTGGAAACCAAAGCCTGGCAAGCAGGTAGTTCGTATCGTTCCTTATAAGTACGCTCCTGATAATCCATTTATTGAACTTAAGTTTCACTATAATCTAAACGGCAAAAGTTATCTATCTCCAGATAGTTTTGGTCGTCCAGATCCTATTGTTGAATTTTCAAATCGTTTGAAGAAGACTGGCGATAAGGAAGAGTGGAAGATGGGTAAGAAAATGGAACCCAAGATGCGTACATTTGCACCTATCTTTGTTCGTGGTGAAGAAAATGAAGGTGTAAAATTTTGGGGATTTGGTAAGCAAGTTTATCAAGAAATTCTTTCGATAATCAGTGATCCTGATTTTGGTGATATTACCGATCTAACCACAGGTCGTGATATCGTTGTAGAGTTCAAGACTGGTGATGAATCAGGCAAGAGCTTTCCAGAAACCAACATTCGTGTTAAGCCAAATACAAATGTTGCTATTGACCCAAATAACTCAAGTCTACTAGAGGCTCTCAAGTCTCAGGTAAATATTCTGGATCTATTCCCAGAACTATCCTACGATGAACTCAAGGATATTATGGATAGGTGGTTGAACCCAGAAACATCCGATTCATCCGTTGATCCAGCAATTTCTGCTGTAAACTCATCAAATGATGACGACGTTGTAACACCAACTCCAAAAGTAGCTACCAAGCCATCATCGGCAGTTTCACCCACTGCTGCTAAGGCAAAAGCGGGTGCGTCAGACGATGTTTCAAAAGCATTCGATGACTTGTTTAACTCCTAAACAATAAAATAAAGCCGGTAGAGTTTTTATACTCTGCCGGCTTTCTAGTTATATACGTTATGGCAAAAAAGACAACAGAAAAAGACGATCTGCTAGAAAGATTGGCAGACGAACTCAACAAATCTAATAAAGAAGGCGGCAAAGTTGCATTCTTTTTGGATGAACAAGAGGATCCATCATCTATTAGTGATTGGATAAGCACAGGTTCATCAATGCTAGATTTAGCGATCAGTAATCGTCCACATGGCGGTTTGCCAGTAGGACGTATCGTTGAACTAACAGGCCTTGAAGGTACTGGAAAAAGTTTGGTTTGCGCACACATTGTTGCAGAAACACAAAGAAAAGGTGGTAAAGCACTTTTCATTGATACAGAAAATTCTGAATCCAGAGAATTCTGGAAGAGTCTTGGAGTTGATTTAGCTAAAAATAAATTGATGTATTCTCAGGCTGAAACCGTTGAGGATATCTTCTCGCTCATGGAAAGAGCAATTACCTTTATTCGTAAGGATCATCCAGATTTATTATTAACAATCATTGTTGATTCTGTAGCAGCTGCGTCAACAAAAGCAGAATTAGAGAGTGATCATGGTAAAGATGGTTATGCTACTGGTAAGAGTATTATTATTAGCAAAGCAATGCGTAAGATTACTAATATGATTGGTCGTCAAAAGGTATTGTTAATCTTTACTAACCAACTACGTCAGAATCTAAACGCTATGGCATTTGGTGACAAGTACGTAGTAAGTGGTGGTAAGGCTTTGGCATATCATTGTAGTGTACGTGTTCGATTGAACAACACTGGCAAACTAAAGAAGGGTGAAGTAGTTATTGGTAATGAATGTAAAGCAGTTGTTATCAAAAATCGTATGGGACCACCACAACGTCAAGCAGCATTTGACATTTACTTTGATAGTGGTATTGCTGATTTCAGCAGCTGGATCAAAGTAATAAAAGATCATGGAATTATAAAACAAGGCGGTGCTTATTACACATATAAAAAAGACGATGGTACTGAATGGAAGTTTCAATCCAAAGACTTCATTTCAACATTACAATCTGATGCAAAACTAAAAGAAGAAATTTACTTGAAGATTTGCGATGCCGTAGTAATGAAATATAAAGACCCAAATAGTCAAATTGTCGAAGATATTCAGATATCTACAAATGAAGGTGAAGCTGGCGAAGAAGAATGAGTGGATTTACTTCCAATGAAAAACGCAGGTTGTTCTCCCTTTTTGAGAACATAAAGGAGGGTGTTGGAGATAGTGGTATTCAGAAAACCACAAACTCCGACATCCTCCTTGTCGATGGATTGAATACATTTATTCGTTCATTTATGGCAATGCCATCTATGAATGATGATGGAATGCATACCGGAGGAATTGCTGGGTTTCTTAAAAGCGTTGGGTATGCTATTAAACTAATCAATCCAACTAGAGTTATTATTGTATTTGATGGTAATGGTGGATCACAAAAGCGGCGTAAGATATATCCAGAATACAAAAAAGGTCGCAAAACAAAAATAAAGTTCAATAGAACATATGAAGATTTAAGTTCTTCGGAATTGGAACAGAAAAACCTTCGATTAGAACTAATGCGATTAGTGAATTATCTGAACGTATTGCCTGTGACTATAATGGCTATAGACAATATTGAAGCGGATGATACGATTGCATATTTATCCGAAGAAACATTCAAGGATAGTAATATTACTATCATGTCTACAGACAAAGACTTTTTACAACTAGCTAGTGATAGAGTAAAAATTTGGAGTCCTGTAAAGAAGAAAATATTTGGATGCAAAGAGATTGTAGACGAATATGGTATTACATGTAATAATTTTATATATTACAGAATTCTAGAAGGGGATGTTAGCGATAATATTACTGGCATAGATGGTGTTGGTATAAAGAGAGTATTACAGTCATATCCGTTTCTTGGTGAAAATAAACAAGTAACACTACAAGAAATTTATAACTATTCTGAAAACTATAAGGGTAAGTATAAAATTTATGAACGGGTATTGGATAACAAACTTTTAATTGAACGTAATTATGAATTGATGCAGTTAAAATCTAGCAGTATTCAATCGTTTACACAATTAAGAATTGAAGAGATTATCAAAAAGCAGGTGCCTAAGATTGATAAAATGACATTCAGCAAACTTATTACAGAAGATAAGATGTGGAACAATATTCCTAATTATATGGTGTGGCTGAATGAAACGTGGGGTAAGCTAAATAGCTTCGTATTATAAAAATAGACCAAGTAAAATAACTTGGCTTCTGTACACTATGGTGTACGATAAATGTCGTATTAACAAAAGAAAGAAACAAAAATGAGCGAGAAACATATTATTGACAATCTAAAGAAGTTTGGAAGTGAATTTCAAGTAAAGTGTATATCTGGACTTGTGTCAGATAGACCTTTTATTGAACGTATTAACGATATCGTGGAAGCAGACTTTTTTGAAAGTGATGCACATAAGTGGATTGTCAAGGAGAGTATAAAATACTTTAATGAATATCATGATCTACCCACACTTAATGTATTTAAGGTTAAGCTAGAAGTAGTTACAAACGAACTTCTTAAAAAAAGTATTGTAGATAACCTTAAGATGGTATATCAAAAGATGAACGATGGTGATCTTAAGTTCATTAAGGAAGAATTTCTTGAGTTCTGTGTCAATCAAAAGTTGAAGAACGCAATCATGGAAAGTGTTGACTACCTTAAGGTTGGTCAGTATGAGGCTATCAAACACAAGTTTGATGAAGCGTTGAAGGCTGGTATGGAACGTAATATAGGTCATACCTATGAACAAGACGTAGAAAAGCGTATGACTATCATGTCACGTAACGCAATTAAAACTAATTGGGAAGTTGTGGATGGTTTAATGGATGGGGGTCTTGGACCTGGCGAACTTGGTATTATTACTGCTTGTGCTGGTAGTGGTAAGAGTTGGGTACTAAGTAAGTTGGGCGCTGAGGCGATGAAACAAGGTAAAAATGTTCTTCACTTCACACTTGAATTGAATGAAAACTATGTTGGATTAAGATATGATAGTTGTTTTACTGGAATTGATTTCCAAAATATTCGTAATAATGTTGATGTTGTAAGACAGAAGATTGCTGATGTAGCAGGCAAATTGATTATTAAATACTTTCCAATCAAGACAGTATCAGCTATGAGTTTAAAGGCACACGCTGAAAGATTGGCTATGTTGGGTACCAAGCCTGATATGATTATCGTAGACTATGCTGATATTTTACGTCCAATCAATAGTGACCGGAATAGTAATAGTTACCAAGAGGCTGGTGGTATTTATGAAGAGCTTCGTGGTGTAGCTGGAGAATTGCAAGTGCCTATTTGGAGTGCTTCACAGAGTAACCGAAGTGCTATGGATGCAGATATTATTGAAGCTAATAGTATTGCTGATAGTTATCGTAAAATTATGACCGCCGATTTTGTTATGTCATTAAGTCGTAAAGTTAATGATAAAGTTTGTAAGACTGCTCGATTCCATATTATTAAAAATCGATTTGGTCCAGATGGTTTGACATTTCCAGCTAAAATGAATGCTGGCTGTGGTCAAATTGAAATTTATTCAGAGAACTCAAGAGAAGGTCTAGCTCTTCAAAATGAGATGATGAATGGTGAAAATCAAGTCAAAAAGATTTTAAAGAATAAATGGAACGCTCACAATAGTGATGATGATGATGATGAATAATTCATAGTGATAAAGTTTAAAAAAGTGTCAAAAAAATTTTAAAAAAGTTATTGAAAACGTATGTTTCAAACATGTTAATTGGATAGTTATTTTTTACCATTATATTTTTTTATGAACAAGGAAATTTTTATTAAAAAGAGAAGCGGAAAAACTGAAAAGTTTAGTGCGGATAAAATTAATAAGGTTTTACAATGGGCTACTGCTGATATAAAAGGTGTGGGTTTTGAAGAAGTTGCAATGAATGCACATCTATCTTTCTTCGATGGAATGAATTCGAAAGATATTCATAAGATGTTGATTGAAGCGTCTGCAAATCTAATAAGTGAAGAAAAACCCAATTATCAATTCGTAGCTTCACGTTTATTGAACTATCAACTACGTAAAGAAGTTTGGGGTGGTAAAAATCCTCCAAAGTTATATGATATTGTTAAACAAAATATTGTTAACTTAGTCTATGATGATGCCATCTTGGAATGGTATAACAAACAAGAGTTCGACAAGTTGGATGAATATCTAAAACACGATCGTGATTTCAATTTCACATATGCTGGTATTAAACAATTGTGTGATAAGTACTTGGTACAAAATAGATCAACCAAACAAATATATGAGACTCCTCAGTTTGCTTATATGTTGATCGCTATGACATTTTTTAAAGACTATAAGGAACATCGACTTGATTATGTAAAGAAGGCCTATAATTATTTCAGCAAACATAAGATTAACCTACCTACACCAATTATGGCTGGTGTCAGAACGGTAATGAAGAGTTATGCTAGTTGTTCACTATTCACGATAGATGATAATCTACGTAGTATCTTTAGCAACAATAGTGCAGTTGGATTTGCTACAGCTAGTCGTTATGGTATTGGATTGAATCTATCCAGACTACGTGCTACTAACGCACCAATTCGTAATGGTGAAGTGATACACACTGGACCCATTCCATTTAGTAAAACATTTGAATCAACGGTAAAGAGTTGTCATCAAAATGGAATTAGAGGAGGTAGTGCCACCGTTAATTTCGCTTGGTTCCATTATGATATTATGGACATCTTAGTACTAAAGAATAATCAGGGTACTGATGATAATCGGGTGCGCAAGTTGGACTATTGTATTGGATTAGATAAGTTAATCTTTGAACGATTCCTCAAGAACCAAGAAATAACACTATTTAGCTATCATGAATGTGCTTCATTGTGGAATAAGTTTGGTATGGAAGGCTTCAGAGAAGCTTACGAAAAGGCTGAAGCTAATAAGAATATCAAGTTTAAGAAAAAGATACCCGCTCGTGAATTGATGAGTTTACTCGCTAAAGAACGTCTTGAAACAGGTCGTATCTATACAATGTTCGTAGATCATGCTAATGAACATGGTAGCTGGCTAGAACAAGTTGATACAAGTAATTTATGTCTTGAAGTAAATCATCCATTGATTCCAATTTATGATGTAAATGATACAAATGGTGAAATTGGTGTTTGTGTGTTGGCAGCTCTAAATTGGTTGGAGATTAAAGATGATGATGAAATGGAAAGTGTATGTGATATCATTGTTAGAATGTTGGATGCACTAATTGAACATCAAAACTATTTCGTACCTGCTGCGGAAAATTTTGCAAAGAAACGTCGTAGTCTGGGTGTAGGTGTAAGTAATTTGGCTGCTCTATTGGCTAAAGAAGGATTGAAGTATTGGGATACTAATGCTCCGAACTTTGTAGCCAAATGGATGGAAAAGACCAGTTATTATTTAATTAAGGCTAGTATACAAATGGCTAAAGAAGTGGGTAAATGTGAAAAGTTTGACAAAACTAAATTTAGTCAGGGAGTATTGCCAATCGATACTTACAAGAAAGACGTAGATGAATTTATCACACAACCCCTACAATGTGATTGGAAAAGTTTACGTGAGGAAATCAAGAAGTATGGTATGAGACATAGTACCCTTACAGCTTGTATGCCCGTTGAATCAAGCAGTGTGATTCAAAGCAGTACTAATGGTATTGAACCACCACGTAGTGTTATTAGCTTCAAAGGTAGTAAGAGCAACATTTTACCAGTAGTAGTTCCTAACATTGACAAGTACAAGGATAACTATACACTTGCTTTTGATATGCCAAATAACGAAGGTTATCTAAAGGTAGCAGCTGCTATACAGAAGTTTACAGATATGAGTATCAGCACAAACACATATTACGTACCTTCAAGATATCCAAGCAACAAAGTACCAATTCAAGAGGTAATTAAAGACATTTTGACAGCGTATAAGTATGGTATTAAGAATTTATACTATGCTAATACAGATGATGGTGATAGACAAACTGTGATGAACAAGGACCAAGCAACATCGGTTAAATCACAAGTTCAAGAAGAAAGTGGTTGTGCTAGTGGAGCTTGTGCTTTATAATAGGAGGATTATATGAAGAGTGTACTAAATAAAACGAATATCGATTCAATTAAAAACCCAATATTTCTTGGAGAGGATTTATCTTTACAGCGATACGATTTACAAAAATATCCAAAGTTTTATGAACTATACGATCAACAGTTGAACTTTTTCTGGAGACCACAAGAGGTTTCTTTGGTAAAAGATATTGCTGACTACAAAAATTTATCGGATGAAGAACGATTCGTTTTTGATAGTAATCTTAAGTTTCAAACTATGACTGACAGCATGTTAAGTCGTAGTATTCATCAAATGATGAAATATGTAACAAATCCAGAGTTGGAAATTTGTATGAATACTTGGAGTTTCTTTGAAACCATTCATAGCAATAGTTACACATATATTTTACAAAACGTATATCCTGATGCTACCAGATTCTTTGATAGTATTCTGCAAGATAAAGAAATTGTCAGAAGAGCTAAAGCTATTAGTGAAAAATATGATGGTCTCCTGGCAAATGATAAAGATGATATTCGTCAACAAATCTTTGATACAGTTCTCGCTACGCAAATTACTGAGGGGCTTGTATTCTATGTAAGTTTCGCTTGCAGTTTCTACTTCGGATATCGTGGCAAGATGGAAGGTAATGCTAAAATTATTAAGTTTATTAGCAGAGATGAAAATCTACATGTAGCTATTACCCAAAATATTCTTCGTTATTTGAGTTCTAACCCAGACGAAGGGTTCCAAGAAATCATCAAGAAGAGTGAAGATAAGGTATATGAAGCTTACAAGATTGCTGTAGAAGCTGAAAAAGATTGGGCAGATTATCTATTTAGTAAAGGTAATTTGGTTGGATTAACTAATGAGAGCTTAAAATCTTATATAGAGTGGTTGGCTAATAATAGATTACAAAGTATTGGATATAAGAAATTATATCCAAATGCCAAGACAAATTCTCTATCCGGATGGTTAGATAGCTATTATGACAGTAAAAAACTACAGGTAGCACCACAGGAGACAGAGTTGAGTAGCTATGTAAAGGGTGTAGATAACACCATTAGTGAAAACGCTTTTGATGACTTTAAACTATAATTAATTTATTATTTTATTGACCATTCCTATATTTATATGTTAGGCGTGCTATATGAATGATAAACTAATAAAATCTTTAAAGAAACTGATTCGTGAAACAATTAACGAAAAGTTTACGGACGTACAAAAGTCTTGGACTGAAATGATGGCTAACCTAGAAAAAGAAATCAAGAAACCGGTGGTTAAAGATGATGACGGAAATTATAATATTTGTGAATGTGATCCTCATTATTTTAGTATCCGACCAGTAGCACAAGACATTTATAACATAGAATACTTTAAAGATAGGTCAGATAGAGAAAAGAAACTATACGTACATTATGAAGATTTAAAAAAGTTTATTAAAGAAAAGTTAAGTTCAAAAGCTTTAAATTACGTGGATGCAGCATATAGCAAAAATATAGATAATAGTAAGGATAAAGAAGGTGGTAAGAAAGCTGATAAACAATCTGTAGAACAAAATCTGGTTCAGCCGGAAAAAGATTATAAGGTTATAAAGTCACCTAAGATGGATTCAATGAATAAAGAAGTGGACGATCCAACCCAACCTATGCGTGAAGTTGGTAAGTTTGAAAAACAAGTGGACTATAAAAGTCCAAAGCCAAATTATAAGCCACCTACTCTACCAAAGAATCTTCAAAAGTTGATTGTTAAATATAAAAAGAGTGGTAAGATTAAGAAAAAGTAAAAAGTTATGAATCCAAAATATAATCCTAACGATTACAACGCTCTTATTTCACGAATTGATGCAAATTTAAATACTATTAATGCACGATTAACAACAATTGAAACAGGAGTAACTAATAATGTAGTTAATGTTGAACGCAGAATTACAAAGCTAGAACAATTTAAATGGCACTTTTTGGGTGCGATAGCTGGAGTTAGTTTCTTCGTTAACTACTTTTACAAAAAACTTTGACATTTTATCAGTTTTGATATATCATTAGGTATATCTAAAAAAAGGATACATATGAATAAATTAATTATTATTGCATCTTTGAGTGCAACATTAACCGCACAAACATTTGCAGGCGATAGAGAGTGGGCTACGGTAGGTAAAGTATTAACCGGCGTAGCAGTGGTTCAAGCCATAGATAGAATTGTTAACCCACCAACACAAGTTGTATACGTTCAATCAGCTCCCGTTGTACAACCAGTATTAGTCCAGCAACCAGTCATTGTACAACCACAACCTGTAGTATACATTCAACCAGCACCTGTAGTTTATTATACAAGTCCTAGTGTGATTGTTTATCCGGGTTGTCCTACACCAATCTATCATTATCATCGTAGATGATAAATTTATTAAACATAGTTAATCAACCACCAGAAATGGTGGTTTTCTTTTTTTAACCGAGACGGTTGACTTTAGAAAAACCTCTGGTAGTATGATTGTACGTTTTCAATAAAAAACTACAATATATGAAAAAGACAAACGCCGCTAATCTAACCACCGCAAAGAATTTCGACATGAAGAAGTATCTTTCTACATGTATTGATCTTCGTCCATCTTCACTTATTATTGATGATATTAAGTGGAAGTATATGGTACGTAGTGCTATTCGTGGTAAGAATATTCTACTTCTTGGTCCCACTGGATGCGGTAAGACCCTAGCCGCTCAGACTATCGCTAATGTTCTAAATAAGAATGATAAGTTTTTCTATTTCAATCTGGGGGTCTGGGTGCTACGCAGGATGCTCGTTCATTCCTAATTGGTAATACCCATTTTGATAAGAATACTGGCACTCTTTTCCGTGAATCAACCTTCATTAAGGCTATTCGTACTCCAAATGCTATTATTCTTCTTGATGAAATTTCTCGTAGTCATCACGATGGTGTAAATATTCTAATGACCGTTCTAGATGATCTACAACGTTATCTACGTTTGGATGAAAAAGAAGACAACGAGGTTGTTAAGGTTGCTGAGGGTGTCACTTTCGTTGCTACCGCAAACATTGGTAATGAATATACTGCTACTAGGGTTATGGATCGAGCTTTGCTTAGTCGTTTTCCAGTAAAGATTGAGATGACTGCCCTCGGCAAGGATTGCCTCAAGAGTCGATTTGATATTATTGATAATAATCAGTTGGAAATTCTAAAGGCGGTTTGTGAAATTGCTGATCACACTCGTAAGCAGGTCAAGCAAGAAGATAGCAAGTTGACCAATTTTATTCCAACTCGTAGCACGGTTGAAATTGCAGAACTTATTGTTGATGGATTTAATTTGCTTGAAATCGCAGACACTACGATCTATCCTAACTTCACCGATGATGGTGGCGTTGACAGTGAACGGACCTACATCAAGCAGTTGGTACAGAAGTATGTAAAGGTAGAGACTAAGGAGAATCTATTTGCTGATCCGCTAAAGTCAGATCAGCCTCCTTTCTAATACTTAATAAGTATAAAGTATAACCTATATGAGCAATTATAGTGATTTTTGGTTGGAGGATTATGACATTGATTGGGATTTTTCTGATGAGTCTGATTCGGTTGATGTATCCGCATCATCCACAGTGGAAACCGCTAGGCTCATTAGGTTGTCCGCAGCACGTCGTGCAATCTCAAATTATGTGACCATTCTTACTGGTAAGCAAGTTCCAGTAATGTTTAATGATAAAAACATGAGTTGCACCGATGGGGAAGTAGTTTATATCGGTAGTGATGTAAACGAAAAGAATAAATTTGACGTAGCTGTAGGTCTAGCTCTACATGAAGCAAGTCATATTGTGTATAGCAATATGGATATGTATAAGAATTTATGGCAGAATGTTCCTAGAAGTATTTATGATCTTACTGAACCTTTGAATATTGATAAGACTCAGGTTGCTGAGTTTTGTAAGATGCTCTTCAATTACATCGAAGATCGTTATATCGATTACATGGTGTATAGTGGTGCGCCTGGATATCGTGGCTATTATCAGTCTCTATATGACAATTACTTTAATAGCAAGGTTATTGATGATGGACTGAAGAGTCAACTATATCGTACACCTACAATTGAATCATATTCCTATAGAATTATTAATCTTACCAATATTAATACAGATCTACAGGCTTTGCCTGGTCTCTATGATATTGCTAAAGAACTAGATCTTAGTAATATTGCTCGTCTTGACAATCCAAGGTCTCGTTACGAGTTGGCATTCAAGATTGCAGATATTGCATTCAAGAACATTACAGATGGAACACCACAACCAAAGGTTGTGGCGATATCATCCACTAGTAGTGGTGATGGTGGAGAACCTGTATCTGGAGGTCAAGATGATAATAATAACGTGAGTGTTGCGACTCCAACATCATCTACTGATGTAAATCCGCGTGATAGTAGCCTTGACGATATTTTTGGAGGTAATACTACATCGGTTCCTCGAGCTCAAGATCCAACAAAGAATATTGGTGAGGACAAGAATGTAAGCAAGACTAAGACCAACAAGATTGCTAAGGCTTTTGATAAGCAGAAGGATTTCTTGGATGGTAAGATTATTAAGAAGAAGGTTTCTAAGAAAGAAAAGAAGATGCTTGATGTTCTTGAAAAGAGTCAAGTTCAAATCAACGACGTTGCTGAGGATTATATCCGTAATTATGGAGGTACCGGCGCAGTTGAATGTATTGTGGTAAAAAATCTTACTATGGACTTAATTGAGTCTGATGATTTTCATCTCAAGAGTCTTCAGTATGTTACTGGTAAAGTAAATGTTACTGCACCAGTAGCAAATGCTGATATGGTCAAATATATCAATAGTGGAATTATCATGGGTGTTAAATTGGCCAAGAGAATTCAATTTCGTAATGAAATTAATATTGATAAGTTTACTCGTCGTCAACATGGTAAAATTGATAAGAGAATTATTCATGAATTGGGATGTGATGTAGAAAACATTTTCTATAATACCGCTGTACACAAGTACAAAAGCATGAACTTCCACATTAGTCTAGATGCTAGTAGCAGTATGGGTGGCATTAAGTGGCTTAATACAATTAAGTTATGTACCACTATTGCAAAGGCTGCTAGTATGCTTGAAAACATCAATGTTAGCATTAGTGTTCGTTCAAGTCTGGATAAGAATCCATATGTAGTCATGGCTTATGATTCTCGTAAGGATAAATTTTCTAAGATTAGAAATCTATTTCCATACTTGATGCCAAGTAGTACTACACCAGAAGGATTGTGTTACGAAGCAATTATTAAACATTTGCCAAAGTGCAGTGTAGATGGTGATAATTACTTTATTAATATTAGTGATGGTGAACCATGTTTCAGCATTTCAAATAATAATTTCTCTGTGTCTTATAGTGGTATTGCTGCTTGTCAACACACACGTAAACAAGTATCTAAGATTCGTGATAATGGATATAGAATTATTTCATACTTTGTGACTGACATGTATGGACATAATCAACCTAGTTTGGTTGAGAATTTCAAGGTAATGTATGGCAGTGATAGTCACTTTATTAACTTTGATAATCTCAATCAGATAGTTGGTACTATTAATAAAAAGATGCTAGAAAGTGTTGACGTATAATATATCGGTGATATAATTTTGAAAGGTAGTATAACAATTAAACAAAAGGATAAAAAATGAAAAAGACAGATCGTAAGAAAAAATTTTGAAAGGTAGTATAACAATTAAACAAAAGGATAAAAAATGAAAAAGACAGATCGTAAGAATAAGACAAACCTAGTAGTACTTTGGCCAACCAATATATTTACTATTGAAGAACTAAATAATGCAAATCCAGATTTCGTAAATATTACTTTACGAGTTCGACTAAAGAAGGCCATTGACAATGGTGAAGTTGGTGAAGTTGGTTATTTGCATAATGGTAAGGGTCGTCCCCGTGTTGTATTGGCATGTACGCCAATTACTCAAAATCATATTACCGAAGCTAAGAATCGTGGGTGTGTACTAAAGGATGGACTAAATGTAAACGTTGTTAATATCGACAATGCTTCTGTAGAAACACCAGTTGCTGAGGAAGTCAAATCAGAAAAGGTAATGGCTTAATCAATTACCTTTATGTGACCAAAGCGGACTCAATAA
>Ga0194127_10006132_pt1 | contig 13773 bp, 15 predicted proteins | sample TA2KigC100mmetaG_FD_148624 | JGI IMG/M metagenome (GOLD analysis project Ga0194127, IMG submission 148624) | Freshwater microbial communities from Lake Tanganyika, Tanzania - TA2015036 Kigoma Deep Cast 100m | ecosystem: Environmental > Aquatic > Freshwater > Lake | place: Tanzania: Lake...
GGGGGACAGCCAGGCCAGGCCCAAGGCGGGCACTTCCATCAAAGCCACCAGCGGCATCTGGAGGACGAGCGGTGCTTCCAGCAGCGTGGCCAGCGCAGGGGAGCGGAAACGGTAGATCAGGCCGGCCGAGACGGTGAGATAGGCCAGGCAAAACCACCACGAGACGAAACCGATGGCCGTCATGTAGAGGAAGCCAGCCACCACCATAAAGGCATCAACCGTGCGATCGTGCCTGCTGATCAAGGTCTTTTGGCCTGCTGGAGCACGTCTGGCCAGGTGTCCATCCACCGTGTCGGCCGTCCAGCCCAGCAAGGTGGCGATTTGCACCATATTCAGCGCGCCGCGTCCCCAGGGAATGCCGATGCCCACGATGCCCGCCGCGATCACCAGCCGCGAGGCAGTGAGGGCGTCGGCCAGGACCCCCTTGCATCAAGCTCCGTTTGTTATCCATATGTCTATCAAACTCTATTTGACAAATTCGGCCAATTGTGCTAAAGTATTAATAGCAAAGTTAGCTAACATATCAAACTCTAGGAAGCCAATGAACGAGAAGCCAGCTCTAAAATTTATCCTTTCCACCCAGGCGCAGAACAACTTCGGTCGCCTGCTCGACGACGTGTCGGAAAACAACACACGGTACGTGGTCAAGCGGTTCGGTCATCCCAAGGTAGCACTCATCAGCCTGGACGATTTCGAGCGCCTGCTGGCCAGCGAGGCCGAGGGCGAGAAGTACCTGCGCATCCTCCGCGAGAGCCGACCGGAGTACACCCTGGGAGAAACGATTGAATAGGAACATCTATCAGGAAAGGTGAGCCGCCATGAGCCGGAGAACGCATTTCTTCACTCAACCTACCCTGCCCTCCCTCAATATCCCGCTGTTTCCAAGCACCAGATACCAGGGAAGCAAGTTGAAACTGCTGGACTGGATTTGGGCCAACATTCGAGACCTACCATTTGACACCGCCCTGGACGCTTTTGGGGGCACGGGTTGCGTGAGCCACCTGCTCAAGAGCAAAGGCAAGCAGGTTGCGTATAACGACGTACTCGAATTCAACTACATCATCGGCCTGGCACTCATCGAGAATGACGCAACCACGCTGTCCGAAGAAGACGTCGCTTTCCTGCTCACCAGACACGAGAGCCTTCGTTACCCCACTTTCATCCAGGACACTTTTTACGACATCTATTTCACTGACGACGAAAACCGATGGCTGGATATGGTCATCACTAACATCGGGAATCTGAATGATGAGTACAAGCGGGCCATCGCGTACTTCGCCCTGTTTCAGGCTTGTATCATTAAACGCCCCTACAATCTCTTCCATCGCAAGAATCTCTACATGCGCACCTCCGACGTCCAGCGTAGCTTCGGCAACAAGACCACCTGGGACACGCCTTTTGACGTGTGGTTTAGACAGTTCGTGGCCGAAGCTAACGGCTGCATCTTCAGCAACGGGCGGCAAAACGTGGCCATGAACTGCGATGCCTTTGAGATTCCTGGACAGTATGATCTGGTCTACATTGATACCCCCTACATCTCAGATAAGGGCGTGGGGGTAGACTATCTGCACTTCTACCACTTTCTAGAGGGGATCGTGGATTACGACAACTGGGCCCGCAGGATAGACTACCGGAGCAAACATCGCAAGCTCAAACAAAAGAAGTCTGTATGGACCGATAAGAACCGTATCCACGACGCCTTTGATAGATTATTTGAGAAGTTCCAGGACAGCATCTTGGTAGTGTCCTACCGCGACCAGGGCATCCCCTCGCCAGACGAGCTTCTCACCCTGCTCCGAAAGCACAAAGGGAACGTGGTAGAGGTTAACGGCACAGACTATAAGTACGTGCTAAGCAACGGAAGCTCCAGGGAATTGCTATTCATCGCTCAGTAATTGCGCCAGTATTCCAGGAACTCCTTCTGTGAACCGAACTCGCCGCGTCCTGCTTTCAAGTCCTCTATTTTAGTGATCGAACGCATGTGCTTGGTGGTGCCACTGCCTGTTTGGCGTGAGGCGATACGCCACTTCTCCTGAACAATTACGTCAACGTCGGTGATGCGGAACTTCTCTTCCACCAGGTCACCGATTTTCTCCTCATAAGTCTCGAACTCGTAACACAACCCGACGATCCAATGCTGGGCATAGTCGCCGTAGGGATAACGGAAAATAGTGCCCACCTTCTTGTTCGGGGTGCGGAAGTAACCGAGATAGGTGCCGATGGTGAAACCGCCAATAGTGTTGACGCTCTTCTTGCGGGAAGTCTTGACATCAATGGCTATCTTCCCTTCGAATCCGGGGATGTCACGGAGCGTGATGTCGGGGTACTCCCTCCCGCCGCCCTCCTCCAGGACGCAATGGTATTTCCGAGCAAGGGGCTTGATTCTCTCAACCACCAACTGCTCGAAGATAGCTGAGATGGCCCTGCTGTCGGACGGCACGTCATCACGCTCTGATCCTCCAGGAGCAGGCCCACAACTTCCCACTTGAAGCCTTCCAGTAACTACTCAGGCTGTCATTGCGAGGAGGCGGTTTTTGCCGACGAAGCAATCTCCAATTCGCAAGTTGGGGATTGCTTCGCAAAAAAAACGCTCGCAATGACAACAGGGGCTGAGTAGTTACGCCTTCCAGTAGTTCCTCCAAATCCGCCCTGACGTTATACATATGCCACACTCCTTGCGCGTTCACGTAGGCCTCGCACTCTCTCCGACCATACCTCCCAATGAACACTCAGGCGAGATTGGCCCGAGTTCGCATCTACCCACTCGTGCACCTTGACAAGTGGACATTTGACACCCAATGCAAGATGCTGTATAATATGATATAGAAACTGGACTCGTAAGTCCTGGAACAGGCTGCTCGGATGTAAGTCCGTGCTACTCCGTCTGGCTTTGGCCCGCCTTTTGGCGTGAACGGTGAGAATCGGCCCCCAGGGTGAGCCAGTTTTTTATTTCAGCACTTCCTCCACAATGATCTTTTCCTTGATGATCGCGTAAAGGTCCTCGTCTCCCCGTTCGTATTTCTGAGCCAAGCTCCAAACCACTGCTCCAAACAGTGGCGCGCCGCCCGTGCACAAGTTGTACGATACCAATCCTCCGGATCAAAAGGGCATAGCCTCGACTCTTTGTCCAGGATCACAGCCACAATCTCGACTCCCAGCATTGCGATGTAACGCAAAAGCTTGGCCACGACCTTCTTGGGTGTCCGCTTAGCCTTTAGCTCAGGGATCTGCTTGAGCTTCTTGCGAAGACCTTTCCTGGTCTTGATTACCGCCTTTCGGAGCCGATGAGGGTTGCTGGTGATGACCACCGCAACAATCAAGTAGCGAGTCGCTCCCTCAGCTTGCCCGACATCGCCGGTCTCGGCAAGAAAGCCGTACTTCATTGCCGCCGGTGTCCGTACGCTTGCCTAATCGCTTTCTCCATCGCCGTGTACACGTTCTGGTAAAGGGCGTGGCGATCCAGGGCCTTGGGGTCCACCGTGGCCAAGACGATCATCACCTCCTCGTCCATGGCCGCCTGCGGGATCACCCCCCGCTCCAGGGCATCCACGATGGCCTTGGCCACCGCTGCCTGGGTCGGGCCGTAGATCATGTTGGCCTGGCGCAGGTTCTTCTGCTCCAGCGTGGGCAGGATCAGCGTCGGCGGGCGCACGGTAAGATTGGGCTCCAAAATCGCGGTCAGCGCCTCACGACGACGCAAGGGATAGGTCAGTTGATAGGCGTAGGCATCGCCCAACGGCCCCGCCTTCGGCCCGGCCACGAGATCCAACTGCACCCACTCCGGCTCCTCCCCGGCCGACCCGGTCCCCACCCGCAGCCCGGCATCCCGGATCACCTCCCCCGTCAACCCCACATCTTCAAACCGCTCTTCCAGCGCCCCCCTTGTCCCTAGTCCCTTGTCCCTTGTCCCTAGTCCCTTGTCCCTAGCCCCTTGCACCCTGCCCACCCCTGGATCAAGGCCCCGCCGGTGGGCTTCAGCGGTCGGCGCGGCCGCCCCACCTCGACGCCCATCATGTTCAACGCCGCTTTGATGGCTACTCCGCCGCCGTGGCGGGAGAAGATGCGGGCCAGCTTCTGCACTTTCATCTGCCACTCTCGCGCCGTAGCCAGATCGCCCTCCTGCACCGCCTGGAAGACTCGCTGCCAGACCTCAGGGAAGACGTTGGCGCTGGCCAGGATCATTCCCGTGCAACCACCGGCCAGGGCGGGCAGCACCACCTCGTCGTGGCCGATAAGGACCTCAATGCGCCCTTGAACCATCTCCAGCACTTCCATGGTGTAGGTCAGGTTACCGGAGGAATCCTTCAGGGCCACGATGTTGTCCACGTCGGCCAGGTCCTCGACGACGGTGCGGGGCAGATAAGCGTCCACCACCTGAGGGATGTTGTACAGGATGATGGGGATGTCCACCGCCCTGGACAGCTCGTAGAAGTGCTGATAGATACCCTTGTCCGAGGGGTGGAGGAAATAAGGCGTGACCACCAGGCAGGCACTGGCTCCGGCCTCCTTAGCATTTTCCGCCAGGACGACGACCTGGCGGGTAGCGGCAGCACCCGTGCCGGCGATGACGGGCTTGCCCTGGGCCTCCTCGACGGCGACCTCCACCAGCCGCTTCTGCTCCTCCACCGACAGGTAGGGGAACTCGCCGGTGGTGCCGCAGGGCACCAATCCATCTACGTGGTCAATCACGTGTCGGATAAGGCTGCGAAACGCGTCCTCGTCCACGCCCTCGTCCTGGTCGAAAGGCGTCACCAGGGCGGGAAAGACGCCGGGGGGAAAGGGCAGCTTGCTTTGCTGCCATGCGTTGCTCATGTGCGTTGCTCCTTTTCGATCAAGGTGCCAGGCACTTATGGATGGCCGACTGATTGAGTAAGCCTGCCTAGCCTGGAGGCACTATGGCCCCGAAGAGGCCGATGAAAGTGCCTGGCACCTGAACCTTTCCGCCTTACGGCTTTGGTATGGCCAGGTCCGCAGGCCCGATCCCCGACATGGTGGCCTGCGGGAAGTTCTCCTGGATGATCTCGTGGATGATCTGGGCGTATTTGACCTTCACCCGCGCCCAGTGGGCCAGCATCCCCTCGTCCACCCAGGGCTTGTAGAGAGCGCCAGGCCCGGCCGCGCACGCCGGGCCTGGCTCGATCTTGAAGTAGCAGGGTGCACAAACGCGAGCCATCTCCGGGCCGTCGTAGATCCTGATGTATCCGCCGAAGGACTCGGTGAGGATGATGTGGAGATCCAGCGGGATGTCAATGGCCTGGCGGATGGACGCGAACTGGGGCAGGCTGAGGTCGGCCACGGGGTTGAACGTGCCGGCCCCCAGCATTTGCAGCACTCTGCCCCCCGCGGCCGAGGCGTGGCCGGCGTAGATGGAGACCTTGAAGATCACGTCCTGCGGGATGTCGCCGTTCTCCCTCATCTCGTTGAGCAGCCAGAGCAGCCCCTCGTCAATCACCAGGAACCCGCGGAAGCCGATCTCGATGCAAGTCATGATGTCGGTGATGACCTGCTGCAACTGGTCGGAGCCGCGGAAGCGCAGGCCGGAGAGCCCCCCCTCTGGAGTGACCAACTGCCGCCCCGTGTCCCAGGCCGAGCGGGGGCCGGGGGTCAGGATGACCTCCATCTGGGCCTCGGCGGCCATCTGGGCAAAGTCCTTGAGCTCCGCTTTGTCCAGAAGGGTGGCGCCCATCACCACCGAGATCAGGCGATGGATGGGCATGTCCCGCTTCTGGGATTCGTCAATGACCGCCTCCAACACCTTGGGGCGCTCCACGCCGGAGACCTCCATCCGGTACCACGCCCCGTCGGGGAAGCGCTTGTGGCTGGTGGGAAGATCGTAGGCGTCCCTGCCCGGTATGCCCACCTGCTCCATTGCTTGTGAGACCCTGTCCATCTTCATTGATGTTCCCTCCTTGTCTGGTTTTGTAGTTTATTTGCATCTGGAAGCTGGCAGGAAAGCAACTTCCGCTTGCTGCCGTGAAGCGTAGTGCGTATTGCGTAGTGCGTGCACCAAATACGCAATACGGGATACGCAACACGTCTAATAGCGTACGGAGAAAGAATCATACTCTCCGACGTAGAGCGTACGGAGAAAGAATCATACTCTCCGACGTAGTCCTCGTATGCTATCTCGACGTTTGTCACCTCTGCCCCACGCGGCCCCCGGTGGCACCAAGCTAATAACCGCTCGACGGCCCAATCTTCTCCCTCGAAGACAGCCTCCACTCTGCCGTCCCACAGGTTCCTGACCCAGCCGGTCACGCCCAATTGACGGGCCAGGTCCCGGGTCTCGCTCCGGAAGAAAACGCCCTGCACCCAACCGCCCCTCCTGGCCATGTCTCATCACCTCAGCAAACGAACTGCCTCTTCATACAACTCACGATTGGCGACTTCCAGAAACTCAAAGCTGGCGCCCACCTTGCCTCCCGAGGCCAACCAGGCCAGAGCGCCCAGGTAGGTGCACCATGTGGTGTAGGATCCCTTCAGTATCCCCTCAGGATCGAACAGCGAAAAGGGGTGCTCCCAACTGGCGATGATGAAGTGGCCAGGGAGATCAAAGTGGGTGACCTGAATCATCGCCCGAAGGGTCAGCTCTCCCTCCTCACCCCGGCCTTCCTGATCGTGAGTCACGAGTACGTCGGGGTCAAACCCCATCTTCCTTCCAGCAGGGAGGTGTAGCACGCCACCCCCCAGCGCCTCACGCTATGGATGCAGCCGTTCTGTCCTGGGTACACCGCCGGGCAGACGTCGGCGTATCCGAGGGGCAACTGAATGGTGGCTCTCCGGTCCACCAAATCGCCCTTTTCGGTGACCACCCAGTAGTACGCCCGCCAGTCCTCAGTGAGGTAGCGGCCTGGGAAATTGTTTATCACCTCCGCATCCGCAGGGGCGGTACTCCGCCTCATGGTATTGCCCGCCAACCTAACCATCTAAACCCCTTTGCTACCCGTATTATACTCGCAATACGTGAGAAGGGCAAGACCCATACCCGTCCAACTCACTATCCCCCACATCCCAGTAGATGGTCTCAATGGGGAACAAACGGCTGTTCGAATACACGCGGGTGACATACCAGCCGTCGGCGAAGGCTTCTCCCGGCGGAGCCGATACCTCAACGGACCTGGTCCCAGACCCCGTGTAAGCTTCAACTTGTTCAAAGAGCTTACGGCCCACCTGGTCATGAACGGTGATCCTGACCTCGTCGTTCTGCATGGCAGAGTAGTTGAAAACCACGTAGACCACAGTGGTCCCCGAGGGGAATTGGTTCACGGGTGGCCCATAAGGCGTATCGCTCATGCGCACGTTACTCACCGTAGGTTCGGGGCGATAGCCTTTGACGACGAGCGGCAGATACACGTACCAACGTGTAGTTACAGTTCCTGTGGGTGTAACAGTGGCCGTCGTGGCCGTGCCAGTGGGAGTCGCCGTTGGGGTGCTAGTCGGCGTTGATGTACTGGTTGGGGTCGGCGTCTGTGTGGGCGTCCTGGTTGGCGTCGCAGTGGGGGTTGCCGTGGGTGTGGCGGTCGGCGTGCTGGTCAAAGTCGCGGTCGGGGTTGGTGTAGCCGTGCTGGTGGGAGTTGGGGGGACGTTGTAGTGCTCCACAACGTATCCCAGCGGCTGAGCCGCCCGGATGAACGCCGTCCCCAGCCAGTTGGTAGGTATCTCCGCGATTTCTTCCATCCTCAGGTGCAAAGCCTCGCCCGGCGCCAGCCCCTCGAAGTGCCGGGTGTAGGCAATTCCCCTGTACTCAACCAAGACGGAGACACAGTACTCGCCCGAGTTCTGGGGATGGAAAGCTGAGCGTTCTGGCCCTGGTACTCTTTCTTCAGAAGGAGAGCATAATACTCGTAGGGATACTCCCCCTCCATGGCCTCAGAGATGCCATCGTAGGAGCTGGAAGAGCCGTGGGGGCCTGAACGCAGCACAACCACCGCCAAGGGCTGACCCGTGCCCTGGTACTTGCTTCTCCACTGCATCCAGGCAGAGTGGTCGCCGATGGCATTAAGGGCCTCCTGGCAGGCGTCGTCCCCAATAGATGATCGCGGCCTTGGCCTGGGTGGGGATACCGGTCCGCAGCGTCCAAACACCGTTATTGACGATTATCTGACACCTGACCGCCGTGGAGCCAGGGGAATTGGGGGGACACAAGCCCGAATACTCCCCCCAGAAGAAGATAACCGCCCCGGTATCATCATCCCCCAGGTTCTGCGTGTTGATCAAGGTGCTCCAGCCATCCTCGACGTTGATACTGGGGATCTGGATCTTCTGGTGGGGATCTGGATCTTCTGGCCGGGATAGGCAGCCAACACTGCGGGGCGCCCGGTCAGGCCCACCAACAAGCCCAGGACCAGCGCTAAGGTTAGAATAAGATGCCACTTTTTCATCTCTGCACCTCCTTGTTACCTCGATCCCTCGTCGTCTCGTCGCCTCGTTCACCGTTACTCGATCACTTTTGATGACCTTGTTCCTGGATAATCCGGTGAAGAATCTCCACCAACTTGCCATCCCATTGCCTGTCTGCTCCCTCCCGCAAGGTGGCCAGAGCCTGCTCCACCGTCATGGCTGGCCGGTAGGCCCGGCCGGAGGTCATGGCCTCGAAGGCATCGGCCACCGCCAGGATGCGAGCTTTCAGGGGAATGTCCTCTCCCCTCAATCCCTCCGGATAGCCCTGGCCATCGTAGTGCTCGTGATGGTACAGAATAATGGGCACCAACTTCTGTAGTAAAGCGGCCCTCTCCACGATGTTCGCGCCAAGAGCGGGATGCCTGCGGACTACCTCCCACTCCTTCACATTCAGGGGTCCCGGCTTGAGCAGGATCTGTTCGCTGATGCCGATCTTGCCCACGTCGTGCAGGAGGCCAGCGTAGCGGATCAACTCGATCTCCTCCTCGCTCAAACCCAACTCCTGGGCGATGGCTACGGCCAGTTCCGTGGCGCGCTGAGAATGGCCGCCGGTGTGGGGGTCCTTGGCTTCCACCGCTGCGGCCAGGGTGGCAATGGTCTGAATGAAACTCTGCTGGAGTTCCTGGTACAGGCGGGCATTCTCGATGGCCACCGCGGCCTGGGCGGCGATGCTCTGACAAAGTTCCACCTTCTCCCTGGTGAAGGGGCTGCGCTCCCAGCTCCGTTCCTCTCCCAGGGAGATCACCCCCAGCACCCGTCCCCCCACGATCAGAGGGATCAGCACCGCCGACTTCACCTCCTCGGTGAGAGCGATCTCGCGTTCCTCATCCGACAGGGCCCGCTCTGGCACGTCCTGGCGCAGGATGACCGGCTCAGCGGTCTCGATCACCTGCCGGTGCCAGGGGACCGTGGCCAGGGGGCATCGCCGGCCGAGGGCGCCCTTCGCTTCCTGATCCCGAATGGGAGAGGTAGCCCGGATGACCAGGTTCTCCCTGGTCTCGTCCAGCAGGGTGATGCGGCAGAAGGTGGACACCAGGGAGGTGGTAATCTGATGGGCCACCGTTTCCAGAATCTGATCCAGGTCGAGGGTGGAAGAGATGGCAGTGCTGGTGCCGAGGAGAAGGGTCAGGTCGTTGGCATTTCGCTTGGTTTCGGCGAAGAGGCGGGCGTTTTCAATGGCAATGGCCGCCTGGTGGGCGAGGGTTTGCAAAGTGGATAGGTCGCTCTCATCGAAAGCGTGAAGCTCCGTGCTCTGCACATCCAGCGTTCCGATGACTTGACCCTTGACCCCCGACCTTGATGGGAACACACAACTCCGACCGGGTGTCGGCCATCTCCTCTATCAATAGATACAGGGGCTCTTGCGAAACATCGTTGACCAAGAGGGGCTCGCCAGTTCTGGTCACGTGGGTGTTGATTGACCTGGCCTCAAGGGGAATCCGCGTGCCGTCCGGTACCATTCTGTCTCCCGCCCCTGCCCTGAGCACCAGGTCGTTGGAGTCTTCGTCAAGCAGAAAGATAGAGACATAGCGATAACCAGAAGCTTCATTCAGTAAATGGACTATTTGATGTAGCAACTGGTCGAGCTCAAGAATAGAAGCGATCTGCCGCCCAATCTCGTTCACCATAGCCAACTGGCTCGCTCGCCGCTCCAACGCCCTCTCCGCCATCTTGCGCTCGGTGATGTCCCTCGTTTTAGTTCCATCCTTCTTCAGCAAGACGTATTCCTTGTTTCTGATGAATCCTTCCTCCAGGGTCTTCCGAAGGTTCACTATCGCTCTTTCGTGGTCTTCCGCAGCGATCAGCTCGAAAGCGCTCCTTCCAAGTAACTCCTCAGCGCTTGCAAAACCGTGCAGGTCCAATGTCCGTTGGGATACGTAAGTAATGCGTCCCTCCAAATCAGTTGCTGTCACCGCATCAGGAGATGTTTGCACCAGCGTTTTGTATAGTTCTTCAGATTCCCGAAGCGCCTCCTCTGCCCGCCTACGCTCGGTGATGTCTACGAATGTGGCTTGCACAGCAGGTTGCCCCTGATATTCGATGCGATTGGCGTACATATCCAGCCAACGCACCGCCCCGTCTTTCCGAACTCCACGATACTCATAGTGGGGAGATACCGGTTTCCCCTCCAAGCGGTCCCTAAAACGCCCCCAGACGAGCGCTTGATCCTCAGGATGCACCATCGCCCTCACTTGTTCAGGGGAAAGGGACAACAACTCCTCAATGGTGTATCCAGAGATCTCGGCGAAGGCAGTGTTGGCGAACACAATGCGGAAGTTTTGTATGACCACCAGTCCTTGCAGTGACTGTTCTACCAATGTCCGGTATTTCTGCTCGCTCTCCCGCAGCGCCTCCCGCACTCGTTTGCGCTCAGCCAGTTCCTGCTGAGCTTCCTGATACAGCCGCGCGTTCTCGATGGCGACAGCAGCATGGCCGGCGAAGGCACGCAGGGCCTCAGCGTCGGTCTGAGTGAAGAAGTTGGAGGTGGCGCTATCCACGTTGAGGAACCCGATCACCTCGCCACGCACGACGATGGGCGCAGCGGCATACGACCGCAGCCAGTCTGTCACCGGGATGCGCACCCAGTCTGGCCAGTTGGCCGTATCAGGGATGACCAGTGGCTCCCTGCTCTCCAACATTCGCTGCAGGCCAGGCACATCTGGAAGATGGAAAACAACTGCTGAGATGAACTCCTCGGCCCCGAAGCGCTCGTAGCCGCGCCAGCGGACAGGGCGCGCCTGGTCGCCTTCTTCGATGAGCATGATGTTGGCCGCGTCGTTGGGTACCACGCGGCTGACCTGCTCCAGGATGCGGTCCAGCACCTGGTCAGGATCCAGGGTGCTGCTGACCACAGCCGCCGCCTCCACCAGTGCCCCAGCCAGGTCACGCTCCCGACACAGCTCCTCCTCCGCCACCCCCCCTTCCCCCCCTACCTGGGTGAGGATAGGGGGGGTGGCGATTTCTCTCGGCAGTTGTTCGTGGGCTGGTGTCAGTTGAGTGGCACTATCCATTGACGTTTCTCCTTCTGCTCGTACATGGCTCTATCCGCCCGGGCTACCAGTTCCTCTGTGGAACAGGGAGATTCCGGAGCGTAGCGGGCCACACCCATACTCAACGACAGCTTGTAACGGCGGCCTGGCCTGGCGTTGCGGGCCTCCAGGTTCCCTTGCAAGCGAGCAACAATGATCTCGGCACTGTCCCCATCGGTCTCCAGGGCCAGAACCACAAACTCGTCTCCAGCGATGCGAGCGATGATGTCCGATTCGCGAAAAGTCTCCCTGAGAACCTCCGCCACCTCGATCAACGCCTGGTCTCCTGCAGGGTGGCCAAAGGTGTCATTGATCCACTTCAGGCCGTTGAAGTCGGCGAAAAGCAGCAACATTCTCCATTTCATCCGGTCGGCCGTCTTCAACTGCTGTCCGGCCAGAGTGAAGAACCCCCGCCGGTTGTGCAGGCCGGTGAGGTCATCAAGGAGGGCCATAGCGCGCAACTCTTCCTCCATCCGCTTGCGGACGGTGATGTCGGTGTAGACCGCCACGGCCCCGATGAACTCCTCCCCCACCAGGATCGGAGACCCGGCCAGGATGACGTCCACGGGGGAGCCATCCTTTCGATAGCGGACAGTCTCTGTGGGAGGCACTTCCTTCCCACTCATGGCCATTCGCGTAAACCCGACTGCTTCCTCCAGCACATCGGGGCTGGTGACCAGGTCGTCAATGTTTTGGCCGATCACTTCCTGCCGGGAGTACCTGAACAATCTCTCCGCGCCCTTGTTCCATTCCACGATCCGCTGGTGGGGGCGTCGGGGGCAGATCCCAGCACCCCTTCCAGGTACACGCGGCGCTTTTCGACCTCCTCGAACAGCCTGACGTTCTCCAGGGCAATGGCCGCGGCATAGGCAAAGTCGCCCAGGAGCTTGATGGTGTTCTCATCGTAAAAGCCGGGGGGAGTTTTCTCTACCGCCAGATAGCCGATCAAATCGCCCCTCACGAACAGTGGGGCTCCGAGCCAGGAGCGGAACGGCTGCCAGTCCCCGATCCTCTCATAGCGCTCATCGGTGTGAGTATCGTGGATCACCACTGGCCGCCTGGTTTTTCTCATTTCCTGCACGAGTTTGTTGTCCCTCACATCGAAACCGTTCCACATGGCCTGGTCATGGATCACGGGACCCCGACCGGCCATCATCTGGTCTAGTCAATGACGGTGCCCAACTGGTCGAGCATGATCTCGAACACCTGATCTCGCTCCAGAGTGGACAGGGTGGCGACGTTCACTTCACGCAGGGCGGCCATCTCCTCGGCGCGTCTTTGACTCTCATAGTACAGCCGCGCATTCTCGATGGCGATGGCGGACTGGGCGGCGAAGGTCTGGGCCAGCCGCGCGTGCTCTTCGGTGTAGAAGCCCGGCTCACTCTTGTCCAGGGCGATCATGCCCACCGGCCGCTGGCCGATGAGCATGGGCACTCCCAGCCAGGAGCGGATCACGGTCTGCAGGTGCGGGCCGTGTCGAAATCCCTCGTACACCGCCGGGGCATCTTCCACGATGAAAGGCGCAAGGGTGCGCATCACCTCGCGGTTGGGGTTGTCGCTGTCTACGGGGAAGGAGACACCGCGAAGCTCCTCCAGGTTAGGGAAACCCCGTCCGCCGATGATCACCAGCCTGTCCCCTTGCAGGAGTTGGACCGAGGCGCTGTCGTATGGCACCACCTGCTGCAACTGGGTCAGGATGCGTCCGACGACCTGGTTCCGATCCAGGGCGCTGGTGAGGGCCAGGGCCGTCTGGCGCAGGGTCTCCGCCTCTTGTCGCCGCCTTTGCTCGGCCTCGTACAGCCGGGCGTTCTCGATGGCGATGGCGATCTGGTTGGCCAGGGTTTGCAGGGCGAAGACGTCGTCCTCGTCGAAGGCGTTGAGCTTGTCGCTGTCCACATCCAACACCCCTACCACCTGCTCTCCCACTTTCAGGGGCACAACCAACTCGGATTTGGTCTCAGGAAGCAGCTCGTCTGGAAGATAGCGAGGCTCCTGGCTGACGTCGTTGGCCAGAAGGGGCTGGCCGGTGTGGGCCACCCAACCGATCAATCCCTCCTCGCCGATCTTGAAACGCAAGTCTTGTTCTCTCCAGACCTTTTCCACTGCAGCATCGCTGCTGGCTCTGAAAACGAGGTAGCCTGTAGCCTGGTCTTCGAGGAGGATGTCCACGTGATAATAGCCGAAATTCTGCTGGATGGCCTTGACCACGTAGGGGAACAATTCATCCAGGTCGAGGATGGCGGAGGCCTTTCGCCCCACCTCCTCCACGGTCTGCAACTGGCGAGCCCGCCGCTGCGTCTCCTCGAACAGCCGCGCGTTCTGGATAGCGATGGCCGCCTGGTCG